>ENA-OFCD01001658-OFCD01001658.1-metagenomes-genome-assembly--contig:-NODE-1658-length-10656-cov-18.893878_pt1 | contig 10656 bp, 10 predicted proteins | sample MGYA00153392_OFCD01 | MGnify analysis MGYA00153392 | reverse complement strand
AATTTGATGCCGAAGTCTGGGATCGTCAGTTTGAAGAGGATGTTGCCGCAGGTCGTCTGGAGAGTTTGGCTGAACAAGCATTACAACATCCTAGCGCAGGACGTTGCACTCATGCTGAGTCCGATCGGCTGTTACGGGGATAATTACCATCGTGAGCATAACTGTTGATTGATGCGGGATTATAATTCTATGACAACTTAGTTAGATATATTTAGTTCATCTTATTCTTGGTTCTTGGAGATAGACACATGCCACAATTTCAGATTATCGTTGTAGCGACTGCTTGTGTAGCTCTTCTCACAAATTGGTTGGTTTTCAGTGGAACTAGCTTCAGTATTGGGATGGCACCTATTCTAGCTATTGGATTTCTTGCATCGTCAATAGGCTTAGTTTTTTGGACTTTCTTTACCCCAAGCGGCAAATCATATGCGCTTGAGTACAATAAGGTACAAGAGCAGAAAGCAGCAATGGAGCGTGAAGAGATTAAACAGACAAAAATAGTCTTCAATAAAGACATGGAATTTATTAGACAGAACAAAACTTCAGCTCAACAAGATCCTTTATTGCAGTCAAGAATTGTACTTACCTTAAAGAAGCAGATTGTTGATGCTATGGGAATTAGAAAATCATTCTTAGAGACTTTCACTGTTCAAGAGAAAAGCTCCTCACTTCAACTTTTGATATCTATATTTCCTGAAAATCAAGAACTTCAAGATATCGCGATTCAAGAAGTGTTTAATAAAGATATTAACTTCATTAGACAAAACAGGGATGAGGCACAGAAAGATCAAAAGCTAGAATTAAGAATAATTTCTAATTTAGAGAAAGATGCTACTAACATCATAGGGCAAAGAACTACTTTCTTTAATACACTGAGCAAGCAAGACAAGCGCTCCACACTTCAGACCGTATTATCAACGTTTGCAAATAATTCTAAACTTCAAGAGTTCGCCTTTAGTCAAATGCAGCAGGGGTGGCTACCTTCTGATCAAGCATACGCGCTAGCCTTACAAGTTTTAGCGGAGAATCCAGACCAACCCAAGGCAAAGCAACTAGTTCTTCAAGTTGGACGGTATCATTTCGGAAAGTTGAGGAAGGGTAAAGTGACGATTTATGATGAACAATCTATTCAGAATGACATCCAAGTACGTTTGAAGTAGAAGTGAAATATATAGGACTCAATTTGGGAAGGTTATTTGGGCTTTCGCAAAGTTCCCCAACATTTTTTAATTTAAGCTGAACAGCTTGAGTAACAAACGACTACGTACTATTCAAAGATCGGTTGACCTATAGAATTGTTCCTTCTCGACGAATATTTTCAAGGAGAGGCGTCGATCGCGTCTGGTAATCGATTTCAGAAATGGGAGTGACTGAGATTAGTTCGTCATACTTTAAGTTGAGGTCGGTTTTGAGTGCGCTGATTCGGAGAATTTCATCACCGGGAGAGACTGAATCTTGGAGAACGATGAGGATGTCAATGTCAGAGTCTTCAGTTGCATCGCGTCGGGCATGGGAACCGAAAAGAATCAGGTTGGTGAGCCGATCGCCGTAAAATACTTTTAAAGTCTGATGAAGCTCTTGGAGAAGAAGATTTATTTTGGGCGGGTGAAGTGTCAGCATAGGAAAGCTCCTTAACTTATTATAAGACGGTCGATCGTTTGTAGTCTACAATTTTACAAGTCCGATCGATCATTAGAATTTAATCCGGTAGAAACTCAACGCTGAGGATTTCTTCGATCGTATACTCACAAACTTCAGGGAAAATAACGATCGCCACTCCAGTCTCCGCCTCAGCTTGTAACCGAGCGTCCTGGTAGCATTCATCTATAGAATCTTCTAAAAACGATCGTAAACTTGGACTCGCTTTTAACAATTTCCGGATTCGGGTACGCTGTTCAACTAACGTACCGCGCCAGCTTCTAGATCGCATTCCTTGTTGAAACTGCCACTTGAGCAAATGCATGAGAAGCACTGTCAATCGACTTTCTAAAGCATGACGATCGCTCCGTCCCAAGCTCTCCACCTCATCTAATAAATTCTCTAAATCCAGCGCATCGAAATTTCTCGATCGCAATGCTTCGGCCATGCGCTGTGTCCATAGGTAGAAATCTTCCTCGTACAAATCAGGGCGATCGGGAGATAGTTTGGTCAGGACGCTTTGTTTAAGCACGATCGACTTCTCCAATGGCAATAGTTAGGTTTCCATGATAGCACTGACTTTGGTAAGCAGCCCCAATGGACGATCGCCTGAAAAAACGACCGCAGCTCCGATCGTGTTCCTTAAACAAGAGTTTGCATGAGCAATTGATCGGTGAAGGTATCTCACCTCAGATTTGCTTAAAGACTAGCATCGCGTCTAGACTCTTACTCAATCGCCTAAGTTCGATAGCGAAAACTTAGACGGCGGTTCCTTCACGCGCGCGATCGTGTTGAGCTTTTCCATGAATTCAAGACCCAACTGAACAAACGCCTTTCCACCCGCACAGCCTGGATTCGTCAATACCACAGGCTGATAAGTATCAACTGCCTTAGAAATATTGACATCCATCGGGATTTTGATCTTGAATAACTTCGCTTCGCTAAAATCATCATTGAGTCGCTTCATCACTTGGTTATAATAGCGTCCCGTTAGAAAATTGCCCGATAGCGAAAAGACAATGCCCAGCATTTCAGTGCTTATATTAGGATTGTCCTTATGGGTTTCTAGTAGACGCGCAATGCGTCGTTCGAGAAGCTGAATCCCAATGAGCGACAATGGTTCCGGACGCGCAGGAATCAAGTAGAAGTTACTAGCTAGCAACGCACTCCGCGTCACCAAATTATAACCGGGCGCACAGTCCAAAATAATAACATCATAATCCTGGGCGATCGGCAGCAGGATATCCCGCATCAAGTTCACTTCAAACTCGTTCCACACCTTTTCAAACTCATCAGTACGACCTTGTTGGACGGACCTGCGATGCAGCAGTTCAGAAACGAGATACTCGTCGTACAGATCAATATCGCCGGGGAGTAGGCTGAGATTCGGGACATTGCAGACGTAGCCCTTGATGCACTCGCGGGTGAGGTCGGGCAGTTTTTTGTTGCTGCGAACTGCTTCATGGATCAGGTTGCGCAGCGTGCGTTTATTGCTGCGGAGGGATGCAAATTCGCCCGGTGGCATCAGGCTGAGGGTCGCGCTGATTTGGGTATCGAGATCTACGATCAGGACGCGCTTGTTCTGATACTTTGCAAGGCAAGTCGCCAAGTTGACGGTTAGCGTGGTTTTCCCAACGCCGCCTTTCATATTGGTTGTCGCAATGATGTGTGCCATGCTAGCCCGCTCTCCCAAAATCAAATCCAAGCTTTTTGAGATAAGATCTCGGAGTCAATATACATTAACCCAGACCGATCGCATCCAGATTCTTTACGTATTCTCCCCTCGCAACCCCCTCCCGCATGACCCCATCCCCCTTCAGCAGCGAAAAACTCCTCTTCACCCCGGCCACCCCCGACCCGACCGCGATCGATCTAGTCTTTGCCTTCCCCAACGACTACAACGTCGGCATCACCAGCCTTGGCTATCAAGTCGTGTGGGCGACCTTTGCGGTGCGATCGGATGTGTCGGTCTCTCGGTTGTTTATGGATGTGAGCGACCCGCTGCCGAGCCAGCCGGAGCTTTTGGGTTTCTCGGTCTCGTGGGAATTGGACTATGTGAATATTTTGGGGATGCTGGAGAAGCTGGCGATTCCGATTTGGGCACGCGATCGCAAAAAATCTCACCCAATTTTGTTCGGGGGCGGTCCGGTGCTGACGGCCAATCCTGAACCCTTTGCCGAATTTTTTGATGTGATCTTACTCGGCGACGGTGAGATTTTGCTCGGAGCCTTCATCGATGCCTATCAGGAGGTTCGGGGGGCCGATCGTCTGGCCCAGTTGCGTCACCTCGCGCGCGTCCCCGGCATCTACGTCCCCAGCCTTTACCAGGTCGAATACACCGCCCCCGATGGTCCGATCGCAGCCATTACCCCAGTTGAATCTAGTATCCCGGCCCGGATTGAAAAGCAAACCTACCGAGGCAATCAGCTTTCTATGTCTACGGTCGTTACGGAAAAATCAGTGTGGGAGAATATTTTCATGGTGGAAGTGGTCCGAAGCTGCCCTGAAATGTGTCGGTTTTGTATGGCGAGCTATCTGACCTTGCCCTTCCGCACCGCCGACTTAGAAACCTCGCTGATTCCGGCAATAGAAACGGGTCTAAAAGTCACCGATCGTCTAGGCTTACTTGGCGCATCTGTCACACAACACCCCGAGTTTGACGCGCTTCTCGACTACATCAACCGCCCTGAATACGACGACGTTCGCGTCACCGTTGCCTCGGTCCGTACCAATACCATCACGGAAAAATTTGCCCAAACCCTAGTGAATCACGCGACCAAATCTGTGACGATCGCCGTTGAAAGTGGCAGCGATCGGCTTCGGCAAGTGATCAATAAAAAACTCGAAAACACTGAAATCACAGATGCGGCTATTCGAGCCAAATCCAGCGGATTATCAGGATTAAAACTCTATGGCATGGTCGGTCTTCCGACGGAAGAAATGGAAGATGTTGAGATGACTGTTGCCATGCTCAAACAGTTGAAAAAAGCAGCGCCGGGATTGCGACTCACCTGGGGATGTAGCACCTTTGTTCCGAAAGCTCACACGCCCTTCCAATGGTTTGGCATTAACAAGCAAGGCGAAAAACGACTTCAGTTTTTACAAAAGCAACTCCGCCCCCAAGGTATTGAGTTTCGCCCTGAAAGTTTCAACTGGTCAATTATCCAGACGTTGTTATCACGGGGCGATCGGCGTCTTGCACCATTACTTGAACTGGTACGACACTACGGCGATACCTTAGGTAGCTATCGTCGAGCGTTTAAAGAAATGAAAGGACAACTGCCTACCCTAGATTTCTACGTCTACGACACCTGGGAACTCGATCGCGTGTTGCCTTGGAGCCACATTCAAGGCCCTCTCCCTGTGGAAACCTTGAAAAAACATTTGGCACAGTCGATCCCAAGTGACGGGTAAATCCTGAAGGGTCTGAAATAGATCACACCTGCGAGACCATTTTTGTTTAAGATAGTTAACTATCCTTTTAAGCACTGGGTCCAGCAATGGCGCGTCGCTATCACATAACCACCTTTGGCTGCCAAATGAACAAGGCAGACTCTGAGCGCATGGCAGGCGTTCTAGAGACGATGGGGTATGAGTTTGAGGAGGAGCCGGACCGGGCAGATTTGATTGTGTACAACACTTGTACCATTCGAGACAACGCTGAGCAGAAGGTGTATTCGCACCTTGGGAAGCAGGCGATTCGGAAGCGATCAACCCCAGATTTGACCCTCATTGTTGCGGGGTGTCTCGCCCAACAAGAAGGCGAACAGCTCTTGCGTCGGGTGCCAGAACTTGATGTGGTCATGGGTCCACAGTATGCCAACCAGTTGGACAGTCTGCTGGCGCAGGTGATGAACGGGGCGCAGGTGGTCGCGACGGACCCGGTATATATCATGGAAGATATCACCAAGCCGCGTCGGGATAGCACTGTAACGGCCTGGGTCAATGTGATTTATGGCTGCAATGAACGCTGTACTTACTGTGTGGTTCCAGGGGTGCGGGGCGTGGAGCAATCGCGGACGCCGGAGGCTATTAAAGCCGAAATGATCGAGTTAGCAAAACAGGGCTACAAAGAAATCACGCTGCTGGGCCAAAACATTGATGCCTACGGGCGAGATTTGCCGGGGAGTAAGCCCGATGGTCAGCATTTGCATACGCTAACGGATTTGTTGTATTTCGTTCATGATGTAGAGGGGATCGATCGTATTCGGTTTTCAACCAGTCATCCACGTTATTTCACCGAGCGTCTCATTAAAGCTTGCGCAGAGTTGCCGAAAGTGTGTGAGCATTTTCACATTCCGTTCCAGTCTGGCGATAACGATTTACTCAAAGCTATGGCACGGGGCTACACCCATGAGAAGTACCGCCGCATTGTTGACACCATTCGCACTCACATGCCCGACGCGTCCATCAGTGCCGATGCGATCGTGGCTTTCCCCGGTGAAACAGAAGAGCAATTCCAGCGAACGCTAGCGTTAGTCGAAGATATTGGATTTGATCTCGTGAATACGGCAGCCTATTCGCCCCGGCCCGGAACCCCGGCTGCACTCTGGGACAATCAACTGAGTGAAGACGTAAAAATCGATCGCCTCCAACGACTAAACCGACTGGTCACGAGCACGGCAATCCATCGATCGCAGCGATATCTAGGTCGCATTGAACAGGTGTTAGTAGAGCAACAAAATACAAAATATCCGAATCAAGTGATCGGGCGCACCCAAGGCAATCGGCTGACTTTTCTAGACGGGACCATTGAGGAACTGAAGGGCAAGATTGTCCCGGTAAAAATTACGGAAGTGCGGGCTTTTAGTTTGACGGGTGAGCGGGTGTGATGGGGGACGTGATGGAGGGCGTGGTCAAGAATATGCGATCGCAATGGGCGTGGAAGTTTTGGTGGACGCTGCCGATTTATCCCTTTGGTCAACGGCGCACGCTGAAGACAACGGTCGTAGAGAATCACGTCTGGACCTTTGAACAACTGCAAGGCGTATTTTATGTGGTGACACCGATTCGGATGACGGTGGTGCGGCTGGCCGCAGGTGGGCTTTTAGTGTATGCGCCGATCGCCCCTACAGTTGAGTGCATCAATTGGATGAATGAGTTGGTGAATGAGTATGGGGACGTGAAGTACATCATTCTGCCCACGGTTTCAGGATTGGAACATAAGGTTTTTGTGGGACCGTTTGCGCGACAGTTTAAAACCGCTATAGTGTACGTGATGCCGCATCAGTGGAGTTATCCGGTGCAGCTACCGCTGTCGTGGCTCGGATTGCCCATAGGACGGACCCAAGTCCTGCCCGATCGTTCGTCTGATACGCCCTTTGGTGACGAGTTTGACTACGCGATGCTAGGACCTATTGCACTCGGCGTTGGACCCTTTGCCGAAGTCGCATTCTTTCATCGGGCCTCGCGATCGGTGCTGATTACCGATGCCATTTTGTCGGTCTCTGAAACGCCACCTGCCATGGTGAACCTTGAGCCGACAGCGTTGTTATATCACGCTAGAGAGAATGCAGCCGATGTCGTGAAAGACACGCCTGAAAATCGCATTAAAGGCTGGAAACGGATTGCTTTATTTTCATTTTATTTTCGTCCAAGTGCGCTAGAGATTATGGACTTCGGATCTGCGTGGCGGGAGGCTCGGGAGGCTGGAAAGTCTGCACCTAAGGCTTACTTTGGACTCTATCCCTTCTGCTGGAAAAACGACTGGGAACGATCGTTCGATGCGCTTTCAGGTGAGGGACGATTGTTTGTTGCTCCGATTTTGCAGCAGTTGATTCTGAACCGCGATCCGAAAGGCGTATTGGACTGGGCCGATCGAGTGGCAGCGTGGGACTTCGATCGGCTGATTCCCTGTCACTTAGAGTCTCCGGTAATAACCAATGCAGTTGCCTTTCGTCAAGCGTTTGCCTTCTTAGAACGCGAACCTAGTGCAGGTCATCTAGCATTACCACCGGACGATTTTGAGCTATTGCGAGACATTGAAGCACAGTTAGTCCGCCGGAAAATAACGCCTCCTGCGAAAGTGATTTAGACGCTGATCTGCTTCAAATATTTCTTAACTCACGCCAAATACGATAAAGAGAAATGGAAAAATGACCCTTATTTTTAATCCCACGACCTATGGCAGTTTATTAGCTGATATCGTTCCCAAGGTGATTGAGACTGAGGAAGAACACGATCGTTTACTTCTGCAATTTGAGCGACTTCACGTCAAGAAGAAGAACCGTACTCTGGAAGAGCTTGCCCTCTACCGTCTTTTAGTAGTTTTGATCGAAACCTATGAAGAGCATCAGTTTTGTGTACCTGCCTCTTTTCCCCACGAGATGCTTTAGTACATCATGGAATGTAGCGGGACTCGATAGGTTGATTTGGTCGGGTTATTGGGGTCTAGCGGCGTTGGGTCTGAAATCGTGAATGGTAAGCGTGCCATTAGTAAAGCTCAGGCAAAAGCGTTGGGCGATCGATTTAAGGTTTCGCCAAGTTTGTTTATTTAAAACAGAGAATCAACAGGGCATCTTGCTCTTTCGAGGTTCGCACCCTAAACTGTAATGTCTCGTTAGCAATCTTTTATGGTGGGGAAGTTATGGGGACGATGAAGGGGCGGGATGTGTTGAGCTTGGCGGATTTGAGTGTGAGTGAGGTGCAGCAAATATTAGATTGGGCGATCGCAATGAAGAAAGGCTATTTGAATCCTCGCTTCCAAGGCAAAATTCCCACCCTCGGATTGCTCTTCCACAAAGCCTCAACCCGAACCCGCGTCAGTTTTTCGACGGCGATGTTTCAGTTGGGCGGTCAGGTGCTTGATCTGAACATTAATGTGATGCAAATTGGGCGCGGAGAGCCGATCGAAGACACCGCCCGAGTACTCGATCGCTACCTGGATGCTCTAGCCATTCGGACCTTTGCGCAGGCGGACATTGAAGTCTTTGCCAAGTATGCCAAGATGCCGATTATTAATGCATTGACGGACCTGGAGCATCCTTGTCAGGTATTGGCGGATTTGCAGACGGTTCAGGAAAACTTTGGGTCTTGTAAGGGGCTGACGTTTACCTATGTCGGCGATGGTAATAACATGGCGCACTCGATTTTGTTGGGATGTGCGCTGGTCGGAATGAATGTCCGAATTGCGGCTCCTGTAGGCTATCAGCCGGATCAGGCGGTGGTGGATCAGGCGAAAGCGATCGCGGCGGGAAACAGTGAGATTGTGATTACGAGTGACCCTAAAGCCGCTGTCGATGGGGCTAATGTGGTGTATACGGATGTGTGGGCGAGCATGGGCCAAGAAGGCGAGTCGGACGAACGAATTCCTATTTTCATGCCCTATCAAGTCAATGATGAACTGATGGCTGTAGCAGCGGAGGATGCGATCGTATTGCATTGTCTCCCGGCCCATCGAGGTGAGGAGATTTCGGCGTCGGTAATGGAGGGATCTCGGTCGCGCATTTGGGATCAGGCAGAGAACCGGATGCACGCACAGAAAGCATTGCTAGCGGCGGTGTTTGGGTTGATGTAATCGTCTAAAACTCCATCTCTCGATCGTCCGGGATGGGGGCTTGCTGGGTGGGACGAGGGTCGTCGATGATCGGTTAAGCTGATGAAGCAGTTATTGTGCTTTTAGGTTTATCTATGCAGAAGCTGACATTTTCAACGGTGACGTTAGCGCTTCTGCGGCAGGTCGTAAATCTTCAAGAACGGGATGCGTCGGAGATTTGGTTAGCGAGTGCAGAGATTCAGTTGAGCGATCGTGAACGGCTTCAGTTAGAGATCATACAGTCCTATTTGATTCATGAAAAGTTGCACTTGCTTAATGAGGCTACCCTATGGGCTAGGGCGATTTATCCGCTGTTATTAATTGCGGAAAAGACGGGGATTCGAGCTTGGTCTGAAGTGCCGCTTTCTGCGGTGTATAGTCAGTTTGAAGTCGATGGCATTGCGGACGGGGTGATGGGATACAGTGTAGCGGGACGGTTGGAGATGCCCTACTTGGTGGTGGTGGAAACAAAGCGTGGCGTTGAGAATCAAAATCCTATCTTTCAACTGTATGCCCAGCTTTTAGCGGCGGCAAGATTGAATTGGGAGGGCGATTCTCTTCAAGACAGCAAGGCTGAACGTGCGCCTATGCAGGAGATTTTTGGGTGTTATACTATTGCGGATAGTTGGACGTTTGTGAGAGCTGAGGTGTCGGAGATTGAGTCCGATCGTCCGACGCTGAAGGTGGAGTCGTCGCAGGAATATTCGGAAAAAAGTGATGCGGAAACGATTTTGAAAGTGCTGAAAAGTATTGTGGCGAAACGGGGTTAGGTGACGCGTGTGAGATGAGTTGAAGGACGAGCACATTACCCCACACCTATTCCGGAAATTTCTGCTTTGAGGCTGTATAAGACTGCGAGCGATGAAATGTTGTGTTTTATGGGCATTTTGAATAGTAATTCCCTATTCCATTAGCCGAGTAAAATCTACGACCTTCCCAAACCCTGAAGCCTCTCCTCTAAACATTCGTCTCATCCGTTGAAAACAGGTTCAACAAAGGTCTAGAATCCATTCCTCCCGCGATCGGAAGCGCTGATGGTGCCTCCCAAATGGCCGCTGACAAACGAGGACACGATGGTTGCCTCTATAAGTAATCTCCCCAAGCCCCGAAAGTCCTCTAAAGCACATCCACCTAAATCCATACTTACACCAGAGAACCAACCGTTCAGCTTTGCTGACCGAACAAACATGAACCGCTGTAAAGGATGGAAATTACACCAACAACGTCAACGCATGATCATAACCATCCACGCCGATCGAACCCAAAATCCGAGGTCGCAGCGACTTCATTTGCCTCCCAAATGCCTCATCTCCGAGCCGACCTCGTAACAACAACAACCAATTACGCAACTGCTGCCATTCGATCGATTAGTGAGATTGACAATCGGTGCAATGAGTGACGTCAGAGGTGATTCGATTATAGATAATGTGGCGTTGCTGAATTAAGAGATGACGGGTCGAGGCACCGGAACATCCTTAAACTTG
>ENA-OFCD01001657-OFCD01001657.1-metagenomes-genome-assembly--contig:-NODE-1657-length-10659-cov-6.221992_pt1 | contig 10659 bp, 6 predicted proteins | sample MGYA00153392_OFCD01 | MGnify analysis MGYA00153392 | reverse complement strand
TGGAGCCGCGCGACAGGTCCTTGATGTCGCAGTTGCCGCCGTGCTCGCGCGGCGGGATGGTGCGCGCCGCCTCCCGCGCCGCCTGCGCCAGCGCGTCACCGGTCAACGAGCCGAGGATGCAGTTGGTCTCCAGCGGCGGCAAAGCGAGCGGCGGTACTCGGTCGGGGTCGGTGGCGATCAGCGCCCGCTCGCCGCCGCTGGTGATCGGGTCGGAGTCGGAGAACGTGCACAGGAACGGCTTGTCGAACCGCACCAGCACCTCCCAGGCGCGCTGGTTGTCCGGCGTCGCCGGGTTGTCGGCGTCCTGCGGGATCAGGTCCGGGAAGGCCTTCGCCCCGGCCTTGTACGACGCATCCGGGAACGGCGCGTCGTAGGCCGCGACCTCGGCGTCGGACAGCGGGTCGGCGCAGCCGCTGTTGACCAGGAAGCCGATCGGCAGGTCCGCACTGCGCACCACGAAGTCGCGGAACCGCCACCACGCGTCCGGCAGCCGGTGCCGGCCGTCGGGCAGCCCGGTGTTGCCCGCGGCCACCCGAGCGAAGCGAGCCGGGTGCTCGGCGACCAGGCGAAGGCCGAGCAGGCCGCCCCAGTCCTGGCAGAACAGCGTGACGCCGGTCAGGTCGAGCGCGTCGAACAACACCGACCGCAGCCACTCGACGTGACCGGCGTAGGTGTAGTCCGCCACCGCCGCCGGCTTGTCGGACCGGCCGAACCCGATCAGGTCCGGCGCGACGACCCGAAAGCCGGCGTTGACCAGCACCGGGATCATCGTGCGGTAGAGGTAGCTCCAGGACGGTTCGCCGTGCAGCAGCAGCACGACCGGACCGGACCCCTCGTCGACGTAGGCCATCCGTAGACCGTCCGACGTCTGGGCGTACCGCGGTGCGAACGCGAAGCCGGGCAGGTCGGTGAAGCGCTCGTCCGGGGTGCGCAGGACGTCCATCGCCGGACCCTAGCGGCGAAAGGACGTCGTGTCGGTCAGCGGCGCCGCGAGGTTGAGGCGGGTGAAGGCGAGCGCCTCGGCCAGGTCGGTCTCGCGCTCGGCGCGGTCCTCGCACTTGCGGGTGTTGACCTCGACGACCACCAGGCCGTCGAAGCCCTGGACGGCGAGACCTTCGAGCAAGTCGGCACACGGCTGCGTCCCGCGACCGGGGACGAGGTGCTCGTCCCGGGCCGTGCCGAGGCCGTCCGCGATGTGCACGTGGGCCAGCCGGTCGCCCATCACCGCGCGCATCGCGAGCGCGTCGGACTGCGAGACCGAGGTGTGCGACAGGTCGAGGGTGAAGTGCGGGAAGTCCTCTTCGGTCGGGTTCCAGTCCGGCGCGTACGGCGTGACCTCCCGGCCGCGGGCCCGCAGCGGAAACATGTTCTCGACCGCGAACTGCACCGCCGTCTCGGAGCCCATCTGCTGGATGCCGCCGAGGAACTGCCGGGCGTACTCCCGCTGCCACCGAAACGGCGGGTGCACCACCACGGTCTGCGCGCCGCACTCCTCGGCGACCTGTTTGGCCTTGACCAGCTTGAGCCACGGGTCGGTGCCCCAGACCCGCTGGGTGATGACCAGGCACGGGGCGTGCAGCGCGAGGATCGGCACCTGGTGATAGTCCGAGAGCCGCCGCAGCGCGGTCACGTCCTGGCTGACCGGGTCGGTCCAGACCATCACCTCGACGCCGTCGTAACCGAGCCGCGCGGCGATCTCGAAGGCGTTCGCCGTCGACTCCGGGTAGACGCTGGCCGTCGCGAGGGCGACCCGCGCGCCCGGCACCCGGACGGCGCTGTCGGGCGGGGGCAGGGGCACTGACATGGCCCGATGAGCCTACGGTCCGCTCGTCGGCGCGGCGCTACCCTGGTCCCGGTGACCGACCTGGGCATGCCGTCGCTCCTCGAGACCGATCCCGACGCGCCGCGTGAGTTCATCGAGTTCGTCGACCCCTGCGACGCCGGCCAGGTCGTCCGCGCCGACCTGACCTGGCTGCTGTCGTCGTGGACCTGCATCTACGGCGCGGGCTGCCACGGCATCGTCGAGGGCCGCCCGGACGACGGCTGCTGCAGCCACGGCGCGTTCTACAGCGACGACGCCGACGAGCAGCGGATCGAGCGCTTTGCCGGGTTGCTGACGAAAAAGAAGTGGCAGTACGCCGAGACAGGGCGTCGGCTCGGCATCAGCGACGACGACGAGCTCGAGGGCGAGCCGGCCCGCCGGACCCGCACCGTCGACGGCGCGTGCGTGTTTCTGAACCGCCCGGGTTTCGCCGCCGGCCAGGGCTGCGCGCTGCACGCCCTGGCGCTACGCGGCGGCTTGCACCCTCTGCAGACCAAGCCCGACGTCTGCTGGCAGCTCCCGGTCCGCTTCTCGCAGGAGCGAGTCACCCGACCCGACGACGTCGTTGTCCTCGCGACCTCCGTCGGTGAGTTCGACCGGCGCGGCTGGGGTCCGGGCGGCGCCGACCTGCACTGGTGGTGCACCGGGGCGCCGGAGGCGCACGTCGGCGCCGAGCCGCTGTGGGTGTCGTACGCCGCCGAGCTCACCGCCCTGCTGGGCAGCGAGGCGTACGACGTGCTTGCCGGCCTGTGCCGCGACCGCACCGGCCTGCCCCCGCACCCCGCCACAGCAGCCGCCCGCTGACGCCCGGCGGCTGCCCTGACGGCGTCAGTCAGGGGGGCCCGGCTCGGGGGCGACATCGCCCCACGGCCACGGCTGGCCCTGCTCGTGCACCGGGAGCAGGCTGGCGATTGCGGCTACCCGCAGCACCCGCTGCATCCGCAGCGGGACCTGGGTCAGCGCGAGGCGCTGTCCGATCGGCAGCTGACGGTTCGTCCCCACGATGGCCGCGAGCGCAGCCGAGTCGAGGAAGCGCACGTCGCCCATGTCGATGAGCACCAGCGCCGCACCTGTACCGACCGCCTCCTCGAGACGGCGCCGCAGGGCCGGCGCCGCCTGGGCGTCCAGGTCGCCCTGCTCGTGGACGTGCGCGACCGCCCTCGGCGCGTCCATCACGCGGGGGACGGTGTCGACGTGGCCAGCAGCGCCTTGGCGCGGGACCGCGACACCGGGACGACGTCCGGTACGCCGCTGAGCTCGAGGACCCGCCAGATCAGGGCGTCCACAGGCACGACGAGTCGCAGCGCCTGCTGCCGGTCGCGCAGCCTGCGAGCCAGCCTGAACAGCAGCCGTAGCCCGGTGCTGTCCAGGTAGGTCACGCCGGTCAGGTCTAGCACCAGCCCGAAGGCCGCGTTGCTCACCCCGGCCTCCAGGGCGCGGGCGACCCCGTCGACGTTGGACAGGTCGACCTCGCCGTCGAGCCGGGCGACCGGCCAACGCGGGTCGCCCTCGATGTGCACCTGGACGTGGGCGACCGTCATGCCAGCACCTGCTCCTGCACCTGTCGGGTGGCCGAGCCCGGCTGCCCGCCGAGTCGGCGGCGCATCTGCACCTCGGTGCCGGCCTCGGAGGTGCGCACCAGCACCTGGTCCATCAGCCCCTCCGCGAGCTGCAGACCGCGGCCCCGGTCGCGGCCCCGGGCGCTGCGCCAGTGCCCGTGGTCGCGCACGACAATGGTCGCCACTCCGTCGTCCGGGTCGAAGTCGCACCGCACCTCGAAGACCGCTTCGCCCGGACCATAGGCGTGCTCGATCGCGTTGGTCGCCGCCTCCGAGCAGGCGACCACCACCTCGTACACCTCGACCTCATCGGCCCCGGCCTCCACCAGCCAGCGCTCCAGCGTGCGACGCAGGTCGACCAGCCGGGTCGGCTCCGCGGGCCACTCCAGGGCGAGGTGGGCTCCGAGCCGCGGCGCCGCTCGCACGACCAGCAGCGCGACGTCGTCGGTGGGCGGGCTGTCCCCGAGCAGCCCGGTGATCAGTGCATCGCAGAGCGTGTCGAGGTCGCGGGCAGGAGCGGCGAGCAGCGCGGCCAGCTCCTCGATGCCGACGCCGACCGGCACACCGCGACGTTCGACGAGGCCGTCGGTGAACAGCAGCAGGGTGCTGCCGGGCTCCAGGTCGTGCCGCACATCCGGGTACGACGTGCCGCGTACCGCCCCGATCGGCGGGCAGGCCGGCTGCTCGACCGCGCTGACCGTGCCGTCAGGCGCCACCAGCAGCGGCGCGTAGTGGCCGGCATTGGCCACCACCAGGGTGCGGGCCACCGGGTCCAGGACGGCGTAGACGCAGGTCACCATCTCGTCGGGTGACTGGGAAACGGTCAGCCGGTTGAGCCGTTCGAGCACCTGGCCCGGCGACAGGTCCTCGGCGACGTAGGCCCGAAGGGCGTGCCGGAGCTGCCCCATCACCGCGGCCGCCCTGAGGTCGTGCCCGGCGACATCTCCCATGACCAACCCGACAGCTCCGGTGCGCAACGGGATCACGTCATACCAGTCGCCCCCGACCTCGGTACCGGTGCCGCCCGGGAGGTAGCGCGCCGCGAGCTCCACCCCGGGCAGGTCGGGCAGGTCGTCGGGCAGCAGGCTGTGCTGCAACGTCTCGGCGACCCCCCTCTCGCGCGCCGCGAGTGCCGAGAGCGCCCGGCCCAGCCGCTGCAGGCTCCAGGTCAGGACCAGCAGACCGAGCACCGCGGCCAGCGAGGCCTCCCCGACGCGCAGACGCACGGCGCGCTCCTCATCGCCGGCCCGGCTCTCGAGGTCGCTGGCGGTGAGCTCGAGCCGGCTCGCCAGGTCCGCCTGCGCGCCCTCCAGCTCGGTGAAGGTTGCGGTGAAGGCCACCAGCCCGGCACGGGCTGCCGCCGGGTCCCGCCCCGCGAGCCCGACGAGCTGTTCCGCGGCCACCGCATAGCGCTCCTGCACAGGCCAGAGGCCCCAGACGGCGGCCGACAGGTCGGTGGGCAGCGCGACAGTCCGGGCCTGGCGCAGGTTCTCCAGGAACGCGGCGGCATGCGCCCGCACCGTCTCGGTCGAGCCCTCCGGCACCGCGACCGGGCCGTCGCCGACCACGAGGGCCTGCAGCACATCGGCGTGCAGCGCGTCGTGGAGCTGGTCGGCGTCCTGGACGAAGCGCTGCGCCACCTCGATCCGGCCGACGCTGTCATTCTCCGCGTCGACGCGCGCCAGCCCGCCGAGCGCGGTGTAGGCGATGACCAGCTCCAGCACCACGCCGCCCAGGCCGAACAGGGCGATCTGGCGGCGGGTCCGGACCCCGGACAACGGCCGCAGGGCCCGTGAGCGCGCCGACATCCGCACCCCGACACCTCCCGCCAGGCTCGCTGCCGAAGCCGGAGCGTGTCCTCACGACCTTCGTAACACCTTTTGACAGGCGTCGCAGGCGTCCGGCACAAGCGCCGCAGGATCGTCCTGCGACGGGGGTCGGCCCGGTCCGGGGGGCACCGCTCCCCAAGGGTGTCCGAAGGTCGTAGGAACAAGGTCTCGCCCGGACGGCCAGCAGGTCGTGCAGTGCAGGGGGAGAAGTCATGGACGCGACGACCACCACGACCCGGATGTCCTGGGGCGCCGACCCAACGGCCGGGCGCCACAGGGCCCGACCCCGCGCCGGGGCGCTGTTCGGCGTCGCGGTGTGCGTGGCCATTGGCGGCACAGCGTGGTCCGTGCAGGCCCAGTCCCTGTCGTCGGGCCGACCGGTCCCGGCGGGCCTGGTCGTGACCGCGCTGCGCGACGCGAGCTTCGCGCTCCCCTTCGTCCTGGTCAGCGTCGTGCTCGCGGCGCTGGTCACCTTCTGGGCCGCCGGCCGGCTCGACCTCGGCGCCCGAACGGCCGGGGCGCTCCGGGCGGTGCTGACCGGCGCCGGGACCGCGATCGCCCTCGCCGCCGCCGCGCCGCTGCGCGACGCCGCGCTCGGCACGCACGCTGCAGGGGGTGGGTCGCCGCTGTCCCACCTCGCCGGCGACATCGTGCTGCTGCTCCCGGTCACCGTTCTCACCGCGCTGGTGGCGATCTCGCTGCCCGCCCTGCTCAGCTCGTCGCCCCCGGTCGGGGCGGACCTCTTCACACAGCCCGCGGCGGGCCGCACCCCGGCACGGCTGCACCGGTACGTCGCCAGGCTGGCGATCTGCGCCGTGGGCGCCGCCGCACTCGGGCTGGTGCCCGCGGCGCCGGCGTCGGCGTCGGGCGGGGATCCCGGCCAGCCCTGCCTACCCGGGGCGCCGCAGCGCAGCTTCGACGTGACCGCGATCGACCTGAATACCCCCCTCAACAGGTCGGGCGACAACGACCGGTCCGGCAAGATGCTCGTCGTCAACAGCGTCGACGGGCAGGCCAACACCTACCGCCTCGACGCCGCGAGCGGGATCGGTGTGCCCGACCCGCACGGCGCGCTGACGGCGCTGCAGGCGGTACGGCAGGAGGAGACCAGCCAGAAGGTCTCGGTCGGCCTGCGTGACGACCCGATCCAACCCCTGTCGGTCCGGGTCAACGAGGGTGACTGCGTCACCATCACCTTCACCAACCTGGCCTCCGGCGGCCGGTACGGGCTGCACATCGACGGGCTGGCCTTCGCCGCGGCCTCGTCCGGGGACGCGATCGGCAAGAACGCGGACTCCGCGGTCGCGCAGGGCGAGACAACGACGTTTCGCTACTACGTGCCGGACAACAAGAACCTGGAGGGGTCGCACTACGTGCACCCCGGGCCGGGCTTTCGCGCCGCGGTGGACCACGGCCTGTTCGGCATGCTGAACGTGGAGCCGAAGGGGTCTTCGTACGGCAACGCCAACACCGGCGCCCCGCTGCTGTCCGGCTGGGAGGCCGTCGTGGCACCGGCCGGCGGGGCGTCCTTCCGTGAGGCGATCTTCCAGCACCACGAGGTCGGCAACGACAACGAGGTCATCTACGACCGCAACGGCTCGGAGCTCCCGCAGGTGGATTCCACCACCGGCAGCTACCGCCCGGGGCAGTTCGCGCTCAACTACCGCTCGGAGCCCTTCCGCAACCGGTTGCTCGCCTTCGGCAAGGAGAAGTCGCACTCGTATTCGTCGTACACCTTCGGCGACCCATCGACCCCGATGCCCCGCGGCTACACCGGTGACCCCACCAAGTTCCGGATCAGCCACGCCAGCGGCGAGAAGTTCCACGTCTACCACCTGCACGGTGGTGGTGACCGCTGGCGGATGAACCCGGTCGCCGACCCGTCGTGGAACTACGCCGACACCCGGCTGAACAAGCACCCGCAGAACGAGGTGGCCTCCAACCGGCTCGATGCCCAGTCGATCGGACCGGGCGAGTCCTACAACCTCGAGCTCGAAGGGGGCGCCGGCGGCGTCCAACACACCGTTGGCGACCTGTTGTTCCACTGCCACATCGCCAAGCACTACGTGTCGGGCATGTGGAGCTTCTGGCGGGTCTATAACACCCTGCAGCCCAACTTCGCTGCGCTCAGCGACCGGGTCGCCGCGCCGGAGGCCGTCACCTCCGACCAGCTCATCGGCAAGAACTTCGGCCCGAAGGACGCCAGCGGCAACCCGCTCGATGCCAGCCAGACCATCAAGGACACCACCGGCCTCGCCGCGCTGGTACGCCAGCAGCTGCCGCCGCAGGGCGTACGGGCCTCCACGCAGGACCCCTCGGTCTACGACTGGACCTGGTCGACAGCCAACCCTGCGGTCGCGTTGGCCGAGCCGGAGGACACCACCCCCACCGGCACCCAGGGCGGTGCCTGGCCCAACCAGTCCGACATCCCCTCGCACCCCGGTCTGCAGATCACCGACCTGAAACGGCAGGGCAGCGCGCAGAACCCGCAGTTCGATCTGGCGACGGCGCAGCCACTGTTCTACGAGACCGACGCGACCGGTAAGGGCCGGCCGGCCCAGCTGTTCAACCCCGCCGACGGCCGACCGGCCTTCCCGGTCCTGCGTACCCACCTGGGCAGCCGGCCGCCGTTCAGCCCGCAGGGCCACTCCGGCTCGCCGCTGCTCGGTGAGCACGGTGACGCCGCGCCGGGAGCGCAGCACTCCGAGGCCACCGACCCGCAGAGCGCCGATTCACCCGGTCCGATCGACTCGAGCTTTCGCGCCGACCCGAACCCGGCGGTGACCGTCCAGCCGACGGTGGACCCGTACGCCTATCGGCCCGACGGGCTCTGCCCGTCGCGGACCCGGACCGGCGCGCCCACCCCGACCAGGCACTTCAACGTCGTCGCCATCGCCACCCCCGTGCAGCGCAGCGCCACCATCACCGACCGTGAGGGCAAGCTGTTCACGCTCGCCCAGGACAAAGCCAAGGTCTACAGCGACCCGACCTCCCAACCGCTGGCCTTGCGCGTCAACGTCGGTGACTGCGCGAAGGTCACGCTCACCAATGAGATTCCTGACGCGAGCACCTTCGACGGCTGGTCCAAGACCACGATGCACATCCACCACGTGCAGTTCGACGTGCAGGGCTCGGACGGCGTCTCGACCGGCTTCGCCTACGAGCACTCCGTCCGGCCCTACCAGATCGAGGACCCGACGCTGGCGAAGGCGACCGGCCGCGGCGCCACCAGCCTGCAGCTCACCAGCGTCACCAAGTTCCAGGACCGCACGGCGACCGGCGCACCCGCACACCCGTTCATCGGAGTCGGCATGGGCGGCGAGGGGATCGAGGTACGGCAGGTCCTCGCTGTTGACCCGGCGAGCAGCACCGTCACCCTGGATGCACCGCTCAGGAACGCCCACCCGGTCACCGACCGCGCCGGCTTCGAGTTCATCCAGTACGAGTGGTACGCCGACACGCAGCTGGACAACATCTTCTGGCACGACCACGTCGACGGCATCCACGGCTGGGGCCACGGCCTGGTCGGGCAGCTCATCGTCGAGCCGGCCGGATCGAAGTTCTACGCCCCCGGCAACCACAGTACCGAGATCAAGTCGGGTACGATCGCCGACATCGTCGCCAACCGGTCCGCGCCGGGCTACCAGGACCTGCTACCGGGGCACGTCAACGGCAGCTTCCGCGAGCTGGCCCTGTGGACGATCAACGACAACGACCAGGGTGCCTACTCCACGATCAACCTGAAGGCCGCGCCCTTCACCGAGCGCCCGAGCGCAGCCAACCGCTACTCCTCCTACGCCTACGGCGACCCCAAGACCCCGCTGCTGCGCGGCTACCCGGGTGACCCGCTGGTCGTGCGGACCATCAACGTCAGTCCGACCCTTGACACGCTGCGCTTCCAGGGTCAGCGCTTCGACATCGACAACCGGATGACCTTGGCCGGCGACGGCAGCGTGCAGGGCGACCCCGGTGGCGGCACCCCCGCGACCATCGGCAGCCAGCTGGACACGCTGCACTACGGGATGAGCGAGAAGTACACGCTGGCACTGGAAGGCAACGGGCCGAAGGGCCGCAGCCGGCCCGGTGACTACCTGTACTCCAACGGGATCGCGCGGCGCACCGCCCAGGGCGCCTGGGGCATCGTGCGGGTGCTGGCGGCCAACGCCGGTGACCTGCTGCCGCTGCCGGACAACGCGGCTCCCGGCGGCACCTGGGTCCGGCCCGCGGCGAGCAGCAGCCCGCCCGCGCCGAGCGCTGCCGACAACGCCAGCCCGTGCCCAACCGGCGCGCCGGTGAAGGCCTACGACGTCACCGCACTGGACCTCGGCCATCTCGCGATGTTCGCGCCCTCGTCGGCAGTGGCCGGGCTACAGGCCGGGACCGTCAAGCCCGAGCCCCTGGTGCTGCACGTCGCGGCCGGCGACTGCCTCGTCGTCACCCTCACCAACAGCCGCTCGGCGCCGGCGACGTTCGCGGTGGGCAAGCTCGACCGCAGCGCCGGGTCGTCGGGGGTCGCCGTCGGCTACAGCCCGGCCGCGACGACGGCGCGGGGTGCCACCCGCGTCTACACCTCCTACGCCGACAACGCCTTCCTCGGCAGCGCCACGGTTGCCGACCTGGCCGGCGACGACAGCCATGACAGCCAGAAGCTGGGGCTGTACGGAGCCGTCGTGGTCTCGCCGCAGGGCGCGACGTTCGGGCCGGGCCGCACGCCGACGGCGGTCGGCGCCCAGGTCGACGTGCACCTGCCCGCCCCGGTCGCCGGACCTGCCCGGCAGGACTACCGGGACGTGTCCCTGCTGCTCGCCGACAACGATCCGCAGATGTCGCAGGACTTCATGCCCTATCCAACGTTCGCGGCGCAGGGGGCCACCAACATCAACTACCAGGCGGCACCGGCGGGTGACACCTCGGCGACGTTCGCCGACCCCGGCGGCACGGTCGACCCGGCCACCCCGGTGGTGAAGACGTACGCCGGTGACGGTCTGCTGGTGCACGAGAGCGTGGCCCCGGGCAGCGAGCAGGGGCACGTGTTCACCCTGGGCGGCCTGGAGGCCCCGCGCGACATGCTGATCCCCGGCAGCGAGTACGACGCCAACCAGGCACTGGGACCGGGCGAGTCGTTCGACGCCTGGGTCGAGGGGGGAGCCGGCGGCTTCACGCAGCAGACCGGTGACTACCTCTACGGCGACCTGCGGCGCCCGTTCACCCAGGTCGGCGCCTGGGGCCTGATCCGGGTGGCCCCCCGGCCGGCCAGCTGTGCCGGCCTACCCGTCGGCGCACCCGCCTGCCTGACGGGCGGCTGACAGATTGCCAGCGCACCCGGGCGTGGTCGCGCTGGTCACCGATCGCGACCGCGTGCTTTATCAGAGTGCCTTCGGCGTCGCCGACGTCGCGACCGGACGCCCGCTGGCGGCTGACGCACTGTTTCGCATCGCCTCGATGACCA
>ENA-OFCD01001656-OFCD01001656.1-metagenomes-genome-assembly--contig:-NODE-1656-length-10666-cov-5.099425_pt1 | contig 10666 bp, 8 predicted proteins | sample MGYA00153392_OFCD01 | MGnify analysis MGYA00153392 | reverse complement strand
GAGGTGGTCGGAAAAACGGGAGGTGGTCGGAAAAACGGGAGGTGCGGATCAGCCGCGCAGGGTCTGTCGCACCTGTGCGAGCTGCTCTCGCAGGGTTGCGACGACGTCCTCGCCGAGGTCCCCCTGTCCGACGCGGCTCCGCAGGTCGATGCGCACCTGGTGACGGAATTCATCGAGCACCATCTCGGCCTCGCGCAATCGGGTCGCCGAAGTTTCGCGCTGCGGTTCTCCACGGATCGCGCGACCGGCCTCGCGAGCATCCGCCCGGGCCTCGCGCGCCGTCGCCGCCAGGTCGGCCCGCAGCGTCTTCATGGCGTTGTTCACCGAAGCGCGCACCTCGTCGGCGAGGCGGCGCACCGAGTCGGTGACGTCATTCTCGATGCCATCGAGTTCGCTGTGACGGGCTTCGAGCTCGGCCCGTCCAGCATCCGTGATCTCGTAGATGGTCTTGCGTCCGTCGGTCGACTTCGTGACGAGCGCTTCGTCTTCCAGCTTGGCGAGGCGGGGGTAGATCGTGCCGGCGCTCGGAACGTAGGTGCCGCCGAAGCGGGACCCGAGCGCTTGGATCAGTTCGTAGCCGTGCATCGGCCGGGTCGCGAGAATGCTGAGCAGGTAAAGCCGCAGGTGCCCGTGGGCGAAGACCGGGGGAGTCAAGCGCTCACCGCGTGCAGCACGGAGACGTCCCCGCTGACCGTGTTGGCGCGGAATTCGAGCCAGTGCTCCTCCAGCGTGCCGAACGTGCCGGTGTATCCGCCACGCACCCCGCGGATCTCGGAATCGTCGAGCTGCAGTTTGCCGCTCACGGTGTTGATCTTGTACTGCACGGGCACGCCCGGCTCGAGTCGCGTCGTGACGTCGCCGCTCACGGTATTGATCCGAACCAGTTGGGGGATGCCCCGGATGTCGAGGAACACGGTGCCGGAGACACCGTCACTGGTGAACGATATGATCTCGCCACTCGCCGTCAGGTCGCCCGAGACGGTGTGGGCCACGATCCTGCCGCAGTGGTCGCGCACCGATATTTCGCCGCTCACCGCGTTGAGTTCGAGGTCACCGTGATGGTTGTCGATCATCACGTCGCCGCTCACCGTGCTGATGCGGGCATCCGCGGTCAGTCCGCTGATGAGCGCACTCGCAGTCACGATGCCGAACTTGAGGCCGACATCGCGAGGAACCATGATGCTGATGTCCGCGCTCGCGTTGCCGCGAAACGACTTGAACACCTCGACGAAGTTGTCCCAGCCAAGCTGGGGATGGTCGATCTCGAGCGTATCCCCGTTGATCGTGACTGTGAGCGCTTTGCCGCGCACCGAGTGCACCTCGACGCGAGCGCCGGGGTCGTCGTGTCCGACGATATTCACCTGGCCAGCGACAAGGCCAACCTTGAGCTTGCGGATCATCTCGATGTCGATGGTCTTCTCGCCGTCGATGAGCCACTTCTCCTGGGCCATGGGGTCTCCTTCGATTGGGTGGGGATGGGGCGGATGCCGCGACATCCACGTTCGAGCTATATCGCGTCTCAACAAACTCAAGATATATCGCGAGTTGGGTTTACGCAAGGGTGCTCTGGAAAGGAGCTGCGGTTCGCGGATCGGGAGGCTCCGCGGCCCTCAGCGACACTCGCGCCCAAACAGGCGGGCGCGAGTGTCGCTGAGGGCCGCGAAGGTGCCGTTGGAAGCTCGAAATCGCACTCGACCTTTGCGCGTGGTCCCCTCCCGCATGCGAGCCACGAGGGAGTCAAACAACGGACGTGCCGATCCAGGAGATCCCCCGATGGCCTCCTGTACCTTCCTCTCCCTCCGATGATCCCCCTCTTCATCCAGGCGGGTGCGACAACTCATAGGGCAAAAGTCACGGACAGGGGTGGATGCCGGCCCTCTGCGCCGGGCGTGCGTCCGCTACCGGTCGTACTCGTACCGCCGGGCAATCGCGAGCGCGGTCACGGATGCCCAGGGACCGAAGGTGGCAAGCGACACGGCGGAGATCATGACGGCACCCGCTCGGCAGCGGCGACCGCAGTCGGCGCGATCGGCACAATCAGCAATGGGATGGTCACGTTGACCATCGGCCCAATGAGCAGAGCGAAGAGCACGGTGCCGATGCCGACGTTGCCTCCGAGCAGCCAGCCGATGGCCAGCACCGTCACCTCGATCGAGGTGCGCACGATCCACAGGCGCCACCCCCAGCGGCGATGGATGCCCGTCATCAGGCCGTCGCGCGGCCCCGGTCCGAATCGGGCACCAATGTAGAGGCCCGTTGCAAGGGCGAGCAGCGCCAGCCCGCCGGCGAAGAGCACCACCTGCTCCCACAGTTCATGTGCGACCGGAAGCAGCCAGAGGCCGAGCTGGGCGCTCGGCCCGATCAGCAGCACGTTGAGCAGGGTACCGAGACCCGGCCTCTGGCGGATCGGTATCCAGAGCACCAATACGAGCAGCCCGACGAGGTTCGTGATGAGGCCGAACGCGAGACCGGTCTGCCGGGCGATGCCCTGCGTCAGCACGTCCCACGGAGAGACGCCGATGCCGGCCTGCACCATCATCGCGATCGCGAACCCGTAGAGGAACAGGCCGACGAGCAATTGGGGAATACGCCGAATCATCATGGGCCAATCCAATTCGGTAATTGGCTTTCTTGCAAGATGCCAATTCTCCTAGAGTGGTTCTATGAATACCCTCTCTGCGCGGTCATTGGCCTCCTTGGTGCGCGGATGGCGAGAGGCCACTACCGCTCCCGCGTATGCGGCGCTCGCCGACCGCATCCGCCTGCTCATCCTCGACGGCCGCATCCCGCTCGGCACCAGGGTGCCCGCGGAACGCGACCTCGCCGCGCAGCTCGGGGTCAGTCGCACCACCGTGACCGCGAGCTACGGCGAGCTGAGAGACGCCGGATTCCTCGACAGCCTGCGCGGATCGGGCAGCATCGCACGGCTGCCCACACGGTTCCCGCCCATCTTCGACACCCACCAGACCGGGTACCTCGACTTCAGCAAAGCGGCTCTTCCCGCGATTCCGGCACTCGTCGAGGCGGTCAATCGAGCCGCAGCCGAACTGCCGGCCTATCTCGGAGACTCGGGCTTCGATCCGATTGGACTCCCGGTTTTGCGCACCGCCGTCGCGGACCGCTTCACCGCGCGCGGCGTGCCAACCGAGCCGGAGCAAATCATGATTACCCTCGGCGCCCAGCACGCGATCGCGCTGGTCGCGCGGACCCTGCTCGGTCGCGGGGATAGCGCACTCGTCGAGTCGCCAAGCTATCCGCATGCCTACGAAGCGCTGAGACTCACCGGCGCGCGGCTCGTTCCCGTGAGCGTTACCAGCGACGAGGGATGGGACGAGGCCGCCCTCGAACAGACCCTCCGACGCTCCAGTCCGGCGATGGGCTACCTCATGCCCGACTTCCACAATCCCACCGGGCGTACCATGCCTTCCGCGCAACGAGAGCGGCTGCTTGCGCTCGCCGAGCGGCAGGGAACGGTGATCGTCGCCGATGAGACCATGGCCGAGCTCACCATCGATCGCGTGAATGCACCCCTTCCCCTCGCCGCCTATGGTGCTGCCGTCACCATCGGCTCAGTGGGAAAGACCGTGTGGGGCGGGGTGCGCATCGGGTGGATCCGAGCCGAGCGCCAGCTCATCCAGAAGCTCACACGAGCGCGAAGCGCGGGGGACCTCGGAACCCCGGCCCTTGAACAGCTCGTGGTGAAGAACCTGCTGGAGGACTACGACGCGATTCTCGAAACCCGGCGAGCTCAGTTGCGGGCGGGCCGAGATCACCTCGCCGACAGGCTCGCGGTCGCGTTCCCCGAGTGGAGGGTGCCGACCCCAGACGGCGGGCTTACCACCTGGGTCAATCTCGGTGCGCCGGTGAGCTCGCAGCTCACGCTCGCCGCCCGGGCGGAAGGCCTGTTGCTCGCGGCTGGTCCCCGCTTCGGTATTGACGGCGCATTCGAGCGCTTCCTTCGCATTCCGTTCGGATATTCAGCGGATGAAACGGATCGTGCGGTGACGGCTCTGAGCGCCGCATGGGTATCGCTTGCGCGTGGCCCGCTACTCGACCAATCATTCCTCGCAGACGTGGTCTAGCCCTTCCTACTTACTCCTGAGAGAGTATGCACACGCCCAGCAAGCCCTGAGATACTTTCGAAGAGCACATGGTCGTGCGCTTCCCCCGCCGCTGCTCCAGGAGTCCCCCCGTGCATCTTTTTTCGGTTTTCAGCCTTCGTAACCGCGCCCTCATCGCGCTGATCACAATCGTGATTGGCATCTTCGGAGGCATCGCGCTCACCTCGTTCAAGCAGGAGTTGATCCCCTCTCTCTCGCTGCCCTCGGTCTTCATCGTCACCAGCTACCCTGGTGCGTCGCCCGACGTCGTGAACACCGACCTGAGCACTCCGATCGAGAGCGCCCTTCAGGGGATCGAGAATCTCGAATCGACAACGGCGACCTCGAATACCGCAGCATCCACTGTCACGGCCTCATTTTCGTACGGTACCGACATCGCCACCTCCGAGCAAAAGGTCCAGCTCGCCCTCGACCGCATCAAGACGAGACTCCCTGCGAGCGTCACCCCCCAGGTGATCACCTTCAGCCTCAGCGATCTGCCGGTGATCCAGCTCGCCGTCACGAGCGATATGGACGCGAACACCCTCGCGTCGAAGCTGTCGACTCTCACGGTTACGAACCTCAAGCAGCTCACCGGCGTCAGCGACGTCAGCCTGCTCGGCGCCGCGACCCAGCGCGTGACGATCACACCGGATGCCGAAAAGCTCACTGCCAACGGCCTCAGCATCCAGTCGATCAAGACCGCACTCACCGCGAATGGCACCCTCCTCGCGAGCGGATCGATAACCGAGAACTCGAAGACGCTCACGGTGCAGTCCGGGTCGCGCATCACCACGACCGACGAGATCGCGGCCCTTCCGTTGCTCGGCGCGAGGTCCCTCACGATCCCCACTGTCGCGGATGTTGCGACCGTCGCCGTCGTCAACGATCCGACGAGCGGCTACTCCAGCGTCAATGGCAAGCCAGCCGTCTCGCTCAACGTCACCAAGTCGGCAGCCGGCAACACCGTGTCGGTATCGAATCTGGTTCGCAGCGACCTGCCGACTCTCGAGAAGCAGCTCGGCAGCAACACCAAGTTCGTGGTCGTCGCCGACCAGGCGCCATCGATCACCCAGTCGATCAACAGCCTTGCGCAAGAAGGGCTGCTCGGCCTCGGCTTCGCCGTGATCATCATCTTCGTCTTCCTGTTCTCGGTGCGGTCGACCCTCGTCGTCGCGATCTCGATTCCCGTCTCTGTGCTCATCACCTTCATCGGCATGCAGGCCTCCGGCTACACGCTCAACATCATTACGCTCGCGGCACTCACCATCGCGATCGGGCGGGTGGTCGACGACTCCATCGTCGTGATCGAGAACATCAAGAGGCACATCGGTCTCGGTGAAGAAAAGCTGCCAGCCATCCTCACCGCCGTGCGGGAGGTCGCGACGGCCGTCACCGCCTCCACAATCACCACAGTTGCGGTATTTTTGCCGATTGCACTCGTCGGAGGACTCACCGGGGAGCTGTTCCGTCCCTTCGCCATCACCGTCACGATTGCCCTCCTCGCATCGCTGTTCGTCTCGCTCACGATTGTTCCGGTGCTCGCGTATTGGTTTCTCGGCAGCCGCAAGAATGCGCGCCGGCGTGCCGAAGGCGAGTCCGTTGCGGCCTCCACCGGTGCGGACGAGTTCGAGCAGACGACTCGGCTGCAAAAGGTGTACCTTCCGGTCATCCGCTGGACCCTCAAGTTTCCTGCTCTCGTGCTCATCGCAGCCCTGGTGGTGTTAGCGGGCAGCGGATTTCTCGCCACGAGTCTGAAGACAAACTTCATCGGCAACAGCGGGCAGAACACACTCACCGTCACGCAGACTCTGCCTCTCGGCACGAGCCTCGAGGCACAGGATGCCGCCTCGAAGAAGGTTGAGACCCTGCTGCGCAACGTGAAGGGTGTCGACACCGTTCTGCTCACCATCGGATCCGGTGGCAGCTCGCTGCGCGCAGCGTTCTCCGGAGGCGGCTCGAGCACCTTTTCGCTGACGACCAATCCGGATGCCGACCAGGCCAAGCTGCAGGCCACGGTCACCGCCCAGTTGAAGAAGACCACCGGGGAGGGCGAGCTCGCGGTGGCCACCGCGCAGGGCGGCTTCGCCTCCTCCAACATCGAGGTCAACGTCACGGCCGGCAGCGATGCCGACTTGCGGAAGGCCTCCGATGTCATTCTCGCGAAAATGAAGAACCTCTCCGTGGTCTCGCGTGCGTCGAGCAACCTGTCCGCCTCGCTCCCCTATATAGCGGTGCAGATCGATCGGGCGAAAGCAGCGGCCGACGGGCTCAGCGAGGTACAGGTCGGTGGCATCGTCACCCAGGCGATGAACCCGAGCGCCACCGGCAGTGTGGTCATCGATGGCAAGATGCTGTCGATCTATGTCAATAACTCCACCGCCCCGCTCACGACGGACGCGCTCAACACCTTCTCGATCCCGACAGCGAAGGGCGCGGTGCCGCTTTCCGACCTCGCCACGATCGCCACGGTAAACGGGCCCTCGAGCATCACCACGATCAAAGGGCTGCGCAGCGCCACCCTCACGGTGGTGCCGGGCACGGACAATACCGGAAGCGCCTCGGCGATCGTGTCGGCCGCTGTGGCGAAGCTGAAGCTTCCTGCGAGCGCGACCGCGACCCTCGGTGGCGTGACCACCCAACAGAGCGACTCGTTCGGCCAGCTCGGCCTTGCCCTGCTCGCCGCCATCCTCATCGTCTACGTCGTGATGGTGGCCACCTTCAAGAGCCTGCGCCAGCCATTGCTGCTTCTCGTCTCGATTCCGTTTGCGGCGACCGGGGCCATCGCGCTTCAGGTGATCTCGGGAGTACCCCTCGGTGTCGCTTCGCTGATCGGCGTGCTCTTGCTGATCGGGATCGTGGTGACTAACGCCATTGTGCTTGTCGACCTGATCAACCAGTATCGAACCCGTGGCATGAAGGTGACCGAGGCGATCATCAACGGCGCGTCGCGTCGACTCCGGCCGATCCTCATGACCGCGCTGGCGACGATTTTCGCGCTGGTGCCCCTCGGCATCGGTCTGACCGGTCATGGTGGCTTCATCTCGCAGCCGCTCGCGATCGTCGTGATCGGTGGGCTGGTGTCATCCACGCTGCTCACCCTCATCGTGCTTCCAGTGCTCTATTACCTCGTCGAGGGCGCGAAGGAACGGCGCACGGATCGTCGCGCGGCGAAGGCGGCGCTTTCTTCCACCCCTTAGGCCCTCTCGCCCCGAAGTGGTCGGATGCCCGCACGCAAGCCGCGGCGCCCGGACGCCCGACCACGGCGAGGGTGCCCGACCCGCGAAGCTAGGCTCGTCAAATGGCTACCCCTGATTTCGTGCTCGCCCTCCGCGAGAAGGTCGGTCATGACGAGCTGTGGCTGCCCGGGGTGACTGCCGTCGTGCTTCGTGGCGCTGAGGTGCTTCTGGTTCGCCGCGCCGACAGCGGCGCGTGGACTCCGGTCACCGGCATCGTCGACCCGGGCGAGGAGCCCGCCGTCGCGGCCGAGCGTGAAGTGCTGGAGGAGGCGGATGTCATCGCTCACGTCGAATCCCTGTCCTGGGTAAAAGTCATCGACCTTGTCACTTACGACAACGGCGACCGGTCACGGTATCTCGACCTGGTGTTCCGCTGCAGTTGGGTGTCGGGTGAGCCGTTCCCCGCCGATGGGGAGAACACCGAGGCCGCCTGGTTCTCGTTGGACGCGCTGCCCGCGCTTTCGGCCGACATGAGCGAGCGCATCCGGGTTGCCGTCATCGGTGCGGAGTCCACCCGCTTCGAGCGCTGAGATTAGCCGCCAACCGGCCCGTCCACCGTGGCGGGAAAGAAGATGGCGATGCGCGACCGCGCGTCGTCGTTGGGGATTGCAAGATGCTCTCGTCGAGCGAGTGCCCGACGAAGAACGGTGGATTCGAGTCATCCACCTGCCACGGTGCAGAGGCCTGGACCGCGTGTGGGCAGGCTTCAAGACTTGCGCGGCCGAGGCGGCAGAGGGCGAGGGAGTGAAAGCCCGTCAGCTTGCTGCCGTCGTAAATCGAGATGACCGCCGCTCACGGGGTAGCCGCCTCCGACGAGTCACGGGGAGGCAGGCATCCGCCCGTTCTCCGGTGATGCAGCCGTACTCGAGATTCTCGACGACAACGATATGGGGATAGGTCTTCACCTGCGGGTAGGGCGACTGGTTGGAAGGCGTGACCTTACCGAACTGCGCAACAGGGCGCACGTGGCGAGGGCGAGCACCGTGACGGCGCTGACGGCCGACGAACACGCATTCGGGTCAATCTGATGCGCTTTCGGTGGGTGTGCTGTAACGTTGCGAGGTCGGCTCTAGACATCGCGTCAGAAACGCGAATGGGTTTGTAAGTCTTTCGGGCCGGTTTCCCTCAGTTCTCACCATAAGAGAACATCTCCAGCTACTCCCTGGAATACGTGGGAACAATCACGTATGTGAAACGGTCCTGGCCAAAGACTGCCCGGGTTCCCGCAGAAGCACTGCTTGTTGGCAGTGCGCTGCCATGCAATTAAAAACAACCCGGAAATACGACTATGCCATTCGATAAAAAAGCGGCCTCAGGCCGACCTGTCAAAAAGTACAACTCCGCCGGACCCGCCAAAAACGGCAGCCGAAGCGAGGGACACCGAGGCTTTCACAATGATGCCCCGGTGAAGAAGCGATGGAACGCGGATGAGCGCGCCGCGCGCACCGGGGACCGCCCGACTGGAAACGACCGGCCGGCATCCACGGATCGTCGCCCGAATTGGACTCCGACAAATGACCGCCCGGCGCGTCCGTCCTACGGTGACCGCCCGCAGCGCACCGAGCGTCCCTCCTATGGGGAGCGCACCGAGCGTCCCTCCTACAACGATCGCCCCGCCCGCCCGGCCTACAACGCGAACGATCGCCCGGCCCGCCCGGCATACGGCGATCGCCCGCAGCGCACGGATCGTCCGGCCTATAACGACCGTCCGGCTCGTACGGATCGTCCGGCTCAGTCCGAGCGTCCGGCCTACAACGACCGTCCCGCTCGTACCGAGCGTCCGGCCTATAACGACCGTCCCGCTCGTACGGATCGTCCGTCGTACAGCAACGACCGTCCCCAGCGCTCGTTTGATGATCGCGCACCCCGCCGCGACAGCGACTACTACCCGGCCAAGAACGACTCCAAGTCCGCGGCGTTCGCCGCCCACGAAGACGTCGTGCTCGAGCGTCTCGAGGCCAAGGTCATCACCGCGGGCGACGCGGCCGGTGTCACCTGGAAAGACCTGGGCATCGGCGACAACATGACTCGCCAGCTCATCCTGATGGGTGCGGAGTCGCCGTTCCCGATCCAGGCCGCCACCATCCCGGATGTGCTCGCCGGCAAGGACGTGCTCGGTCGCGGAAAGACCGGATCCGGCAAGACCATCGCCTTCGGGGCACCGCTCGTCGAGCGCCTGATGGAGAACATGGGTGGCGCCGGACGCAAGCCGGGCCGCAAGCCCCGCGCGCTAATCCTCGCTCCTACCCGCGAGCTCGCGATGCAGATCGACCGCACGGTCCAGCCCATCGCCCGCAGCGTCGGCCTGTTCACCACGACAATCGTCGGTGGCGTTCCGCAGTACAAGCAGGTCTCAACGCTTCAGCGCGGCGTCGACATCGTCATCGCCACGCCGGGCCGCGTTGAGGACCTCATCGAGCAGGGCCGTCTCGACCTCAGCGAGGTCTTCGTAACCGTGCTCGACGAGGCCGACCATATGTGCGATCTCGGCTTCCTCGAGCCGGTGCAGCGCATCCTCGAGTCCACCAAGAAGGGCGGTCAGAAGCTGCTGTTCTCGGCCACTCTCGATAAGGGTGTCGCCACCCTGGTCAAGCAGTTCCTCAAGGAGCCGGCCGTGCACGAGGTCGCCGGTGAAGACCAGGCTTCGTCCACGATCGACCACCGTGTGCTGCTCATCGAGCAGCGCGACAAGACCCGCATCATCGAGGAGCTCGCTGCTGGCGAAGGTAAGACGCTCATCTTCGCCCGTACCCGTGCGTTCGCCGAGCAACTGGCCGACCAGCTCGAGGATGCCGGCATCCCGGCCACCTCCCTGCACGGCGACCTCAACCAGTCGCGCCGCACGCGCAACCTGCAACTGCTCACGAGCGGGCGGGTTAACGTGCTGGTGGCGACGGATGTGGCGGCTCGCGGCATCCACGTGGATGACATCAGTCTCGTCATCCAAGCCGACGCTCCGGATGAGTACAAGACCTACCTGCACCGCTCCGGTCGTACCGGCCGCGCGGGCAAGGTCGGAACCGTCGTCACCCTGATTTCGAAGGCGCGCCGCCGCCGTATGGATGAGCTGCTTGGACGTGCCGAGATCAAGGCGTCCATGCAGATCGCCGCTCCCGGCGATCGCGTGATCGAAGAGCTTGCCGCGCTGTAAAAATAGCGGTGATCGTGCAGGGCGTCCATCCTTCGGGGTGGGCGCCCTTCACGGTTTCCCGTATCGAGACTCACTCGGTGATCGGCGTAGCGCCGCGGTCCCCTATCGATTTCGCCACCCTCCTCCTCCTCCGCCCCCGCCTCCACCTCCCCTGCCCCTCCACCTCCGCCCCCGCC
>ENA-OFCD01001655-OFCD01001655.1-metagenomes-genome-assembly--contig:-NODE-1655-length-10666-cov-5.574215_pt1 | contig 10666 bp, 9 predicted proteins | sample MGYA00153392_OFCD01 | MGnify analysis MGYA00153392 | reverse complement strand
GTCGACGGTCTCTTCCTCGATGTCCCGCACCATCTCCATGGCGAGCGGAGCCATCCTGGTCTCGGTGTACCGGTGAGCGGCCGCGCCGTCGTTGCCGGGAGACCCGAAATTACCCTGCCCCTGCGCCAACGGATAGCGCAGGCTCCACGGTTGCACCAGTCGCACCAGCGCGTCGTAGACCGAGGAGTCGCCGTGGGGGTGGAATTGGCCCATGACGTCGCCGATGACGCGTGTGCACTTGGAGAATCCCTTGTCCGGGCGGTAGCCCCCGTCGTACATCGCATAGATAACGCGGCGGTGCACAGGCTTTAGTCCGTCGCGCACCTCGGGCAGCGCTCGTCCGACGATCACACTCATCGCGTAGTCGAGATAAGAGCGCTGCATCTCTAGTTGGAGGTCGACCTGCGTCACCTTGTCGTGAGCAAGATCAATCTCCTTGCCAGCGATCTGCGGGTCAGCGTCTTCCGGGGGTGTTAGATCAGCCATTTTATTCCAGTCTGTGATGTGCCGTCGGTGAAGCGTGCGCTACCGGTCCAAGACAGTCGTGCTCGACCAGTGACCTTTGTCTAAATATCGAGGAACCGCACGTCTTTCGCGTTTTTCTGGATGAAATTGCGGCGGGATTCCACGTTCTCCCCCATGAGGGTGTCGAAGATCTCGTCGGCCGCGGCGGCATCGTCGAGAGTCACCTGCAGGAGGGTGCGGGTGACCGGGTCCATTGTGGTCTCCCACAGTTCCTTGTAGTCCATCTCGCCGAGACCCTTGTAGCGCTGCACACCGCTGTCCTTCGGCATCCGCTTGCCGGCAGCCGCGCCGGCGGCGAGGAGGGCATCCTTTTCGCGGTCGCTGTAGACGTACTCGTGCGGCGAGTTGGTCCACTTGAGCCGGTAGAGCGGCGGCTGGGCGAGATACACGTAACCGAGGTCGATGAGTGGGCGCATGTAGCGGAATAACAGGGTGAGCAGCAGCGTCGTGATGTGCTGGCCGTCGACATCCGCATCGGCCATCAGCACGATCTTGTGATAGCGAGCCTTCTCTGGATTGAAATCTTCCCCGACACCAGCACCGAACGCGGTGATCATGGCCTGCACCTCGTTATTGGCGAGTGCCCGGTCGAGACGAGCCTTCTCCACGTTGAGGATTTTGCCTCGTAGAGGAAGGATCGCCTGGAATTCCGGGTTTCTTCCCTGCACAGCAGAACCGCCGGCGGAGTCACCCTCCACCATGAAGATCTCCGAAAGGCTCGGATCTTTGCTTGAGCAGTCCCGCAGCTTTCCGGGCATTCCACCCGATTCGAGAAGACCCTTCCGGCGGGTCTGTTCGCGCGCTTTGCGGGCAGCAAGACGGGCGGCGGATGCCTGGATTGCTTTACGGATCACGTCACGGGCCTGGGTAGGGTTGCGGTCGAACCAGTCGCCGAGCTGATCGCCGGCGATACGCTGCACGAACGACTTCGCGATCGTGTTGCCGAGCTTCGTCTTGGTCTGGCCCTCGAACTGCGGCTCAGCGAGCTTTACCGAGATGACCGCAGTGAGACCCTCGCGTACATCGTCGCCGGTGAGGTTCTCATCTTTTTCCTTGATGATCCCCTTCTCTCTCGCGTACTTGTTGACGAGAGTGGTGAGCGCGGCACGAAAACCCTCTTCGTGTGTTCCACCCTCGTGGGTATTGATGGTGTTCGCGTAGGTGTGAACGCTCTCCTGATAGGAGGTGGTCCACTGCATTGCGACCTCGAGGGAGATCTTGAGGTCTGTGTCTTCGAGCTCGAACGAGATGACGTCGGGATGCACCACCTCTACCTTCTTCGCCGAGTTGAGGTACTCGACGTAGTCGACGAGCCCGTTCTCGTACATGTAGGTGACGCTTACGATCTCATCGCTCTCGAGTAGCCGCTCGTCGGTGAGGGTGATCGCGAGGCCCTTATTGAGGAATGCCATCTGTTGGAAGCGCGCGCGTAGTGTCTCGTAGTCGAAGATGACCGTCTCGAAGGTGTCGGGGCTCGGCCAGAAGGTCACCGTCGTACCGTGGTCATCGGAGCTCTCACCCTGCGCGAGAGGAGCCTGCGGGATACCGTGCTGGTAACTCTGACGCCAGACATGTCCCTGGCGTCGCACCTCGACATCCAGTTCCTTCGACAGCGCGTTGACAACGGAGATTCCCACGCCGTGGAGACCGCCGGATACCGAGTACCCGCCGCCGCCGAACTTGCCGCCGGCGTGCAGGATAGTGAGCACTACCTCGACAGTCGACTTGTTCTCCGACTTGTTGAGGTCGACCGGAATACCGCGTCCATTGTCGATGACACGCACGCCGCCGTTTTTGAGCATGGTGATCAGGATGGTGTCGCAGTAACCGGCGAGGGCCTCGTCAACGGAGTTATCAACGACCTCGTAGACGAGGTGGTGAAGACCGCGCGGGCCAGTGGAGCCGATGTACATGCCCGGCCGCTTGCGAACCGCCTCAAGCCCCTCAAGCACCTGGATCTGATCTGCTCCGTAGCTGTCTTCAGATTCGGAATTTGAGCGGTTCTCTGCCATGTGAAATTGGGCTCCTGCCAGGTAGATCGATTGTTCGTTCGCGGCTCGGGTTCCCCAGGAAGGAACTGCCATGACGACGAATCAATTCTACCAAATCATCGGGGCTCGCGCTCGCGCATCGGCGATCTGGGGACTCAGAGGCACCACGGCGACCTATTTTGCCCTGTCAGCCATAAGTATCGCGCGGACCACGCCCTGGGATTGATCTGGGGCCGCGTTTCCACGAGGGGGCACCCGGCCCCTCGAATCGAATCGACTCGATTCCCGCGTCCGGGTAGCGGGAGATGATGCGATTCATGATCTGCACCCGCATCAGACGCAGTTGCGTCGCCCAGGCGGTGGAGTCACATTTCACCGTGAGGACGCCTTCTTCGATGCCGACCGGAGTCGAATGCTCGGCCGTGTCAACGCCGGCGATCTCGAGCCAGGAGGCGAGGAGCTCCGAGCGCGCGAGCGGCGAACTCCACCCCAACTTCGAGGTCACCGCGTCCATAACCGCTCCAAGCCCTTCTGGATCTCGTCCTGACCCGAAAGGGATCGTCGAGCCGGGCTCCTTCTTCGCCCGCTTGCGAGCGTCGGCCGATCGGCTTGAGCCGTCGCCGAAGACGCGTCGAAAACGAAGGTAAACGGAGACCGGCTCGGACTCTTCCGGTGCGTCTTCCATTTCCTTCATGACAGCCCCTGCTCCACAATGGTGCCCCGGGAGATGTGCACTGTGTTGCCGGTGAGCTCATCCGGAACATCATCAAGGACCGCTGCAGTGATGAGAACCTGCTCGAAGCCTCGAATTGCGGCAGCGAGGCGGATGCGGCGTGCCCCGTCCAATTCGGCGAAGACGTCGTCAAGCATGAGGACCGGGTCGCCGGTGGAGGAATCGCGCCGCAGCAGCACCGCGGACGCGAGCTTTAAGGCAAGCGCAAACGACCAGGATTCCCCATGGCTCGCGTACCCGCGCGCAGGAAGCGAGTTTAGCTCGAGTACAAGGTCGTCTCGGTGGGGGCCGACCAGGGTTATTCCACGTTCGAGTTCGTTACGGCGGCGGTCAGCCAGGGCCTCCGTGAACGCGGCAGCCGCATCTTCCGCCGTGAGGCGGCCGTAGCTCAACCCGCCGGCATCGACATCCTCTTCACCCGCACTGTCGGCGCCCGACCGCCCACCAAAAATACTGAGCTGATTACCCAGCATCGCATGATGATCCTCGCCCGCTATCGAGGTGTATGCGTGCGATACCTCGGGTGACAACTCAGCGACCAGTGCGGTGCGCGCTTCGATCAGTTGAGATCCGAATGCGATTAGCCGCTCATCCCAAATATCAAGCGTGGATAAGGAGTCATCGCGCATTCCAGATGCCCGCGCGGACTTGAGCAGAGTGTTGCGCTGCCGCACCACCCGTTCATAGTCCGCGATCACAGCAGCAATTCTGGGAGACCGCAGCACAAGAAGTTCATCGAGAAACCGGCGGCGGCCGGCGGGATCACCACGAATCAGGGCCAGGTCTTCCGGCGCAAACAACACGCTCGAAAAATATCGAGGGAGCTCGCGGGTCTTGATCACCGATCGATTGACCTGTGCTCGGTTGAGTGAAGATCGATTGAGCTGCACCTCGACGAGAATCTGCCGTGCACCGTGTTCGAGACGGGCACGGATGACCGCGGAGTCGGTGCCCTGCCGAATCATCGCGTGGTCGACAGATACCCGGTGTGAGCCGAGAGTGCTGAGGTAGGCGAGGGACTCGACCAGGTTGGTCTTTCCCTGTCCATTGCTGCCGACAAAGAGGTTAGAGCCGGCTACCAACGCGACTTCAGCCGCGCGGTAATTGCGAAAATCGGTGAGGCTGAGGTGGGTGACGATCACGACATCAGTCGACAGCTTTGACCGAATGCCCGCCGAACTGGTTACGCAGCGCGGCAACGGCTTTCATCGCGGGTGATCCCTCGGGTTGACGTGACACAAATCGCGCGAAAATTGAGGCGCTGATTGTCGGAACGGGGACCGCGTTTGCGAGTGCCTCTTCAATAGTCCAGCGCCCCTCACCAGAATCCTCGACATAGCCCTCGATGTCCTTGAAATCAGGATCTTCCTCAAGGGCGCGAACCAGTAATTCAAGCAACCAGGAGCGCACGACCGTGCCGCGTTGCCACGCCTTGAAGGTGCCGGTGACGTCTTTGATGATGTCGTCGCGCTTGTCGAGCAGCTCGTAGCCCTCGGCGTAGGCCTGCATCAGCGCGTATTCGATGCCGTTGTGCACCATTTTCGCGTAGTGACCGGCGCCGATCTCTCCCACATGAACGAATCCCTCGTCGCGTGGCCCCTGCGGACGAAGCGCGTCGAAGACAGGCATCAAAAGGTCGATGTTCTTCTTGTGCCCGCCGACCATCAGGCCGTAGCCGTTGGCCAGGCCCCAGACACCGCCAGAGACTCCCGCGTCCACATATTCGATGCCCTTGACCGACACTTGTTCGGCATGCTTGATGTCTTCGGTGAAACGCGAGTTACCGCCGTCGATGATGATATCGCCCGCCACGAGCACCTCAGCGAGTTCAGTGATGACTGAGGTGGTGATTGCTCCGGAAGGCACCATCACCCAGATGATGTGCGGAAGGGGAAGAGCCTTGACGAGATCGGCGAGGTTTGCGACATCCGTCACCTCAGGATTGTGATCGTATCCCGTGACCTCGATGTCATTCGCTCGCAGGCGCTCGCGCATGTTGTTGCCCATCTTGCCGAGACCGATGAGGCCGATATGCATGTCAGACGCTTCTTTCGGGTGGTCTCGGGGCGCTGCGGTGCGACACTAACGCAGCAAGAGGTTTGGCTGCAAAAGGTACTTGTAATTATCCGCCCCTGGCTGGTCCTTCGACGACTGGCTGGTGATAAGCACCGGGCCTGGCTTGTTGGGATTGTCGGTCTTGGTGAACGAGATGCGCACGAATTCGGAATGGACTGCACCCAGGCCGTCCAGCAGAAAAGCCGGCTTGAGGGAAACCACAGTGTCAACACCGCTGAGGTGGGCATCGATCGATTCCGAGGCCTGAGCCTGCTCAGATCCGATCGCCTCCAGAGTCACGCCGTCGATGGTGAAGGTGAACCGCAAGGCCGCCTCCCGCTCGAGTACGAGCGATACCCGGCGCACCGCTTCGATCAGCTCTGCCGTGTTTATCACCGCATAGTTATCCACCGTCTCGGGGAATAACCGCTTCACGGGCGGAAAGTTGCCTTTGATGAGGAGTGAAGTCACCGTTTTGCGATCTGCGCGAAACGCGATCAGTTCCCGATCGTCGGTGTTGGTGATCGCGACAGAGATAGTGCCGCTGTGACCGAAGGTCTTTCCAATCTCCTGCAGCGTGCGTGCGGGAACCAGAGCGGTGAGTGTCTCGGTGGACGTCGCGTCTCCAGAATCCCAGTCGATCGCACGCACCGCGACCCGGTAGCGATCAGTTGCGACCATCGTTAGTCTGCTCTCCGAGACCTCGAGCTGCACACCGGTGATCACCGGGGTTACATCATCACGGGATGCGGCGACCGCAACTTGGGCGACAGCGGTCGCGAACGCTTCGGCCGGCAGCAGCCCGGACTGTGCCGATACCTCAGGAAGGGTGGGGTACTCCTCCACCGGCATGCTCAATAGTGTGAATTTCGCCGAGCCGCAGGTCACAGAGATGCGCCCCTCGTCGGTCGAGAACCGCACGGGAGCGTTCGGAAGACGGCTAGCAATATCGGCCAGGAGACGCCCTGACACGAGGATCTTGCCCGGTTCCTCGACCTCGGCTGCAATCTCAGTTTGCGCGGACACCTCGTAGTCGAACGATGAAAGTGTCAGCCCCGAGTCCGTCGTCTCGATCAGCACCCCACTGAGGATGGGGAGGGTGGTGCGTTGGGGAAGCAGCTTCACGGCAAAGGAGACGGCTTCACTGAAGACGTCGCGATTGACTTGGAACTTCATGGGCACCCCTTGCTATCGAATTGTTGCGCTCGGAGGGAGCGTTGATCCGGGAGCTCAATACTGGCACAGCCGGTACTTTCGCTGAACCCAAGGGTTATCTCTCTCACATTAATTTCTATTAAGAACTAACACTCTTAACCGCTGTGCGATCTGTGAGTAACTCGGCCGATGCCCGTCGAGTGCGGGGAACTACAACGGTGTGAGTTGTGGGGAGCATGTGGCATCGGCCTCGAACTGAGGCTTTTCGTTCGCCGTCTTCCGGGCGAGTTTCCACAGGGCGAACTCTTATTGCACAGTGTTTACCGGCGTGTCTGATTGTTATCCACAGGTTATCCACACTGTGAGACTGGAACGTCTCCATCACCGGTCAGATCGACTTGTAGCGGTGGTTCTGCTTGATTCGGCTGGTGAGCTCGGTCACCTGGTTGTAGATGGAGCGACGTTCTTTCATGAGCTCACTGATCTTCTTATTGGCATACATGACCGTGGTGTGGTCCCGGTTACCGAACAGCTGGCCGATCTTGGGCAGAGAGAGATTGGTCATCTCTCGGCACAGGTACATTGCGATCTGGCGAGCTGTGGCAACGGCTTGCGAGCGAGATGATCCGTAGAGGTCGTCGACCGTGAGTTTGAAGTACTCGGCGGTGTGATTGATGATGTCCACCGGCGCGATGACATTGTCGTCGTCGAGCGTGATGAGATCTTTCAGCACCGTTTGCACGAGCGCGAGGTCTACGGGGGTGCGATTGAGGCTAGCAAATGCGGTGACTCGGATGAGAGTCCCCTCGAGTTCGCGGATGTTCGAGGATACCTTCGTGGCCATGTACTCGAGGATTTCGGCGCTCACCTGGAGGTTCTCGCTTTGCGCTTTTTTCCTCAGGATGGCGATGCGGGTTTCGAGGTCCGGAGCCTGTACATCGGTGATGAGGCCCCACTCGAAGCGCGAACGCATGCGGTCTTCGAAACCGGTAAGGGCCTTTGGGGGCAGGTCACTGGTGATGACCACCTGCTTGTTGTGGTCGTGAAGCGTATTGAAAGTGTGGAAGAAGGCTTCCTGGGTCTCAACGGCGCGCTGAAGAAACTGGATATCGTCGATGAGGAGAATATCGATCTCGCGGTAGCGCGACTGGAAGACCGAGGCGCGGTTGTTAGCGATCGAGTTGATGAAGTCGTTGGTGAACTCCTCCGAACTCACGTAGCGCACGCGGATGCCCGGGTACAGGCTCTCCGCATAGTGGCCGATCGCGTGGAGGAGGTGGGTCTTGCCGAGCCCGGAGTCGCCATAGATGAAGAGCGGGTTGTATGCCTTGGCTGGGGCCTCGGCCACTGCCACCGCCGCGGCATGAGCGAAGCGGTTGGAGCTGCCGATGACAAAGTTGTCGAAGTTGTACTTGGGGTTGAGTCTCGAGTCCGCGCGGCGGGCCCCGGACGGGATTCCTTCCGACTGCGGCACAGGGGCGGCCAGCTGCTCGATATAAGGCTGTTCCACGGTCGCGCCGTTAGGTTGGCCGAGCGCGTCGTGTGCGATCTCGGGGTTGACGACGATTGCAAAATTACTCACCGACTCTTCTCCATCGAGGCCGGTGATCGCGTTGAGCAGGGGAAGGCGGATGCGCTGTTCGAGCATTCCGCGGGTGAGATCGTTGGGTACTTCGAGGTAGAGGGTGCCGGCCATCACACCTTTTGGTTCAACAAGGCTGAGGAAGCCCTGTAATTGGGGAGTAATCCGCTCATCATCGCGCAGGGTGGTGAGCACGGATTTCCAGATCTCCTGGGTCGAATCCGTGATGTCCGTCATTGTTTCCTCGCTGTGATCGGGAGTAGTTATGCACAGGTTTATCCACCGTCTGTGCAGTCACACCACCTTAGTTCCGGTCGCATGTCGCTGCCACGTCGACTTCGAAGGAGTGGGGATAATGCGCCGGATCGCTCCAGAGTTTGACCGCAGCACTTTAAGACCGTATTTTTAATCAGTTGACTTCAGCCTGACGGCTTACCTTCACTTCGCTGGCTTCCTGGCTCTTACCGAGCTGGCCATCCGGAGTTCTGACACGCGAGAGATTTAAACCATGAGCAAGAGAACCTTCCAGCCGAACAACCGGCGCCGCGCCAAGGTGCACGGATTCCGCTTGAGAATGCGCACCCGCGCCGGCCGCGCCATCCTCGGTGCGCGTCGCCGCAAGGGGCGCACCGAACTCTCCGCGTAGTCAAACCCTGTGTTGGCCAAAGCCAACCGGCTTGTCCGGGCTGACGACTATCGACGCCTTGTGCGGCGAGGTCGGCGAGTGGCTACCCGTTTCGCCCTGGTCTATCTCAGTCTTGGTAACCCGTGCCTGCCCCCTCGGTTCGGCTTCATCGTCGCTAAAACGGTAGGCGTGGCGGTGGATCGCAACCTTGTTCGACGGCGTCTCAAGGCAGTGACCTTTGCGGCGATCCCGGATCTCCCCCCGGGTACGGAGGTTGTGATCAGGGCCTTGCCAGGCGCAGCGCAGGCTGGCTGGGATACTCTGCGTTCTGAACTCTCGGGGGTTCTGGGCGGAGGAGTGACACGAGCGTGAATTCCGTCGCTGCATTTGTGCTTCTCCTCCCCCGCAACCTCAGCGTGTTAGTTTTGCGGCTCTACCGGGTCGCGATCTCGCCGCTCTATGGTGACGTTTGTCGCTACTATCCGTCCTGTTCTTCCTACGCACTCCAGGCAATTCAGCAGTACGGTGTCGCTCGCGGCAGCTGGATGGGAATGCGCCGGATCGCGCGTTGTCACCCCTGGGCAGCCGGTGGAGTGGATGACGTGCCGCAGCGCCCAGAGAGTAAAAATGGGCATAAGTACGCGGTGACGCGGTTCGGTTTCGTTGTATCGATGGCCACGGAAAGGTGACCTAAGTCCATGAACATCATCGACACGATTCTCTGGCCGATCAAATGGGTGGTCGAGCTGATCCTGGTGGCATTCCATGAGCTGTGGAGTTTCATCGGACTCGACCCAAATGCGGGTCTGACCTGGGTTTTATCTATCGTTGGGCTCGTTCTCGTCATCCGTGCAGCCCTCATTCCTATCTTCGTTCGTCAGATTAAAAGCCAGCGGCGGATGCTGGAAGTCGCGCCTCAGCTCAAGAAGATCCAGGACAAGTACAAGGGAAAAAAAGACCAGTTTTCCCGCGAGGCGATGTCGCGCGAGACCATGGAGCTGTACAAGAAGACCGGCACCAACCCGCTCAGCTCGTGCCTTCCGCTCCTTCTCCAGATGCCCATCTTTTTCAGTCTGTTCTCGGTGCTTCATAACGCCCAGACCGGCGTGGTTGGGGTTGGCCTGCTGAACCCCGCCCTGTCGAAGTCCTTCGGAACGTCGTCGCTGTTTGATATCGCCCCCCTACACCTCGCAATCAGCACAGCGGGCGGCAATCCTGCTGTCATCGTGATTGCGATCATCATGATCATCCTGATGACCGGATCCCAATTCATCACCCAGTTGCAAATCATGTCGAAGAACCAATCGGCCGAGATGAAGGCCAGCCCGATGTTCAAGCAGCAGCGCATCCTGCTGTACCTGCTGCCCCTGGTTTTTGCCTTCTCTGGTTACACCTTCCCGCTCGGTGTGATGTTCTATTGGCTTGTTTCCAACTTCTGGACCATGGGCCAGCAGTTCCTGGTAATCCGCAATATGCCTACACCCGGAAGCGAAGCGGCACTGCAGCGCGAGTCGCGCATGGCGAAGAAGGCCCAGCGTCGTGGATTCTCAATTATCGAGGACCAGCCCCTCACGGTTGACGAAGCCAAGATCAACACCCAGCGGATCCAGCCGGTGAATAAGAATCGCGCGAAGAAAACCGGCAACAAAAAATAGCGCTCATCAGCCTTTCATCATTAACTTCCCGAGAAAGAGAGCTTCGCCATGTCAGAGACCATTCCCCAGCCCAGCACCGACGCTGACGTTGATACCGCTGATGTCGCCAGAAACACCATTGCTGATGGAGCCGTGAGTGCAGAGGTCGGCCTCGCGGATGCGTCAGGCTCGAGTGATGCGGTCCGAACGGTAACCCAGTTGGAAGAGGAGGGAGAGATCGCGGCCGACTACATCGAAGAGTTACTCGACATCACCGACCTCGATGGAGACATCGACATTGACGCTCGTGATGGCCGCGCCTACCTCTCCGTCAACTCGAGCCAGGAGAGCAACCTTCGTTTGCTG
>ENA-OFCD01001654-OFCD01001654.1-metagenomes-genome-assembly--contig:-NODE-1654-length-10676-cov-4.022691_pt1 | contig 10676 bp, 10 predicted proteins | sample MGYA00153392_OFCD01 | MGnify analysis MGYA00153392 | reverse complement strand
CGATCTTCCCCATATAAGCGGGAGAGCCAGTTTTCTTACCTGTGTTATCTTGAGTGACCCGTCGTACCGCTAAAACCCTGTTAGACCAAGACCTCATCAATGTTCTCTGGAGCTTGCGAACTTTCTTTACTTCACCATGACGTGAAGCGGCATAGATGCGCGTTTGTAGCTTGAAGACGTATCTTTCGACTTTACACCAATCGATATCGCCCCATCCCTCAGTATTCTGTTGTGAATCTGACTTAGGCATATTTTCCACTAATAACACCTCTAGCTCTTACACATTGCGATTCAAGTCTGCATATCCTGGGCGTTACCCCTTCCCTTTTCCGGCGATACTCGTCGGTTCGAGTTAAGCGTTGGCTTTTTGAACCATCCTGCCTCCCTGTTGCTTATAGCTTGATTGCCTACCTTGAGAATAAGGAGCTAATAGGGAGGTTACTTCGTTCCTACCATTCATATTTAGTTCGTTAGGGTATGCCTATCCACCGGAGGTTCTGGAGGTGCGCTATCTCGGTGAAGAAAACCTGATAGTCCATACTCTTGTCGGATATTTCCAACGCAAGGTTGTGAATTGTTTCACTTAGCTTATACCTTGCTCGACTGATTTCGATGGTTCAACGGCATTTTGTTTGTTCTACCCATAGAACTATTGCTTGCGGTATGTGCTTTTAGCAATTACCACAGTGACCGCTTACATCCCCGCTTTACAGATTTGATAATCAGTCTTTTCTGTAGGGGCTACCATTGCTGGTAGTTTATGTGCTTTCAACCTCGCACAAGGCGGAAGGACTTTAGTTTATTATGAGGTCAGTTATGAGTAGTCTCTTTCCTGTATCCTCGTTAGTTGTCTTAGCTTATGCTCGACTAACTTTCTTCACCTTCATGAATGGTAAGTTGTCACCAAAAGGGGATTAAAGTGCGAACCCTACTCTTGCGAGTTACCCTCTTAATGCCGCTCATCCTCCGATATCTCGGTTTCGAGCGAACGAATCGCACTCTTCTCTCAGCGAGTCAGCTTACCCAAGCAGGTTTGCACCAACTAGGATAGAGGTCGGTCGGGTAAGGTTCAAGCGTCGCCGCTCTCCCCTCCCCTAAGAACCGTGCTTGAGACTTTCGCACTCACACGGCTCAAGCCCTACTTCAAGCTAGAAAACTTGGATTTTGAATGTACCTGTTTGTGACACGCTGTGTGTAAATGCTGGAGGTTGCTTAGGTCGTCTAAGCCGCCTTGGCTAACAAGTATTATATGGTGGGTTTCGATTTCCTCGCCGTTGAGTAGTAGTTCACCGCAGATAGGGCATCTCCATTTTTGATTTTGTGCAATTAGGTAGTTTTTGCTACCTTTTGCATAGTAGGATTTGCCTAATTTTTGGTTTCGTTTGTCCCAGTACTCTTTGAGGGACGGGTCATCTGGACTTGCTTCTCCTTTAACTTTGACATGGCGTTCAATCGATGTGTATGCAATGGGGTATAAGGAATATATCTTATCTACCAGGCCACGATGTTCGCTAATAGTACAAGCGAACCTCCATTTAGTGCCATTTATGTTCTTAAAGTAGGCTTTCCGAACCCACGTTGTGTTTTTGTTGGGGTGTCTACGCTTTGCCCAACGCCAAAGATATTGCCATACTCGATAAGAGATATAGCTGAAGGTTTCTTTGCTGACCACACCTTTGTAGTAGTTAGCAAAGCCTCGGAGAATTGGATTTAGTTTTGTGATTACGTCTTCCTGTTTGGCTCCATTTAAAGCTTTTATTTCATTCCCTATCCGTTTACAAAAGTCCAGGACTTTCTTTTTGGAGGGCATGATTAGAAGCTTGCCATTATAATGGCGATGATTGAAACCAAGGAAATCGAATCCTTCTTCCATTGACGTTATTAGTGTCTTCTCCGCGCTTAGTTCGAGTCCTCGTTCTGATAGCCATTGTTGGATCTGGATTTGGGCTTTCTCAAGACTTCCTTTGTCTTTGGCTGTGACGATGAAATCATCAGCGTATCTGACCACGCCTAATTTGGGATTGGTGGATTTTATGTAAATTTCTAGTCCATGCAGTCCAATGTTGGCTAGAAGAGGTGAAATTACCCCTCCTTGTGGTGTACCCATCTCTGTCGGATTGAATCTTCCATCAAGGACAAATCCAGCTTTTAACCATCCTTTAATTAGTTTCTTTTTTGGAAAATTAGCTAATTCTTTTAGGATAGATTCATGTGCAATGTTATCAAAGAATCCGCGAATGTCTGCTTCTAGCACCCATTTGTCATAGCCTTTCATTCCTTTAACTCTATTAAAGTTCTGGGCGATAGCATCGTGACAACTTCTTCCAGGTCTGAATCCATAAGAATTGGATTCAAACACGGCTTCCCATTCGGGTTCTAGTGAATTCTTAATTATTGCTTGTTCGATTCTGTCGCGCACAGTGGGGATTCCGAGCGGTCGTTTCTTGCCGTTAGGCTTGGGTATCTCTACCCGTCGGGTAGGTTGGAGGTTGCCCCCTTTCCATCCATTTACCAGACTCACTCTTTGCGCGGGGGTATTGATAATTTCTTTATCAATTCCTGCCGTTGCTTTACCTTTATTGGTCTGAGTAATACGTCGAACAGATAATAATAAGTTTGCGTAGCTTCGTTGCATTAACTTCTGTAGACTACGAAGAGTCTTGAAGTTACCAAGTTTTCTAGCACGAAAGATTCTTTGCCGTAGATTCCTAACAAGTTTGTTGGCTTTTTGCCATTCAATATGGCTCCAGTCATCTAATTGTTTCCTTGTTCCGTTTGTTGATATTTCTATCACCATCTAACTTGTCCTCGGATTAAGTTTCTTTGACATTTAGTCTTTCGTATAAGACCCAGATGAAGTCTGCTATTCCTTTCGGTCAGAGGTATCTTGACCTCTATCTGTCCCATTACAAGACAGCATTTGCTTTTTCATCCATCCTCTGCCCTCCAGAGAGTTCGGTCTTCGTTGCCTCGGACTTACTGGGAGTATTCGACCTCTCTCAGACTCTGTAGGGTTTACCTTGTTGTATCGTTTAGTTGTCTGTTCTTTGTTAGATGCTGTCTCTTCTGCGATGGGATTTGTATCCACATAATTTAATGACCGTTGAACATTAAATTTTCCCATTTACCTTTTGGTTAGAGCCTATCAGCCTGATTTGGCTCTGCATAGTATCACGCAGTTTAAACGACAGTTCACTTGAGTTCATCATAAGAAAACTCCCTCTTGCTCCTTAACCAGTTTAGGCTACCAGTTAAAGCTACTTTCGGGGTCTGCACTCCGCCTGTTTCATTGCTTACTTGGGCGTGACCAGACTCAAAATGAGTCCTTTCCGTGAGGGTAAGGGATGTGAAACCCTTAGCGGAGTAGGCTCCGCGTACTAAACGACCTTGCAAGTCGCGCCAACAGGAACTATGTGGTGGGTGTCGATTTCCTCTCCATTAAATAAAGGTTGACCACAGGTTGGACATTTCCACTTTTGGTTTTCAGCTATGTTGTAGTTGCGCGAGTTGCGTTCCCAATAGCTCTTACCATATTTTTGATGGCGTTTTTCCCAGTATTCTTTTAATGAAGGGTCATCTGGCGACGCATTACCTTTTACCTTTACATGACGTTCAATAGACGTGTACGCTATTTGATAAAGGTAGAAAACCTTACTATCTCCTTGGCGATCGCTAGTTGTCGTAGCGAATGTCCATTTATTGCCATTTATGGTTTTGAAGTAGCGTTTCCGTGTCCACTTTGTGTTTTTGTTAGGGTGTCTACGCTTCGCCCATTGCCAAAGGTATTGCCATACTCGTGATGAGATATAGCTGAAGGTTTCTTTGCTAACTACTCCTTTGTAGTAGTTAGCAAAACCCCGAAGAATAGGATTTAATTTCTTGATAACAACTTCCTGTTCGACTCCATTCAAGGCTTTTATTTCAGTACCGATTCGATTGCAAAAATCTAAAACTTTCTTCTTCGATGGTTTGATTAAAAGTTTTCCATCATAATGACGATGGTTGAAGCCTAGAAAGTCGAAACCCTCATCCATTGACGTGATTAGTGTCTTCTCCGTGCTGAGTTCAAGTCCTCTTGTTGATAACCATTGCTTAATCTGGTCTTGGATGATTTCCAGACTTCCTTTGTCCCTTGCTGTGACTACGAAGTCGTCAGCATATCTAACCACGCCTAGTTTGGGATTGGTGGATTTTATGTAAGTTTCTAATCCATGCAGTCCTATGTTGGCTAGTAAGGGAGAAATTACCCCTCCTTGTGGTGTGCCCATCTCTGTTGGATTGAATTTTCCATCAAAGATAAATCCAGCTTTTAACCATCCTTGGATTAAGTTTCTTTTTGGGAAGCTATTAATCAGATTAAGGATAGATTCATGAGCAATGTTATCGAAGAATCCTCGAATGTCAGCTTCTAAAACCCAAGTGTCCCTACCACTACAACATCTAATGAAGCATTGTTCGATAGCATCTTGACAATTTCTACCAGGTCTGAAGCCATAGGAATTTGGCTCAAAAATGGCTTCCCATTCGGGTTCTAGTAAATTCTTGATTATTGCCTGTTCGATTCTGTCACGCACGGTTGGGATTCCGAGCGGTCGTTTCTTTCCATTAGGTTTCGGTATCTCCACCCTTCTGGTTGGTTGGAGGTTTCCCCCGTTCCAATTATTTACCAGGTTCACTCGTTGCATTGGGGAATTGATAACTTCTTTATCAATTCCTGCCGTTGCTTTACCTTTGTTGATTTGAGTGATACGTCGAACAGATAATAATAAGTTTGCGTAGCATCGTTGCATTAACTTCTGTAGGCTCCGCAGAGTCTTGAAGTTACCAAGTTTTCTAGCACGAAAGATTCGTTGTCGTAGATTCTTAACAATCTTGTGGGCTTTGCGCCATTGAATATGGCTCCAGCCCTCTAATTGTCTCCTTGTTCCGTTTGTTGACATGGTTGTCAGCATCTAACTTGTCCTCGGATTAAGTTTCTTTGTCATTTGGTCTTTCGTATAAGACCCAGATGAAGTCTGCTATTCCTAAGCCAGTGCGGTCTTGGGGTTTCCCCAAGTAGAGCATCTGGCGTTTCGGTCAGAGGTATGTTGACCTCTATCTGTCTCATTACAAGCCAGCATTTGCTTTTTCATCCATCCTCTACCCTCCAGAGAATTCGGTCTTTGTTGCCTCGGACTTACTAGGAGTTTTCGACCTCTCCTAGACTCTGTAGGGTTTACCTTGTTGTATCGTTTAGTTGTCTGTTCTCTGTTAGATGCTATCTATTCTGCGATGGGAATTTTGTTCACATGATTTAATAAATTTTGAATATTAAATCCACCCATTCACCTTTTGGTTAGAGTCTCGTATCCTCTTATTGGAGGTCTCAGCCTTATTTGACTCCTTTTGCAATCACGCAGTTTAAACGATAGTTCACTTGAGTTCATCATGAGAGAACTCCCTCTTGCTCTATAACCAGATTAGGCTACCAGTTATGGCTACTTTCGGGGTCTGCACTCCGCCTGTTTCGTTACCTACTTGGACGTGACCAGACTCATTGTTGAGTCCTTTCCGTGAGGGTCATGGATGTGAAACCATTAGCAGAGTAGGCTCTGCGTACTAAACGACCAGTTCAAGTCGCGCCAAAATACTGCAAGCCGTTCTCTACGGTTTTGACTAGCGATGGATTTAGAGCGTGGCGGGTCACCCAAGTGGTGCCTATTTAGACCCTTTATAGGTTCTCTAGGTAGCGATGCCTAACGTTCTCAATCATCAGACACCAATATCCTTGAAATCTCACCGACTACTTGACTTTGTTCCGGTGCATTGAGATTGTTATGCGGCGTTTCCACGAGAATCGAACGAGCAACCTGTACTAGGTTAGATTGCTTGTTGAAGTACTGTTTCGACAATTTGCGCCGCTTGATTCAAGCCATCAGTTTGTTTTAGCGCTATGGATATGTCTAAAGCCTTTTCCCGATAGCACCGATCGTGCAGCAGTTGATTGATTTTATTGGACACATCCATTCGACTAAAATCGTGTTTGTTAAGCTTTGAAGCAACACCTAAATCAACTAGGCGCGCAGCGTTGTAATGCTGATCCCCAAAGAAAGGCAAAGCCAAAATTGGTTTTCCATAATAGAGGGATTCATGAATACCATTCATGCCGCAATGGCTCACAAAGGCAACGACGTTAGGATGAGATAAAACTGCGGCTTGGGGAACAAAAGATTCAACTCGGACAGTAGTGGGTAACGCAGGCAGAATTGATCGCTGGTTTTCTGGTAACGACCATAGAATCTTAAGCCCAGTTTCCCCCAACCCTTCTAGGAGTGCTTTTGCTTGCCAGGTAGTGAGGGTCGCCAGAGTGCCAAAAGCCATGTAAATTACTTCAGTTCTGTCTAAGTTTGACTCTAACCACTGTCGCAGTGAATCCCCTACAGATTTTCGGTTTTTTGAAAAAATGGGGCCGACCATATGAACGTTGGCAGGCAGTGGACGCTGTTGTTCAATGCCAAATGAGGTTCCTACAATCATCGTTTGATTCTCCCAGGGGCTGGGCAGATCTTGCCGTTGAGCACAATCCTGACGTACCCGATTCAACCTGAGCATTGTGGGCAAAAGGTAAACCGATTCCAGACGCGGATCGAGAAAATTAAGGGTCTTTTGCCATAAATTCATCCGCATAGGGTAATCAGTGCCAAATTGCGGTCGATCGAAACTGGACTTGACAAAGTTACCTAAAAATCGAGTTTGAATAATGAATGGCAACTGCTGCTGGATTGCCAGGTCGATCGCGGGTACCACTGCTCGATCGATAACTAAACAGTCAGGATGGTGCTCTTGCAGAAGACTCTTAAGCGATTCATACATGGAACGGTAGAAAGTGATGACTCTTTATAGCATCAACTGGTTGCTGCGCCAAGGATGAGGTTCTTGAGAAATTTTGTGCCAGAATGTGTCCTTCTGAGTGATGTATTCATCATCGCTGGCTGCCAACTCAAATTTCCAAGGGATAAACTGAATATTGCGATCGGTGACCCATGCTTTGGCGGTTGGATGAATCGCAATGCTGACTGTGTAACCTCTACTTACAAGTTCTTCAGATAGTGCTATGAGTTGGTTGGTGTGACCCATTAGGGGTACCGAAATAACCATGATATGTTTTTTCATCGACAATAAACTTAAAGGATAATCCGCCTACTGATTCAAGACATCTCGCTTGTGTTGAGGTGCAGCGGCAATCGCCGCGACTTCTGCCAGTAGATCCTCGGCAACCCCCATATCTTTAAGAGTTATCATCAAATTTTCTGCTACTGCATCAAAATGCTCACTGTTTAAACCTTGCTTTTCCACTAGCTCTTTATGAGATTCCCGTATATAGCGACCGTTATACCGATCGGTTCCACCAAAAGCGTAGGTAAAAAAGGCTTTCTGATGTTCTCGCTGCTTGACCATATCCACACTTGCAAAAAAGTGATTGATGCGATCGTCTTGTAATACTCGCTCGTAGAAGCGATCGACCGCTAAGTCAACGGCTGCTTCACCACCGAGTTTTTCAAATAAAGTCATTAAAATTTTCCTGAGAGGACAGATAAATCGACTATTTCCAGTATAGAAGATCGACACAGCAGGATGCTTTGACTTAAGTCAAGTCAGTTCTTAAAAGATAATTAACTAGAGTTTAGACTAACCAAGGGAGAGAACGGTAGCTAAATGTAGCGACCCACAATACTAATCACTCTAGACCAAAATCATCGCAATTCTGAGACCACATTATTTGCAACTATAAATTCTGGATAAGCGAGTAAAGAAAACGTCCTTTCTTTACTTGGATTTTGCAGGGGCTAAAACACGTAATAACGTTATTACGAGAGTTAATAAACTCAGTAAATGTATCTATGTAAAGTATAATCGCTCAAGGATCTAATTGCGATCGCCGAGACTTTAAAATCGAGATCGATCTCTGCCTATGCATACGGCAGGCTAACGCCAAAAGCAGAAGCCTGTTCTCTGGACGATCGCCGATAGATCAAGATCTCTCAAATAGATTCTATAAACTGATATTGGCGTTCAATCGTCCGAACAGTTTTTCGGAAAGAGGCTGAAACCATTGATTTCTCATGAGTCGTTTCACCATACAATAGGGCTAAAGCCCTCATTCTGTCACAGCGTCACTTACTTTAGTTTAGCCAACGGGTACGGTCAATCGACTAGTTACTGTCGAGCGAAAGCTCTCTCGATATTTGTCATAGTCCGAAATAACTTAAATGCTCGCTCTGGAAAAGCTTGAAAATCAAATCTTTGATAAAATTTTACCGCTTCATCATCAATCGCCTCTACAACTACAGCAAAAGAAGCAGTAGCTTTACTGATACCCAGACTGCGATGTAGAGCATCCATGATTAACAACTTTCCCCACCCATATCCTCGATAGTCATTAGATACTGCCAATCTTCCAATCAGATTGACACCGACAATGGGATATTTAGGGAGTTTTTTAGCCAGATCTTGAGGTAGTTCTTCTAGATTTATACCACTCATTGATAGGGTATAGTAACCAATTATTTTTTGACGATCTTTGTCGTAAATAACGTAAGGAATGGCAATATTTCTCTTTCGATCTTGAGTAGCCGTAGCATGTAAATAACGATCCAGTTGTTCGTTCCCACAACTAAAAGCTGCTTTATCGTGATGGGGTGCCAGAAGTTCGATGCAAAAGTCAGTAGATTCGGCATTTAGCACTAATCCGATTCCTGTTTACTCATCACCTGGGCATACCATCGAGCATCAGCAATCGCTCGTTCGCTCACAGGTGCGGGATTTAATAGTGCTTCGGCAAATACTAGCCGATCTCGCTCGGTCAATTCAATCAGTTCGCGATCTTTAATAGTCTGGGTCGCCGCATCAGCCAAAACTGAAATCATAAATTCAGTCAGGTTCTGTCCGCGCAAACCCGCAGCCCTTTCCATCAATTGTTTTTGCTCTAATGTCACCCGCGCTTCCAACCGTGCATTCTTACCAACTTTATTCGTTTGAGTGCTTGAATCGGTGTCTATTTCCATAATCTCAGTCTCTCGATAAGGATATTATATCATTGTACGGCTGTAGAGCGCACATAACTAGATCCGCTGCTGGGCATAGCCGTGCAAAGAGATCATCTCTGAAATTCAGTTCATACATGTAGAGATCGATCCCTTTCACCGCTAAACTATCAGTTATCCAGCAGTTGGCAAAGATTTAGTGGCTAAAATCATCGCATTCTTCAATCAGGCTGGGGGCGTGGCTAAGACCAGTCTCACTATGAATATTGGGTATCAATTATCTCTCCTACAGCAAAGAGTTCTGTTGGTAGATTTAGATCCTCAAGCAAGTTTGACAATTTTTATGGGGCTAGAATCTCATGAATTGGTAAGTATCATCGCAGATAGTTTGCTTGATGAGGATGCTCCTTTGCCGATCCATCGTGGGTTACATGGGATGGATTTAGTCCCAGCAAATATAGATTTGAGTGCGGTAGAAATTCAGTTGTCTTCAGTAATGGCCAGAGAAACTCGTTTGCAACAAGCTCTTGCGGGTGAGTTGGATAATTATGATTTCATCCTGATTGATTGTCCGCCCAGCTTGGGTATTTTGAGTATTTTGGCACTCACGGCGGCTACTCATGTATTGGTGCCAGTCCAGACGCATTTTAAAGCTTTTAAAGGTGTTGAGCTGCTATTAGACACAATCGCTAAAGTCAAAAAGCGGATTAACCCATCGTTGGGTATTGCTGGGTTTGTACCGACTCTGTACACCAATGCCAGTCAAGATCGCCAAATTCTAGAAGCACTGCAAGAGCAAGTATCATCCCTCGCGACCGTCTTTCCACCAATTCCGCGTGCGACGGCTTTTGCTGATGCGGCAATGAGTTTGCAACCGCTGGCTGTATATTCACATCGACATCCGGCAATTGCTACTTTGGAAATGATCGCCCTTAGTTTGGAGAAGTTAAATGTCTAAGCGTCCAATGCTTGCCAAAATGCGTGGAGTTGATGAGCTAATCACAATGGATTTGGCAGCTCAATCAGAAAAAAAAGCATCAAATCTCATCCCTTTAACTGAGATTATCGATCGCTCTGTTGATACCAGACCGCTTAATTTAGCTCATGTGGAATCTCTCACGGAATCGATCGCTGCCATCGGACTGATCCAACCGATTGCGGTAGACAATCAAGGACGGTTACTGGCGGGAGGACATCGCCGAGCGGCAATTGCCCGTCTTCAACAAATAAATCCCGCTGCTTTCACTCGACATTTTAGTGGGGGGGTAACGATCCGCCGTTATGATTTTGATGCGTTACAGGATGCGGATTTAGCTTTGGCGATCGAGGCTAGTGAAAATGAAAAGCGACGTGATTATACTCCGAGAGAAGTTCGAGATTTGGCGGAGCGTCTGAAAGCGGCAGGCTATCACCATACTAAAGGTCGGGCGAAAACTGGAGATAAGCCTTTGTTACCATCTTTGGCAACGATCGTTGGTAAGTCGGAGCGACAAATTAAGCGTTATCTGGCGGATGAACCTGAAGAAAAATTAAATGGGACATGTGTCCCATTTAGCCAAAAATGTCTCAAACAGGCGATCTCATCGCTACAGCAGTATTTAACGTGAGTTCGGGTTAAGCGAAAAGTGGTTTCGATGGTGTGAAAGGCTTCTA
>ENA-OFCD01001652-OFCD01001652.1-metagenomes-genome-assembly--contig:-NODE-1652-length-10685-cov-2.846190_pt1 | contig 10685 bp, 10 predicted proteins | sample MGYA00153392_OFCD01 | MGnify analysis MGYA00153392 | reverse complement strand
GCAAACAGCTCAGTGGCTGACAAGGTGTAACGCTCGAAGCGCGGCTGTACCGCCGGAGTGGCTGGTGGCAGCGGCGCGACCGGTGTGACCGCCGCAGGGGCAATTACTTCAGGCACAGGATCCGGCGCACGAGATACATAGGTTGCGGGCATCGGCTTAGTACGGCCGAAGCGATAGATCAAACCGGCTGAAATAAAATCAACATTACCTTTATTGCCAACGGCATCATCAACACGATAACGTTCACCTTCAACACGCATCGCGACCGCGTCATTGAACGCATATTGCAAACCTACGCCGTACTTGACATTAGTCTGGCGTTTTCGTGGGTCAGAATTAACCCCGCTGGCAAAGCCTGTGCCGACGAAATGATCTTTAGCTTCAGCGTTATTGGCACCTACACGAGCAAATGCAGAAAAGCTATCGGAAAGAGGAATCGTGCCAACCAAATCAAGATTGTAGCCCGTGAGTTTAATATCGCCCGTGATTGAGCCTGCTGGTACGGTATTGCCAACATACACAAATCGGCGCAAATCAAAATAACCGCCTTCAAGCGAGAGATATTTATTCATCTGATAGCCCACAAACCACTTAGTCGCAGTCTTATGGTCATCGTCATGGATAGAGTTGGTGATAAATCCCGGCGGCAATCTGGCACCGAGAAACCGTGAATCGTCCAGTTTGGAAATGGATCGGCCTACATTGCCGCCGATGTACCAGCCAGTATCTTGTGCCATAGCGACTGAACTGCTGATGGCCGCAAGCACCATCAAGCTCAACGTGGTTGCTGCTGTTCTATTTGCTAATTTCATCATTTCTCCAAAGAGAGGGTTGGGGTTGAAAAACGTTAAAAATTTTTGCTTCAATTGTATAAAATTACGAAGCAATCCTTCACCTTCTTCCAACCTCTGGAAATTGATAAAAGATTGCTTGTCGTAAAAGTCCTGATTACTGAACGCGGCGCTCAATTACGATTTGTTCAACTTCAACGCGGCGATTGGGTTGTAGGCACGCAATCAGATCAGCACGCTTTTTATTCGTGCAGACCACGACCGGATTAGCTTCGCCTTTGCCTTCAGTTTTCATGCGGCTTGAGTCAACACCTTTATTCATCAAGTAATCTCTTACCGACGCCGCACGACGCTCGGAAAGCTTCAGGTTGTATTGGTTGGAGCCGATACGGTCTGCGTATCCGGTAATAGCCACATTGGTGACCTCGCGGTTGCGATTGAGGGCGGTGGCGATTTCATCAAGCTTCGGCTGCGGCATCTGCAATTCAGCGCTGTTAAAAGCAAACAGATCAGTGGCTGACAAGGTATAACGCTCGAATCGCGGCTGCACCGCCGGAGTGGCAGGGGGCAAAGGTGCGACGGGCGTGACCGGTGCAGGGGCCACAATTTCAGGAACCGGATCCGGGGCGCGTGATACATACGTTGCAGGCATCGGCTTGGTGCGACCGAAACGATAGATCAAGCCCGCCGAGATCAAATCAACGTCACCTTTATTACCAACCGCATCATTGACGCGATAGCGTTCGCCTTCAACCCGCATGGCAAGCGCATCATTGAACGCGTATTGCAAACCGACTCCATACTTGACGTTCGTGTCGCGCTTTCTCGGGTTGGGGTTGATCACGTTGACAAACCCTGTGCCGACAAAATGGTCTGTGGCTTGGGCGTTATTGGCACCGACGCGCCCAAACGCAGAAAATCGGTCGGTAAGCGGGACAGTACCAACAAGATCGAGATTGTAACCAGTGAGCTTGATGTCGCCGGTCAATGTGCCTGATGGCAAAGTCGCAGCCACAAACCCAAATTTACGGAGGTCAAAGTAGCCGCCTTCAAGGGCAAAGTACTTATTGATCTGATAACCAGCAAACCACTTGGAACCTGTTTTGCGGTCATCGTCGATAATTGAGGTGACAGTAAATCCACTGCCTGTCAGACTTTTGATGATCCTTGGATCATCAATCTTCGCTCTTGACTGACCGACGTTACCACCTATGTACCAGCCTGAATCCTGCGCCATTAAGCATGGGCTGGCGATTGCGGCGAGCACAACTAATCCCAGCGTTCCTGTTTTTTTTACTAGTTTCATGTTTTTCTCCAGAAGGATTTAAAAACTTTTGCATCAGTTTCAAAATGATGATTAACGATTTTGGCGATAGCTTTTAAAAGGCCGGCAGCAATTTTTGCCGCCGACCTTTCTTCATCACTTTTTATGGCCCCGGCACATTAACCGTTGTGCTTTGCAAAGCAACCGTTGCAGCTCCGATTGCGCCAGCCAAAATCCGGCCATTGATGGTTGCACCGGTATTGCTGGTGACATCTCTGCCCGCCAATATTGTTCCCTGGAAAATAGTGCTTGAGCCAATGGTTGCATCCGCAGTTGGTACCCAAAACACATTTTTAGCCAGAGCACCGCCAGTTAGTAACACGCTGCCGGTTACGGTGGTTAACGAAGACCCAATCTGGAACACCCAGAGAGCATTCGGGTTGCCACCCGCATCAAGTGTGACCGGGGCCGGACCGCTAATCAAAATCGTGGTGCCTGACGTATAAGTACCAGGCGGTAGCGTGAGCCCACTTAGGTTTGCACCACCTCCAAGTGAGTTAGGGCCAACGCCAGGCGGCAGCGCTTTAGCAAAGTTATAAGCTTTCAGCAAGTCTGCTTTTGCCGCTGCTGCCGCTGCATCGTTTACGTGAATTGTGCCGTTCACCTGGGCCGGTGGAATACCCTGCGAGGTACCCGGGCTCAAGGCCACATCACCGTTAATCAAAGTCGGTCCGGTGCTGGTAATAGCAGAGGTGGACATAATGCCGTAGGTGCTAGCAGTTCCAAGATCGATCCCTGCTGGACCTGGCGGAACTGGCGGAATAACTACACATGGATTGGCTACCGTAAACATCCAAACATAATCACTGACCATTGAATTAGCAGGTAGCGCTGTATCTTTAACACCTAGAGCGCCGCCTTTAATAGTTGCGGTGTAAGTATTTGTGGCAAGCGGCGCAGCGGGTGTGAAGGTTGCAATTCGCCCGGTAGCCGAATCAAGAATTACTGATGCAGCCACAACAGGAGTTGATGCAGGTGCCGGTCCCGTAATGGTAAAGGTGCCCGTTGTCACAGTTAACGGATCCATACGCAAACCCGACGGCACATTAAACGTAGCGTTAACGGTCACGTTTGGACATACACCGACTGCCCCTGCTGATGGGTTCGTGGAACCGACAGTAATAATAGCGGGCGGAATGGGTGAAACCGTGGTGAACTGCCACACATAGTTGCTCGCGGCGGGAAGAGGTGCTTGGTTGCCCGCTAATGCATTGCCTGCCAAATCGGTGGCACCCGAAGTAACGGTGGCGGTGTAGGTCGTTCCGGCCGCGAGCACAGCAGCTGGTGTAAATGATGCGGTTCTGGAACCTACGGAATAGTTCACACTACCGGCTGGCGACACGCAAGGTAATGCGCAAGTCAGTGTAAAAGTAGCTGCTGTAATCGATCCTGGCGCCATATCTTCAGAGAAGACGGCCGTAATTGCCGTATTGGTTGCAGCGCCAGTCGTTGGGCCTGGCGATGTTGTGGCCGGTACTGTCAAGATTACAAATGGTCTTGTTGTATCCGGTACAACCCCTGTTGTGAAACGCCAAACATAAGGAGCAGGTAACGACAGACCGGTCGCAAGGCTTCTGGCACCGGTAACGGTTGCCGTATAAAGCGTCAGAGGCTGAAGCGCAACGGCTCCCGTTGAGTAAGTAGCGATGCGATTGGTGGCATCCAGTGTCACCGTCCCGGAAGGACTGGTGCAGGGTGCGCCGCAGGTCACTGTGAAGCTGGCTCCGCCTGTGATAGGTGCCATCGGTTCACTAAACGCAGCAGAGATAATAGTGTTGTTGATCGGCACATTGGTCGCATTATTAATGGGTGCTACCGCAGTCACTGAAGGCGGGAGAACGGCAATTGCACCAACGCCCAGGATAGGGTCCCGCCCGCCGCTGCCGCTGCCGCCGCCACATCCTGCTATAAATGCGGCAAGTAAAACAGGAATCGACCAGATCAGACGTTTGGAATAACTATTGAATCTATTCATTTTGTTCCCCTTCGGTTTAATTATCGTTGTTGACTGTTTGCGCTCAACTGACCAGCGTCGCCCGATAAATCAGTAGTGCACTAATGTTGCGTTAATGTTGCGTTAAATTGGAGTGCAATCTCAGCAGACACCAAATGCACTATAAACATAGGGCATTCATTTACAAACTAAGCAATCTCGCCATTATTTAGTAAGGTTCAATCGGAAACGAGACGAGGCTGTCCTCTTTTGTTGTCAGGATAGTCTTACAAAAGTTTATCACCACTTGGGCAAGAATGCGCTCGCCTGCATAGACGCTCTGTACGGCTTCGTACATACAGCTGATTTTTTTTAACATAGCCTGTGAGCCTGTAGCCGTTGACGATCTCATGTCAGATGGGGCAAAAGTTGTGATCTGATATGGGAATTGAATGTTGGCTTCTCCGAGTGCTCCAATAGAATCCCCGCGGGCGAATGATATAGAAGGAGATATGGATGAGAATTAAGGACCAATTGCCCATCGCCAATAGATTATTGGCTGCGCTTCCGCGCAATGAGTATCAGCGCTTGTTACCCAAGCTTGAGCTGGTTACGTTGGATTTTGGGGTGATTCTGCATGAAACGGGAAGGCCGATCAAACAAGTCTATTTCCCCAATAATTCACTCGTCTCTTTGCTGACATTGGTTGATGAACGCATGGCACTTGAAGTAGGCATGGTTGGCTGCGAAGGCATGGTGGGAATCGCTCTGTCGCTAGGCGTTAAAGCATCGCCAGTCCGCGCTCTGGTACAGGGAGTCGGCACGGCGATGCGGATGACGGCTGCACAGTTTGGTAAAGAGTTGCGGTCTAGTCCGCGTTTACAGCAGGCCGTTCATGTGTATACCAACCAGTTGATGGCGCAGGTTGCGCAGTCGGCTGCGTGCAACCGTTTTCATGTCGTTGAGTCACGCCTGGCACGCTGGTTGCTGATGACGCGCGATCGTGTAGGAACAAACAGTTTTCGTCTGACTCATGAGTTCCTGGGCCACATGTTGGGGGTTCGCCGCGTCGGCGTTACTAAAGCGGCCAACGCACTTAAAGCCCACAAGCTGATCGATTACAGTCGCGGCAATATTGACATCCTCAATGGTCGTAGCCTCGAGAAGGCGGCCTGCTCATGTTATGCACTCGACAAAAAAAGATACGGCAACCCTTGATACGGTAATCAAACTCCCTGATTAACTGTCGTTAAAGAGTATTGACATCGCACGCCTGCAATTTGCCCGACATAACCTTAAAATGCGGATTTTCGGGTAGAAAATCTTTTTATAAAATAAAACACGGCACTTATTTCAGGTTATCGCTTGTTTTAGTCACCGTGCGCTGACCATCTTCTCACTTGGTGCGGTCAAGTACACACGTACAGTTCCGATGTTTTTTGTCGTACTCTCGATTTTTATCGCAGCTAAATAGTCTTTTTTTCAAGCAAATTTGGCATTAGTGCTTGCTCAAAAGGGGCTGCGATTAGTATCGGATATGCATTTAGCTTCTCCGACGGCCGTCTAATAAAGTTTTTATTAGACGAAAACGCACTGGTAAAGCCTGATGCTAACAAAGAACAAAAGTCGGTTACCGATTGCCAACAAACTGCTTGCCGCACTTTCGCAGACTGAATATCGGCGGGTGATGGCAAATCTGGTTCCTGTTGAACTGCACGCGGACAAGACACTGTATGAGTCTGGCGACACTATTAAATATGTGTACTTTCCCAATGACGCACTGATCTCAATGCAAACGATGGTTGATCAACGACATTCCCTTGAAGTTGGCATCGTTGGCCGCGAAGGTATGATCGGGATTATGGTCGCAATGGGGATTAGCGTAGCACCGAATAGAGCCGTGGTGCAATGCAGCGGCAGTGCCATGCGCATGAACGCTGCCGCTTTTCGTAAGGAGTTTCGGCTGGGCCAGTCGATGCAGCGAGAGATACATCTGTTTACCCGCACTCTTATGATTCAAATGGCGCAAACCGCAGCCTGCAACCGTTTTCATAGCGTTGAAGAACGGCTCGCACGAAGGTTTTTAATGACCCGCGATCGCCTGGGTTCAGACCATTTTTCGCTTACCCATGAATTTCTCGGCGACATGTTGGGTATACGCCGGGTTGGCGTCACTAAAGCCGCGTACCAGCTCAAGCAACGTAAATTGATCGACTACAGTCGCGGTAACGTTGCCATTTTGAATGTGCGTGGATTGCAGGCATCGGCATGTTCCTGTTACGAAGTCACCCACGCCAAGGACATTCACGGCAAAGCTTGAAGGTGACACAGGAAAAAAGTAGCCGGACACCGAAATGAAAAAAAAGCCCGGCAACAGCGTGGCTGTTACCGGGCTTGATACTGCAGACACCCACCAGGGAGGGAGAATGAGTGCCTTGATTAATATTCTACCTGTCCCAAACTTTTCTCTGTTCGATTCCGCACATACGAAAAAATTTATTGCCCCTTGTACTATTGTTTGTGTCACCACGCATGGTGCAATGGCTTTCAGAATCCCTACCGCTTGGGGCTAAGCTCAACGCCTACCCCACGGTATCCGATGAAGAGATTTGACTCATTGAACATCGGCTCGCCATTCACGTGAAATTTTTGCACTGAGCCATCAACATTGGTGTGACTAAACACAAAATCCAGAAATGGCTGCTGCGCGGCAATGCTTGCCTGCAACATTTCCCGTTCGGCTTCATTCCATTCGTTTGCGGAACTATCTCTTATTTTTTTTACTGAAGGATCAACACCAAACCCCAGTATCTCAAGCACAGGCCCGGAAACTTTAGTGAAATTTCCGATATCGTCCTGCTCCCAGTACCAGTCGCAGGCCAGCTCTGTCAGGCCGCGATAGCGTGCCGCGTTCTCGCGTAGTTCCGCAGTCCGTTCCAGCACAGTCTGTTCAAGCTGCCGATTGTAAGTTTCAAGTTTTTTATACAGCAGACGCACTTGCAGCATATTGTGGATACGCGTTTTAACCTCAACCAGATCAAATGGCTTGCTGACAAAATCTTTTGCGCCAGCCTCCAATGCACGTAGCTTATGTCCGGGCTGAGCGGTAATCACCAAGACTGGAAGATAATCATCCCTGCCATCGGCTTTGTTAATGTTTTTTAGCTCCTCCATCACCTGAAACCCATCCATGCCCGGCATTTGCAAATCAAGCAGGATCAAGTCATACCGATTTTCGCGGTGCAGCGCGGCGACGGCCTGTGATTCCATGATCGAAGTGACGCGGGCATAGCCTGCATCACGCAGCAATTGTTCGAGCAGACTGATATTAGCTTCTTGATCATCAACAATCAGAATAGCCGCGTCGAGAATTTCGGATTCAGCAATCATCATGATGGTTTTAATTTCTCGGCAGGGTTTGTCGCCGCTGGATTAGCCTGAGAAAACACGATTGCAACATCAAGTGCATCCATGAACTGGTTTACCTTTATGGGTTTGGTGATGTAATTAAAGAAGCCCGCTTCAAGACCCTTCTCAATATCGCCCGGCACTGCATTGGCGCTCAGTGCAATGATGGGTATATGCGCAGTCAGGGGGTCAGCGCGCAGGATTTTCATCGCTTCAATCCCGCTCAGGCCTGGCAAGTTGATATCCATCAAAATTACTTCCGGCAAATAGGCCCGCGCAAACTCGATGCCGAGATTTCCATCTGCCGCAGTCAGCAGCCGCAAATCGGCGCGACGGGCGATTAGCTGCTCCACCAGTTCCAGATTAGCGGGATTATCTTCCACATAAAGCAGCGTGCGAAGCGGTGCGCCAACCGGCAGTGGCGGACGTGTTGACATGACATGCTCGACTTCCAACGCTGCAAATTGTGGTGCCGATGATAGAGCGAATTCGATCCAGAATACGCTCCCCACGCCGACGACACTATCAGCACCAATAGTGCCCCCCATCAGCTCAATCAATCGCTTGGTGACTACCAGGCCGATACCAGTGCCTTCCTCTGCACTACCTTCCTTGCCGAGGCGATTAAACGGCTGAAAAAGCTGTGCTAACTGTTCCGGTGCCAAACCAGTACCGGTATCGCGAACGCTAATACGAATGGAATCTGCCGCACTTAAGCTGCAATCAACCGCCACCGCACCATCGGGCTTGTTGTACTTGATGGCGTTAAACAGCAAATTAATCAAAACCTGTTTAACCCGGGTCCGATCGGCTTTGACAAAGCGAGGCGTTGCAAAATGCGGAAACGTCATGTTAATGCCGCGTTTTTGTGCCTGCGGCTCAATCATGGCGCGACATTCAAGCATGACCTCGCCCAGCGATACCGGCTCGACTGATAACGTCAGCCGGCCTGACTCAATCAACGCAAGATCAAGAATTTCATTGATCAACTCCAGCAGATACCATCCGGCTTTGAGAATTTGATCAATGTTTCGTTTCTGCGACGGAGTTGGTGTGGGCGAGCCCGATTCCACCAGCTGCGCAAAGCCCAGGATCGCATTGAGCGGCGTTCTTAACTCATGACTCATGCTGGACAGAAAGTCTGATTTCGCGCGGTTGGCTTTATCGGCTGCAGTCATCGCCTCGTTCAGCTCCAATTCAACACGTTTGCGTACAGAATTGTCCGTGCCAATCAACAGATAGCCAATGATGTTGCTATATTCATCGCGTAACGCCGTGATCGAAATGATGGCCGGAAAAAACCTGCCGTCCTTGCAGATATAAGTTAATTCATAAATATCTTCAATGCCACGTGAGGCTTTGAACGCCAGCGCCTCAAAGCCCGGCGCAATCGTCGTTGAAAGCTCAATACTCAAGGCCTGCGCGCGCGCTTTAACTTCTTCCGGGTCGTGAATATCGCTAGGACTGATGCGGTTGACTACCTCGACCGCACGATAACCGAGCATGCGCTCGGCGCCCACATTAAATAACTGGATGATGCCTTTCTCGTCAGTCGCAATGATCGAGAAATTTGCGCTGGTCAGGATTGCGTTTTGCAATGCACCGGCTTTAAGCAATGCATTCTGACGCTGGGCGTCAATGATGTAGCTTGCTTTGTCGGCATCGTCGGCAAAAATAATGCCGTTTCCTATTTCGGGCATGGCTGAATTCCGTGGAAAGCATACAGTTAGGTAAACGACAGCGGCGGTCTAGCGCGCCGGGAAAGGTGCAACTAATGACTGCGCTACCGTCTAAGCGACGCGTAGATTGCAGCATATAAAAATACAGGTATTTGCAGCTTAAGCATTTTTGAAATTCTTAAGCTGTCCTGATAAAATCGGTTAGTGTGCTAGCGCACATAAGGACTCAATATACAGGAACTGATTCTGCGCGTTCGATTGTTATCGAGCGAGCACACCCACCATTACATTCATGCGCTTCGTTTAACCTACAGCAGACGGAATTAGCAGGCCGGAACGCCAAGAAACTTTATGTCAACGAGCGCAATAATCAGTGCCAACTCGCGGTATGTCGGCGACATTTTTTTGCAACCTGAACCGGGCACACCTTCATCTTGGAAATATCAATATGAAAAACCCATTGAAAATGAAAGAAGCCTGCTTATCTCGCCATACTGCCCAGGCCGCACAGACCGGGCAGGCAATAAGCGCTGTCGCGCCCCGCGAAATTATGTTGTGTCTTTTCTATCATGCTTGTCGGAGGTTGCACCCCTGTTTGCCGGTTGTCAATTACTGGCCCGAAATGCCGGGCACCATGTTGCAAACCAGCAATTGCCTGGGAAAAAAAGCGTAGCTTACAAGGTTGAAGGCATCACTTTGATCAGCAGCCCGGAGGGGTGGCAGCGTGCGCGGAAGAACGCGCCGAAACGATTGCTGAGTTTGCACATTCATGGCGGGATCACGGCACAATTTCTACCGCTGGAAATTACGATGACCAAACTAGCCACAAACGAGAGCGCGCTTCCAGGCTCAAGTTGCGATCATAAGTGAGCCACAAACTGAAATTCCGGACAGGTAAATATCAAACAACCGCTGCTTGACAGCGCCGTTTACATATGTAAACATAAGTTTCATTTACATATGTAATCAATAACATGAAAACCACAATCCGAATATCCGAATCTGAAGCAAAAGTCATGCAGGTGTTATGGGAAGAACATCCGCTGGCGGCCGAGCGAGTGGTCGAGAAGCTCGCCGTCAATGAATCCTGGGCAGCAAGCACGGTCAAGACATTGTTGAACCGGCTGTTGAAAAAAGGGGCGATCAGTGCCGAGCCTGACGGCCGCCGTTACCATTACCGTCCGCTGCTGTCGCGCCGCGCTTATGTCGCGAGCGAAAGTCGCTCGCTGCTTGACCGTTTGTTTGATGGCAAGGTGGCCCCGCTGGTCAGCCATTTTGCCGAAAATCGCAAGCTCGGCAAGCGCGATCTGGCTGAACTGCGACGGCTGCTGGATGAGATGGAACATGATTGAAACCTGGATCATGACCTTGGCGGCAACGACGATCACCCTGTGCGTGGCGATCAGCGTCATCGCGATGGGTGTCGGTACGATCGCCGGCATCTTTCTCGGCTTCGCCCAGATCTCGCCGCTCTCGTCGGTGCGAAAGAGCGCCTGGTTCGTGACCCACTTCTTCCGCAACGCGCCTTGGCTGGTGCTGCTGTTCTATTG
>ENA-OFCD01001651-OFCD01001651.1-metagenomes-genome-assembly--contig:-NODE-1651-length-10687-cov-2.521821_pt1 | contig 10687 bp, 8 predicted proteins | sample MGYA00153392_OFCD01 | MGnify analysis MGYA00153392 | reverse complement strand
ATTTGTTTATTTTCATTTCAAATATTTATTATTTAATTATTTGCTCTACTGGGTTTTCGACTTACCTTTTTTTCTTGATACTTCGCTCTGGTTAGTGTCTGCACGAACCCTCTTCATTGTTGTAATTCGGTTTGTGCCACGAACCGAGGTGATGGGATGGCGGTATTTTTGCTGGATTTGCCAAATCCCTTCTGGACAAAACTTAAAACTATTTCATCCTTTTCTGTTCCTCATCTGATCCAGAAAAACGATTGCGTTTGTCATTCAATTTTTTATTCCCGAAACTTTGTGAGTAAGTAAGTTGGAAAGTACGCTGTGTAAACCTGAAACTGTTTTCCACATATATATTTTCAGCGGGAATATTTGTTACCCCTTTAAATACACCGCCATCAAAAATATTTGTAATTGCAAACCTCAGTTTGTTATTATTCTTTCCAAACCTTTTCTGCAAGCCAAAATTTGCCATTCCCGAACCGTTGAAAACAGATGCCCCGAATAATGCTTTTGATTGATAAAACCCGGACAACTCAATACTGAAATTTTTTGGCAGCACAAAATTCTGAGAACTGTTAAAGCCAAAATTATACTGCTCAAGCTGAAAAGGGCCTTTAATAAAAGTAGCATTCAGTTGTTGCCAGTTTCCCTGTATATTATTCTGCATATTCCACCATTTGGTTACCGTAATAGGTATGGAAAGGCTGATGTTTATTGTTTTAATATTATCCAGGTTTTCTGATGCATAAATCTGCTTGTTATCTTTTGAAAGTTTCGGTTGAAAATTAGCAATAGATTGATCTTCCTTTGTATAAGAAACAGATACTACAAAACTCTTATGCAGGTAATCTGCTTTGAAGATATTGGAGAAAGCAGGTTGTAGGCTGCTGTTGCCGGAAAAGAAAGTATAGGGATCAACAAATATTACAAAAGGCGCCATGTCTTTAAAAGTTGGCCGGGTAATACGGCGGCTATAAGATAAGTTGACAGCATTTTTATCGTCAAATTTCTTGGCTAAAAATATGCTTGGAAAAAATCTTCCGTATTTACGATCAACTAAATTTTGCTGCTTATCGCTTCCCAGGTTAGATGTTGTGTATTCATACCGTAGCCCTAATTTCAAACTTATTTTTTCAGAAGCCTGTATGCTCAAGGCAGTATAGGCTGCTGCTATTTTTTCTTTCAATTTATAATCGGCAGTAAGTTCAGGGTCTTTTACCCAGCCACCCTGAGAACTGTTTTCCACCGCCACATTATTCGAAAATTGCGACAGCGCTACTTTAACACCGGCTTCAGCAGTTACTTTTTTGCTTATTTTTTTATTATAATCAAATTTACCTACCCACACGTTTAAAGGTGTCACCTTAGTGCTTCTTGTTTGCTCTGTGCCCAGCACAGTGCCGGCACCATTAAAATACAGGTTGGTATAATCGTTGGGGTTATTATCCCTGTAATACAAATAATCAAAATCGGCGGTTATTGTTTCGCCTTCCTTTATGGTATGAGAAAAATTTATATTGCCCATAAAATGTTTCCATTGGTTCAACTCAGTGTTTGTAACTGCAACCGTTGAATCCTTTATATTATTTTTTAATGTAGATAAGCTATTCCGGGCTGTCATATTCCATTTACTGTTATAGCCACCCACCAGTACACCTATTACTGTTTTGGGTGTTACCTGTATATCAAGCCCCAACCGGGCGGTTTGATTACCATTCTCCGGTTTACGTAAGTTTTGAGAGGTATGCTGAGTAGTAACCCCCTGCTGTACATAGCGGCGGTAAAAATTAAAAACCTGCTCCTGGTTATTCCATGTAAATGAATAATCGCCAAATAAATTGATTTTTTTATTGCGGTAATTAAAGTTTACAGACCCGGAGGGAGTATAACCTTTACCATAGCCCATCGTTAAAGAATAAGATCCGTTTAAGCCTTTATTCGGATTACTGAGAAGGATTATATTAATAAACCCGGCATTGCCTTCTGCATCAAAATTGGCAGGCGGTGTTGTAATTAATTCAATGCGGTCAATATTTGAAGCATTCATCCCTGCCAGCATTTGTACTACAGCATCAGCAGGCATTCTCGAAATTTTACCATTGATCATCACCACTACCCCTTCCTTTCCATTCAACCCTATAGAATTACTTTGCCGGTTTACAACTACACCAGGCGATTTTTCCAATACCTCCAATGCTGTACCACCAGCAGATGTGATACTGTTTTTTACATTAATAACCATCCGGTCAATTTTTTGCTCAAACATTGGTTTACGGGCAACCACTGTAACAGCAGACAGCTCTTTATCCTCATTACTCAATTTTATTGTACCTGTATTTATTACTTCACCAGAACCAGCAATAATTTCTTTGCTGAAAGAGGTCTTGTAGCCAATGAATGATGCGTTGATAATATATTTTCCGGGTTTTATGTTGTCAAAACCAAACTGGCCGGAACTTCTGGTAATTGTTCCTTTTACTAAAGTGGAATCAACGCTGTTTAACAATAAAACATTTACGCCATCAACAGGTTTATCTGTAATAGTAGTTACCCGCCCACTAATCTTTGCCTGTGCCTGAACTGTTTGTATAGCAGCTGTAATAAATACAATAGTACAAAGGACGATGAGTTTAGATTTCTTCATAATTAAGGTTTTGGGAGTGGTTATTTGAGCAGCAAAGGATGATGTTATACTTTTTGCTTTATTCATGATTATGATATTTAATATTTATTTATTAAAGAATGCAATTTTTCAGATGGAATCGTCCATTCCGATTTCTTTACAGGTTGCACATCATAATGCGCATAAATTAAAACAGTGGGTTTGCCAGGCGCTTTATCCCAACTGCCATACACAACAGGATTTCCGTCAGTCGGAATTGTTTGGGCTTTTTTCTTTCCAATTATTTTTATCTAGTGGTTGGTGTCGTCACCAACCTTATTCAATAAAAGTATTTCTGTTGGTGGCGACACCAACAGATAGTGAAAAAATGAAACTTAGTTAAAGTTCAAAAAATCGCACCGGCACCCTTATTGAAGAGGGCTCAGTATGTTCAAATTCTAAAGAGTATAAGTGTTATCAAAATTGATCCATGGGTGATGCTATGATTACTATGTTCTATGGAATTTCTTAGTAGCCATTAGCTCAAAAAATACTTAATTATACTCAGAATTTTTAATCCAATTTTACTTCTTGAAAAGTTTTAATGGCCTTATTCTATTAGTAAATTATAATATTTTTATTTATTTAAATATACCGTAAAATATTTTTCTAACAATTAATTTCTTTATTTGTTAGGTACTCCTTTAAAATACATCATCACCCAAATATTTATGTAATAAAAAAAATAAAACAAATTCTTACATATTTATTTTTTTATTAAGGATAATCGTAGATTGTTTAAAAATGAAAAAATGAAAAAATTCTATTTACTATTTATTGTAGTTTTTATTGTAAAATCTTCTTTTGCACAACAGGGTGAAATTAGAGGCACAACAATAAGTGGCGTTCCCGGAGTTAGAAAATCTCTTGCGTCAGTATTAGCGCAGGAAAAAGAGCATCCGTTGCCTCCCACATTTGTTGCTGCGCTGAGGCCCGATTTAAAGGGCCCTGTACCATATATACAGGATCCTCTTTCTACTAAGGCTAGCCAAGGCGGTTCTTTAGTAAGTGGCACTACTGGCAACTCTGCTGTAAGCTCCGTAATAAGTTCTCCTGCTTACAGTAATTTTCTTACTATTTGGGGCTCTTATTCAACTATTGCAGGACAGGAATCGCCTTATACACCACCGGATAATTGCGGTGATGTGGGCTTCACACAAATTATTGCCACAGCTAACTGCCGCATGAAAGTTTTTAACAAGCCCTCTGTAACCGGGTTAGCAGCTACCACGCCCACCAATACAAATACTACAACATTAACACCGGTGATCAATGTTGATTTAAATGTATTTTTTTCATACCCTGCCTTGGGTATAAGTGGCATCAGCGATCCGCATGTAAGGTTTGACAGGCTATCAGGTCGTTGGTTTGTAGTGGCCATTGATATTACTAATAAAACAAATAATTATTGCTGCGTAGCAATAAGCGATGCAGGTGCTACAATTACACCAGCCACCAATTTTACCATTTATTATTTTAATGTTTCACAAACCGGAGGCTCATCCAGCGACTTTTATGATTATCCAACATTAGGCGTAGATAGAAATTATTTATACATTGGTGGTAATATGTTTGCAAGAGGCAGAAGCTTTTCTGGTAGCAATCTGTGGGTAGTAAATAAAGCAAGTTTAATAGCCGGCACCAGTCCCAGCAATTTTACAGTTACCGGTTTTCCCCACGGCGTTACTAATACAGATATGTATACACCACAAGGTGTACATAACGACAACGAATCAGCATCAGAAGGTTATTTTATTGGAGCTTCTCAAACACACACTTCCAAACTGGTGATAAAAAGGGTTATCTATGGTACTACTCCAACAATATCGGCTGATTTACCTTTACCCACTCTTACAACTAATTCTCCTAAGACAGTTCCAACACTTGGTGGCACAACTATTGACGGCAATGACTTAAGGTTGTGCGCAGCGATGATTAAAAAGAATATAATAACCGGTCGCTCGTCTATGTGGATTGCACAAGGTACTTTATTAAATAGTTCCGGTATAGGTGGTACCGGCGGTGATAGGGATGGTGCTTTTTGGGCTGAAATAGACAGCCTTACAACCACTCCACTTATCTTACAACAAGCGATGGTATATGATGGCACCAACCCAACATCATCAGCAGTATATTATACTTACCCAACAATTGCTTTAAGCGGTCAGGGCAATAACTTAATGGGCTTTACATCAGCAGGTCCTAATCAATATTGCCAGGCGGCTTCTGCTTCCCGTTTTAGAACCGATGCTGCTGCTACCTTTAATTCTCCTAAGGATTTTACAAATACTACTTCTACTTATAGTCCAGGTGCGGCAAGGTGGGGAGATTATACACAAACAGTGGTGGACCCTGAGGACAATATGACCATGTGGACATTTACGGAATATGCGCCTACAACCAATGCATGGGGTGTACGTGCAGGCCAGTTTAAAGCCCCACCACCAGCTCAACCGTCATTAGCATCTATACCTGCCTGCGGCACATCTACCGTTATTATTAATGGAATATCCATCAATCATTCAGAGTTTTTTGAGCCAGGAATAAGCTATACTAAGCACCTTACAGTTAACGTGAGTGGCCCTTCAATTGTTACGGTATCTAATGTAGTATTTGTGAGCCCTACACAAATTACTGCAACATTTAACTTAAGTGGTGCCACGGTTGGTGCTTATACAATATATGTAACTAATCCTGATGGGCAAATTGCTTCAACTACATTCTCGCTCGGTACTGCTTGTCAAGGTATTGCTCAATTTGCAAATAATAATGCTATTTCATACAGTGATATTGAAACAAAATCAGGTATCTATCCTAACCCTGCACATGATGTAGTTAATATAATAAATAAAAACAGCGGTAGATCAGTAATACAGTTAATGGATCATAACAGTCGTATTTTACAGGAGGTTCATTCAACATCAACTAATTTAAAACTGAATGTTGCTAATTTATCTTCAGGATTATACATTATAAAAATAATTACAGGCAATAAAGTACAAGTACAAAAATTTATAAAAGAATAATAATTTTGACTATAAAAAAGGGCCGCATTTAGTGGCCCTTTTTTATACCTTATAAACTTAATGTTGCCTTTTTAATTTCAGCCAGGGTAGCTGTTTTATAAACTATCGTTCAGTAATTATAATTTATTTTATATTTTAAGATTGATGTTAGAAAGCAATCCCTGTCAAAATTCTGGCTAGGGTATGTAAAGCCTGAACATCCATTTTTGATAACAGTACTTCCGCGCTGCTTGCTCAAAACTCTTTATTAACTATTGCTATTTAAATCTTTTGATGCGCTCGGTTTAAAAATATTTTCTTTTATCATTTTCCGGCATAAATTTTTAATTCTCAGCAATGTCTCGGCCTTGGTTCGTGGCACACAATACAATAACCTCCTACAACTTCTTTCAAAATGCTAGTGAGAATTTGACTGACCAGCACTTTCCAATATCAACTAACAGAAAAAAATTTGTCCAAATTTGTCCAAATTTCAAAATATCAATCGTCATAGTTGTATAACAATTTAAAAAAGTATAAATGACAGAACAAAATTTTAAAAACCTTCCCAAATATGTTTTGGGTTTTCACCTTGTTACATTTGTGACAATTTTAGCTTCATTAGCTATTTCTATTTTAATGATCTTTAATTTAGGAATTAATTCATCAACTATTTTTGGAATTTTAATAGCCTTAGGTTTAATATTTCTATTCTTTTATACCAGGCAATTTGCTACAGGAAACCAAGATAGAATTATTAGAGCAGAAGAAAATTTAAGATACTATCTTCTAACTGGAAAGATGTTTGATAGTCGGCTAACGAGAGATCAGATTATTGCTTTACGATTTGCTGACGATAGCGAATATGTTAGATTATCAGAAAAAGCAATTAGTCAAAATCTTAGCTCAAAAAATATTAAAGAAGCCATTCAAAAATGGCGTGCAGACTATCATAGGATTTAGAGTAATAAAGAATATCTAGCAATAATAAATCAATGACTTTTTTATTCTCAATTCGACAATTAAATAGTCAACTATTTGTCCATTGTAGAAAACCTAAATCGTCAGTGAACTATAAAAAAATAAATTTTATAAATTTAAAATAAAAAAAAATGAAAGAATTTATGATGATTTTTAGAAATGCTTATACCCCGGATGTTAAGCCTTCTCCGGAACAAATACAAGAAAGCGTAAAACAATGGCAGGATTGGATGGGCGGAATTGCAGCACAGGGTAAATTTGTAGGTACTAACAGATTAAGTTCTGCAGGAGCTAAGATATTAAAATCAAACAATGTTATTACAGACGGTCCTTATGCTGAGTTAAAAGAAATCGTTGGCGGTTCATTAATTGTTAAAGCCGACAGTTTCGAAGAAGCAATCAAATTGGCAGAAGGTTGTCCTATTTTTAATGATGGAGGTAGTATTGAATTAAGACAGGTAATCCCTATGACTATGTAGATGAATGAAAATGAACTTATTTCACAACTTTTTAAAACAGAGTATAGAAAAATTATTTCTGTACTCTGTAAGCTATTCGGTATAGCCCACATTGAAATAGCAGAAGACATAAGCAACGATACCTTTTTATTAGCATCAGAGACATGGAAATTAAAAGGGATTCCGGAAAACCCAACGGCTTGGCTCTACACAGTTTCTAAAAATAAAACTAAAGATTATTTTAAACGTCATAAAAATTTCAAAGAAAACATTATTGTTGATTTACAGAAAAATCAAACAAATTTTGAAGAAATAGAAGTTGACTTATCTATCAAAAACATTTCTGATAGTCAATTGCGTATGATGTTTACAATTTGCAATCCAGTTATACCGGTTGAGTCGCAAATTGGCCTGGCTTTAAGAATTCTTTGTGGCTTTGGAATTAATGAAATAGCTGAAGCGTTTTTGAGCAATAAAGAAACTGTAAACAAAAGATTATTTAGAGCCAAGGAAAAATTACGAATAGAAAATATAAAAATTGAATTGCCTAACAATTCAGAAATAAACAACCGCTTAAAAACAGTTTTAACAACATTGTATCTCTTGTTCAACGAAGGGTATTATTCTAAAACGCAATCAAAAACTTTAAACAAAGAATTATGTTTAGAGGCCATGCGATTAAACTATTTGCTCTTAGAAAATGAAAGCACAAATATTCCAATTGTGAATGCATTAATGTCTTTAATGTGTTTTCATTCATCCCGATTTGATGCAAGAATGAGCGAAAAAGGCGATACTATTTTATACGAAGAACAAGACAGAAATTTGTGGAATAACGAATTAATTGCAAAAGGAAATTATTTTTTAATTGAAAGTGCAAAAGGACAAGAAATAACAAAATATCATTTAGAAGCATCGATAGCTTATTGGCATTGTACAAAATTGGAAACGAAAGATAAGTGGCAAAATATTTTGCAATTGTACAACAAACTTTTACTGATAGACTATTCCCCAATTGTTGCACTCAACAGAACGTATGCGTTATCAAAAGCTAATGGAAAAAAAGCGGCAATTATTGAAGCCGAAAAACTACATCTTAAAGACAACCATTTATATTTTTCATTTTTAGGAAGTTTATATACAAAAATTGACAGTAGTAAAGCAGTAGAAAATTATCAAAAAGCGCTAAGTTTAGCTACAACAGCAGCAGACAAAGCAACCATACAAAATAAATTAAACAAGCTTAAAAAGTACAAAAATAACAGCTTAACCATTTAGCACCTACTCGAATTTGATACTTTTTACGGTTCCTTTACCCTTACCTTCTATTAACAATATGTACCGAAGTTTTTCAAGCCAATGCCTCGCATCCCCATTTAATGTTTTAATGGAAATTTCGTGCTGATTCATTTTTGTTTATATTTACTAATCTACAAAAAGAAAACTATCTAGTGCGAGAAGCAATTGGTTTTTGTGAGTGACCACCGCAGGTATTGCCTGAAGATTAGTTTTCCTTTTATGCTGGCAAACGTAGTAACAATCCGATTTTATGGCTTTTGTACTGGATGCAAGCTGGACAAAATCGGCGGATTTTTAATGGTTATCTTCATTCGTTAATTTTTTATCAGGCTTAAGTTAAAGGCCATCCTCCGTAAATTCTAATTCAGCAGCAAGCCCCGAACGCTAGCAATAACCCGAACAAAAGAAAATGCTTTTTACAGTATGAAATATTTACAGAAAACGGTACATCTTTTTTTATTGTCACTTATATTGCTATCATGCAAAGGCAAAAATATTTCACCTTCAAAGGAAGTTATTAGCCAATTGAATTTAAAAAGAGGAGGCGTTATTTCCTGCGGGCCGCCGGAGGAACTGTTTGGAACCGTTGACTTTGACATGACCTGTGACAAAAAAGCAAAGAAAGACTTTAACCTTGCTATTGAACTGCTCCATTCTTTTGAGTATGACCAGTCTGAAAAAGTATTTGCAAAAATCATTGACGAAGCGCCGGACTGTGCTATGGCTTACTGGGGTGTTGCCATGTGCAATTTTCATCCCTTATGGAATCCGCCTACGGAAGCTGAACTTCAAAAAGGAGCTAAGGTTGTTGCCATTGCAAACTCTATCAATACAAAATCATCAAGAGAAGCCGATTATATTAATGCCATTGGTTTATTTTATAAAGATTGGAATAAAAAAGACCACCATACACGATGCACCTATTTTGAAAAAGCAATGGAACAGTTACATATTAAGCACCCTGACGACAATGAAGCAGCTATATTTTATGCCCTTTCCTTAGATGCAGCTGCAGACCCAATGGATAAGACTTATGCAAATCAAAAAAAAGCAGGCGACATTTTAAATTCGTTGTATAAAGTACAACCCAATCATCCGGGTATTATTCATTATATCATTCATACATATGATTACCCGGGGCTCGCTGTTCTTGCATTGCAAGCAGCAAGAAAATATGCCGACGTGGCTCCTTCTTCCGCACATGCCCTGCATATGCCATCACATATTTTTACAAGGCTGGGTCTTTGGGATGAAGACATTCATTCAAATCTAAAATCTATAGCCGCTGCTAAATGTTATGCCGAATCAGCGGACATTCCGGGACATTGGGATGAAGAACTTCATGGCTTGGATTATCTTGTTTATTCTTATCTGCAAAAAGGGGATAATAAGCTGGCTGAGGAGCAGGTAAGCTATTTAAAAACTATTAAGAACGTTTATCCTGCTAATTTTAAAGTTGCTTATGCTTTTGCAGCCATTCCATCCCGATATCTTCTTGAAAATAAGAAATGGAAAGAAGCAGCTTCATTGCAAATACCACCTGCAAATTTTTCATGGAATGAGTTTCCATGGCAGGAAGCAATCATTCATTTTACTCGTCTGTTAGGCGCTGCTCATATTGGAAATTTTGATGCTGCCAACGCAGAATTGTTTGCACTAAAGAAGCGGCGAGATCTTTTAATAAAACAGAAAGATTCTTATAAATCTAAAGAAGTTGATATCCAAATAAAAAGCGGCGAAGCATGGATACAATTTGAATCTGCAAACAAAGCCAATGCTATAAAAAGAATGAAGCTGGCTGCCGATATGGAAGATGGTACGGAAAAGCATCCTGTAACTCCCGGCGAAGTGCTTCCTGCCCGAGAATTGTTGGGAGACATGTTATTGGAAACAAAGCAAAGTAAAGAAGCTTTGCTTGCTTATGAAACGGTGCTTCAAAAAAGTCCCAATCGCTTTAATAGTTTTTATGGTGCAGGTGTCGCAGCAGAAAAATTGAGAGATAAACAAAAGGCATTTTTTTATTTCAAACAACTATTAAATATAGCTGATACCGCAAATTTTGATAAACCTGAAATTGTTGCTGCCAAAATATTTTTAAGGACGCATTAGGATATTGTTTCAAGATTTTAAACCTACTTCTCAGCAACGTCGGCACTTGCCGGACCGTTGCGTCAATCACAATTGTATTTACGCTTTGCACAAAAACTTTATCGTTCATTTCTGCTACGTTATCAACCTTATAAAAATCCTGTACTCAAGTTAAATGATATTATAACCGTCAACTTAAT
>ENA-OFCD01001650-OFCD01001650.1-metagenomes-genome-assembly--contig:-NODE-1650-length-10693-cov-3.845836_pt1 | contig 10693 bp, 12 predicted proteins | sample MGYA00153392_OFCD01 | MGnify analysis MGYA00153392 | reverse complement strand
TACCAGCTTGTAAGAATCGACTGCCGATACGGGGGTCATACCCGATCGCTTTTGCCAGAACGGTGACATCTCCACCTGCCGCTTCACAGATTTCGGCCATCGCATTGATAAAGGAGATCTTCGTCGCCAAGAACGAGTTTGCCGCGACCTTTACTAATTCAGCGGTTGGCAGATCGGCAACGACCCACGGTGTGTCTTCCTTCAAACTCTTGGCGTACACCTCTCGCAAGATACCTTCGGCCTTCTCGTTGGTCACACCGACAACCAGGCGATTAGGATTCAGGGTATCTTCGATCGCAAAACCCTCTCGCAAGAACTCTGGATTCCAAGCGAGGTCGGTTTCTGGATTTATGGCGAGTAGGGACTCTCGCATCTTCGTTGCGGTACCAACTGGAACAGTTGATTTACCAACGACGAGAGAGCCACTTTTGATAATTGGTGCGATCTCATCGAGCGCAGCAAAGACATAACTCAGATCTGCTGCAAGTCCATCTTTTACTTGTGGTGTCCCGACACAGATGAAGTGGACATCGCAATCCTTGATCGCGTTGAAATCTGTGGAGAAACTCAGTCGTCCCGATTTCAATTCCCGCTGGAGTAGCTCCTCGAGCCCTGGCTCATAAAATGGTATCTCTCCAGCGGCGAGGCTCGTAATCTTTGCAGGGTCGACATCTATGCCGATCACCTCAAAGCCAAGGCTCGACATGCACGCTGCGTGGGTGGTACCCAAGTATCCGGTACCAATCACAGAGATTTTTAAGGCCATTGCGCCGATAGTAACGCTCTTAAAACGGTAGCGTGAGCGCTCTATGAGCCAGAGCAACGTACATTCGCCGGAAACTCCGCCGGGGCAGGCGCCGGGAGTCTCTGTCGTTCTCCCCATATTAAATGAGGAGCGCTATCTGAAAGGTTCCATCGCGGCGATTTTGGCTCAAGAGTATCCCGGCCCCCTCGAAGTCATCTTGGCTCTGGGTCCCTCTAAGGATCGAACTAACGATATCGCCGCCACGATTAGGGATCAGGATGCGCGGGTTGTGCTCGTCGAGAATCCTTCGGGACGGACGGCTGCTGCGCTCAACAAGGCGATCGCGGCGTCGCTGTACTCGATTATCTGCCGCATCGATGGCCATGCGGAGATCGCCACCACCTATATTGCCAACGCGGTAAGAGTGATGGGTGAGACCGCTGCAGTTAATGTTGGTGGAATCATGGCAGCCACCGGAGTGGGAGCCTTTGAGCGGGCCGTCGCGACAGCCATGCGATCGCCTCTAGGAGTAGGTGCCGCGCGTTTTCATGTCGGCGGCAATTCAGGGCCAGCCGATACCGTCTACTTGGGAGTCTTTAATAAGGACGCGCTCCTGGCGGTGGGTGGTTACGACGAGCGCTTCACTCGAGCACAAGATTGGGAACTTAATTTTCGCTTGCGCCAGGCCGGTGGGACAATCTGGTTTGATCCGGAGTTAGTGGTCACATATCGTCCCCGCCCAAATCTAAGTGCGCTCGCGAAACAGTACTTTGAATATGGACGCTGGCGTCGTGCAGTTAGCCGCAACCACAAGGGAACCATCAACTTCCGCTATTTGGCCCCACCCATCACTCTTGCGATCACCGCTCTCTCATTAGTACTCGGCATCTTTGTAGATCCATTTTATTTTCTACCCGCAGGACTCTATCTTTTAGGTAACCTCATCGGTTCATTTGTAATCGGCAAAGATTTAAGGGAGAAGATTTCGTTACCGGCAATCCTCGCAACCATGCACTTTTCATGGGGGTTTGGTTTTCTCACATCGCCAAAAGGTTTGATAGCAAAATGAAACGTTTATTCCTTGTACTCCTATTTCTACTTATTCCAACGACGGCTACTGCTGCTGCAACTGCCTCGATTCCTCCCCATTTTGTTTTAACCGGATCGGGATTTGGCCACGGAGTTGGGATGAGCCAGTTTGGCGCGCAGGGCCAAGCGATGGAAGGTCAAAATGCGCCATACATAATTAATTATTGGTTTCCTGGCACTCAATTACTTTCTGTTCCAGATACCCAACTTATTCGGGTAAATATCGCGCACAAGGTGACTTCGGCGACGATTGCTATGGCAGATGGCTTTTCTCGTTCAAACCTTGATCTCTCTAACAATCCCGATGGTTCGCTCAGTAATGGTGGTTTAGGTACCAGTTCTAGCATTTATAAGTTCTCTTTAGTGAGCAAGAAGATCGTGGCATCGATGTATAACAGGGGGTTGCCAACCCTGTTCTATCCCGGTCAATCACTCTGGAATATGTATTGGACGGGTACGACAGCATTTCCAGCCCCAACTGGGGGCCTCTCCGGACCCAAGCCCGAACCCTTCTCCATTATAAAAATCAATACAAGCGCTGGCTCAATTCAGTTGCGCTATGGACAGGTGCAGCTAAAAGTGGTCGGTAGCAAGATGGAGATAACCGCAACGATGACTCTTGAGCAATACCTGCTCGGTATTAGCGAGATGTCATCGAGCTGGTTGCCAGCCGCTCTTCAAGCTCAAGCAATTGCATCTCGTACGTATGGCCTAGCACATCTCACTCTGCGCACGACTTGTGATTGCAATGTATACAACACCATCTATGACCAGGCCTACATCGGTTACGCCAAGGAGTCAGAGCCCGGATTTGGCAAGAACTGGATTTCGGCAGTTACCTCAACCGAAACTGATCCAGGTAACGCCCAAGCCATCTATTTTCAAGGTGCGCCAGTCTCGGTCTACTTCTTCTCATCGGATGGTGGCCAGACCCAACGCAGCGCTGATGTTTGGGGAACTGCTCTTCCCTATCTCACTAATGTTCCAGATCCCTGGAGTTTAGATATTTTCTTGAATCCACAGTATGCGCACTGGCAGAGAGTGCTCATTCAAAAAGATGTCGCGACCGCTTTTAACTTACCCGATGTGGTGAGTCTTGCGATTACCGCCCGTTCTGCGAGCAACAGTGCAACTGTTATTACGGCAACTGCGAGCACCGGCGGCATGGCACAGTTATCTGTTGGCGATTTCAAAAATAAATTACGAGTTCCCTCTTCGTGGTTTGAGATCGCGCCTAATACTTATTAGGTACTGATTCTTCTTTATATCCCAGAACCCTTGCTGATATCCAAATTTCAGTTTAACCTTACTAACATGAAAATGGTGGCGCGGCCGTACCAAATGACAAATCGCGCGGTTTCCGCCGCCGAAACTACTCATAGAATACTTATCTCCACTGTTGATGAATTCTGGGCTTCGCCAACACCGGAGCTTCGACTAGAAGCGATAGCGGGTAGGGCAAAGGTCACAGTTCAAACTATTCTGCGCCAGTTTGGAAGTAAGGAAAACTTGTTACTCGAAGCCACTAAATTTGAAAGTGAGCGGGTTCAGTCCCTCCGAAATCCTGAGAGAGCCCATGATCTCGAATCAGCAGTTCACCAGTTGGTGGCTCACTATGAAATTATGGGTGATCGTGTATTGAGAATGCTCGCTGAAGAATATCAACTTCCATTCCTCTCACAAATCGTTGACACCGGCAGGAAACTTCATCGGAAATGGTGTCGAGACGTGTTCGCCGGTACCCTGAATACACTTCCAAACACCCGGCGGAATATCCGCCTGGCCCAATTAGTTGCTATCTGCGACGTATATACCTGGAAATTGTTGCGTAAGGATTCCGGTCTCAGTTGTAAAGCTACTGAAAGAGCCCTTGTTGAAATACTCAAACCACTCTTGGAGGAGAACTAATGGCGTACATACTTGCATACACCTCACCAGCGCGAGGTCATTTGTTTCCGTTGATACCCATTCTCCAAGAGTTGCAAAGTAGAGGGCATCAAATATCCATTAGGACCCTATCCGCCGAAGTGAAACGCATGACAGCTTTGGGTTTTGATGCTCAACCGCTTGATGCTCGAATCGAAAGTATCGTCCATCTCGATTGGAAGGAATCAAATGCACGAGCAGCTTTCTCCTCTAGCGTGGCAACATTTGTGGAACGTTCGGCAATAGAAGTAGAAGATTTACGCTCAGCGATCAAGGAATTGGACCCGGATTTTCTAGTAATTGATACAAATACGTGGGGAGCACAAGCTGTCGCGGAAGCCTGGGCAAGTTTCTGCCCATTCCCTGTCCCTCTCACTTCAAAGGATGCACCCCCGTTTGGTTTTGGACTGCGCCCGGCTCGCGGGTCTCTAGGACATTTGCGTGACAAGGTTCTGGGCCCACTGATGATTGGGGCTCTGGAACGAACGACTTTGCCACCATACAACGCAGTACGGAGATCGCTAGGTCTCGCAGAATTAACCAGGGCAGATGAGCTCTACCTGACTCCGCCGTTGCTTTTATTATTAACAGCAGAACCCTTCGAGTATCCCCGGAGTGATTGGCCTTCAAATATCACCCTTGTCGGACCATGCGATTGGGATCCCGACGAGGCGGAACCTGAATGGCTTTCCAAGATCGACCGTCCAATCGTGCTCGTAACGACCTCCTCTGAATATCAAGCCGACGAGAAATTAGTTCGTACAACATTGAAGGCACTTGAAAATGAAAATCTTTTTGTAATAGTAACTGTTCCTTCAGCAGACACTTCAAACTTTGAAGTTCCTGCAAATGCACGAGTTGAGAAATTCCTCTCACACGGAGCAATCCTCAATCGTGCTGCCTGCGCGATTACCCACGGGGGCATGGGGAGCACACAAAAAGCCCTCGCTCGAGGAGTTCCCGTATGTGTAGTTCCGTTTGGAAGGGACCAGTTCGAGGTTGCACGGCGAGTTGAAGTAAGCAGAGCGGGTAGCAGACTTCCAGCAAAACGATTAACACCTGAGCGAATTAGAGTGAAAGTTTATGAAGCGATGAGCCTTGCCGAGGGTGCACGCAAAGTTGCATCTGCTTTTTCATCAGCCGGAGGGCCGGTAGCAGCAAGCAATGCTATAGAAAAAAAGCTAGCAAAATGAAAGCTGGACGGATTGACTCGAAGTCCGAAAGAGTGACGAGTAGGTACGAGTGAAAATCGAACAGACTGGAATTAATGTGATCTAAACAAGACTAACTTGGCTGGTGCGTTTGAAGGGATTCAGACCCCTAACCTTCTGACCGGTAGTTGGTCTTGAAACGCTGGCTGTCACTCACTTTTCTAAACCGATCTTTTCAACCTCGCGACCAAGGGCTCTGAGCCCGCGAGCGATTTCAAAACCTAGACCGTGAGATTCGCCGGTTACAACCGCAACTGACATGATTACTTCCTCTTCAATTCTCGTAATAATTTCCCCACTACTCTCCGGTGTGCAATTACTACGTGATCTTTCTTTGAAGTGAATGTTGGGCACTGAAAAAGCGAGTTATCTCTTGAATATCAGCAGGTCCAACTCCGCAGCATCCACCGATAATCTTCGCACCGAGCTTTTGCCACTGCGCAATTTGGTCCAGGGCAAATGCACTCGCCTGGATTCCTATCCACCTCTTATTTGTCGCATCCCAGGTGCGGCCAGAATTTGGATAGATCACAAAGTTCTGGCCGGGTTGAGCGCTCTTCATCAGGGGTGTAACGAAATCTGGAGCTGTGCAGTTAATGCCAACACCAATGCAATTGGGTAAATCATTTGTCAATGCGACTGCATCGGAGAAGAGCTCGCCGGAAGAAATTTCGCTACCGTTCTTGCATGAGAATGAGATCCAGAATGGAATCGTTGAACCCAACTCAACAAGAAGTTCGAGAATTGCTCTCGCTTCAGTGAGTTCTGGAATAGTTTCGATCGCTAGGTAATCTGGGTGAGAAGAGATTAATACTTGTAGCCGCACACGATGAAAATCTTTAAGTTGATCGGTGCTCAATCCATAGTTGCCATGATATTCAGAGCCATCGGCAAGAAAAGCGCCGTAGGGCCCAACTGATGCCGCAACTTTCACGCCATCAAACCGAGCAAGTTCAGTCGAGGCCTGGAGTGCCTCGGTGACTTCATCATGGGACCAGCCTCGGGCGAGGCAACCAGGGTATGAGATTTGATATGAACTCGTTATTAATATTGTGGCCCCAGCATCAACAAAGCTCTCGTGGGCCGCTCGGATTTGATCTCGATGGCTTCGCAATAGCTCGCCCGACCAGAGAGTTGTATCGAGAGTCGCCCCAATCTCTTCAAGGGCGGTTGAGAGTCCACCATCGAGAATTGTGGGCCTTCCCTGAGAGAACATGCGCTAAGCGTACGCCTATTGATGGCAGGTAGACTTCCGCATCTGCCGGGCAGCGTTGTCACGGTTAAGTACAATTAGCGTTTATTACTGGATCAAAATGAAGGAGTCCTCACTTGTTAACAAAGACTAAGAAGATTGCACTTGTGGCAACTACCGCTGTAGCCGCGCTGCTTGTATCAACCTCTGGCGCTATCGCTATGACCAGCACAGCAGGAGCTGCACACCTGCCAGCAAGCGTGAAGAAGAATCGCTACATCACCGTCGGTGTCGATGCCACCTACCGTCCTAATGAATTTAAAGATGCAAAGGGCAACCCAATCGGCTGGGAAGTTGAACTCGTCAATGCGGTAGCCGCAGATCTTGGAATTAAAGTCCACTATGTAGTTTCGACTTTTGATTCAATCTTGCCAGCAATCAAGGGTGGCAAGTACGACGCTGGTATTTCATCTTTCACAGATACTAAAGAGCGTGAAGTTCAGGTTGATTTCGCAAATTACTTCACAGCGGGTACTCAATGGGCGACCCAAAAGGGTAAAACTATAGATCCTATGAATGCATGTGGACTTACTGTTGCGGCCCAAACTGGTGCAACACAGGTCGATGATCTCAAGAAAAAGTCTGCAGATTGCGTGAAGGCTGGCAAGAAGGCAATCACATTGCTCTCCTACGATAGTCAAGAAGCAGCGACTGCAGCTGTAGCACTTGGCCGCGCCAAGGCCTTCGCTGCTGATTCACCTGTCACAGCAGATGCAGTAACACAGAGCAGGGGCAAGCTTGCACTATCGGGCGCAATCTACGGTGCCGCTCCGTATGGAATGCCTACAGCAAAGGGTTCAACCCTGGTCAAGGCACTCTCAATCGCCTTCAATGATCTTTACAAGAATGGTATATATAAATCGATCCTCAAGAAGTGGGGCGTCCAAGCTGGCGCAGTCTCCACATTTGGCGTGAACGGTGCTATCAACTAACCACGAACCAATTAAGGCAGTGCCACTGCGCCACCCATTCCGGTGGGCGATGGCACTGTTTTTGGTGGCCACTTCGGCAGCCTTTGTTGCAGATGCTGCACATCGCAGCGCATATGACTGGAAATCCTTTAGCAAGTACATCTTCGATACACGCGTAATCCGGGCCGCTGGCGTTACGCTCGCCTTAACCGGACTTGCAATGACCTTTGCCATTATCTTGGGTATCTCATTTGCAGTCATGCGCAGATCCCCCAACCCAGTATTTCGAGCTGTCTCATGGCTCTTTATCTGGATCTTCCGCGGTACCCCTGTCTATGTGCAGCTGATCTTTTGGGGACTTCTCTCTACGATTTATCACTCATTCTTTATCGGGATTCCTGATATTCACTTCAATAATTTCTATCTCGGCTTTCACCAGACTATCTCTCAAAACTTTTCACTCTTCTGGATTGCTGTCATCGGTCTCTCGCTGAATGAAGCTGCGTATATGGCCGAGATCGTTCGTGCTGGGCTTCTCTCCGTGGATGCTGGACAAGAAGAGGCGGCGACATCAATTGGTATGAGCTGGTGGGCAACGATGCGTTATGTTGTCATTCCGCAAGCGATGCGGATCATTATTCCTCCAACTGGTAATGAAATTGTTTCAATGCTGAAGACAACATCGCTCGTGACGGCCGTACCGCTCGTCACCGATCTGTATGCGCGTACTCGTGATATCTCTGCTGAGACCTATAACCCAATTCCTCTGCTCTTAGTGGCATCGGCCTGGTACTTGGCTTTTACCACCATCTTGATGGTCTCCCAGTATTATATTGAGAAGCGCTTCGCTCGCGGTCAAGCAACTTTGATGGTAGCCGCATCATGAGTACACCAGATGCAGTCATGCCAATGGTTGTGGCAGAGCAAGTCCATAAATCATTTGGAAGCAACCATGTGCTCCGTGGCATCTCTCTTAAAGTCGCCCGCGGTGAAGTTATGTGTCTTGTCGGTCCATCAGGATCAGGTAAATCAACATTCCTACGCTGTATCAATCACCTCGAAAAGATTAATTCTGGCCGGATCAGTGTTGATGGAACTCTTATTGGATATCGCGAGAACCATGGCAAGCTTTATGAGCTCAGCGCTCGTGAAGCCGCCGCTCAACGCGTCGGAATCGGAATGGTCTTTCAAAGATTTAACCTATTTCCACATATGACCGCGCTCCAAAATGTTACAACTGGCATGGTCCGTGTGCAAGGTATCAATCAGAGCGATGCCGAGATTGAGGCAAAGAAGATTCTTGAACGTGTTGGACTCGGTGAAAAACTTGGACATTACCCAGCTCACCTCTCTGGTGGTCAGCAGCAACGCGTTGCGATTGCCAGATCGCTCGCCCTAAAACCAAACCTAATGCTCTTTGATGAACCAACTTCAGCGCTGGATCCAGAGCTCGTTGGTGAAGTGCTTGATGTCATGAAAGAGCTAGCATCGACGGGTATGACAATGATCGTTGTTACCCACGAGATGGGATTTGCGCGTGAAGTTGCTGATTCGATGATTTTTATAGATGGTGGAGTTGTTGTTGAATCGGGTAGGCCAGTTGATGTACTCAATAACCCTCAAGAGGCTCGCACGAAGAGCTTCTTATCTAAAGTCCTTTAGCGTTCACCTTCGGAATCTACCTTAGTTTTGTCTCTTACCCTCCTTTCAAAGTGATCCCATAACGAGAGCGTAAGAATAGTCATTGAAAAACCAAAGAGAAGATCTTCGTTCGGGGCGCCTCCCAACCTTCGTCCGATTATTTGGCTCGATGGATACATCACATTATTTTTTGAGGTAAGCCAACAATTAGTCAGAATTTAGAATAGCAAGATCAAACCATAAATGACCCAGAAGGTGCGCCCGAAGGGATGAAACTGGGCACTGGGAAAGTAGCGTGGCGATATAGATCGAGAACGAAGGCTTACATCTCTCCGGACAGGCTCAATCAGTTTCAAGGCACCAATCGATTCATGAATGATCTTCAAGTCCAAGTTCAATTGGGACTTGAGGGGTTCCATTTAGGAGCAATTCATCAAAGAGGCTCGAGAGGCGACGGGGAGTCAAGGTCTCTCTGGTACTTGCAAGCTCCGCTGGAGTCCACCATCGATACTCTATAAACGATTTTTGCTCTATGTCAAAAAATCCTGAAGTATCTATTTGAAACTTCTCAACTCGAGCGAAGAACCAAGTTTCGATCGCGTGCCTCTTCGCCCCATTGAAGTTATATTTCTCTTGGCCGTTCCAGACATGTGGACTCAACTCAAAATCCAGTAAACCGGTCTCTTCTCTGACTTCGCGCTTCGCGGCTTGCTCTGGTGACTCACCCGCCTCGATACCCCCACCAACAGGAAACCAAAAGATGTCGCTCAAGTTGGCTGGATCTTGCCCGTGAAAGAGCAACAAGCGATCGAGTTGGTCAATCAGGAGAATACGCACCGTATAACGGATTTGAAAATCGGTTCCCACCTAACTAATTGTGCCGTGAGAGGAGGGCTCTAACAATTAGGTCGATTTTCTAAAAAATGCATCTCGTAGGATGGACTTCGGTTCTGGATGTCAGCTATTACCCTTGGAATTAAATGGGGGTCTTAGGATTTATTCCAAGACCCCCCGCTCAAGGCACTTTACGACTGCGATCGATGCCAACCAATGCGTAAAGCTTCCGTGAGACTGCGGAGTTGGCGACGGGGTTCGAACCCACACCTTCAGGTTGGCAAAACATGACGTGCTGCCAATTACACCACGCCAACTACGCGAGAGAAGTATCTATATGACTAATGAATTTGGTTGCTTTAATCATTGGGTGATGTGGATAGCGGAGAAGTGTGGAAATCAAATGGCAAAGGGATTTAATCCGAAGACTAAATCCCTTTGCCTGCCAACCTGAAGGTGCATTCATTATGGCACAAATTAGCGTTGGTGATAGAGAGCCCATCACCATCTCTGAAAAAGTGCCCCTGAAGGGATTTGAACTCCCTTTAACCTCTCTTGCCGCAATTTCTGGTGCTTTCTCGCGCTCAATCACGCTTAAAACTCACCCACTTGTCCCTGTCAGCCGGGGGGACTATCTTTCGAACACATGTTCGAATCAGCTATCAACCCAGCAACCCCCGGATCCGTCCCTGGGGCCGCTCGGGCTGTTCCGGCACCTGGGGCACGGGTAATTGCGCCCCAGGGTGAGCCCCTCGAGTTCATGTACAAGGGGCGGCGCTTTCATGTTCACGCCATCGTCTCGCGCTGGCGTGAATCTGGGGGCTGGTGGAACCGGATCGATGATGGGCGATTGCAGAAGGCCCCACTAGAAGATGTGGTCTTTGATGATGGTGGCAAGGCGATCTGGCGGGTAGAGGCGGCCCCCGAGGGGGCGCTAGCGACCTTTGAGATCGAGTTAGATGAGATCACTGGCAAGTGGCAGATCCGTCCCACATCTAGACCATCATGAAACTTCCGTTTACTCACCTCTCGGTAGCGAGCGGTTACCCCTTTAAATATGGGACTGCTCTGCCACAGCGTTTAG
>ENA-OFCD01001649-OFCD01001649.1-metagenomes-genome-assembly--contig:-NODE-1649-length-10712-cov-2.499578_pt1 | contig 10712 bp, 8 predicted proteins | sample MGYA00153392_OFCD01 | MGnify analysis MGYA00153392 | reverse complement strand
GCCGCCTCACCGCCTTGCAATCGAATGGGAATTACAGGCTTTCGCGTTGCTATCTTTCTTTGAGTGAAGGGAATTTGCTCACCCAAAATTATTTTTTCTGCCAACTGACGATTCACAAATTTATAATAGACTAAAGTGTCATCCATGACGGAATTAAAAGCTAAATAAAAGTTAGCGGCTTCGTTAGTTTTGTTCTGAAAGGGAAATCTAAGCCAATGATTTTGATACGTTAATCCAAAATTTAAATCTTGTTTGTTGGTAAATGTATGAATGTAATTTATTGCTTCTAAATTTAAATATGTATCAAAAGCGGCGCGATGAATGATATCCGAATCTAAATTCGTATCTTGTGAGACATGTAGATTCGCATCTTTACCTTCTACATAAACCGTTACGATATCGCGCAAGTTTAACTTACTCGATACATTTTGTCCGTTTAATGTATAAGTAAAAAGTACCAACAAGAATAAAATAAAATTTCTAATAAGCATTTAACAGTAAACTATCTCACAAATGTAGGATAAAACAAAGTTGGCAATTCTGAAAACTGTCTAAATCAGTACGTTCAACTCAAAAATGAGGGCTAGCACCTATTTTTTTCTCTTGGTGGTTGTCATAGTTTTGTACTTTATAAATGAATATAATCTATTTTTGGCTTCAGTAGCTGCGTATTAATTTAAACAATTTAAGTATTAAGTGAAATGGGGAACGCCTTATTTATAAAAGAGGAAGGATATAAGGAGTTAATAAGTGAAAGAGTTACGGACTTAAAAAAATCTGGGACTGCTTCTTTTTTTCATTCCTTCACTCTTTCACTTATTAGCGGCGTTTTATTCGGACTATCTTTTCCGATGTGGTTAAACATACCAACAGGCATTTTGGCTTGGTTTGCTTTAGTGCCCATGTTAATTTCGCTGCGCGGTGTTCCCAATTTCAAAACCTACTTCTTCCTTACTTTCCCTTTTTTAATCGTAGGCGTTTATATTTTATGCTCGTTTGTAGCCGCGTTTGGTTTCGCCGCATGGTTTTTTTCGGGGTTTAGTCAAACGCTTTTAATTTATCTCACGTTTATTATTCATTATTTTTTACAAAAAAGATTTGGTTGGAAACGAGCGCTGTTGGCATTTCCCTTTCTTTACACTTTTGGTGATTGGTTACAACATCTAGCCCCACATTCCTTTCAAATTACTTCGCCCGCTTACACACAAACAACAGTTTTATGGTTTGCCCAATATGCCGATATTTTTGGAATGTACGGTATTACTTTTTGGGTTATTGCGCTGAATGTTTCCCTCGCGATTTCGATTGAAAGATTTCAAAACAAAATGGTTCGGACTCAAAATATCGCTCCGTTAAAGAAAATATTATTATTCTTTAAATCGTGGGCAGGACAAGGCGTTTTGTTTTTGGGATTGCCTTTGGTTTATTCTTTTTGGTCGAACTTACAGTTACTTGAAGGCAAATTTGTTAAAGTAGCATTAGTGCAAACGAATGTAGATAGTCGCGAAAAAATAGATTCTGTGAAATTTAATAAAAATATCACAGATTTAATTCGATTAGCAACACAAGCAGCCGAAAATAAACCCGACCTGATCATTTTGCCAGAATCTGCTTTGCAAATACCGCTTATGCAAAACCGCGAGGCGTTTAAATTATTGTGTAATTATGTTGCCAACACAAACGCCTCAGTTGCAGTAGGTTTTCCAGAATTTCCCGATACGGCAAATTATAAGATACTCTACAATTCAGCGTTTGTTTTAACGCCACAACTTGCGAGCGCTTGGGATAGTCTCGGTAAAAAAACATCCGATTTGAAAGTGTATCGAAAACAACATCCAATGCCGTTCACGGAAATGATGCCTTATCGCGGGTTTATAAATTTACCAAAATTATTCGGTTCAGAAACACTATCTGGTGATGAAACTTACGTTTTTTCTTTTCCGGATAGTTTCGACCACGAAATTAAAACTTCAATGACAATTTGTTGGGAGCAAATGTTTGGTGAAACGCAAGCAGAACTCGCTGTTCAAGGGGCGCAATTTTTTTCGCAAATGAATAACGATGGTTGGTTTGGAAATTCGTCGGGTGCGGCTTTTTTATTAAACATTAATAGAATGCGCGCTATTGAAAATCGCCGAACGGTTGCGCGCAGCAGTAATACTGGTATTTCGTGTTTTATAGATCCGTTTGGGAAATTATATGGCGTATTATCGCCACAACTTGAAGGCGTTAAAGCCGAACGTGTTTATCTAAATTCCGATCTCACCTTTTATACCGTTCATAAAAACTGGTTTCCAAAATTTTGCGGACTAGTTCTTAGTTTAGTGGTTGTTTTTTGGTTGTTAGTTAATCGTCGCAGATTGCTTATAATCCAACAACTATCTACTAACAATCAACAACTTTAATTACTTCATTATTAAATTTAAGAAAATGCTTCGTATTTTATCAATTTTATGTTTACTTTTATGTTGTTGCACAGTTAGAATTTATGGTTCTACAGGATGCTCCAACCAAAATTATTTTACAAACAGCGGCGTTTTTAAGCTATCAGCTAATAATACTCCCTGCAAAAACAAGAGCTCAAGTTGTACTAACACAGCGTATTTCAATTTTAAATCAGCTCCTGTTCAACATTTTGCTTCGCTACAAACGCGCAGCACTGCCATAAGTCTGCTTGAAGCGGATTTTAAAAATCTTATTCAACCCAATATGACGCAAACTACCAATTATGCGCCCGTTGTGAATCTTACAATGGATATCGGAAATGCAGACAATGCTAATCCACAAACTTGGACTTTGCCCGCCAATATTTCGAGCTATTTTACAAAAATAGACAATATAGATTTTATTTTGCCCACCGATGTTAAGCCCACAGCTGCGCAAGATGCAGGTGCTACACACGTTGGCAGAAGAAAATATTTAGATAGAGTCGGAAAATCCGTAACAGAATATGGTTTTTATCAGCTCAATGCTAATCAACCACTCAACGAATTAGGTTCTTGTTTTGTGGATTCAACTTTTACTTTATTAGCAAACCACGAAGCAGCCGCCCAGCTTTATGCTAAATCGCCTTTATCGTTAACAGATAATTTTACAAACGATATAACTTGGTATCAGGATGAAATTACTTATCCAATATCAGAAGCTATTGAAAATATAACAGTTGATGGATTCGGAACAATCACTAATCCACAAGATGCCAAAAGTTATCAATGTCTCAGATTAAATATTTCAGAAACCAAAAAAGTTACTCAATCGGATTTATCTGTGACTTCAACCAGTTTAAATTTAATTGGATGGGTGACAAAAGAAGGCTTTTTATTTTATGTGGGCGTTCCTCCAAATGCCAGTGGCTCTACATCTATAAACAGTTTACAATTGACAACTTTTAGTGCAACACAGTCTTTACCTGTAACGCTTTTAAGTTTTGAAGGCGTTGCAAAAAATGGCGGCACAGATTTAACGTGGTCAACGGCGCAAGAAGAAAACAATCAGTATTTCAATATTGAAAAAAGCACTGACGGACAAACATTTGAAAAAATTGGTCAGGTTGCAGGTGCTGGTACAACATTGCAACGTCAGACTTATACTTTCAGAGACGAGAACTTATCCCGGTTGAGTTATTATCGCCTCAAGCAATTTGATATTGATGGCACGTTCACAATTTCAAATGTCATATCCGTAGAGACGCAAAATAATACGTCGCTCCGAATTTATCCGAATCCTTCAACTGATGCAGTTTCGATTGATTTACCGGAAGGCATTGAAACACTCGAAGTTTATAATTCTTTGGGTTCATTGGTATTTCAAAAAAATACTGTAGGGCAAAATTCATTAAAATTCGATGCGAATACATTTGTTTCGGGTTTTTATATAATACATGCTTTTGATAAAAATAATAATGAAGTGGTAACATCGTGTTTAGTTAAAAAATAAAGTAACTTTTTCGAGTAGAAATGGCGACGTTCAACCTTGAGTTGCGTCGCCTTTCTTTTTTATTTTGTAAACAAAAACGATGCAATTTTTATTTTCTAAAGAGAATTTTTAAATTAAGTTTAATTCTTTTCAATGAAAGAGCCTATTTCCATTTTTTGGTTTCGTCGCGATTTGCGCCTTCACGACAACGCAGGACTTTATCACGCTTTGAAAAGCGGCGTGCCAGTTCAACCCATTTTTATTTTCGATACAAACATTCTCGATAATTTAGAAGAGCGCAACGACGCGCGCGTTATGTTTCTGCACGATACAATTTTAGAATTACAAACTGAACTTGAAAAGCTGGGAAGTACGCTCCAAGTTTTTTATGGAAAACCGATTGAAGTTTTTACAGAATTAATCAAAACTGAAAACGTTCAAACTGTTTACACCAACAAAGATTACGAACCTTATGCGCTGAAGCGCGATGCAGAAATAGAAAAAATTTTATCGGAAAAACAAATTTTATTTCATAAATTTAAAGATCAAGTCATTTTTGAAGACAGTGAAGTCGTGAAAGATGATGGCTTACCTTACACTGTTTTTTCGCCCTACGCTAAAAAATGGCGCGCCAAACTTTTGACGCAAACTGAACAAACGAACGGCGAATGGGGTTCGTGTTTTTTTAAAGGCTACCCGACAGAAGAATATTTTTCTCATTTTGTACAGCGCGCACCAGATAAAATAATTTCGTTAGAAAAAATGAATTTTTCGCGCAGCGCAATTAAAATTCCGTCGCGCACAGTGGCGCAAAAAATTATTAAATCCTACGACGCTACGCGTAATTTTCCTGCCGATGAACACGGCACTTCGCGACTCGGTATTCATTTCAGATTTGGCACTATTTCTATCCGCGAAAAAGCGCGCGCTGCCGAAAAACTCAACGAAACTTTTTTGAATGAATTGATTTGGCGCGATTTCTATTCGTCCATCTTGCAGCATTTTCCGCGCGTCGCTATAGGCGATGCTTTCAGACCCGAATACGAAAAAATTGATTGGATAAATGATGAAAAACAATTGCGCGCCTGGCAAGAAGGAAAAACAGGATATCCGATTGTTGATGCGGGAATGCGTCAACTGAACGCAACGGGTTATATGCACAATCGCGTGCGAATGATTGTTTCAAGTTTTTTAACCAAACATCTTCTCATCAATTGGCGATTTGGCGAAGCCTATTTTGCTAAAAAACTTCTCGATTTCGATTTAGCCTCTAACTCAGGTGGTTGGCAATGGGCAGCAGGTTGTGGCACCGATGCTGCGCCATACTTTCGAGTGTTTAATCCAACAGCGCAACAAGAAAAATTTGATGCGCAAAATATTTATGTCAAACGTTGGGTGAAAGAGTTTGGCACAGAAAATTATCCAAAACCTATTGTTGAGCATACGTTTGCACGTAATAGATGCTTGGAAACTTATGCTAAAGCGTTGAAAAAATAAGGACATCTCTACAAAAAATAAGGGCACATATATGTGCCCTTACAAAAAATCAAACTTAACTTTATGAAGACTAAAAAACTAATTTTGTTGTGAGCTTTTAGCTGTGAGCCATTAGCTACAATTCGCGAGCGAAAACTCATAGCTCAAAGCTCAAAGCTAAATACTATTGAACGTGTGTTACTTTAACTGCTTGTGCAAAACTACCATCCACTGAAATGCGCGCTAAGTAAGTGCCTTGCGCTGCACCACCTGCTTGCCATTTAACTTCGTAATCGCCAGCAGTACGGTTTTTATCTTCTAAAATAGAAACCAACTTACCAGTAATATCATATAGTTGTATTGTCACGTGACCGTCTTCGGTTAAATGGTAAGAAAGTGCAGCTTCATCTTTAAAAGGATTTTGTAAAGATTTAATACTTGCTTTCGCCACTAAACCAGAAACTACAACTGGATCTCTGAAACCTGTGATAGTACCGTCTGTATAAATTGTTCCAGCAGGCACACCACCACACGGACCAAAACCGTTATGCGGTGAAGCCAAGTAAGGGAACGTAGCATTAAGTGCTTTGTCATTTTTCTCAACACCTGTTGTGTAAGTCAATACGCCCAATAAATTAGGTGTAAGTGGTGATGCACCCAACGGACGATCATCGTACCATAAACCAACTGCTGCTAAAACTACGCCTGAAACTGCTTGTAATTCAATACGTGTTACGTCATCTTCCAAGCGACGACCGTTTGGAAATCCATCCATGTTCGGGATAGATTGTAAATCTTTCGTCTTATTGTAAAGCGTATCAGTTAGACCAGAAACTGCCGCTGCCACTAAACCTTCACTGCTAAACGATGCACTTGAACGCGATGTTGGTGGTACTGCCATATTTAAACGGAGCATATCGCCAAAACGTATATCCCCACCGTTTGCATAAGATGGTAAAAAGTTATTGATAAAAGGTTTACCAGCCGTTAACGGGTTACCGTCTGTTTTTCCAGTTGCTAATTGATATGGCGGTAGATTTGGAACACCTGCGTGAAAAATTGGAACAATATCCACTGAACGTGGCGCACCTTTTCTTAAAAGATAATTACCAAAAATAGCATCATCTAAAGCAGTACCTGCAAGCGCAGCATTACCTTTAATGATAAATAATCCATCTTTTGTGTTACCAAAATCAACTGCACCGAGAACGGTTTGCGATTTTGTTTGAATCCGTAATTTAGCTAATGCTGGCACAGCCGTTCCGAATAAACGGTCGTCCATATATAAACCTAATTCTGGATTAGCCATATATGCTTCGAAAGCACCTTCACCAGAATATGGTGTACCTGCATTCCATTTATCTTTTGCGCCAATTGGTATAACAGCTTCGTTTGTTAAAGGCATTCCAAGACGTGATACCTGAACCCAATCGCCAGAAGTTGCAGGCTTGTCACCTGTTACGCTTAAAGTTCTCACTGCTGGACGACTTGCTGAAGCCCAAACACCGATAGTGTAATCGCCATCAAGAATATTTTTAGCAGCACTTACAGCCTTCAAATCTTTTTGTAAAAATGCAATTGGGATTTGTAAACAAATAGCATGTACGTTTGTGCAACCAACGCCATCCAATGCTTTACCTGCGCGCGTCTGACCTAAATCAAAAATACCGCCTAAGTCAACAAAAAACGGATCATCCATTTGGCCACAAAAAACTTTTTCGCCGATAGTAGATGTAGAAGTTAGAGTTGCATCTTTAATGAGTTGATCATACGATTTACCCAAACCTAAAGTCGCATTATCAATCGAACGCGGTCCGATGTTTGGAGGTGTAACTATTCCATTTGTTAAAATAGTTGTAAACCCTGTTTCATATGCCAACTTACGCTCTAAAGTGTAAGTTGCTTTCAAATTTTGTTTACCTAAACGAATGTTGAAGAATGTTGTAGGATCTTCATTCGTGCGTTTAAATGTAAAACGATACGTAATATCGTCACCCAAAACTGTTGAGTTATTTTTTATGTGAATTTCATAGCGAATATCTTCGCCGAAAGTCGCATAGTTAGGTCCGCCTTGTGGTAATTCCAAACCGATATAATCGGCTATAATTGTAACCGTGTTCGGCGCGTCTGGACTTCTAAAAGCATAAACGTCTGTATTATCTGCCAAAGGGTCGTTGGCGATAAGCGGTGCTTCGCGGTGACTAGACGCCTCTAAAAAACGAGTCTCAACACCAAAATAACTTATCGTAGTCATTAAGGCGAGAACTAAACTCGCTTTCAAAAAAAACTGTGTTGAATTTGTCATTTAAATAAATTTTAAATAATGAGAATAAAAACATTTAGGAGCAAAAAAACTTAATGCACATCTTGCTTTTTTACAATTACGAGAAACATACTGCGTTTGGTTTTTGTCATTAAAAGTTATTTATTTCTTGACGGAAAATACACGATACGATTTCTTTTTTTGAAAAATAAAAATTACTTTTGATTTATCATTCATAAAAAATATTCTAACAGCTTATGAAAAATCTACATTGGGTATTTATAATACTTGTGATGCTTTCCACAAAGGTGCTTGCCCAAAAACCAGATGTTGTTGCATCGAATATTGATAGCACGATGTCACCTGCAACCGATTTTTTTCAATTTGCCAACGGAGGTTGGTTCAAACGCAATCCGATCCCATCTACGGAATCGAGTTGGGGAATTGGGCGCGTTTTATATGAAGATATTTACGCCAAAAAACGCATCATCAATGAAAATTTAGGAAAGCAAAAATTAGTTCCAGGCAGTATTGAACAAAAAATTTATGATTTTTTGCAAAATCTGGATGTAGTGCAATTCCCAATAAGCCTCTTTCATCATAACCATCATCAAGCTTAACAATTTTTGATCGAAGATCAAGTAATGGATTAGGTAAAAGCTTTCCATACTGGATTATTCTAACAAGACCCTGCTGTTCAAGAATTAAAAGTGTTCCTTTATCATCACCGAGGTCTGCCATACCTGTTGGAGATTGCAAGCCAGCACATATCTGCTTAAGACTATAAGAAGCATTTTCAGCAGGTATTTTTGCTGGTAGGCTAAAAGCCGTGATGACTGTTACAATACCAATGATTAGCAGCAAATTTATAATTGTTTTTTGTAGCATAAATATTATCTATAGGTTTATTTACTTAACAAAATTAAGTTTTATGTTAGGTATTTTTACTAAACTTTTGTAAATAAGATAATATGGTAAACAGTTGTGTAAATACAACTTCTTCAACCAATGATAAGTCTGATTACAATAATGTAGCTTGGTTTTATGATACCCTTGCTCGTATCATCTTTGGAAAAGCCATTAATAAATCGCAAACTTATTTTTTAAAATTGATTAATCCAGGATCATCTATCCTGATTGTCGGTGGAGGAACTGGGTGGATTCTTAATGAAATCACTCAGCTGCAATCTAATGGGCTTGAAATAGTCTATGTCGAAAAATCATTGAAAATGATTAGGGCTGCTCGTAAAAGACTTACTGGCTTAAATAAAGTGATATTTATTCATGAGGCCGTAGAAAACAGTGTTTTCAATAAATTTTTCGATTTAGTAATCACTTCTTTTGTTTTTGATAGTTTTTCAAATTCAACAATAGACATTGTTTTTGAAAAACTAGCCGTTAAACTTAAGCCGGGTGGTTTCTGGTTTTATTCAGATTTTATAAAGCCTAACAAGTTATGGCATAAACTTCTATTAAATACCATGTACCCGTTTTTCAAAGTGGTTTGTAAAATAGAAGCAGATAATTTACCTGATCTGACTTTACTGTTTAAGAAGTTCAATCTTGATCTAATAGATGAGAAAAGCTTTTATGGTAATTTTATAACTGGTAGAGTCTATATGAACAGATTAAATGACGACAGACAAATCGATCAAAAGCGTGCTTGAAATGTCATCAGATAATTTATTTTATGTAGTGATCATCAGAGCAAGGGAAGCAGCTTATGACAACCAATAAACAAAATGATGACACTGGCATGAACTGCATAAAATGTTTATTTTCTGCAAAACCAGTATGGTAAACTACACAAAACCTTTACTACGTTTTCAATAAAACTCAAGATGCAATTTTAGTTACTAAAATAAGAAGTATTTCTAATGGCTTAAAGCATATTCTCAACGGTATAATTCACTCAACCACCGAGATTAATGAATTCGTAACTAATAGTTTACATAAATTTAAATTCTAACCTGAATTTTTGCATGGTTTTTGTAAATCTTTTAAAATACTTTCAAGACAACTAGTTAATTGTAAAACACCTTATTTATGAAAAAAATATCATACTTTTTACCTCTGTTAATGACATTAATTGTTGTTTCCTCCTGCAATAAGGCCTTGCACCTTCCAACAGGGTCAACCCCGGTAAAATTTACTAATACTACCTATGATTCGCTGGCAACCTACGATATGCTGGGCAAACCTTCTAATCTTGTTATGCCAAGAGATAGCATTTCTCCATCTTTAACATCATTCATTTTTGATAAACTACCTAAGGCAACAGATAATTTTAAGGCACATCCAGAATTATTCACTTCTACGGCTAATGCTACATTAAACTTTACGCAAAAAACTGACGTAACCATCACTTTTGTTCAGGAAACGGCACTTTATCTAAGCACAGTAGGTTTCTACACGTTTCAAACCAACAATCCACCAACGAACCCCAATCAAATCACAAATATCAAATATATTTTTCCTAACTGTTCAGCTTTAAATTCTGGAGGTGAACTCGTACCTGGCGACAAAGTAGATATAGGTACCTATTTACCTGGCACATCCATGGGTTTTGTACTTATGGAAAATTCATATAAACCAGCAACACATAGCATCTATACCACTGGTAATCATTTTTGCTCAGCAGATATCTTAAATCCTGAGAATGATGCATCAATAAGAAGACATGTAGTTATTTTAGATTATCCAACTATAAACCCAACATTGAGTTTAATCAGTTTTGAAGATACAGATAGGTCAAATCCAACCAATGATAATGATTTCGTTGATGTTACAATTTATGCAACTCAAAAAGTAGTCAACTAATTGATTTTTCATTCCCAGTAAAAATTTCTTTCAAAAAGCAGAGGTAATTAAAATGCTCTGCTTTTTGTTATTGGATAATTTGAAACGTGATATCAAGATGTTCACGCAATTCTTCAGCAAATTTTTCTGCAACAGGCTTTACCTGAAAGTTATTTTTGTAAGCTGCAAGGGCCGCAACTGACATAGCTTTTTTCCCTGTTCTGCTTAAATGCATCCACTCGTAAAACAAGGTCTCTGT
>ENA-OFCD01001648-OFCD01001648.1-metagenomes-genome-assembly--contig:-NODE-1648-length-10721-cov-16.479655_pt1 | contig 10721 bp, 13 predicted proteins | sample MGYA00153392_OFCD01 | MGnify analysis MGYA00153392 | reverse complement strand
CGTTGCAGCGAATGCGCCGAGCGCTGCTGCGCGAGACCGGCGGTGATCGGGTGATGGCCAAGATCCTCGCGCTGGTGCCGGCCGCCGGCTTGGACGCGGTGCTGGTGGCGGTCGAACTCGCGCTGGAAGGAACGCCGCCTTCGGGGCGCGTGAGCATCGAGCATGTGATCAACGTGCTGGCGCGACTGAACGCGCCGCCGCGGCCGGCCAACGTCGCCACGACGCTGCAGATACTGACCCCGCCGATTGCAGACCCGGGGCGCTACGACCGGCTGCGCGACATCCAGGGGGTCGACCATGACGCATGACCTGAGCGAGTCCGTCGTGGTCCAGTTGAAGGCGCTGCGCCTGCACGGCATGGCGTCGACCTGGGCCGATCTGATCGAGCAGAACAACGGAGAACTGGAGAGCTCGCGCTGGCTCGTCGAGCAGATGCTGCGCGCCGAGGCAACCGAGCGGGCGACGCGTTCCGTCAGTCACCAGATGGCCTCGGCGAAGTTCCCGGTGCATCGCGACCTCGCGGGCTTCGAGTTCGAGGTCTCGCCGGTGGACCGCAAGCTGGTGATGCAGTTGGCCGAGACGACGTTCACCGAGGCGGCGCACAACCTTGTTCTGGTCGGCGGACCGGGCACCGGCAAGAGCCATCTGGCGACCGCCCTTGGTGTGGCCGGCATCACGCGGCACGGCAAGCGGGTGCGCTTCTACTCGACGGTGGACTTGGTCAACTCACTCGAGCAGGAGAAGGCACAGGGCAAGGCCGGGCGGATCGCCGACAGCATGCTGCGCCTGGACGCGGTGATCCTGGACGAGCTCGGGTACCTGCCGTTCAGCCAGGTTGGCGGGGCATTACTGTTCCATCTGCTGAGCCGGCTGTACGAGCACACGAGTGTGCTGATCACGACCAACCTGGACTTCGCGGAATGGTCCAGTGTGTTCGTGGACCCGAAGATGACGACGGCGCTCCTGGACCGGCTCACGCACCACTGCCACATCGTGGAGACCGGCAACGACAGCTACCGCGTCACGCAGGCAACTGCCAACTCGAAGCGGCGCATCAAGGCGCGCGAGACTGAGCGCAAGGCAACAAAGACCTCGCCCCCGGAACCACTGGCAGACCCGGCCTGACGAACTCGCCGCGCGCGGGGAAAGCCGCTACGGGCTACGCCCTTCGCCTCTTCCCCCGCGTCACACCACCAAGCCGGACCAACGAGAGAAAAGGAGGAAGCAGCTACAGTTATCCACAGCCGGCAGCTGTAACGCCGGCGCTTATCCCAAGGTTAAATTGAGATCGGCAGGGTGCGTCAAGTTGAGATCGGCGCCGACAGCATGAGTGCGTCTGCAGTGCGCAGATTGCGTGCTGCAGACGCAATAACGTGACATTTCAGACTGCTTTTGTGCCAATCTGGCCAACTAATTGCGCATTGCGAAAACCAACCAATCGACTCGTTCAAATCGATGGGTTGTTCAGCGTTGCCCTCAACTCAGTGGACACCGATCGCGAAGAAATTCTCACGACGTGTTGAAGCACAAAGTAGCCGATCAACGCCATTGCGCAGAAGCCTGGCATCCACCAGACGCTGTACGCCGCGGACGCAGCCCCGCTGCTCAGCCCCAGGTCAGCATCGGCGGTCCGAACGATGTCTGGTGCGGCTTCTTGAACTGAACCACGGCTGTCAAGATCAGCAGGACGATCCCTCCGCCCAGCATTGACCACAGGAACACGGCAGAGCTCATCGCAACCTTCCGAAACCGATCGACCGTCTCATACATCGTCGATCAGTCGTGGAAGGCCCATCCCGACACCATTGGCATGGCCCCATCCTGCCGGCGCTTGTCACACTGAAGCCGATGTGCTGTTAACGAACGGGAAACTGCGCGCAAGGTCGCTCGAGGACGTTGAGCACATCGAACAAGGTGGCGCCGATCGCGCACTGCCGACCCGCTGGTCACCGGAGCAAGTGCTGACCGAACCCGAATGTCTATACGCGGGCATGGGCCGCGCGCGCATCGCGCTTCGACAGGCACCGAGCGCAAAGGCAACGTCATCGCGTCACGCGTTCGTCACACGATGCGTCTAGCGTAGCGATGTCACCCGTCGGAGCCCGTCCTTGCAAACTTCAACTCAACTCGCCGCCAGACACCTCGCCGCCGCAGCGCTGTTGGCCTTCATCGCTGGCCGCAGCGCCATCGCCGCCGACCAGACGCAACCCGGCGCTGGCAACGCCGCCGCTGTGCAACTCGCGCAACGCTCGCCGCTAGTGCAGTCGTCGGTGCGCTTCCTCGTCGCGCAGGCCGAGCACATCCGCGACCGCAACTTACGCGGCGCGACGCTCGACATCCTGCGCAACCCGAAGACCTGCGTGGTGCATCGCCGCGGCCTGGCCATGCCGAAAGCGCAGGACGCCGTCATCCAGACGCTCTTCGACCAAGGCCTCATCAGCCACGCCGATGCGGCGGCCTTCCCTTCGGGCCTGCGGGCGGCGATTTTCCCGCCGATCCTCCAGGCTGAGAGCGATTGCCCGCAACTCCCGCAACCCTTCGAATCGGCGCCGGGCAGCGCGTATGGCGGCCACCATTCGTATCCGGGCGGCCTGTCGGTGCACGAGGCCAACAACGATTTGTCGGACATCAACCTCGCGCGCCAGTACCGCGCGGTTTACGGCAGCGTTGGCCCAAACGGCCTGCCGCAGGTCGATACCGACGCCGATGCCGACGAACACCGTCACGACTACGGCGGCCGTGAAAGCAGGTTGCCCATCGACGACGACGTGATCGTCGCCGCGCCGATCTGGCACGATTGGGCCAAGACGCTCGTCTTCCAGTGGAACGCCGACGGCAGCGAATTCGCCGAGTTCAATTTCGGCGGCACGGGAACGCTCGACGCCTGGGGTGCCGCCGGCGATTCGCGCACCGGCGGCCACCACCTCATGAGCATTGCCGAATCGATGAGCCGCGGCTTCTCGCCGTTGATGGTCTTGACGCAGGCCAGCGCTCATTCGGCACCGACGCTCGGCAACGAGTTCAAAGTGGTCAACTGGCTGCGGGCCGCGGCCATCATCGCGCGCATCGACCCGGTGAAGGCCGGCTACCTCGCGACCGACACCACGGGCCGCTTGCGCCTGCCGGCGCTCGGCCAACTCGGCGACGTGAACCTGAACGCGGCCGGACAAACGAACGTGCGAGTCGAGTACACGCTGCACAACTTGTCGGACGCCGACTTCACTTTCTCGGGACCAGCGGTCGCCTCGGTCAACGTGCTGCTCGCGCAACTCGCGCCGGAGTTCGGCTACGACGCGGTCGACACGACGACCTTCAACACGCGGCTGCGCAACCCGGCCCTCGCCCACCTGAGCGCCGAGCGACTTCTCGTGCTCTATGGCGGACGCGGGCTCGACGCCGTCCGTCAAGAGCTCAAACGCCTGCGCCAACTCGGCGTGATCTGAATCCATCCCGCCCATTGCTCGAGGTACCGACCCATGACCCTGAGCAAAGCTTCACTGCCTCTGGCCGCGATCGCGGCGTTGACCCTCGCCACCGCGAGGCCGTCGGTCGCGAGCGGGATCGATACGAAGAAGACCGAGGTCGCCGCATCGAGCACGTGCTCCTCATCAGCGTCGACGGCATGCACCAGGTCGACCTCGAACGCCATCTCGCGGCGGGGCACCGAGAGGGCGGTTTCGCGCGGCTGGTCGCGAAGGGCGTGCAGTCGAACGCCGCGTCGGCGCGGCCCTCGGATTCGTTTCATGGCCTGATGGCCTTCATGACAGGCGGCTCGCGTCGCTCGCACGGCGTGTTCTACGACGACAGCTACGACCGCACCTTGTTCGCGCCGGGCAGCGGCTGCAGTGGCCAGCCCGGCACCGAAGTGCAGTTCGCCGAGAACATCGACCTCGACCTGAACCAGCTCGACGGCGGGGGTCCGACGACAGGCAGCCCGCGCGACCACATCGATCCCGCCAAACTTCCGCTGCGCCTGGTGGGTGGCAAATGCACGCCCAGTTACCCGCACGAGTACCTGAAGGTCAATACGGTGGTGGAAGTGATCCGTGCCAGAGGCAGGCGCACCGCGTGGTTCGACAAGCACCCCGCCTACGAAATCGTCAGTGGCCCCTCGGGCCAGGGCTTGGACGAGTTGTACACACAGGAGATCAATTCGACGACCGTGGCCGCCTTGGCACCGGGCCTCTTGCCTGCGCCGGCCGCTGGCGACGACTGGACCAAGCTGCCGGATTACACGCGCTTCTGCGACGACCTGAAGGTCACCGGCGTGCTGAACCAGATCGAGGGCTATGACCACACTGGCCACGGCAAGAAGCCCGGCGTGCCGGCGATCTTCGGCATGAACTTCCAGGCGGTGAGCGTCGGCCAGAAAGTCACCGCCGATGGCTATCTCAACGCGGCCGGCATGCCGAGCGCCGAGCTGCAGGCCTCGATCGAGTTCGTCGACCGCTCGCTCGGCAAGATGCTCGACGCACTGAAGCGCGCGAAGCTGCGCGGCAGCACGCTGGTGATCGTCGGCGCCAAGCACGGCCAGTCGCCGATCGACCTCGCCAAGTTGCACATGCTGCAAGGCTCGAAGAACGCCAGGGTGCCCGATGCGAACAAAGACGTGGTCGACCCGGTCGACCTGCTGAAGAACGGCGGCGTGCCGGTCGCACAAGAAACCGCCGACGACATCGCCTTGCTGTGACTGGCCGATCCAGCGCAACTGAAGAACGCGCTGGCGATCCTCGAAGCCGACCAGTCGAGCATCAACAGCGCACGCCTTCAGAAGATCTACAGCGGCGAGGAACTGAAAAAAATTCGGCGACCCGAAGCTCGGCCGCACTCCCGACACCATCGTTCAACCCACGCCGGGCACGATCTACAGCGCCAGCGCAAAGAAGATCGCCGAGCACGGCGGTTTCAGCGACGACGACACGCATGTGCTTTTGTTGGTGTCCAATCCGCTGCTCGAAGCGAAGAAGGTCGGTGACCCGGTCGTGAACCAGCAGGTGGCGCCGACGATCTTGAGGGCGCTCGGACTCAACCCTCGCGAGTTGCAAGCAGTGCGGCTGGAGCACACGCGAGTGCTGCCCGAAATCGAGTTCGAGGACTGAAAGCAGCGCTTACAAACCGGGTGTGCGTTTGACGGAACATCGGCGCAGACTGTGTGACAAACATCGCAATGGGCCAAGCCCACAAGGAGTCGACATGCCGAGCCATCAACGTCACATCATCTCCGGCAGCGAGCGCACCGCGCTGCCGGGTGCGAAAGCGGTCCGAGAAGCGCCGGGCGACGAGCGCTTTGAAGTCACCGTGCGCTTGCGCGCGCAGTCGGGTTCGCCCTCCTCGATGCCCGATGCCGGCCAGGGCGACCAGCTGCCCACGCAACGCCACTACCTCAGCCGCGATGCCTTCGCGGCAGCGCATGGTGCCGCGGCGTCCGACCTCGAGAAGGTCGCAGCCTTCGCCGCGGCCAATCACCTTATCGTCGTCGCCTCGAGTGCGGCGCGCCGCAGCGTCGTCCTCTCCGGTACCGCCAAGGCATTCGGCACCGCATTCGGCACCAACCTGTACGACTATGAACACGACGGCGGCACCTACCGCGGCCGCACCGGTTCGCTCAGCGTACCCGCCGATCTGGCGGGCATCGTCGAAGGCGTGTTCGGGCTTGACGACCGGCCCCAAAGCCAGCCGCATTTCCAACGCTTCGAGGCCGACAGCAGCGCCGTGGCGCGGGCCGTCGGCGCCTCGTTTACGCCGCCGCAGTTGGCGAGCCTTTACAAGTTCCCGGTCGGCCTCGACGGCCAGGGGCAATGCATCGGCCTGATCGAACTCGGCGGTGGCTTCAAGCCGGCCGACATTGCGGCGTACTTCACCGGCCTCGGCCTGCCCGTGCCGACCGTCAAGGCGATCGCCGTCGACGGTGGGCGCAATCACCCGACCAACGCGCAGAGCGCTGATGGCGAAGTGATGCTCGACATCGAGGTCGCCGCGGCGATCGCGCCCAAGGCCCTGATCGCCGTCTACTTCGCACCCAACACCAGCCAGGGCTTTCTCGACGCGATCACGACCGCGGTGCACGACAACGTCAACAAGCCCTCGGTGATCTCGATCAGCTGGGGCGGCCCGGAATCAACCTGGACCGGGCAGGCGATGACCCAGTACGACCAAGCCTTCCAGGCCGCGGCGGCGATGGGCGTGACCGTTTGCTGCGCGGCCGGCGACAACGGCTCGTCCGATGGTGTGACCGACGGTCAACCGCACGTCGACTTCCCGGCATCGAGCCCGTTCGCACTCGGTTGCGGCGGAACCAAGCTGACGGCTTCGGGCGCGGCCATCGGCGCCGAAGTCGTTTGGAACGCGAACCCGACGAAGAGCGCGACCGGCGGCGGCGTCAGCGGCTTCTTTGCGCTGCCCGCTTATCAGGCCAAAGCGCATGTTCCGGCCGGTGTCGGCGGCAAGGCCGGGCGCGGCGTACCCGACGTTGCCGGCGACGCCGACCCGGCAAGCGGCTATCAAGTGCGCGTCGACGGGCAGAACCTGGTGATCGGCGGCACCAGCGCAGTCGCGCCCCTTTGGGCGGGCTTGATCGCACTGATGAACCAGAAGCTCGGCCACCCGGTTGGTTTCTTGAACCCGCTGCTTTACGGGTCGCTCGCCGGCCGCGGCCTCTTCAACGACATCGTGAGCGGCAACAACGGCGGCTACACGGCCGCGGTGGGCTGGGACGCCTGCACCGGCTGGGGTTCGCCGATCGGCGACAAGCTGTTGAAGGCACTCGGCGGTTGATCGGCGCACACACCAACCCAACCCGAGAAGACGATGCCCAACCCAATTGAGCACATCGTCATCATCGTCAAAGAGAACCACACCTTCGACAACTACTTCGGCACATTCCCAGGTGCAACAGGCGTGACGCTGCCGCCGGCCCCCGACCCGCAAGTAGCCGACCCGTTCATGACAACGCTGCGTGGCTCGCGGCGCAGCCGGGCGGTGGGCTGAAGCTGCAGTACGGCAAGCGCGACATCCCGGCGTACTGGGCTTTCGCCCAGCAGTACAGCCTCTGCGACAACTACTTCACCGACGTGGCGAGCCAGTCGGAGCCGAACCACCTGCACCTGATCGCCGCCGACTCGCCGATCATCGACAACTCGACCATGGCGCGCAGTAATCAGCCGATGGCGCCGTTCGCGTTGCCCAACCTGCCGGCCACGCTCGAGGCCGCCGGCCACACCTGGCGCAACTACGCCGATTCGAGGTCATCGAATTTCGATCACATCGTCGGCATGGTCTGACATCGGTGGAGCGTGCCGTCGGCGGCCTTCGATAACGATGCGAAGGCCGGCACGCTGCCGGATGTCTCGTGGCTCTTCGCCCCCGATGGCTTGAGCGAGCACCCCGGCGACTTCAAGCACACCGGCCGGCCGCTGGTCAGCCTCGGTGCGCAGTGGACGGCCGACCGCGTCCACGCCGCCGCCACGGGCCCGCTTTGGGCGAAGACAGCCATCTTCATCACCTGGGACGACTGGGGCGGCTGGCACGACCACGTGACGCCGCCGCTCGCTTCGACTTGGCCGGGCGGCGGCCACGCGGGCTACCCAAATTCGCAATTCAGGTACGGGCCGCGCGTGCCTTGCCTGGTCGTCAGCCCGTACGCGAAGCCCGGTATCAACAAGCATCTCTATTCGCACGTGAGCATCGTCAAGTTCTGTCTGCGCCGCTTCGGCTTGAAAGCCTGGAACGCGCCGGCACTCAAGCCGGGCGACAAGTCGGGCGATCTGTGGGAGTCGTTCGACTTCACTGCCCCGCCTAGGCTCGCGGTGCCGTCGCCGGTGCCGACCTGAGGCGCATGGCGCCACGTTTCAAAACATGCGCGCACCGATGTTGAACACGCCGCCGCGGGGCAAGTGTTCATAGAACACCGACCCACGACGTCGATCGACACGTCGTCCCCATTCCTATCCGAGCGGATCCAACCGAGCGCATGCGCGCGTCGGCACCGACAGAGACGTGCAACGTGTCATACGTGGAAATACGCGAGTGCACCGAGGACCAGTCCCACGCCACTCATCGCGAAGACGGTCTTCTCGAGCCAGCGCCGCTTGGTGAGCAGCGCGATCGCGGCCATCGCGATGGCGATCTGCAACGCCGTGGTGGCCTGGGCCCATCGATGATGCTGGTGCATCTGCGCTTCGCTCTTCTCATTGAACTCGGTCGACTCCTTCTCCAGCTTCTCGGCGGCCAGTTTGATTTCTGCCTTCTCGGCCGCGTAGCGCTGGGCCTCCTTCTCGAACAACGGCTTGCGCGCGTCGTCGACGAGCTGCATGCCGAGCTCGCTCAGGTTCTGTTTGTTGCTCTTGGCCTGGTAGAAATTCCACTGGTTCGACGCCTCGGTCTTCTTGATCGCCGCGTCGTTCTTGAACAGACCCGCATCGGCCTGCGTCGCACCGGCCATGTACGAAAACGTCGCGCCGACCGTCGCGAGGATCGCCGTCATCACCGCCAGCTGCCCCGCCATACCCTTGGGCTCGCGCTCGGCGGCCTCGTCCATGCGGTCTTCGTGGGCCCCACGCACTTCGAATTCTTCGGACACGGCGGTCTCCTGTGGTTTGATCGATTGTCGGTGACCGCGCCACGGCCACCGGGATCGAATTGCCGTGTGCCGCGCCGACTTGGTCAAGTCACCTTGCCAACTGCTGCACGCAGCCGTGGTGAGTCGACCGGCAGACTGGGCTCCTTGTGCGCAGCAACCGTCGTGTGACGACTTCTGCGACTCGACAGGCGGGCCCACCCGCGTAGAGTTGTGCCACTCAGTGCAGTCCGGCCTGCGTTGATCTTGAACACTTGCCTCTGGAGACTTTTCATGGCCGGTTACTTCGAATGCAAACCCGCGTCAAACGGGCAATACATGTTCAACCTGAAGGCGGGCAACCACGAGGTGATCCTGACCAGCGAGCCGTACACGACCAAGGCGGCATGCAGCGGAGAGATCGAGTCGGTCCGCAAGAATGCGCCGGTCGATATGAACTTCACGCGCAAGGTCGCGAAGGATGGGTCCGACTATTTCGTGCTCGTCGCCGCGAACCACCAGACCATCGGCAAGAGCGAGATGTACTCGTCGGCAAGAGCCATTGAAAAGGGCATCGCCTCAGTGAAGACGAACGCGCCGAACGCGGCTGTCAAGGACCTTTGCTGATTGGCTGGGTGCGTACCGGTCAACGGCGTCACGCGCCGGTCGTCACAACAAAAGGAAACTTTCATGCACCTCATCTGGACCATCCTCATCGGCTTCGTGGCCGGGCTCATCGCGAAGGCGATCACGCCTGGCGCCGGCCCGGGGGGCTTCTTTCTCACGGCTGCGCTCGGCATCGGCGGCTCGCTGGCGGCGACTTATCTCGGACAGTTCCTGGGGTGGTACCGGCCGGGCCAATCGGCCGGATTCATCGGAGCGATCGTCGGTGCCATCTTGCTGCTGGGCGCCTACCATCTGGCGACCAGAAAATAGCTGACCTGGCCTTGCACAGACGCGCGGCTCTTGGGTTCAACACGTTCTCAAAGGACCACATCATGGGTTTCGATCTCGGCAGCTTGCTTTCTCAGTTCACCGGCGGCGGTACCGCAGCCAACGCGACAGACCACTTCGACAAGGTGGCGCGAAGCGCGTCGCCCGACCTGCTCAGCCAGGGACTGTCGGCGATGTTCCATTCGGACCAGACCCCACCGTTCGGCCAGATAACCGGTCAGTTGTTCGGCCAGGCCAATCCCAACCAGCAAGCGGGCATGCTCAATCGGATTCTGGGCAGCCTTGGCCCCGGCGTGCTCGCTTCACTGGTCAACGGCGCCCAGGGCGCCGGGCTCGGTGCGATTCTCGGGCAACTGACTCATGGCGGCACGGCACCGGCAGCCATCGCACCCGAACAGGCCTCCAGGCTGACGCCGGAGCAGGTGCAGGTCATCGCCAGCCACGCGGAGCAGCACAATCCTGGCATCGTCGACGAGATGAGCGGCTTCTATGCCCAGCACGCCGGCTTGATCAAGACGCTCGGCGGTGCGGCGCTCACTATCGCGCTGGCCAAGATGGCCGAGCGGCATCAGGGATAGCCATCGCCAGTTCGAGTTCTCTGCATCACCCAACCCACAGGATCAACCCATGAAACTTCCCCTCAATACCCTCGCCCTCATCGCCGGGATGCTGGCGTCCGCCGCAGCGTTCGCACAAGCACCCGCTGCCGCCCCGAGCGGCTCGACCGGTTTGTGCAAGGACGGCTCTTACACGTCGAACGACACGAAGAAGGGAGCCTGCGCAGGCCACAAAGGCGTGAAGGATTGGTTCGCGACGGCGGCCGCAGCACCGGCTTCGGCCAAAACCGCCGCTGCATCGGCGTCCGCGCCGGCCGCCGCGACGATGCCGCCGAAGACCGCGCCTGCCGCCACGAAGACCGCAACGGCGGCCCCATCAGCGGCGCCGGCCGCCGGCGGTGGCCCAGGCCAGGTCTGGGTCAATTCAAGTTCGAAGGTCTACCACTGCTCGGGCACCAAGTACTACGGCAAGACCAAGCAAGGCGAGTACATGACGGAGGCGGCGGCGAAAGCGGCGGGCAACCACGCTGACCACGGCAAGGCATGCGCGTCCTGACGGTCCAAGCCTAGCCCACTGAATCCGACAAATCGGATGTGATGTGTCGAGTTGGATCGGCGAATGTCCACTTCAACGGTTTTGGGTCTTTGTTGTACTG
>ENA-OFCD01001647-OFCD01001647.1-metagenomes-genome-assembly--contig:-NODE-1647-length-10727-cov-4.418947_pt1 | contig 10727 bp, 10 predicted proteins | sample MGYA00153392_OFCD01 | MGnify analysis MGYA00153392 | reverse complement strand
TCGATGAACCGCTCGGCGCGCTCGACCTCAAGCTCCGCCGCCAGATGCAGCTCGAACTCAAGTCGATCCAGGAGGAGGTCGGCCTCACCTTCCTGCACGTGACCCACGACCAAGAGGAGGCCATGACCATGGCCGACACTGTCGCGGTGATGAATAAGGGTCGCATCGAGCAGCTCGGGTCACCCGAGGTGCTTTATGAGCTTCCCCGCACGGCCTTCGTGGCCAACTTCCTCGGCCAGTCGAATCTCTTCACCGGGCCGGTGGCCGGCACCACCGCCGACAGCATCTCCGTCGACATCGAGGGCTGCAAGATCGTCGTACCGAAGTCGCGCGCGCAGCGTCACTCGGGTCAGGTAACCGTCGGGGTTCGGCCGGAGAAGCTCACTCTCCATCTGTCCGAGCCGGCGTCGGCCTCCGGTACTAACATCCTCGGACCGGGGCGGGTTATCGACGTCTCGTTCAGCGGCGTGAGCACCCAGTACATCATCGCGATTCCCGGGCACGGATCCGTCGTTGTATTCGTGCAGAACACCGGTGCGGGCCCGTCGGTCACGGAGGCCGCGGAGGCGTGGGTCTCCTGGAATGTCGAGCACGGGTTCGGCCTCGAAGACGAAGCTCCTGCCGAACCGCGTTTCGATGCGGACACGGACACCGCGACGATCGCCGTGCAGAAAAAGCGGTCGCTCATGTCGGAGCTCAGGGGAGCATAAGTCCATGGCATTTTCCGCATTCGCCACGGGTACCGCGCAAGAACAGGCCCCGCGGCGCAAGAGCCGCATCGCCCTGTTGTTGCTGCTTCCGGGCATCCTCTATCTCGTGTTGTTCTTTCTCGTGCCGCTCGTATCGCTGGTGATCACGTCGTTGCAGTCGCCGTCGGCTCTCGGCGACATTGGCCAGTACCAGACGGGCTTCGACTGGCAGAATTACGTCACCTCCATCACACAGTACGGCGGCCAGATTCTGCGGTCGTTCTTTTACGCGGTGCTCGCGACAGTATTCGCCCTGCTGTTCAGCTATCCACTCGCCTACTTCATCGGGGTGAAGGCGCGCCCCTGGCCGCTCCTGCAGAACCTCATGCTCGTACTCGTGATCGCTCCGTTTTTTATCAGCTTCCTGCTGCGCACCCTGGCGTGGAAGTCGCTGCTCTCGGACGAATCGGGCTTCGTGACGGGGCTCAAAGCGCTCTCATTGCTCGCTCCGGATGCTCACGTCACTGGCACCCCGGTCGCTGTCGTCTTCGGGCTCACCTACAACTTCATCCCGTTTATGACGCTTCCGCTGTACGCGGCACTCGAGCGGCTCGACACCCGCTATCTCGAAGCGGGAAGCGACCTCTATGCGCATCCATTCACTGTCTTTCGTACGGTGACCATCCCGCTCTCGATGCCCGGCATCGTCTCGGGGGTGCTGCTCACCTTCATCCCCGCGGCCGGCGACTACGTGAATGCCAGTCGAGAGTTTCTCGGCGGCACCGGTACGTCAATGATTGGAAACGTGATCGAAAGCAACTTCCTGGTGCTGCTCAATTACCCTGCCGCAGCGTCGTTGTCGATCATCCTCATGGTCGTGATCCTCGCGATCGTCACCGTGTATGTGCGCCGGAGTGGAACGGAGGATCTGCTGTGACCGTGCAGGAAGGGCTCGCCATCGCATCGGCGGTCGACACGCCGAAGAAATCACGTGGACCGCGAACGCGCTTCAGCCTCGGAAGCTGGCTGCTGCCGGTCTACACGGCGCTCGCGCTCGTTTTCCTTCTCATCCCGATCGCCTACACGTTCATTTTCTCCTTCAACGACTCGATCAAGTCGAACATTTCTTGGCGCGGGTTCACCCTCAATAACTGGATAAACGTCTGCGATGCGCAGGACGTGTGTTCTGCCTTCGGCAACAGCATCCTGATTGGCATCACTGCCACGCTCATTGCCACTACCCTCGGTACGATGATCGCTATCGCGCTCGTACGTTATCGATTCCGCTTCCGGTCGGGCATCAGCCTTCTGCTGTTCCTTCCGATGGCGACTCCCGAGGTGGTGCTGGGAGCCGGTCTCGCCGCCGAGTTCCTCGGCGCGGGAGTGGAGAAGGGCCTGGTGACCATCATCATCGCCCACACGATGTTCTGCATCAGCTTCGTGGTGGTCACGGTGAAGGCGCGCGTCTCAAGTCTCGATCCTGCCCTCGAGGAAGCCGGGCGTGACCTGTACGGATCGCCAGCCCAGGTTTTCTGGCGGATCACCTTCCCGCTGCTGCTCCCGGGTATCATCGCGGCGGCGCTGCTGTCGTTCGCCCTGAGTTTCGACGACTTCATCATCACTTTTTTCAACTCCGGATCGGCCACCACGTTCCCCAAATACGTGTACATCGCGGCCTCCCGCGGGATTCCGGCCGAAGCGAATGTGATCGCATCGGCAGTCTTCCTCATTGCCATCATTCTCGTCGTCTCGCAGCAGGTCAGCGCTGCGGTACGTCGAAAGCGCCTCGAGAGGGTTGGCTAATGCACTATCACGACCGAGTTCGTCTTGCCGGGCTCTGGCAGAGCGAGATCGATCTCTTCCGCGCGGCACGCCCGCGCTCGGCAGAGCTGTTCGACCAGGCGACACCGCATCTGCCCGACGGCGTTCCGATGCTCTGGATGGCCAAATGGCCTGGCCCCTGGCCCGTCTACGTCGAGTCCGCCGGCGGTTCACACTTCGTCGATGTCGACGGTATCGACCACGTGGACCTCTGCCTCGGCGACACCGGCGCAATGTGTGGACACGCGCCGGCCGCCACCGTCGCGGCCATCTCCGCGCAGCTCGCGAAGGGGTCAACCTTCATGCTGCCGACGGCGGATGCTGCTGCCGCTGCCGGTCTGCTGGCCGAGCGCTTCGGGGTGCCGGCCTGGCAGTTCAGCCTCTCTGCCACCGATGCCAACCGCAGCCTGATCCGTTACGCCCGCCAGGTGACCGGTCGGCCAAAGATCGTCGTGCACGATTACTGCTACCACGGCACCGTTGACGAGGCCTATGCCACCCTCGATGAATCGGGCGCCGTCGTCGAACGACGAGGCACGATCGGAGCGCCGGTACCACCCTCTCTCACCACCGCTGTCGTTCCGTTCAATGACGTTCCCGCGCTCGAAGCGGCTTTTGCCACCGGCGAGATCGCGGCGATGCTGATGGAGCCGGCGCTCACCAACATTGGAATCGTTCTTCCCGACCCGGGGTATCACTCGGCCGTTCGGGAACTGTGCACCCGCTACGGGGTGATCCTGATCATCGATGAGACGCATACTCTGTGCGCGGGTCCTGGCGGAATGATCGCTCGCGATGGTCTCGATCCCGATGCGGTGGTCGTCGGCAAGAGCATCGGTGGAGGTATTCCCGCTGCGGCATATGGCATGACGGCGTCGTTCTCCGCGCTCGTACGCGACTCACTCGACCTCGAGGACATCGACGTCGGGGGAGTCGGCGGCACTCTCGCGGGCAATGCAGTCTCGCTCGCGGGCATCCGCGCGACCCTGTCAGAGGTGCTGACCACAGAGGCGTTCCCCGGCATGATTGATCGCGCAACCGAGTGGACCGTCGGCGTGCAGTCGGCGCTCGACGAGTTTGACGTGCCCTGGCAGGTCACCCAGCTCGGCGCCCGCTCCGAATACAGCTTCCGGGCCACCGCGCCGCACGACGGTGCCGAGGCCGCAGATGCTGACGATTTTGAGCTGCAGCAGTACCTTCACCTGCATGCCCTCAACCGAGGCATCCTGATCACGCCGTTTCACAACATGGCGCTCATGGCACCGAGCACCACGGCGGCAGACGTCGAGCGGCACACTGTCGCGTTCCGCGAGGCGGTCGTCAGCCTCTACGCCTGAGGGTGGCGCAGTCGGTTCACCGGGCGGCGCACGCCTGTGGTCGCCCGGCCTACTCTCCGCGCACGAGCTTCGACACGCGGATAACTCCGACCGGAAGCCCGCCGCCGAGCACCTTCTCCGTGGTCAGCGTCCCGACCCGATCGGCATCCTCCACCGAAATGGCCCCGACCGAAGCGAGCAGCTGGAGAGCCACGAGAGATGTCGCCCTGGCACTACCATCGAGCATCTTCAGGGCGACAGCCGTTCCATCCGCCGCTCCCATCACGATCACCCCCTCGGCTCCTCCCTTGGTGAGAAGGCCGAGCTGTTCAATCACCACGGTGTTTGCCCGGCCCGGTCCGTCGATGGCCCAGGGCTCCGCCAGAACCGCGGCCGCGAGCAGCGCGGTCGCGAAGGCAACCTCCTCCTGCGTCGGGCGATAGGCATCCCGGATCACCCCCACCTGAGTCGGGTGAATGCATGCGGTCGCCGCAAATCCGCTGGCCCGGGCATCCCTCGCCTCGAGCGCGAGTCCGTTGAGGTCCGGGATGTTGAGATACACCGAATCGATCGCGGCTTTCCCCGCCGCACCCGCCGCGAGAAGCATGCTCGAGCGGGCATACGATGCGATCGCGCGATAGCTGCCGTCCTCCTGCCGGCTCGAGGTGCCGCCGAGGGACGCGACCAGGTCCTCGGCCCCCCACATCACCGCGACCACTGACGACTCGGCTGCGATCGATGCCACTTCTGCGATTCCTGCCGCCGTCTCGCAGAGTGCGATCACGTCCCATCCGTCGAGGAGGCAAACCTGCTCGGCGCTTTCGGTCTTCGCGAGCATGACCCGGCGATAGTCGGTACGCGCGAGCGCCGCGAGATCGTCGGCGAAGCATCCCGAGTGCACCGCGTTCACGCGCACGATCGTGGAGGCCGGGTCGAGACGGCTGGCGACCAGCGCCTCACGGGCAGCGGCTTTGTCGCGCGGCGCCACGGCGTCCTCGAGGTCGAGGATGACGGCATCCGACCGCTCCGCCGCTTTAGCGAAGCGATCGGGACGGTCTGCGGGGCAGAACAACAGGGCCGGGCCGAGGTCGAATCTCACCGATCGGCCTTCTCGCACCAGACGAGCGTCGAGCGCAGAGCGGTCGCGACGATCACGTCATCCTGGTTGCGGCCGACGTGACGAAGCACCACAATTCCCTGGCCCGGTCGCGATAGCGATAGCCGCATCTCTTCGACGATGCTCGACGAGTAAAGGGTGTCGCCGAGGAAGAGCGGCGCCGGGAAGGTGATCTCGCTGAACCCGAGATTCGCCACCAGCGTTCCCTGGGTGAGTTGTGCGACGGAGCTTCCCACCAGGGTCGAGAGTGTGAACATCGAGTTGACGAGCCGCTGTCCGAACGGCTGGGTGGCGGCGAACGCCGCGTCGAGATGCAGCGCCTGTGTGTTCATCGTGAGGGTCGTGAATAACACGTTGTCCGCCTCAGTGACGGTGCGGCCCGGCCGATGAAGATAGCGCACACCGACTTCGAACTCCTCGAACCAGAGACCGCGCTGCAGGATGTCCCGCTGCATCCCGTCCATCTGCACGCCGTCCATCAGTCCGAGAATCCCTGGTTCCACAAATCCACCATGAGCTGCACTTGGTCGCCCGTTCGCCGTCGGTCGTCCGTGAGGTAACAATCCATAATGTCTCCGTCGACGGCTCGGTGAATGATCGCTCACCCATTGACGTTAGTCACGGCTAACTGGATTGTCTACAGTAGGGTGTGAATCGACACGATCGGAGGGCTCGGATGTCACTAGCCATCGATCCTCGAGAGACTCCACGGGCACGCGCCAAGGCCGACCGCCGCCGGGCACTGCTCGATGCCGCGGCCCGTCTCTTCGCCGAACGCGGCTTCGACCGGGTCTCCATGGAAGATCTCGGCTCCGCCGCCGGCGTCAGCGGACCGGCCGTTTACCGGCATTTCCCGGGCAAGCAGTCCGTGCTTGCGGCCCTCCTCATCGACGTGAGCCAAGGACTCTTCGACGGGGGTGCACGCGTGATCGACGAAGCAGAGGACGCCCCGGCCACCCTCCGCGCCCTCATCTCCTTCCATGTCGCCTTCGCCCTCGCGAACGCCGATGTCATCCGAGTGCAGGATCGCGACCTGGAGAGTCTCGGCTTCCCCGATCAGCACCGGGTGCGCACCCTGCAACGCAGCTATGTCAGCCTCTGGGTCAGCGTGCTCGCTCGACTCGACCCCGGCGCCGAGGCCGCTGGGCTGCATGTGAAGGCGCACGCCACCTTCGGGCTGATCAACTCGACGCCGCACAGCGGTCATTCCGCAGCTACCGGCCAAATTCTTGAAGCGATGGCCTGGGCGGGGCTCCGCCCATAAGCGTGGCGCCGGCCTCGGCAATTCCCTCCCTCGGGCTCGGGGCATCGTCGTCGCGACAGTCGCCACCGGGGTGGACTACTCGGCGGTCAGCACGGCGAGCGCCAGCATCCACTCGGGGTCGTCGCCACGCCCGCGACTTTCCCAGGGTTCATACGCCCCCGGTGATCGAGTGGCGTGGGCGAGCCGTTCTCCACCTCTGGGTGGACGCGGTCACCTCCGCCTGGGAGCTGCACACTTCGTGATGCCCCACACGGGGTAGCGTGACATCACCGCCTACCGTGACGAAGGAGCCACCGGATGCTCGACTCGACCGCCACTGACGTGCTGATCGTGGGAGCCGGACTCGCCGGGCTCGTCGCGGCTGCGGAACTCGTGGATGCCGGCAAGAAGGTCACGATTCTCGAGCAAGAACCGGAAGCGAACTTCGGCGGCCAGGCGTGGTGGTCCTTCGGCGGCATCTTCCTGATCGATTCTCCCGAGCAGCGACGCCTTGGCGTGCACGACTCGGTCGAGCTCGCGCGTCAAGACTGGTTCGCTTCGGCCGGATTTGACCGCGACGAAGACGCCTGGCCGAAGAAGTGGGCCGAGGCCTACCTCGACTTCGCCGCCGGGGAGAAACGATCCTGGCTGCACGACCAGGGCGTGCGATTCTTCCCCGTGGTCGGCTGGGCGGAGCGCGGGGGCTACACCGCCCTCGAGCACGGCAATTCCGTGCCCCGATTCCATATCGCCTGGGGCACCGGCCCCGGAGTGCTCGCTCCGTTCGTGCGCCGGGTACGCCGGGGAGTCGAGAGCGGCCTCGTGACACTGAAGTTCCGTCACCGGGTCGACGAGCTCATCGTCCAGGGCGGCGCTGTCGTTGGCGCGCGCGGCGCCATCCTTGCCCCGGATGCCGCGGAGCGCGGCGCGCCCTCCAGCCGCGAGATCACCGGTGAATTCGAGCTGCAGGCGAGCGCCGTGATTGTGACGAGCGGTGGCATCGGCGGCAACCACGACCTCGTCCGCGAGCAGTGGCCGAGCCGGCTCGGCACGCCGCCGAAGTCGATGCTCTCGGGGGTACCGGCCCACGTCGACGGCCGCATGCTCGGCATCAGTGAGCAGGCCGGCGCGCACCTCATCAACGGCGACCGCATGTGGCACTACGTCGAGGGCATCGAAAACTACGCGCCCGTGTGGGCGCGGCACGGCATCCGCATCCTTCCCGGACCATCGTCAATCTGGCTGGATGCCACGGGCCACCGTCTGCCGGTGCCACTGTTTCCCGGGTTTGACACCCTCGGCACGCTGGAGCACATCGTCGCGACCGGGTATGACCACAGCTGGTTCGTGCTCACGCAGAAGATCATCGAGAAGGAGTTCGCCCTCTCCGGCAGCGAGCAGAACCCCGACCTGACGAACAAGGACTATCGCCTGCTCGCCAAGCGACTTCAGCCCGGGGCACCGGGTCCGGTGAAGGCGTTCACACAGAAGGGCGCCGACTTCGTGGTGGCGAATACCCTCGATGAGCTGCTCGCGGGCATGCAGAAGCTGAGTCCGGACATCCCGATCGACACCGCTCGGGTGCGTCAGGAGATCGAGGGTCGCGACCGTGAGCTCGCCAACGACTTCTCGAAGGATGCCCAGGTCAATGCCATTCGGCAGGCACGCCGGTATCGCGGCGACAAGCTCATCCGCGTGGCGAGGCCCCACCGCATCCTGGACCCGAAGGCGGGGCCGCTGATCGCCGTGAAACTGCACATCCTCACCCGAAAGAGCCTCGGCGGCATTGAAACTGATCTTCAGGGCCGCGCCCTTTCAGCGACCGGCAAGCCGATCCCCGGCCTGTACGCGGCCGGAGAGGTGAGCGGATTCGGCGGTGGGGGCATGCACGGCTACCGGTCGCTTGAGGGTACTTTCCTCGGCGGGTGCCTCTTCTCGGGGCGGGTCGCCGGGCGCGCTGTGGCGCAGTTGGTTTGATCGGCAGAGAATTGGTGCAGGACAGATTTCAACGACCGGATCATCGCCGAGTTCCGCACGAACACAGCGCGAGTTTCGCCGCGCCAGCCGAGCGGGCAGAGGTGGTCGAGGTGGTCGAGGTACGAGATTGACCCCTCGCGGAGACGCAACGGGGTAACGGACTAGCGCTGCAGGCTCCACGCGCGGCGCTTCACCAACACGTGACCGCGCTCGGAGGTCAGGCGTGTCCACGGTCCGGTCTCATAGATGCGCACCGGATCAGGGCCACCGAAGAATCCGAGTGAGAGCCCGGCAAAGGCGGCTCCGGCGGGCACGTATTCGAGCCCGGAAATCGGATGCCCCCACACCTCCGAGCGTACGCGCTGAACAATCTGCTCGCCGGTACCGGTCGGTACCGCGGCGGCCACCTCATCGATGCCCGCCTTCGCCACCGATTCGAGCATGGATGCCTCCACCGACTCGAGCTCCTTCCAGCCGCCCCGTGGCGGCGAGATCGCGGCCCAGGTGACGGTGTTGACCTGCATCGGCAAGCTCACGGAGACCGCAGCGGCGGCGTCAACAACCTCGCCCTGCAGCCGATTGAGGCGCTCGAGCAACGAACGCACCGGCACCACAACGTCGAAGGTGTCGACATCGGTCAGGGCGAAGGTACGCAGCCCGAGCACTGTCGCGCTCTCGTCCAACAGGCCGGCCGGCACGAGCACTGCAACATAGACCGCGAGCACCCCTGAACCAGAAATCAGGCGCACAGAACCGTCCTCCACACGCTGGGCGCGGCTGAGGAAGACCTGCAGGTCGCCAAGGGAGTGGGAGTCAACAAGGGAAAATGTCTGGCTCATCTGGTCTCTAAACTATAGGAGCTCCGGGGTTCTCGCTGCCCCATGACCGCCGGACCCCGGGAGAACACCATGACCGACCCGCTCATTGACCTCCTATCGGCACTCGATCTCACGGATACTCATGCCCGCACGAGTGAGGAGATCTTCATCGGCACGAGCCAGTGGTCGGCTCTTGGCCGGGTATTCGGCGGGCAGGTGCTCGCGCAGTCACTCGTCGCCGCCCAGCGCACCATCGCGGAAGAACGTGTCATTCACTCACTGCACGGTTATTTTCTGCGGCCAGGCAATATCGACCTGCCGATCACCTTCTCGGTCGATCGCATCCACGACGGACGCTCGTTCTCCACCCGGCGCACCCAGGCGTACCAGGCGGGGTTGCCGATTCTCTCGATGATCGCGTCGTTCCAGGACTCCGACGACGGCCTCGAACACCAGGTCGAGATGCCGACCGGCCTGCCACAGCCAGAGGATCTGCCCACCGCCGCCGAGGTGCTTGCGCACGTCGAGCATCCGATCGCCAAGCAGTGGGCCATCGGCCGGCCGTTCGACATGCGTCATGTGCCCTCCCCCGTGTTTCTCAGCGTGGACGGACCGCGTGTCGCCCATCAGGCCGTGTGGCTGAAGGCGACTGGGCGGCTGCCGGATGACCCCAACCTGCATCGTGCCGCTCTCGCCTACGCGAGCGACTATTCGATTCTCGAGCCGATATTCCGCCGTCATGGCGTGGCCTGGTCTACGCCCGGGCTCAAGGCGGCGAGCCTCGACCACGCGATGTGGTTCCACCGCTTCGGCCGGGTGGACGAGTGGATGCTCTACGTGCAGGAATCCCCGAACGCGACCGGCGGTCGTGGCCTCTCCCTTGGGGGGCCTGTTGGCGACGTCATTGAACATCCCATTGGCCCGTGGTGGGCGCGTCAGCGTTGGAGCAGACTGTGCCATTCCGGGTCATCCTAACATTTTTGTCCTTGGTGATTTAGCGGAATTTATTCCTGACCATGAGGACAATCCGGAGGGCCGTCCTCTGCCAGGAGTGGCGCAAGTCGCTTTGCAGCAGGGAGCCTATGTCGGACAGGTGATCACGAATCGGTTACGAAGTGGACCGCCACCGACCCACTTTATCTACAAAGATCGAGGATCCATGGCTACCATTGGCCGGCGTTTGGCCGTCGCAGAGATAAATGGTTTTCATCTGCGGGGTCGACTCGCCTGGTTGGCTTGGCTGGCCCTTCACTTGATCAAGTTGATGCAGGTGCAAAGTCGAGTTCTGGTTTTGGTGCAATGGGTATGGTCATATGCCACCTGGAATCGCCGTGCTCGGCTGATCACCGGTCAGGATCCCGATCAGCCGCTGTTGATAAGCGGCTAGGGCCATCGCATTGTTTTGCACCTCTTGGACACGTCACCTTCGCCCATCCTCTCATCTTGGACACCCATCATGCGTCTCACGACCAATGACATTCCTTATCCCATCCCAGTCATGGGGTATGACCCACCTCAACACCCGCATGGTGAAGCGATCAAGATTGTCATGCCCACCGCCGATCCAAAATCGCTTGGGCTCATGCCTGGAATGGAATGTGATTTCCATCTCGACGACGGAACCGTTCGCCGCGTCAAGCTGGGAAGCCAGTGGACCACTCAACACGGCGGCGCAGAAGTGCGCATCCGGCTGGACCCCCTCCCTGAGCCAACGGCGTCCACCTGACGAAGGGTTGACCATTCGCA
>ENA-OFCD01001645-OFCD01001645.1-metagenomes-genome-assembly--contig:-NODE-1645-length-10747-cov-3.250935_pt1 | contig 10747 bp, 11 predicted proteins | sample MGYA00153392_OFCD01 | MGnify analysis MGYA00153392 | reverse complement strand
GAAAAATAGCTAGAGCATACTGGAGAGTATTGCCTTGCCCAATTATAAAAGTTTTAGTAATGCACGCGCCGTTTCGGTCGCCGTTGGCGGGGGTTACTATGCCAAAACCATCGTCTCCAGGCACACCACCCGCGCCTAAGTTATTTAAGAGAATAAAAGGTGCACCATTTTGAGCTGCGGCGTTGCTTGTAAGTTGTACAACTGCAGTTATTTGCCAGATACCAGCGGGCATTGCTGCGGGAGTTACGCATAAGTTAGTTGTGGATGTTCCCGATACCGTTGTCCCTCCTGTGCTAAGGACTTCTATGATTTGACCAATATATCCGCTTCCGACCGTGTTTCCGTCTACCCTTCCTACTATATTCGCTGTACTTATAGCCCCACCGATTTGAGCGCCGGATGAGACTTTACGCAAGCGCCAGTTTGCAATCGTACTCCACCCAACCCCTACTACAGGTTGAGAGAAGAAAGTAACATCAATGTCGGTTGAACTTACCGGTGCTATAAGTATACCGTATGCTGTCGTACCTGCATCATTTCTTGTATATGCACTAGGTAATACATAGCTATCTATGTGCGAAACCCACCCTGCACCCTGACTAAATTCCAGAAGTAATCTGTCAGTTGCTTGAATGGGCGTTTGAAATCGAACGCGCTTGCTTACTCCCGCTGTTCCAGTTGGTACAAAAGCTTGAAGCGAAGAGCCACTTGCACCATATGCAAATGAGTTTGTATCTGCCGTTAGGCTTGTAGAACTATTACTTGCATATTCTTCAAGTACGCGGTCTGCCATTTGAATGTTAGAAGACCATTGAGCTATTGGAATAGGTCCGGCGTACATAGCCATAGTATTGCCAGTACCGCTGAAACCATCACCCACAAGCGCACTGAGTGGAGCTAGACCAAGTCCGTAATCATCTATTGAAAAGTTAATGGTACTGCCATTTCCATATAACATCGAGCCCATTTTGATGGCCGAAACTGCGTTGATGTTTCTCACCCACCTCCCGCAAATGTGTGAGTTTGTAGACGGGTCATATGATGTGAGTCCAGTAGGCAAAGAGATTGACGCAAGAACGCTGACAGGAACGGTACCGTTATCCCATCGTCCTTGAAGGAAAAGACTATTGCCAGAGCGCGACCAAAAGAAGTCAGGGTTGGCAATGGTTCCTAGCCCGGTAAGTGTAGGGGTATAGGCTACCCAGTCAGTGTCAGCCGAACCAACTCTTGGAGGAGTGTTGCCTACGAATAAAGAGTCAATTCTGATTTGAGTTGTAGCACTTGCTCCTACCCGTCTAAACCTTAAAGCAAATGTATCACCTGCTGTGGAGGTTGAGACAAAGAATCCGTTGAACTGCGCTGTGCCTGTAGGCAGCATTGCTGAAGGTGTTGAGCTACATCCTGATGCGGTTCCTGCTACTGGAATTAAGCCTTGGAATGCTCCAGATGCGTTATACCATGCTACGACTACGTCCCAGTCGCCACTTAGAGTGTTTCCAGTTGTATCGAAGGTAATGCTGATTGGCTTACCCGCGTCTACACCTTCTAAAGTCATTGCAGGAAGTTGAAAGAATACTGTTCCGGCTGTTGCAGCTCCAGATACAGCGGATAGATAGTTATTAGAACCTCGAAGAAGAGTTGAGGCACTTGAAGTTAATGAAGCGACACCCGAAGTAACGTCTGCATAGAAAGCACTCGTAGCATTTGCTATAGTGATGTTTCCACCGACTGCAACCGTGGAGAGTGTTCCAGGTGCAACGTTAGCTTCAGCATATGTTTTCAAGTAGTTCGTCACAGGCGCATTATTTAAACCGCCACCAATAGAACTCCAGATACCATTGGCATAACCTTCAAAGCTGTTGCTGTCTGTGTTAAGCCTAGTCATTCCGGCTGTGGCGGTAGGTCGTTGCGCTGCTGTTCCAGAGGGTAAGGTCAAGGCACCAGTGATTGCAGAGGTAGAGGACACTACAGTCTTATTTAAGAGAGTGTCGGTTGTAGAACGTCCGACAAGGGTGTCAGTTCCACTTGGCAGTGATATAGTACCAGCATTCGTAAAGGATGTTGCTGTTGCACCTGTCAGGGTATTTGTAGATCCCATCGTCTTGTTAGTAAGGTTATCTATTGAAGAAACTGTGCCCATGATTCCAGATGATGGAAAGGAAAGCGTTGATGCAATACCCGTTCCGCCATTGGCTGTTGCCACAATTCCAGTAACGTTTCCTGCTGTTGTTGCAGTTGTTGCATTACCCGCAAGTGGACCTGCAAAGCTTCCCGATGCCGTTCCAGTGAAGGTAGGGTTGGCTATTGGAGCCTTCAGTGAGATCTGCGATTGAACTGGACTTGTAACTCCGCCCAAGTAACCGATTTCTGTTGATGTAGTGGCAGATTGAGCGAGTATTCCAGAACCATCAGAGACAATTGCGCGGTTGATTGAAGTTGGAGTTAATAGGCCGTAGTTTAATGTTCCTGAGACGTTTGCTGCTGCTACTGTTATGGCGGTAGGCAAAGCACCTGTTGCGAGTTTAGAGAATGCTATGGCTGCGTTTACGGCTATATCAGTATCCATTAGAAGTGAACTGGATAGCTGTCCTAGTGAGTTTGAATGCACCAGACCACTTGTGAGTGTATTGATTCTAATTGAGGAAAATTGTGGGTTATCACCTACGAATGAACTAAGTATCTTATAGCCTACACCATCAAACTCGACAGCAGTAGCGCCATAATTCTTGTTGATTATGTAAGTAGCAGCGCCGTTAATAAGCTGACCTGACGTGCAGGAGATTGTAATGTTGTTAGTTCCAGCATCACCTTTACCATCAACTATAGAGAAGAGTTGCCCAATGGTTCCAACAGGTAGTATTACGCTTACTGCGCTTGGAGTAGTGAGGTTGGAGATAACGGCATAGTCTGTTGCGGTAAAGTTTATAGGCGTTGTTAATGCTGTTCGAATGTTCTGTTTTTGAATTGTGCTTGTTGCTGCACTAGTAGCTAAAGCTTGGAGGTATGAGGTGAGATTTGAAGCCCAGCCTGACTCACCGGATGTACTTGGTAGCGAGTAGTTTGTTCCTGCGAATGAGACTAATATACTCATACCGTCTCCATCATCGCAATTACAATGTCCACTGTGCCACCTGCACCTGATGTATATGTATAGTTTGCTCGGAGATAGACGAAGGCACACGGAAATAGATAAATGAGATATATGCCATTCGAGCTGATGGGTTTAGATGTAATGTCACCGAAGTTCACACCGTCATTAGAGCCTTGGAGAGCTATTGCTGCTACGGGAGATGTCACGCCTTGGACATTGCATGAGAGTGAAAACGCATCTGCACCCAGCGCTTTGATAGCCAAAGACGATTGTGTGGTAGTAGCGGGGGCTGCTACAATTACAGGGGTAATAGTTGTTTGAATCATGTATGTTTTCTTTATATAATAAGAACTATAAGAAAAAAGGCTGGAAAGCCGATAGCCAACCAGCCTAAGGTGGGAAGAAGCGGAGGGATTAAACTGCGGAGAGAGGATCAATTCCGCCGATATACAAGCTCTGCGAAGGGCATGCACACAATACAGCTTGGTCACTGTAGCTACGGAATACAAATGCGTTCGTTGTGATTGGTTTTTGTAGCAATTCACCGTCGTCTAATCCAGGAACTTTCATCGTCAAGTCACTAGAACCTACGCGGCTCCAGTCTTCAGCAGCAAAGATAAAACAGTCAGAACGACGTACAAACCGGCTGGCTTTAACAGTGACTTTACCAGTAATGGTGTGGAATACGATTCCTTCTGTTCCTCTTACTGCTTCATCTGGGCTGTAGCTAGAGTCAAACTGACGAAGAGCAGCTTGGTCAACCATCAGGGAGTTCCAGGATTCAAAGGAAGTAACAGCAACTACATCACGGTCTAAGCCTTTGTTGGCAGCGTCGATGATCGCGCCTACTAATTTGTTAAATGTGAGTTTGGTTTGCAGAAGGTCGGATTGGCTGCCTTTCCACATTCCATAAACGCTATTGTCAATTCCGAATACAACTCCGGAAGTAGTCAAGATACCTTTAGCACCCAAGAAGTCGTTTCCTGCTGCTGCGTTCTGGTTAACTAATTCGATACAGTGCGAAGATACGCCTGAAGCTGCTGTAGGAACAAAGCTGAGTGTTAAGATACCATTCTTCAGATCTACTGCTGTGATTAAGCCTGTTGCTATAACAGCACCGCCGACCGCACGTTCACGCACTGGCATGCCTTCAGCACCCATATAAATTCCAGAAGCTAAGTCTGCAGGGTTGATTAGAACCTTTTGCGCTCCAACGTTTACACCGTTAGTGAATACAACGCCAGCGAGTGTTCCAGTACCAGCAGTAAATGCTACTCCCTGCCAGGTAGCAGTTGCATAGCTTACACGTCCAATACCAGAAGCATCTTGTCCATAAAAGCAGAGTTGCTCAAGAAAGCGTTGGTGAGATTTAATGTTAGATTTAACTCGGGATACAGAAGCTTTCTTGAATGCTGCTTCTCCTTCATTGGCAGAACGGCTAAGAACTGCTGTTGAGAGAGACGAAGGCAAGAATGTTTCGCTTGGTTTGATTGTAGCTTGTTTGATGATACCCGACTGAGCATCTTCAAATGTGATAATGTCTCCGGAACTACCTGCGAGCGTAATGCCGTTCTCTTGGGTTAAGATTACTGCTATGTTCAAAGACTCGCCGATTTTCTCAGCAGAGTTAAACTTAGCCATCTCTTGGAATACGTAGCCTTCTGGAAGAAGGTCTTTGATTACGCTATATACTTTTTTAAATAGACCTGAAACTGTGGTTGGGGTCGCTGATACTACTGCCATGGTGATTGATACCTTTGTTGTTGCTCAACAGGTGAGCGGATTTGTGGTGGGATTAGGGCGGATTACTTCAGCCAGTCGTCAATGCTTTTGCGTTTAGCTGATTTGTCTTCACTGGAAGGCTTGGGTGTTGAACCGGCTTTAAAGGAAGGAACTGCTTTCTGCTGGGCTTGACTGATGCTGTGGGAGCGGAGCTTTTTAACCAGTGAAGGGTATTCAGCGGCTAGTTGTTCTGGTGTAAGATTTTCTAGCAACTCGGATACATCCTGAGCGTAGTCTCTACGGACGCGCTGGAATGCATCTGCGGCTTTCATTCTGTCACCGTCTGGGGTCATCGTCGCTAACATTTGCTCTGCCAACCTTGCTATAAGTCTAGGGGTTGGGTTAAGTCCGGATTGTTGGAGTACCTGAGAGATTTCTGCGTCTATCTCTTCTGATGCTCTGTGTGCTGCTGCTTCTTCTTCTCTTTGCTTTGATGCAGCTTCTCGCTTCTGTTTCTCAGTGCGGTATTCTTCTAGCTCTAGTTCTTCTGGTGTCTTAAGTGAGCGTTCAAGTTGCTTGAGTAGGCGTTTCTCAGAGTAACCGTCGAGGTCAATGCCAAGTTGCTCAAGGAGATCTGGGTTCTCTCTTATCTGTCGAAGCAGATCATTTGTTGCCTGGGCTTCTTTGCGGAGTTGTGATGCTTCTTGGAAGCGTTTGTCAGAAGACTTGGCTTTTTGATAGCCTTTGAGTAGCTCTTCTTCGTCTACTTCTTCCTCTGTGTCATCCACTTTGACTTTATATTTGCGTGGTTCAGGGACAGACTCTTGAGGAACTTCTGCTTCAGGCGCTGTGCCTGTGTCTAAGACTACTTCATCTGACATTGTTCTCGCCTTTGCGGTAGAGAGGGCTGGAGTAGCAAATTGAGGGCTACAGAACCAGCAGGGGATAAGGTGGGATAGGACAAATGATACTGGTAATTTTAGGTGGGTTTATTTTATTTGAAGTAGACGAAGAACTTGCAGGTGCGTTTTGTAGCTGATGCACTCTGGAAATATGCTGTGAGTTGCAGTGCCCCTTTGTTGTCAAACTGCCAGTTAAGGGCTGATATAGCATCTGCGTCACACTGGAGTGAAGTGATGCCGTGTATCTCAGTTGAGTTACAAGCTACAGAGGTTGCTATGCCATGTTGAAGTTGTGTGCTGACAATTTGGCCCTTGATGTTGTCCTGGAGTGTAAGCTCACCATTGACTGCCCTTACTATCTTTTCCAGGTTGGTATTGAGGTAATCTACGAGTGGCTTAATCTGAGTACCGGCTTGAGTAGTAGCTATAAGTGCAAAGTCGAAGAGCTTTTGTGCGGTTAGTATCATTTAGTATTTCTTTCTATGCTTGTTTGCATATGGGTTGAGTGTGGCTGCTGCTTGGTCTAAGGATGTGGTTTCTCGCATGTCTGGACGTCGCCATTGCTTAGCGGGGTCATAGGGGATGATGGGATAGGGGTTCTTTGTACGGTTTATCATCCTGGAGCCATACAATGCCGCGGCTAAGGCATCCATGTGTCCTAAAGCTGCTGTTCTTGCAAACTCAGTGCGGTTCTTGTTGAATGTTCCACCTTTGAGGGTGGCTATAAGCATCTTGCATCTTGGGTGAACTATCACTTTGCCTTGCCCTACTCTTACCCTAAAGTCATTCAGTGAGGCTTCAAAGTCGTCCTTAAGGGGTAGATAGGCGTCATACTGGTGGATGGTCCTTAAGTCTATCAGGAGTTGTCCGGCGGCATCTGCGTAACGCCTATCTATCTGAGGGTAGAGAGCTTCCATAGCCTTTATCTCAGGTATTATTATTTCTGTTGAAGTGTTTGGGTCAAAGTGGCGTTCGTCTACAAAGTGAGTAATGCCGGTGTGAAAGTTGTAGAACAGCACTAAGGCAACCGTCTTGTCTTTAACTCCCCCTGTGTCTATTGAAGTAATGGTTGTTGCATATTCTGGTAAGTCGAAGTCTTGTATTAGGTTAGGTTGCCACTCTGGAACACACACGAGGTTAACTGAGCGGATAATTTGCACTAGATACTCTCTCTTCCAGGCATCAGTGTGCTCACCTCCACAAAGCTTGATTGCTTTCTCTATCTTGTCGGGTGTTAAGGCCGTATTGGTATATATATCACGCCATATCACAGTATTAGTCAGTTCACACTTAGGGAGTATCTCAGTGTGTATGTGGTGTTCTGGCTCATCTGAAGGTGTAGTTACGTGTATTAGTCTGCCTCCTGAGCGAAGGAGTTGTGGGCCGAGTACAGAAGATAGGGCATATTTATAATCATCACTGGTTACAAATCCACCTTCTTCTGCAATTATGAGTTTAGCATTACCCCCTCTAAGGGTATCTACGTGAGAACGTTCTAACGCCCCTAGCCTGAGTGACGAGCCATTGGTAAAGTGGTATCGCCGGTCTGTCTTGTGGCGAGTGATAAACCCTTCTGGAGCATCTGCAATGATAACGCTGAGATTGTCATTCACTATGTCCTGGCATTGGCCAAGTGTGGGTGCGGCTATTCTCACGATTGACTTGGGGTTCTGTATGGCAAACTCAATTGCATAAATAAGATTAGCAAAGCTCTTACCCCATTGCCTTGAGCAGAAAAAGAGGACTTCATCTGCTGTGGTGGTTTTTAGGTAGTTTGTAACTTCAAGTTGGTGGCAGTCTAGTTTCCAGCTTAGGTCACCCCTTAGCCACAGCTGGTGTTTGATCTGGAGTTCTAAGGTCATTTGTTACCTTGAAGAGTTTTGCTTGCTTCTAGCAGTGCTTTGAGTTCTTCTGTTGATGCAGACGTGATCAGGTTATTAACCGTGGTATTGGCTGGTAGTTCTCTACTTGCTTGTGCTACGGCTGATGATGCTAGCTTTTGTTTAATGGATAGCTCACGTGCCTTCATAATAATCGTCTGTGCTAAGTCTGCATTCTTAAGCTCATCAGGAGTTAGTAATAGTCCTGTGATAGTCTTTTTCTTTATGGTTTCAATAACTTGATCTGCGAGTTGTACGGCAAAGTTGACAGACTGACGTACATTGGGTTTATATTTAGATTTCATAGACTTATCTAAGTCTTTGTTATTGTTTTGGTTATTCTTAGGTTTGCTATCGCTTTGCTTAGGTTTTGCTTGTGCTGCTTGTTCCATTTCTCTGAGTGCTGCTTGTTGTTCACTCCTGGACATCCCTTATCTCCCTTAATTTCTTATATGCTTTGTTGAGTTGTGTGCTTATGAGTCCACCTTGCTTTGTGCCTGTGGTTAGCTCATGCCAACATTTAGAATGCCTGAAGAAGGATTTGTCTAAGTCTTCTCCTAAGACTTGGATTGCTACTTTGTTACTATTCGTATGGGTTAAGGCGTAGGTTACGTCATTCTCCCTGATAAAGGGGACTTGGTGTTGTGTATGCATTATTTCCTCAACTGGATTGCTGTGAGTGTGTTCTTTAGATCATCCTGCTTCTTTGTGAGCAGTAGGACTTGATCGACTAGGCTTGTGTGAGCGGAATTAACAGTTGAGATCAGAGCAGTGGCTTCGTCCCTACATTTTCTTGATTCTAGCAGAATAGCTTCAGCTTCAGCTTTTAAGCGTTTTGCGACGTGGTAAGTGGTGGTACCTAGAATGGTAATCGTGATAAGTTGCAGGAGTGCTAACACTTCAATCATTTTTTGGCCTCTTCTTAGTTGGTTTGGCTATTTTCTTAGTAGAGAATTCGTCGGTGTGTTTTTCAAGGACAGGTGTAGAGCAGTTGTAGACGTCTCTTCGCCTTGAATTACCTCTGGCTTGGGATTCTTTGACTTCTTCGGGCGTCCAATCATCTGAAACTTGGTTCCTGGCTCCAGTATAGAAGGCATCAGTAAAGTCGCAGAGCCACTTCGCTTCTTCTGGGGATAGTAAGGCTAGGTAGTCGCTGTCTGCTATCCCCTGGAGGTTGTATGGTTGCTTTGTGGGGTTGAGTATCCAATATGGGTCGTGCTTCTTGAGTTCACCTTTTGAGTTTTTAAGGGTTTTCATATTTTTGGTAAGTCCAGAGGGTGTAGTTAAGCCGAAACCAGGATGAGGTATTGCCTGAGATGATCCTGAGTCGGTTTAGGCAGAGTTGCAGAGCCAAGGCGCGGTTGGAGTGGTTGGGGTAGATCATTATTTAACTACCTTTAGTTTGCTGTTCTTGATTGCTTTGTTCTTGGTTTGCTTGATCAAGATAGCGAAAACTATAAATGCTGATTGAAGGGTGCAGAGTATGGCAAAGAAGGTAATCATGTTGCTGTTCCTTATTCTATGGGTTGAAAGGTTAACTGTACTGTTACAATGAAGTTATCCAGGACGATTTGGTTGCTATAGTATCCTGGAGTTACTTTAGTAAAAGGGGTTGTTAGCAGGTGTGAAAATAGTTGCTCTCGCTTAGAAGCTGGCTTAGTGATGCTTTCGATGTGTTGGGTAGCGGTGTCAACTTGAGTTTGATCAGGATACCGGCAAGAATTTCTAGCTGAAGCATGTTGTTGTTGTTGTTGTAGTGTAGGCAAATCAGACATATCTTTGGCATATGCTTTAACTGCTTTCTTTGTTGGACGTTGGTAGGATTTGCAGGGTGTAAATGGATTGACCGATGGTAAGCTGAGCAGTGCAGCTTTCTTTCCTGTGGTCTCATTGAAGTAGTCAGACTCAACCAGTAGCTTGGCTTCTACCAACCGAAGAACGGGGTTAGAAAGTGAGTTGATGGGGATAGACATGCGATGAGAGAGGTCCAATCTAGTTGCCGGGCCGTTAGCAGTGATGTCTGCTAAGACTTGCTCTTGTAGGTTGGAAAGTTCTTTATTGGATAGACTGCGGTATGCTTCGATCGAGTTTACATGAGCCATGGGTATCTCCTAGTTGTTTGTTACTTACTAGGATAATATATCAGACTGCTTGGCTTAAACTTTCTCTTGCGATTTCAACAGGGCAGCTTAGGCTTTTTTGTTGTACGGCGGATTCCCAACTACTACATCAAATTTCATATCTGTCTTCCAGGTTAAAAAGTGGTAGAAAATAATTTATACCTTTATAATGTAATCGATTTCTTCTTTTGTTAAATCAAATTCTTTATTTATTAAATCATCGCTCCAAATAATAGACGTGTCTAACTTAGGTAGATTCTCACATAAAATTTGACAGTTAAAGCCGTCGTATTTGCAGATTTTGCCAATTATTTTTTGAAATAAAACTGTATTCAACATTGACATTATTGATTGGCCTTGATGAGTATCTCTAACTTCAGTCCACAAAACAGAAGCAGTTGTGCAATATTGTCCGTCATCATAACCGATTTTAGGGTATCCACTTCTGCTTATAAGTACTTTTTTAATAAGCTTATTCTTAGACTCTTTGGGTATATTGACTACTTCTAATCCGCCATGGTAGCCTGAATAAGCATATGAATGTCTGTCTTTTGTTGTCCCGACTTCAGCGTGAGCCTTTACAGAAAAGCTTAGTTTAGAGTATTTGTTAGAAAATACTTTATCTAAAATACTTAAGCTAAAAGGATTTATTTCTAAAGGAATCAGTATTAGATTCGACAAATTAGAGGTAAAATGAGCCTTTTTATTGATTATTTTTGTAAAACTAGTTTTCACATTATTTCTTAATATAAAATAGCTTGCCTTAGTTCCTGCATTTGGAAAAGCGTCTGAGACATCTACATTTACAACACAAGCATGTTTGGAAATTAAATCATAAAGTTTTCTTTTAGATTCTAACAATCCACTCGACATCCAAGACGGAGGGCAAACTATTGCTAAAAAACCCCTATCTTTTAAGATATAAGATGACTTAATTATAAAATCAGGCCAAAGTTTCTTTTTAGAACCAACATCTTTATCTTGGTAAGGCGGATTCCCAACTACTATGTCAAACTTCATAAGAAGCTATCT
>ENA-OFCD01001644-OFCD01001644.1-metagenomes-genome-assembly--contig:-NODE-1644-length-10752-cov-3.918482_pt1 | contig 10752 bp, 9 predicted proteins | sample MGYA00153392_OFCD01 | MGnify analysis MGYA00153392 | reverse complement strand
GTCGAATACGGCAAGGGCCTCTTCGATCGTCATGTTGAGCACGTCCGCGACGCTGCGGTCGCGGTGCTTGACCGTCAGCACCTCGGGCTTGAAGCGCTTGCCCTGACACACGGCGCACAAGAGCGACACGTCCGCCAAGAACTGCATCTCGATCGTCTCGTAGCCTTCGCCCGAGCACGCCTCACAACGACCCGCGCCGGCGACGTTGAAGGAGAAGTGCGAAGCGGCGAGACCGCGACTCACCGCAGACGACTCGCCTGCGAAGCGCGCGCGGATGCGGTCCCACGCCTTGGTGTAGGTCGCCGCGTTGCCTCGTGCCGTGCGGCCGAGAGGGCTCTGATCCACGAGCACCGCTCGTCGCAGCGTCGATGTCCCGGAGAGCGAGGCGTAGGCGCCGGGCTTGTCCACGCTCGTGTCGCCGAGAGCGCGCGCGACGCCGCGGTAGATGATGTCACGTGAGAGCGTGCTCTTGCCCGAGCCGCTCGGTCCCGTCACCGCGCACACGACGCCGAGCGGAACGTCGACGTCGACCGACTTCAAGTTGTGCTCGCAGGCGCCTCGCACGAGGAGGCTGGTTTTAGACTTCCGCGGCGTTTTCTGCGCGTCGCTCTGTCGCGCCCAGGCGAGCGCGGTTGGGTGAGAGGTACGGCCCAGCGCTGCGGGTGTTCCGTCGAACAGGACGTTGCCGCCGAGACTCCCCGCGCCGGGACCGAGCTCGATCACGCGATCGCACGCCTCGACCACACCGCGATCGTGCTCGATGACCAACACCGAATTTCCCGCGCTCGCGAGATCGCGCATCGCGCCCGCGAGCTTCGGAACGTCCGTCGCGTGCAGACCCACCGTCGGCTCGTCCAGCACGAAGAGCGCTCCCGTGAGGTTCGCAGAGAGCGCCGTCGTGAGGCCCGCGCGCTGCGCTTCACCGCCCGAGAGCGTACGTGCCTGTCGGTCGAGTCGCAGGTAGCCGAGACCCACCTTGTCCAAGTAGCCGAGGCGCGCGACGAGCTCCGCGTGTGCGAGCTTGCCCTGCGCGTCCTTCGGAGCGACCGTCCGAAGGGTGCCCGAGGCTTCGGTCACGGTGAGGCCGTGCCACGCGCCGACGTCGAGATCGGCCACGCGATAGGTGCGCGCGGTGTCGTTGAGCCGCGAGCCCTTGCACGCACCGCAGATTAGGTACTCGCGGTAGCGCGCCAAGAACACGCGGACGTGCATCTTGTAGGTGCGCGTCTCGAGCCATTTGAACCAGGCGCGTACGCCGGGATATTTGCCCGCTTTCCAGCTCCCCTCGCCCTCGAGGACGGCCTCGCGCTGCGCAACGGTGAGGGCCTTCCACGGTGCGTCTGCGGGGATCTTGTTCTTGGCGCAGAACTTCACGAGCACTCCGCGCTCCCACTCGGCCGACGATCCGCCCCAGGCCTTGATCGCTCCCTTGGCGATCGACTTGCTCGGGTCCGGGATTACCTTGTCCCAATCCACCGCGATGATCCGACCGAAGCCCTTGCACTGCGGGCACGCGCCGATCGGCGAGTTGTACGAGAAGAGTCCCGCGCGCGCGGGGTGGAACGACGCCGCGCAGCTCGGACACACGAGCCCTTTTGCGACGTCGGTGGAGCCTGCGGCACCGGTGATGATCGTGGCGCGACCGTGCCCTCGCTCCCACGCGGTCTCGATCGCCTGCTGCAACCTGCGCGCGTCGGACCTCTTCATCGTGACGCGATCGACGACCACCGAAGCGCCGGCCGCGAGTGCTTCGCTCGGAGGCACGACATCGAGATCTCGGAGCTCGCCGCCGATCAACAGTCGTCGATATCCGTCCTTCGCGAGCGTCTCTCTGAGCTCTAGGAAGTGCTCGCCGCTCTTGGGTGAAAGGTCATAAACGATAGTGGCTTTATCCGCGCCGGTAGCGGCTGAAAGTAGGGCCTCCGTCGCGTCCGCCGCGGTCGTCTCGCGCGCGAGGACTCCGCACTTGCCGCAAACGGGTAGAGACTCTTTGGAGAACATCGCCGCGAGGTACGGCTCGAGATCCGCCATGGTCGCCAGCGTGGAGCGGCTCGACTTGATGGGTGCGCGGCGATCGACCGCGACCGTCGCCGCCACGGGATCCAGGGAGTCGATCGGCGGGCGCTCGAGGCGCTCGAGAAACTGGCGCGCGTACGGGCTGAAGCTCTCGACGAATCGCCGCTGTCCCTCCGCGTAGAGCGTATCCATCGCGAGGGAGCTCTTGCCTGCGCCGCTCGGTCCGGTGAGACACGCGAGCTCACCGGGGTGAAGGTCGAGCGAAACACCCTTCAGGTTGTGCGTACGCGCGCCACGGAGGCGGATGGGATGCATGGGAGCTGCGCAGTATAGGGCGCACATGAATTCGGCAACCGTCACACCGAAGATCGACCCGACCGCAACCGCCACCTTTGCTCACGCATCCACTCTCCCGATGACCCCTCTTTATTCAGCAAGCTCCAAAGCAGTTGGCGGCCGTGAAGGCCACGTGAAGTCCGCGGACGGCATCATCGATCTCACGCTGACGATGCCCAAGGAAGTCGGTGGCACTGGCCTCCCCGGCGCAAACCCCGAGACGCTCTTCTCCGCGGGCTATGCGTCCTGCTTCGAAGGCGCGCTCCGGTTGGTGGCGCGCATGCAGAAAAAGGCGATCAAAGAGGTGAGCACCACCTGCAAGGTCACGCTCAACAAGACAGAGGCGGGAGGCTTTGCCCTCTCCGCGGAGATGCACTGTCACATCCCCGAGCTGCCCAAGGCAGAGGCCGAAGCCCTGGTGAAGGCCGCGCACGAGGTGTGTCCGTACTCGAACGCCACGCGCAACAACATCGAAGTGAAGCTCTTCGTCGACTGAGTCAGATCTGCCGGCGCGCGATCAAAAGCACGGTCCGACGCCGTTTGCGGTAGGACACACCCCGTGACCATCCCAAGCGGCCTCGGTCGCGCAGACCGCCTCGTAGTCGGGATCTACCTTCGGCGCATCGTTGACGAGAACGTCGGACACTCGCAGAAACGCCAAGACGCGCGCGGCCGTCGGGACATTGGCGATGATGTCCACGACGGCGGCGGGGAACTGACTCTTATGGATGCCGAAGACGGTCGAACGCGCTGACCAGGTGGCGGCGGCTGCTGCGTCGTATCGCAACAACGCCGGGTCCGAGGGAACCCACGCCCGGGACGTGATCACGTTGTTGGCGTCGACATAGAGCTCTGCGGACTCGATCATCAACACGCGCGAGAGGTCGAACCCCAAGCTCACGGCGACGTTGAGGGTGAGCGCCGATGCCGCGCGATGGTCCGGGTGACAGTAGACGCCGTGCCGGGGGTCGAACGTGACGATGACGTCGGGGTGAAATTGCGTGATGGCGTCTTTGACCTTCTGCGTGATGAGCGCGGAGCCCGTGTCGTTCGGTATGCCGCTGTAGGACTGATTCCAATTTTCGACGTCGCCGGTCGGCGTCGCTGAAGCCGTGTCCTCGCGCGCGAGCTCGTCGAGCTGACCGTGAAAAAACGAGGCCGAAAGGACCATCTCTTTGTGTCGGAGCGCGCCGATGCTTCCGGCCGGCATGCCTCCTTTGTCGACGAAGCCGCACTCGGCCGGCGAGAGCTTGCATCCCTTGCCACCGTCCGTCACGACCAAGAACGCACAGCTCGCTCCGTGGAGATTGCACATGTCGTAGAGAAGCGGCGCGACGTAGTTCTCGTCGTCGGGGTGCGCTCCGACCCACAAGACGTTGTGCGCGCTGCCGATGATGGCGGCAAGAGGACCGGAAGCATTCGGAGCGTCGAGGCGCGAGCCATCCGCCAACGTACCGGCGTCGACCGAGGGGCCATCGACGCTGTTGGAGGAGCAAGCGACTGCTGCAAGAAGCAAGACGCGAAGAGTGCTCATGGGTACCCGACGGGCGACCGCGCTCGCGGTAGCGTAATTCGAAACATCGCACCGGACTTGGTCCCCGCGAGCTCGATCGTTCCGTGATGAGCGGTGACGATGCGACGGGCCAGCGCGAGGCCGAGGCCCGTGCCGCCCATACGCGCGGTCACCAGCGGCTCGAACAACCGATCGGCAATCGTAGCGGGAACTCCGGGGCCGTCATCGGAGACCGTGATCACGGCGCGCTCGCCGACTTCGACGCACGTGCGAATCGTGGGGACGACAGGTGCGCTCGCCTGTGCGGAGTTCTCGAACAAGCAACGGAACACCCGTGAGAGGAGCGTCGGGTGTGCTTGCAGAGTGCACCCTTCGACGTCATCCACGAAGTTTGCCTCGCCGCCAACCCCTGCCCTCGCCGCCGAGAGGACGTCTCCGAGCAACGTCGGCTCCGTTGCGACCGCCTCGTTGCGAGCGAGCGCCATCATCCCGTCCACCACGGCCTGGGCGATGCGCGTGTGACGTTCGATCTTCTGCAAGTGCGGCGCGCAGTCGGCCGGGCTCTTCTGCGCGAGGTAGGTGCTCGCGCTGATCACGAGCAGCGCGTTCCGCAGCTCGTGCACAATCTCACCCGCGATCTCGCCCAGCGCGGCGAGCTCTGCCAGAGCCTTGTCATCCACCCCGCTAGCCTACACAAGAATCATAGCGCCAAACTACCCTCAAACTGCGGTACGCTGCCCGTGCCCGTCTGACGCCCACTCCGCTCCTTTCGAGAGACGACGTCCTTTCCGCCACAACATGCGCCCCGTCCAGAACGAGTCGAAAATCCAGGTCGGCACGCTGCTCCTCGGCAAGTACAAGGTGCTGCGCGAAATCGGGCGTGGCGGAATGGCGGCCGTCTACGAGGCCGAGCAGCTCGCGCTCGGTAAGAAGGTCGCGATCAAGGTGCTCGCGGCGGAGCTGAGCGGCTCGAACATCGTCATCGAGCGCTTCTTTCGCGAGGCACGCGCGGCCGCGAGCATCAAGAGCCCGTACATCGTCGACGTGTACGACTCGGGCCGCCTCGAGGACGGCCGCCCGTTCATCACGATGGAGATGCTCGACGGCGAGAGCCTCTACGATCGCATGGCGCGCATCCGCCTCATCGACATCCCCACCACCGTGCGCGTGATCGCTCACTGCGCCAAGGGTCTGATGAAGGCGCACCACGCGGGCATCGTGCACCGTGATTTGAAGCCCGAGAACATCTTCATCACGAAGGGCGAGGACGGCGAGGAGATCTGCAAGCTGCTCGATTTCGGACTCGCCAAGTTCTACGCGCCCGTCGCGGGCGACGAGAAGGCGCAGCGGCTCACGCGCGAGGGCGCGGTCTTCGGAACGCCCGCGTACATGTCTCCCGAGCAGGTGAAGGGGCAAGGCAGCGTCGATCACCGCGCAGACCTCTGGGGCCTCGGGTGCATGGCGTTCGAGTGCCTGATCGGCAGGCCCGTGTGGAACACCGATCAGGGCGTCGCGATGACGTTCGCGGCGATAGCGACTCAATCTGCGCCCGTCCCTTCGAAGATTCGCGCAGACCTGCCCGCTGCGTTCGACGAGTGGTTCCTGAAGGCGCTGCAGCGCGATCCCGACCTGCGTTTCCAGAACGCGAAAGAGCTCTCGGACGCGCTCACGAAGGCGCTCGGGCAAGCCGCCAACGTCTCGATGGTGAACGTGAGCGACCTCGAGGACATCGAGGTGAACTTCGCAGCCGCCGCGCGCGTGCCCGCGAGCCATCCGTCGCCGCCCGACTCCTCGCCGATGGCGATTAAGACCACGCCGGAGCCTTCGTCGCCGTCCGTGCCGTCCGACCCGAAGGCGGAGACACCGAAGGCAACGACGAGCGTGACCGAGCTCCCGCCGACATCGACGCCCAAGGACTCGCGCCGTCCGCCGCCGAAGCCCGGCGCCCTGCGATGGGCATTCTCGCTCGCGCTCTTTCTAGGCGGAGTCAGCGCCGCGTATTATGTGTATACTACACTGTTGCGCCAGCAAGTATTCACCGACGTGGTCGTCTCGAGCTCGAGCGCGGTGAACGCGTCTCCCACCGACAGCGTGGCGCCGCCCGTCACGCCGCCGGACGATCCCAAGTGGGCACAGGCCCTCGCGGACGGTCAGAAGGCGTTCGTGCAAGGCGACGCTGCGGGCGCACAGAAGAAGTGGAAAGAGGTCGCAGACCTCGGCGGCGGCGCGATAAGCAAGACGTTCATCGACCAGACGAAGGCCGCGGCGGCTGGCACCGGGCCATGCAAAATGGTCGTGTTCTCTCACCCGCACATCTCGCAGACCGCAGTGAACGTCAGCCGCCCGACGATCGCGAACAGTCTTCGCGGGCTCCTCGTCGCGTGGACGGACGACCACGAGCAACCGGGGCATGATCACGTCTACTCCGTGATCACGGACGAGTTCGGTCACCCGACCTCCGGCGCGCGCGATCTCACGCCCGAGGCTAGCGGCGCGATGCGACCCACTCTGCTCTCCGCCGGAGAGCGCACCGCGCTGCTCTACTGGGATCGCGCCGGACGCGAGGCAGGCGTTCGTGCGCGCTGGCTCGACGAGAGCGGTCACATCGCGGGCGCGAGCACGCTCGTGGGCGCGGGCGGGCGGCCCGGAAACTATTGGCCGTCGATGGACAAGTCTCCCGAGGGCTACGTCGTCGTTTGGCAGGACGATCGCGACAAAGAGGGCGACGATCTGTTCATGCGCAAGCTCACGCCCGAGCTCGATCCGGCCGGGAACGAGATCCGTCTGACGGACTACGCTCCGCAATTCGGGACCAGGGTCGTCAACGTGCGCGTTCCCACGATCGCCGTCGCGAGCAACGCGATCTTCGTCGCGTACAAGCTCGAGCGAGACACGGCCCACTGGATAGAGCGCATGCGAATCCCGCTCAACTCGGCGGAGCTCGCCAAGGGCCTCGTCGAGCAGCCGACCGTGATCGGCAAGCCCAAGAAAGATCGCGAACTCGGCGACGTCAAACCCGTCAGCGAAGACAGGGTTCCCGGAGACGCGCCCGCCATCGAGTGCGGCACCGAGGGCTGCTTCGTGGTGTGGAACGGCGAGGGAATGAACAACAGCACCGGCGCGTGGGCGGCTCTCGTGGAGCCGTCGCAGGGCAAGGTGATTTGGCGCAAGAAGTTCGCGCAAAACGGCAGCCGCCCCTCGCTCGGCGTGTCGGCCGAGGGTCAGGTCCTCGTCGCCTATTACGAAAAAGGGACCATCAGAGTCGGCACGCTCACGCGCGACGGCGTCGCGACACCGAGCACCTTCGCCAAGATCACGGCAGACACGAGCCGACCCACGATCGTCGCAGGCAAGAAGGGCGAGTGGTACCTCGCGTGGCAAGACGTCGAAGCGGGCCACACCGAGGCGTTCGTGAGCAAGCTCGTCTGCGCTCCCTGACATGCGCCGCGCGCCGCTGATCGAGGCCGCCGGCTCGGCCGTGTTCGTCACGGTAGTGGTGACGATCGGAACCATGTTCGTCCCGAAGGATCACTCCGGCACGTTCGTGGGGCTCGTATTCTTGGCTGCTGTATGGGGCCTCGTGTGGCGTCGCGCAGACGACGAGGTCAAGCGCTGCGGCGTCAGTCTCGGCGGGCTCATGCTCGGCGCACCGATCGCCTTTCGACCATTGATGGGTCAAGCATTGCGCGCGATAGGCTGGGCCCTCGCGTTCGCGGCGGTCTCGTTCCCCATGTTCTATTTCGGTTGGCGCTGGTGGTGGAAGCCGGGCGAGCACTTCTCCATCGCTCTGCAGCCGTGGGAGACGGCCAACCTCGTCTTGGGCCAAGTCGTGTTGGTCGCGCTGCCAGAAGAGGCGTTCTATCGAGGCTATCTCCAGACTCGTTTCGACGACGCCTTCGAGGCAAAACTGAACCTCTTCGGTGCTCGGGTAGGACCAGGGCTGTTGATCGCTAGTGCCATATTCGCGATCGGCCATGTCTTGACCATCCACGCGCCGGCGCGGCTCGCCGTGTTCTTCCCTTCCCTCGTCTTCGGCTGGATGCGCGCGCGCACCGGAGGCGTCGGCGCGTCCATCGCGTTCCACGTGATGTGCAACCTGTTCACCGAGATGCTCGGCCGAGGGTACGGGCTCTACTGAGCGATCTCGCGGTCAACGAGCGCGGGCCGACCCAGACCTGTGTCGCCGCGAAGGGCGCGGACATGACGGTGTCATCGGATGTCACCAACGTCTCGATCACGTGCACGACGAACATGTACACGGTCAAGGTCAAGGTCGCGGTTGCGGGTGAGCAGGGCTCAGGGCTCGTGCTCCAAGACAACGGCGCGGACGACCTGCCCGCTTCAGTCGACGGTACCTACTCGTTCGCGACCCAGAGCAGCGACGGAAGCGCGTTCGCCGTGACCGTGCTCTCGCAACCGGCCAACTTGACGTGCACCGCGGACCCCGGCGGTAAGATCAGCGGCGTGGACGCGACGCTCAACGTGACGTGCCTGTAGAGCACGCGCCGTCGCTTACGCACCGAGGACGTCGTTCGGTTCGACGCCCCGGCCGAGGAACCATTCGCCCGCGGACGTCTTCTTCGTTCCCTCGAGCTGTACGCGCACGAGCTCGAGGCATCGCGGGCTCATCTAGAACCCGTATTGCAGGCCGGCCTCGAGGTTCGCCGCAGGCACGATGCCACCGCCGCCGAACGGGACGTCGACGCGCAGGATCGTGGTGAAGCCCACGCGCGCAGAGAACGCATAGCGGAAGCCTCCGCCGACTCCCGCAAAGAAGGGTCCGCCCATTGTCCACGCGAGTTCGGGGTGCTGTCCCGCGATACCCTTGCGATTGACCAATACCGTCGTGTCCGCGTCGATGCGCGTCGTGCCGAGCGCGACCATCATCAGCGGCGCGAAGCCCTCAGTCGAAAATGGGGAGTCACCGAATACCCAAGTACCGCGCAGCTCTGCGTGGAGCGGAATAGGCAATATCTTGCTGTCGTTCTTCGCCGCTTGCCCAGCGTACGTGCCGAGCACGTAGCCCACCCGCGCGCCAATCATGAGGTTCTTCGTGGCCGCGACGTCGAACGAGAGCATCACGCGCAGCGCGGACGGTGAGACGCCCGCGCTCGCACTTCCCGCGGTGCCGCGCGAGAGGCTGTCGTTCTCCGCGCTCGAAGGGAAGTCCGTCGAGCCGTCCGGTGCGGTGCAGTAGTAGGCCGAGTTTGTAGGCTTACCCGCGACGAGCAAGCACGCGTCGCCTGCGCTGCCGCGAAGCGCAAAGCCCGCAGCGCCCGCGACTCCGACCCACACGCGCGCGAACTCGCCAGGCAGTCCTTTCGCTTCGTCGTCATGCGCAATGGGCGCTGCCGTTGGCTCGGCTCCACACGCAGGCGGGTCCTTCTCGCAGCCGTTCTCCGCGCACGGCTTGGGCGCGTGACGGCCGGGTAGGTGCGGCGCGACACCTTCGATCTCTTCCTGCACCGTGACTCTGTACGGTCGGTTCTTGTCGCCGGAGGTCGCGACGGGGAGACCGTCCTCGTCGAGTCCCTGGAGGTAGTAGCGGAGCACGCCCTCGTCCATCGCGAGGCATGGGATGACTCCCGCCCAGCCGCTTCCCATCTTGCGCAAGTCGAGGCGCTTGTACTCGTCGTCGCCCGGCGCGCGATATCGAACTACGATGCGCGAGATCTTGCCGTCGTACTCGGCGTAGATCGGTAGCGGAGTTCCGACGCGCTGCTCGAGCCAAGGTTTATGGCTGAACTCACCATCCGGCGGCTGCGCCTTCGCTGCAGCGGCTTTGCCCTTGAGGAACGCGGCGCGCACGGATGGCGCGTCGTAAGCGCGTGGTAGTTGCATGCCGGGAGCCATCGCGAGCGCCTCGGTAAACGTCGCGATCGCGCTTGAAGCGTCCCCCTTCCGCGCCTGCATCACCGCCTTGTCGCGAAGCAGAGACGCGCGAGTGTCGTCGTCGCACTTGCTCGCTCCGCACGCCTCGAGAGCGTTGTCGAGACGCGAGAGCGCACGGTCGAACTGCCCGGCGGCGTAGTCGGCCGCGCCCTTCGTCAACGCGTCCTTCGCGGTCTGCTCGGCCTTCGAATTCGCCGCGAGAGCGACGCACGTCCACCCAAGGCATGCGACGAGCGCGAGCAACCAGGCGACGATGCGCGCGCCGCGAGCGATCATGGCGCGTCTACGAGCGCGTCCGCGCAGGCTTGCGTGTCGGTGGCGCTGGCCAACCACGAGACGGCGCACTGATCGGCTCTGTCGCCGGGGCTCCACAGCTTGCCGCCTTTGTGGGCCTCGTCTCCACGCGCCTTTCGCATGAACGTGAGAAGCTCGGGGTGGGTGCCCCTCCCGCCGACGACGGCGCTCATCACGGCCGGTTCCAGGCCGACGAGGGACTCATAGGTCGCATCGAGCTCCGTCGCTGTCGTGTCGACGCCGCCGTTCTTGCGGCAGACCGGAGCGAGGCCGGCGTCCTTGGGATCGAGCCGCAGCCCTTCACATCCCCAAATGACGAGGTTGCGCGTGGACTGACCGTGGCAATCGAGCGAGCCGCAGCGGTGAACCATCACCTGCGCGAGCGGCGCAAACTCATCGCGAGGCGGCGCACGAATGCCAATCCGTGAGTCGAGCGAGGGACCTCCGCACGCGACGATCACCGCAGTAATCAGCGACAAGAGGAGAGTGACTATCGACAATTGCCGGGGCAAAGCCCTCCACCAAGCGTTGTCGTTCACCGAAGGCGACGACAATTGACGGGGCGAAGCCCTCCACCAAGCGTTGTCGTTCACCGAAGGCGACGACAATTGACGGGGCAAAGCCCTCCACCAAGCGTTGTCGTTCGCCGAAGGCGACGACAATTGACGGGGCGAAGCCCTCCACCAAGCGTTGTCGTTCAC
>ENA-OFCD01001642-OFCD01001642.1-metagenomes-genome-assembly--contig:-NODE-1642-length-10776-cov-2.817275_pt1 | contig 10776 bp, 6 predicted proteins | sample MGYA00153392_OFCD01 | MGnify analysis MGYA00153392 | reverse complement strand
CGATATATTTTTCCGTATTGTCTAAAATTTGTGTGTGGCGCGAGTAATCGAGCGTTAAAAAAAGAGCGTTCATGACGTTGTAAATACCTTTTAAATAAAGAGCAGTATCGTTCACTTTCATGTGCGGCTCGTTCTCAAACATTTCTACCCAACGATACGTGTAGCGGTAATAATTTTTCCATCGCTGACCGATATATGCTGCCCACGATTCTGCTTGATATAAATACACGCGCTCAAAAAAAGCCATCTCAGAAATCGGGGGCAAGTTTTTTTTCTGTTCAAAAACAAAAGCTACGACACTCTTCCATTCTTCATCGTTCTTAGCGTGTCCTTTCTGAAGATACTGCGCATAGAGCTGTAGAGCTAAGTTTGAAAGTTTCCCCGTATTTAAAATTCGCTTCATCACTATTTGCGATTCTGTGGCTAAATCGTTTACGCGTATTTCCATGGCTGAAGTAATGTGCCGACTTTCGATGAGTTTCTCAAACTCAATAATTTCAAACAATAATATATTTTCGTGATTTATTTCCGCCATGTTTTTGGCGCGCTCTAAAATGCGCTGCGCCGAAGGATGTAAACTTTTATTGTAAAGTATGCGCGCATAGTCAATCAATTCTCTTATTTCAATATCAGCACATTTATTTTTATTGATAATGCGCAAGCTCGCCAACAACTGTTTATACAAATGCGCTTTAAGATTCGAGAGTTGTTCTTTTTTTATATCGGGTGCTTTTTTCAAAACGAATGCCTCATCCAACGTTTTGAGTTTATCCAAAATGTCGAACAACTGGATAAATTTTAGGTCTTCACTCGTTTGATGACGCGTAGCGTAGAGGCGAAAATTTCGCTTCTCAGCTTTCGTCAGCGTTTGCATAAGTTGAAAAAGTGGATCGTATGTCATGGTAAATTAGATAGCATTTAAAAATTGAAATTAGGGTTTTAATCGTTCTTCTAAGATTTTTTTTAGATCTTCTTCGCTTGGTAAAAGGACTTTTCCCTGATTGGCTAATTTTGTTAATCCTATCTTGTCTGCACTCAAAGCTAATCTAAGATATAATGCACTATCAAATTGTCACTTTAATTCACGTAATGTCCAACTATTTTGTACGGCTTCAATTTCATAAAATTGTCGCTCATTCACATCGGCTAAACGCATTAACATTTAATAGTGCGAGCAGCTGAGCCTAAAATCAAGCGTATCCAATTGCGCAGACAAAGTCTGCGCAATTGGTATTACATGACAAATTAAGTAAGAAAAATTGATTATTGCACGTCTTTTTATTTTTTTTGTATTGTTTTAATATGTGGAATATGTGCGAATGGATGAATTATTTATCTAAAAGGGTATCTAAGATAAATAGAAGAGCCTGCACCTTGCAAGCTCTTCTATTTATCATTTAATTAAAACACTATTTTATCGCTATTTCTTTTTAATTCTGAATAAACAGTTTCTATTTTATGTCCCCGTTATTCCATTTAAAATTTAAAATGTAAGTACTCGTTGTGAGATTTGAAACTCTAACATAGTGCCGTAGGGATGACCCATTTATAACGCAGGGCTTCCTTCCTGCGCACAAACTAACTACTACTTACAAACACTTTACGCCGTCGTAAACCAATTGAGTAGCAAATAATGTTTTTCTGTTTCGATGTAAAATTCAGCTTCTAAAGTATTAAATTTTGTCCGTGAAATAATGCGCAGCGTGTCGGAGAGCGGATCTATTTTATCGAAAGTATCGGGACTAATTGTTCTACCGTTGTAGCGAACAACATTCGTTTTTTCTGGAAATTTTAAACGGTCAATAAAATAATTGTCAGCGTGTATTGCTGTATCTGTGTAAAGTTCAAACGTCGTTTTGTTGTATTGCGTCGCTAATAATTCCATCCAGCTTAAAACCTCTTCAGTGGTGTAGCTTTCAAAATCATCAAATTCTTCGCTGTGCATGAATAGGCGCAGCGTTAAAATCGCCCACGCTTCGTTGGGAATTAAATTTTCTTTTTTCAAAAAAAGCAGCGTCGTTAAATCTGTTTCGCCACCCGAATAATTCATTTCAATCACATCAATATGCGTTTTCAAAGCCTCAAAACAAACTTTTTTATATTGCGGCACTTCGGTTTTCAAAACCTGAATAATATTCATTCTGCTATTTTTTGCAAGATAGTTTTTTATTAATAGAAAAGGAAATAATGAAAGCACTGAAAGTGCGTCAGATGTTAGCAAAGGGTTCAAGCCCATTGAAAAATAAAACGCAAAACGCCGTAGGGGTGACCAATTTGTAACCATGTCATTTATGGCACGGAAAAAAATTCATTTAAAATAAAATTTCGAGTAAATTTGTACCAACTGAGTGACGAAACACGTTCAAACACTTTACGAAAACACGATGCTGAAAGAACTCACGCAATGGCAAGTTTTAGATACGGTGGTTGCTGTCGAAATCACGCGCGAACTGCGACAATCATCAACGTACAGATTTTCGGATAATAAATTATTGGTGCGCTTGCCCATACTTTCGCCCGAACAAGATCGCACTGTTATTCAGCAATTACAAACCGCACTCATTGCGAGCGCGAAAAAAAAACCTATAATTCTTAATACGCTCATTCCCAAAAAATATAATCACGGCGAAGTTATTTGGGTTGGAAAATATGCGGTAACGATTCAAGTTAGTTTCGTTACTAGTAAATCGGTGCGCGGCGAACTCACGCCCGATAGCACTTTGAAAATTGATGCGCCTTTCGGCATTTCGGATGCGCAACTTTCAGAAACAATTGGCACAATTCTCAGTCGTCTCATTGCGCGCAAAGCACTACCCGATTTTTCGCGCCGCGTACACGAACTCAATCATACTTTTTTTAAAAAAGAAATCAACAGTATTAGTTTTAAAAACGTACACACGCGTTGGGGAAGTTGCTCGAACAGCAGCAATTTAAATTTTTCAACGCGCTTGCTTTTCACACCTGATCTTGTGCAGGATTACGTCATCATTCACGAACTGGCTCACCTCATTGAAATGAATCACTCTACTCGATTTTGGAATATCGTGGAAGTCGCCGCGCCCAACTTCAAAGTGCAAGAACGTTGGCTGAAAGAAAATGGCGCGTTGTGTAAGTTTTAATGGTTAATTTTACGCCATGAAAAAAACCATACAATCTGCGTTTCAAAATTGGTTTGGCGGATTACCGAGTGCAGTTTGGATTTTAGCAGGCATATCGTTTACCAATCGCGCGGGCTCAATGATCATCAGTTTTTTGACGCTCTATTTAACAGGTCCGTTACATTTCGATATTGCCACTGCTGGTGAAATTGTTCTTTTTTTTGGAATCGGCGGTATCGCAGGCTCCTTCGTGGGTGGTTATTTGACCGATACTTTGGGTTACTACAAAGTGCAATGGCTTACCTTATTCATTGCGGGTGTTGTGGCTGCGGTTGTTCAGTATTTCCATAATTTTTACTTTTTGTGCGGTGGTATTTTTGCTTTCAGTTTTATCAGCGAAGCGTTTCGACCTGCCAATAACGTCGCACTCATGTATTATTCGACGGATGAAATACGTACGCGCGCATATTCGCTGCTGCGCATTTCTGTTAATTTAGCGATAAGTTTTGCACTCGGCATCGGCGGATTACTCATTGTGCTCGGTTGGCGTTGGCTTTTTTGGTTCGATGCGCTGACAAGCGTTGCTGCTGCAATAGTAGTTTTGATTTTCTTGCCAGAAAATTCAAATGTCAAAAAGCAACCAGCAACTCTGAAAGAGTTGAATGTGTATAGAGAAAAAGCAAAAGACAAAGAGCAAAATTCAAATGTTAAAATACAAACAGCAACTCTGAAAGAGTTGAATGTGTATAGAGAAAAAGCAAAAATTGAAAAATTGAAAATCATTTTTAAAAATTCGGCATATTCGGACAAAACGTTTTTATTGTTTACGTTTTATACATTCCTCGGCGCAGTGGTTTTCATGCAAATCATTTGGACGATTAGTTATTTTTTTACACGCGCTTACGGTTGGAGCGAAGCGCAAGCGGGACTTATGAACGCCTTGAATTGTGTGTTTGTACTTATTGTAGAAATGCCGCTCATTTTTTATCTACAGAATAAATTAAAACCTTTACAAGTTGTCTGCATCGGCATTGTGTGTTATGGTTTAGCGCATACCGCTTTATTACTACCACACACCCTCACATTATTACCTGCGCTGATTTATATTCTTTTTATTTCTTTAGGCGAAATTTTGGTGATGCCTTTCAGTTCTACTTGGGCAGCGAAACATGGCGAAGGTGCGCGCAGTGGCGAGTACATGGGTTTATATGGCATAGCGTATTCGTTTTCGCACATTGCTGCGCCACTTTTAGGTACACAAATTATTGCGCATTTTGGTTTCGATACACTCTGGATTATTTTAATCGCGTTGAGTGCGCTCGCATTTGCAGGTTTTTACAGTTTGATACATCGGGATTAACAGTTATTAAATTGCCGTCAGCTAAAGCTGACGGCAATTTATTCCCATTTCATTTTTTATTTATACACCACACCATTTTTCATCACCCACTTAACGTCGCCGAGAATTTTTATATCTTTTGTAGGATCGCCTTTAACGGCGATAATGTCAGCAAAAGCATCCGCTTTAATTTCACCGAGTTTGGGTTGCGCGAGCAAATCGGAAGCGTTAATGGTAGCTGTTTGAATAGCTTGCAACGGCGTGTAACCATATTTAACCATAAATTCAAAATCTTTCGATTGCGGTTCTCTCCAATCGTAACCACCAATATCCGTTCCGTAAGCAATTTTTACACCCGCTTTTTGCGCTTTCGCAAACAGTGCCGGTTCCGAATCAGCGAATAATTTATTGATGCCACTACCCGCTTTTGCGCGACCTTCGGCGACGAAATCGTTTACATAAATCGTCGGACACCAATAAATACCTTTTTGCACCATCAGTTTTATACATTCGTCATCCATACCAAAACCGTGTTCAATACTACTCGCACCCGCATTGATGGCGGCTAAAATTCCGTCGCGCGTGACGGCGTGTGCCGCCATTTTTCTTCTGCTTTTTAGCGTTTCATCGCCGATGGCAGTAATTTCTTCCGTCGTAAAATTGGGCGAACTGCGATAACTACCGTCTGGCAATTTATAATAACCTCTATCGGCATAAATTTTTATCCAATCTGCACCGTGTGCAATTTGCGTTCTGACGGCGCGACGCGCTTCATCCGCACCCGTAATTTCCTGCAAACCTTTTGGCATCGTGAGTTCCCAAGCATACGTTTGTTCACTGAGCGGATAATGACCCGTTGTATTGATGGCGAGTGTAGAAACAAACATTCTCGGACCAATCATCTCGTTATTTTTTATCGCTTTTTTCAAATCCACGTCTGTATAACCTGCACCTTCCGTTCCTAAATCGCGAATAGATGTAAAACCGTTCATCAACGCTTGCTTGCAACTGCGCACCGCGCGAATAGTGCGATACGGCACCGATTCTTTCAAAACCTGCACGTCGTAATCTTCCGCCGTGATATCGCCTTGCAACAAAACGTGCGTGTGGCAATCAATCAAACCCGGCAAAACGGTATAATCTGAAAGGTCAATAGTAGTATCGGCTTTATATTTTATGACGCGCCCATCTACAACGCTTTTCACAGTGTTGTCTTCAATTAAAATGACGCGATTACTCAACATTTCACCTGTGCGCACGTCCAAAAATTTTCCGCATTGTATAGCGGTGATGCGCTGCGCGGTGGCATTAAAGAATAAGCCGAAAACACAAAAAAGAACGTATAAATTTTTCATACATAATTTGATAAATGAAGAACAAACTTAGTGAATGCGTGGGTAATAACCTAATGAGAAATTGAAAATCTAAAAAAGTATAAATGCGAATCGCGCGCTAACCACATTCAATTGCTTTCGAGTTTTTAAAAACTGCGGTGTATTTACGCTTCAAAACAAGCGCGTTCACACCATACCCCCATTTAAAACATTTACTACTAACGCTTTACAGCGTTTTGAGAACAAAAAAAATGAACAATTTTTGTACAACATAGCGCAATTTACATCATTTTTTTGAACCTGCACTGTAATCAAATTTTATTTTAGGTTTGTAATCGAGCAATTTACAAAGTTCCAAATTGGTTTCTAATTCCCAATAAGAGAACTCATTTGCATCTGGAATTTCGGCATGAAAAGATTTATTGCGAATAGTTTTCAATAACTTTCTAAGGTTATTTTCAATACCTACGGAACATTCGAGTACTTCATCGAAGTTGATGTGTAATGAATGCGACTTTGCAATTTTCTTTTGCTCAAATGCTGCAATTTTAGAAGTTGCCATTTTATCAACAATAATTTTTTCCCACGCTAAAATATGAAAAGCCCAAATCAAAGCATCGTTAAAATTGCGCTGAATTTCTTTAAACACTTCTTCATAAGGCAGTTTAAATCCTTTCGTTTCATCAATAGGTAAAGTAATTGCAGAATTATCAGCGTAGGTCATCAGAATTTGAGTTTTAATTTCCAAATCTGTTCGCGTTAATTGGTTTTTAAATCTTTTTATGGTTTGGTTCATTGCTTTTTTAATGATGTCAGTGCTTTCAATCAATAAAAAATCATCGAGCTGATGAAATTTAATCGTCAAAACATTTGCACCTAATTTTGTTTCAATAGTCGTGTTTCGCAAATTATTGACTTTCCAATTTTGTTCGCTGTCTTTACCCAATAAAAAAGCGCGATACGCTGGGCTGGTTTCATTTAAATAATATTTTGCCATTTCCCATAACAACGAATCCTGAACGATGCGTTCGTTCATTGCGCCAATAATATACTTTTTAATTTTTTTAGCATCTTCGCCTAAATCAAATTTTTCTAAAAAACTTTTATAGTTGTAATGCTCGTTGCGTAAACCGCGTTGCAATGTTTCGTCTTTCCAAATTTTACTCGAAAGACTAAATGTGGCGTAATCTATTTCGTTTTTAAAATAAATTCTCTTCGGTAAAGTCGGATGAATATCGAAAGGTATGTAATCGGGCAATTCAGTTGTCTCGTGCAGAGAAATACTTAACTTGGAGAAAATTACTTTCAATTTTTGTTTCGTTGCCTTATCTATTTCTTTATTCCAAGATGTCAATTTGTTAACTGTTTTTGCAATTGTCGCAACCAATAATTCATCCAAATTCTTTGAATCACTCAATAAATTTTTAACAACGACTGGAGTGTGCGAGATTGCCTTTTCGATTAAAAAACTAAAATCGCCGTTCATTAAATCTTTATTTTTACGTTTTTCTAAACAGTAATGGTAAACACTCATTTGCTGATATTCGTCTTGACGTAAAAACTTAAACTCACTATCATTGTGTGCATACTCCCAATCGAAATATTTATAACACCGCATAATTTGTCGGTTTTTTTCTGCGCGCGATATTTTTGGCGCATTCGGTACTGTCATCGCATTGAGTTCATTTACCAAAAATTCAATTCTAATTTTCGCTTTCGCTTTTAATTTTTCTGCATCTATTTTTTCTGTTTGCATTGCCAACTTAAAAGATTGCGGCAAATGTTTTTCTTCTAAAACTTTTAAATCATTAAAACCGATGGGATTCCCGTTGGCATTTCTAATTTTGTTTAAATCGGCTATAATAGGTTTAAAGAAAGTTACATTGATTTTATTTCTTTCCTCTCGCGCAGCAATGAGTAAGTTTTTTAAAGCGTGCGCACCCAACAGAAATTTATTTTTGGGCGCAAAAGCCTTATCTTCATTTGCTAAATAAAATCCTACAACAACTTGATTATTGGGCGTTAAAGCCAATCTATAATTTTCTGCAATTTTACTTTTATAACAAATTTCGCGTTTGTTCGCTAAAAAAGTTGTCTCAATACCATTTTGGGTTTTAGTTCTTTCTTTTGTGCCGAAACTTTCAAGCATGAAATACCAATCCGGCACTTTATCCGAATCAATAAGATATTGAACGGCATTTTTTACAAATAAATAGGCAGCGCGTAGTTTTTCATCTGCCTCGAAATAAAAATCGTGGTAGTTAACTTCAATAGGTTCTACTTTAATTAAATTCTTGAATGTTTGTTCTTTAAGCAAAGGTTTGTAATCCTTAGAACGTTTTAAAGGCGGTTGTTCTTTTCCTTCAAGCCATTTACCCATTTTTTCTTTTAAAAAATCATTCCTAAGTTTAAAACGGTAATATTGATCTAACGCATCGGTTAAAGTAATTTTTCCATTCTCGGTAATCGTTTCCTTCGTTCCTGCAATTGTTCTTTCTGGATTTAGAGTTTCTATTAAATTTGAGAGATCATTACGCTCGGTAACAAATTTTTTGAATTGGTCAATTACGGTCTTACCTGCATCGTTTCTACGTATTGAATCTAAAATGAGTTTATGAAATGTATTTTTGCTTAACTCAATGCGATAGCCTTCAAACTGAATAGACATTTGATTTTCTAAAGTAATTTCTTTTTCAACTTGGCATTTACAATTGCATAGTTTTGTCTTCTCTCTACACTTACATCTACATTTAGGTGTGCAAGTGCATTCTTCTAATTTGAGTTTAACAACTTTCGTGATTTTGTCAATTTTTAAAACACCAAAAAAATTATGCACTGCGTAAAACTTGAGATAATGATCTAAAGTTTCTACTTTTTGCCCGTCTAAAAATAATGGAAAAAGTTTTACATCGTTCGATTCTTCTGGTACGTCATTCAAATAAGAAATCAATTTAAAAGCTTGACGCACATTTAAAATATCATTTTTCTCTTCGTTTGCTAAGGTGCTTAAAACATTTTCATCATGTCCGTAATGTTTTCGTGCTGAACCGTCGCGGTGCGTAAAATACCGAAACACCAAATGTTTTATATTGTATTCATCCGTATCGTTGCGTTTGTAACCTTTACTTTGTTGTAAGAATCGCGCCATTTCACCACGCGTTAAGAAAAAACTCAGGAAGAAAGTTCTACCATCTTGTGTCATGTATTCATCGTTCCCGTTTTTTTTAAACAACGGGTTATCTTTTAAAGTATCAACATATTTTTCAACTTCTCTTGGATATTTTCCCATAAATGACATGAAAGCATCGTAATGCAGATTATTTATTTCTTTCTTGAATTTATCCTCAAAAATTAAAACCGAATTATCGTGGTAGTAGTGCGAATGAAAATTGCGAATAGTTTCTAATTTACCAACCATTGCAATCACAAACTTTTCGTCGTCCTTCGTCATTTCATAACCACTCGCGTTTTTGGCTAATCTGTAACCCTTAAACATATAATCGAACAATCCAGAAAGCACTTTTTCATCAGTATGCCATGAGGTATCGTTATAAATACCTTCCAAATCTTTTTTTAATTTTGTGTATTCTTTATTGAGCAAATGGTAAATGACACCTGCTGTTCTGAAATACGCTAAGTTAAAAAAAATTGTAAGTTCTGGTTTATTCACTTTTCCACCCGTGAATAAGTCTTTTTTTGTTGGTAATGGACGTGGTGTGCGTGTTTGTGAAGGAGGGAATGCAGTCATACGGATTTTTTTTATTTTAAATAAATATTTATAACTCTCAAAAATATAAAAAAAATTGATATAAACCTATTGAAATTACCTTGCGACAAAAATTGTGTTGATTTTTTGTAAATCTTAAAAATTGCGACTAAATTAGTATGGTCGCAGCGTTTTAATAATTAAAGTATGAATGTTTAAGAAATTTATGTGCAACAAGTGCAAGTCACTAAAATTAATGGTGAAATTGTTGTAGGCCAAAAATTTTAGCGGTTTTACAGGTTAATATGTTTCCACTATAAAAACTCGCCAGCTTTCCGCAAAATAATCCTCAGATTAACTACACCTGCACGATTTAACCGCAGTTTATCGGTTGTAGCGCGACCTATTTGGGAAATACCTATTAGCAAAGTGAAATGTTCATTCCAACAAAAATGTTCTATCCAAATATCTTTTCGAGGGTTGTATAAAGAAACCATTTGTCCAGTAGCAGGGTCAGCAGCTTGAATTGCGTCGCTTTATAACCATTACAGCCCGAGCAAGATAAAGCAAAATTAAGGGTGTCATCAACACCTCCTTTGGCAATTGAGATAATATGATCAACTTCAAACGGATCAGGACTGAAAAATTCGGAGCAAAAGCAGTATTGGCATAAAAAATTAGCGCGTATTTTTACAGCGTGTCGAATGGTTTTATTCATAGTGTGGTGCCAAACCTAATTGTTCCATTAACACTCGAATCGGTAGTCTTCTTATTTGGGCGAGTTCTGCTAAAACAGCAATACGTTTAACATTTGCGTTTTCAATAGCATCCGAAAGTTCTATAAGTTGTTCTTTTTGCGATTTAGAAATCTTACCTTTTTGTCTTTTCTCTTTAAGTTGAATGTATAAAGACCATTGCTCGGGCGAAATATCTAAATTGATTTGTTGCAACAAAGCTGCTTCTCGATCAGAAACAAATGGTGGATTAGATACTTTAAATGGAAAAACTTGCTCTAAAAACTGACTAAGATATTGATTCACCTCTACGCCTTGTTTCAACGCTTTTTGGCGTAAACGTTGCTCAAGGTCATTATTTATTTGAAGAACGATTGACATAACAAAAAATGAAAAGTTAGAAAGTGAATCCGTAATAAATTTTTCACTGTATTGCAAAGATAGTGAATTATTTTATTTTGTCAAACTGCTTCTTTAATTGAAAGTTGTTTGACAAAAATGATAGCCCCATCAATAACCACTTTTAGGTTTTGCAGATGAAGTTACTTTCGGCGCGGTGGTTGGT
>ENA-OFCD01001637-OFCD01001637.1-metagenomes-genome-assembly--contig:-NODE-1637-length-10796-cov-8.034541_pt1 | contig 10796 bp, 11 predicted proteins | sample MGYA00153392_OFCD01 | MGnify analysis MGYA00153392 | reverse complement strand
GTCGGTTTTTTTATTCGGAGGGAACCTCCGAATAAAACCGCCGCTTCATGAATTGTCCCTTGTCTTTCTAGCCACCGATTTTAATCGGACTATTGCCGAATACATCGCAGTCAATCGCCGGACAATCTGGTCGATCTCCAAATCCAGAATACTGTAATCGATGACTGCCTGACGCATCGGCGTATGTCCTCGATTTACAGCAATAACGCTGAGGCGATCGATCTCCAGTTCTCGAACGCGGGCTGTTCGCAATGCTTGGAGATGCGGTTGAATTCTGTGCAGTGTTGCCTCCAGATCGGGCAAAGGTGGTGGGATAATTTCCTGCTCGACTGCATCAGCCAACTGCTCTAACACTAGCGAAATTTGGCTGACAAAGGTTGCTAATTCCGGCAGCGGTACCGTCAATCTAAAGTGTTCGAGATGTGCGGCTAAAACTGTGATGGCACTGGTAAAACGTCCTAGATATACGAGCAGCGTCATACCTGGCTCGACTAATTCTGGGTGCATTTTCGGTTCGCGGAGCAATCCTTGGAATGAGGCTTGGGCATTGCCGATTGCCAGTCCAGTTTGTCGCCGTCGAGCGATAATCTTCGCGTCGTACTCCGTTGTCCCCTGGTACACAGCCATCACATCACTAAAGTAGGTTTGGGACTCTCTCAAGGCAGTGGCGAGTTGACTGGGAAACCTGTCGCGTTCCCAATTCGGCCAGATAAAGTAATGACTTGCGAATGCCAGTCCCGCACCAATTAAGGTATTCAATACGCGAACCTCAGCAAATTGCCAACCTGTAGAATTACTGGTATCGGTAATCAGCAAGATAAATATCGATAAGAACACCACTGAATAGCCATAGTTGAAACCAATTAGGGCAACGCCAAAAAATACTGTGATGACAATAATGATATCTAGGATTGGCTTACTGGCGTTGGCGGAGCCTCTCCCGTGGAGAATCGCCACTAAGATAATAGCGGCTACTACAGCTCCCAAAATTGTCCCACCAACTCGCTGGAAAAATCGCTGGAAAGTTCCGCCCAAATTTGGCTTGAGGACTAGCATCGTGGTAAGCGTAATCCAATACCCCATTGGTAAATTGGTGATGCTATACAAGATTACACCGATACTGAGACTGACTCCCAGGCGAAGGGCGTGGCGAAAGATTGCTGATTCTAAGGTGCAGTTTTCTCTAAGTAAACTTAACAGCGATTGCCGTTCGGTTTTAATTAATAGCAGTGGCTCTACATGACGTTGACTAGTGTTGCTGGGTTCTATCAGCGATTTAGCTGACTGAGCGGTATATTGTAGTTGCTCGATTCTCCAAAGGAGAGGCTCCGCCAACGGTTTTGCGATCGTTCGCATTAAGCTTCCCAGCGCAACGAGCTGTGTGTAGTCTGTTTCCATCCCCACGCTTGCCTGCTTGAGCGTATCCAGCAGTAGATGTTGTCGTTCCTTTAATGCCTCATAGATCCGGCTGAGATTACCGAGATCGATGCTAGCAGACTTACCAGATATCACTTTGGCAATCGATCGAAACACTATCGACATTTGGGTGAGGGTATCATCTATTAAGTATTGAACCGATCGATATTGCTGTTGGTGGGAGTAAGTTTCGAGTAATTCTGTTAAGGCAATAACTGAGCCGAGCAACCGATCTCCATCCTGAATTAGCACCAATAACTGCTCGCCCATCCAACTTTGTGCTGACTGCCCGATTCGGGCGGTACCTAATGTCATACGGGCGGTTTCTAATGCTTTTCTAACGTCTAGAATATTTTCAGTTGTGGCGGCTTCACCTGCAAATGTCTGAAGGTAATTGGCAAGAGCATTAAAGCATTCAGCCACCGCAATTCTGAGCAGATCGTAAGGTTTAAGCGGCCACATTACTAGAGAAAGTAGCATCGCCCAGCCACCAGCAATCAGACATAATAGCGATCGCATTAATGCTACATTTAAGTCTCCTGGTAGAGCGATCGTCGAAATAAATGATGTCCCAACTACTAAACCGACATTGGCACCAGTATTCCCATATAGCGACGCAAACCCTGAAGCCATTCCCCACAAAAATGTCAGGATGACGGCGAGGATAGGGATGCTAGCAACTAGAGTACCGATAAATACCGAGATAGTTATGCCTAAAGTGGCGATCGCCATCGCTTTAGCTTTAATCTGGTAAGAGCCAGCAACGTTGGCTAAATTGACAAAATAAGCGATTAAACCAATAAATAATCCGCTTTCTCTTTGGTTAATTAGTTGACCAATTAACATCGGAATTCCCAATGACAATGCCGCCCGCAAGCCATTCGCAATTGCTGGTTTTCCTGGTTCTGACTGGATCGGGAAGCTGAGAAAGTTATTTCGATTTAACTGCATTATTTTTGGGGATGAAACACGAATAATAGAACTCATATTCCGCACGATTCAATCGCTGACTAGTCTAGTCTGAAGTACTTCTAAATCTATCGGCAATCCGCTTGATAAACCCCGCAATCGGTACAGCTAGGAGTAGTCCGAGCAGTCCCCCTACTTGAGATCCTGTCAGTACAGAGATGAAGACAACGGCGGGATTGAGTCCCGTCATGCCGCTCATCAATCGAGGGGCAATTGCATTGTCAATAATCTGACCGACTATAATTGCCACTAGCAAAACTTTTAGCCCCAACCAAATATTTTGGAGAGCTAATAGTGAGCTAATGACAATAACAGTAAGGGTGCCACCAAAGGGAATCAGGCTGGCAAATCCAATCGTCAACCCAAATAACAACCCAAACGGAATTTGAAGTAGTAAGAATACAGTCATCAGGGAAATGCCTTGGATGGTCGAGACAATCGCTTGACCTGCAAAATAACTCTGAAAACTTTGTCTCAATGAGTCTTGAATTCGGTCGTTCCAAGGTGCAGGTAGCCAACTCCACAATCCGTTCCACAATGATTCGCCACTAAACACTAATAAAATAGTTAGCACCAGAATCAAGAGCAAATTTAAGGCACTGTTAATCGTATCCAAAGCCAAGAAGATCGCTTTGCGTGATGCTAATTGTAGGGTTTGAGTAACTCGATCTGTTAATCCTGCGGTGAGATTAGTAAGATCGATCGGAATGTTTTGGAAAATCGGGAGTGTACTGAGGGTGGTAACTTGTTGCTGTGCGGCGGCTAGCCAAGCTGGTAGACGGTTGACAAATTCCTCCAACTGTCGAAACACGATCGGCAATAGCCCAAAACTAATCGTTCCCACTAAGACAATGGCAATAACTAGAACTAAGCCAATCGCTAAAGCTCGTGGCAATCCGCGTCGTTCTAAGAAGACGATCGGATAGTCTAGTAAGAACGTCACCAAACAAGCAGCAATGACGATGCTCGAAATCGGTTGTAAGGAATGATAAAGTAACAAAATTAGCCACCCGTTCAGAAAAATCAACGGGAACGTCAAGCTAAATTTGAGCCATCGGGGTAGTTTTTGGTAGGAAAGCATTTGATATCGAGCATTTTGGAACAGTCAGCGGTTTTAACCATGCGGTAATCAAGGCTACACTAACCATTATTCCAGATAAGAGGAGAACAACATTGACAACGCAAAACTCCCGATAAATGTCAAGCTGGACAAGTTTGTATCTTGAGTTTGATGTGCTTCAGGGAGGATTTCTTCGACGATCGCGACCATTAAAGTGCCTGTGGTAAACGCGAGTACAATTAGCTTGAGCAAATCGCCTTGCCCGCGCAATCCCCAATAGCCCAGCGTCGCCCCCAGCCACACCGGAATCAGAAATGCCGCCAGTAACCAAAATCTCTGTGTGCGTGGCATATTCTGGCTTTTAAACTCGGCATTAGTCACAAAACCTTCAGGAATATGCGCCACAACTCTCGCCGATGCTAGCACCACACCTAGATGGGGTGAAATTGTTAAACTGGTACCAATTAACAAGCCATCACCGAATAGATCGATCGACATACTCAGAAAGATTACCCAACTAACTGTGTTTCCTCCAACACCGCGCAGTCGATTTTTATCTAAGTTGAGCAGTTGATTTACCCATACAAAGAAAGCCCCGCCTAAAAACAATGCTAGAATCGTTGCCCAAGCAGGTTTGGCAATCAAAACTCTAGGAATTAATTCGGTGGATACGTTGGCGAAGCCTCTCGGAACGAGAATCGCTAGAAGTACCCCAGCCGCAGCATGTAAAGCCAGTCCTAATGTTTGTTTTGATAATGGTAATGCTTCCGCGATCGTCGCACCAATGAAGTTACTAATCACGGGTAAAGCTGAGAGCACAAGCACGAATAAAAACTCTGTCAAATCGTTAGGCTCTATTATATTCAGCCTACTCATTTTCAATTTTCGATACTGATAACATTGCTTCGATCTGTGGATTTGCCCATGCTGCTGCTATGCTGAAAAATTCAGGATCGTCATTGACACATTCGAGTCGTGTGTAAGTGACAGCGGGATATTGACGTTGCAAAGATTCGATCGCATCTTCCACATCAAGAATAGTTTCATAATTCTCAGTTACCCACCCCAATGGTTTAAATACAATAGTTTTGGCACCCGATCCAATTAGACTTTTTGCAGCTTGTTCGAGATTGGGTTGCGACCATTTGATAAACGGCATATCATGATTTATCCAGCCGATCGAGATTAATGGATATTGATGCTGTAATTGGGCTTGGACTCGATTCTCCAGAGGAGAGGCTACGCCAACGAACAGAGCTTGTCCATCGATTACCCCCGTTAACAACCCATTGGCTTGTTCGGGGCCACCATGAACCGTTAAGACGATACCTATCTGTGACTCAAAGCAGCCACATGTAGATAATTGATTTAGAGATTCCTTAATCTGACGCACTAGTAGATCGATGTAGGTAGGTTCAGTTGCAAATGCGGGAATATATCGAATTGCTTTGAATGGCAGATCTTCAGATTCATTTGCAGTGATAACTTCATTAACTTGCTCTACAGCTATTTTCCCAGTAAACGCAGAATCAACCACAAGTAGTGGGAAAATTAGTAAGTTTTCAAATCCTCGATCGATAATATCTGCCACAACTTTTTGGACAAAAGGTTCGCAAAAATAGAAACCTTTGAACACTTGTACCTGTGTTCCCCAACGGTCTTGTAACTGTTGCTCGATGCCAATCCGTTGTTTTTCAAACATCTCATTTTCAGGTGACATAAAATGATGATGTTTGAACCCGAAATCATACCAATCTTGCAATCCCAACAGCCAACCAGCCGCCGGATATAACCACTCAGGGATAGAAACGAATTGCGATGCAATATATTTAGTTGCAGCTTGGTTGTAACTACTCAGATCGCGGTAAGATTCTACTTCGCCATACCCTGCCAGCAGAACTGCAACTCGCGTCGGCTCTGCTGAATGATCTTGGTGAGGTGCAAAGGGTTGCGTCGCTTGAGATTGAGGACTAATCATTATTTTTTGCCTAAATAGATTGCAAACGAATCCAGAGAAATTATCGACCGATCCGCATCCCAATTAATATGTTGTAGAAAAAGCCAATCAGAGCCAAAACTAACAATAAGTGAATTAAAGCACCACCAATATGGATTGAGATACCTAATAACCACAGACCAAAAAGTACAACAACACCAGTCCAAATGAGATTCAACATATTTTCCTCTTCTATTTAAATAAAACGGTGGATATTGCCTAAACGGTGACGGAGTTGAATAGCTCATCGGATAGCTATTCAACAGTTTCTTTGAAGTTGCGGGTGGGCGTGGGTAACAAATCGACGTAGGCAGCTTGATGAATTAAATGTCCCAGATGACCTTTCACTTGATAACTGTCGAAAAGATCCGCAACACTCTCATCTAACCCCAGCTTTATCAGATTTTCCCGCAACCCAATTTCAACCGGAAGGAGTGAATGACCTTCAGCAAGTGCTTGCAAATTATGGGCGATCGTGGCTCCTTGCTGATATGCTACTTGAGCGGTAGCTGGTAAAGGCTGCTCCATTACCGTACAATCTCCACCTGCAAACACTTCTGGGAAATCGAGTAGTTGTAGGTTGTTCGTTAGTTTGAGTCGTTCCTGTTTATCGCGATTTGCTTCAGGAATTGATAGTGTAGAAATGAGCGGATCGATCTCACTTCCAGTCGCCCAAATAATCGTCGCGGCTGAGAGCTGCTCGATTTGGTTGTTTCGCTTCATGACAACCGTGTTTCGACGCACCGCTATCACCTCAGTTTTTAGCAACACCTCAACGGGTACCTTCCGCTCGCGCAATGCAGTTTGAGCAGTTTGTTGGAGGCTGTCGCTATTACCTTTGAGAATTTCCTTTTCCCGTTGAATTACGACTACTCGAATATCTGCCACATTACTGCCGAGAGCGGCGTACCAGTTTGGTAATAAATCTGCCAGAGTTGCGGCTAGCTCGACGCCAGTACAACCAGCACCCATAATTGCCACGGTTAATAATGCCTGCTGTTGTGGTTTCGGGGTTTGGGTGGCTCGTTGCAAACAATTCCGTAAATGTTTAGCCAAAATGACCGCATCTTCAGTAGTGCAAAATGGTAAGGTGTATTCTTCTGCTCCCTCCACATCGAAATAAGCTGCTACGCTACCAAGCGACAACACTAAATTACCATAGTTGTAATGCAGTCCAGAGGCTAATTGAACCTGCCGCTGTTGCAAGTCAATGGATTGAATCGTGTCCTGGATAAATTCAATGCCACTTTTATGCAAAAGAGTATCATAGCGGGGGCAGATATATTTAGTTTTCATCTCACCGCTAAGAAACTCATAGAGTAGCGGTTTGAAGATAAATCTTGAACTTCGATCGATCAAAATCGTGGGTGTTTTATAATGCTGATAGCTGAGATGTAACGCCGTAAATAATCCGGTAAAGCCACCGCCTAAAATTAAAGTGGGGAGCTGCTGGGCTTCGATTGAGAGAACGGGAGTTTTTGATGTTTCTACTAATATTTCTGGGTTACTAATAATATTTACCATCTTGATTCTTCCTATGATTCGTGATAAAAAATAAATCTGACTAGCGAAGCAGCTAGATAACTCAAGAGAGCATAAGCGATAACTGCAATCGCAATATTGACATCAAATATATATGCCTTGCCTCCAAAAGTTGGGCTGACAAATAAGGTTGAAAATGGAGCGATAAAAGGCGCGGACAAATTATTGATTAATCGAGCAAATTCATTTTGAGGGTTAGCACCAAACAACCGTAGCAAGAACTGCACTCCTAGTAATATTTCTAGTGCTCCTACCAGCCAGAAAATAGTATTAATTATCCAAACAAAGGGAGTATTTAATCTAGCAGCTCGCAGACGTTTCTCCTCTTGGCGCAGTCGGAAAGCCTCTTCGTTATGTTGCAGTTCTTGTCGCCGTTCGATATTGGTGTCGTTGTGTGGATCGTGAGTCATTTTTAGACCTCGCTATCAATATTTTCTCGTTGGCGTAACCTCACATCTTGCACCAATGAATAAAGACTAGTACTGCAATCATTCGGGGCGGGCACAAGACCGCGCCCCTACGCAATTAACCTGTAGGGGCGCGGTCTTGTGCCCGCCCCGATCTACGCTAATTACTAATATTTTCATACTGTCTTGTCTCGCTTTTCGCGTCGGGAAACCCGACGGGCGCGAGCCGCTGGTACAAGATATGAGTAGCCCATTCTCGAAATCGAGATTTAGGTATGTCCCTTTCATTAAAGGGACATACCTAAATGGAAGCTAGAACATCCAATCTACTTCGAGACGATTATCCACAGAGGAGACACCTGGTTCAGACCAAGCTACTCGCTCTGCTTCGTCATACTCGCTGTAGTTGCGAACTTGACCGTGGAGGACTACGTTATTGCCAGAAGTTTCCACACGGATGTGTTTGGCATCCAACATCGCACTGCGTTTGAATGCAGATTTAATGTCCGTTTCGACTTCCTTTTTCGTCACCTTCGGGGAGATCGAGATTGAATTAGACACTCCTTTAACACCCGCCATTTGCTTGACTAGACTCCCTGCGGCGTTCTTCTGGTACCACCATTCCACCTCGCCTTCTAGAGTAATCCAGCCATTACGGACTGTTACTTCAACGGTTCCTTGGGGAATTGTCGTAGACCAGTCGATTTGGTTGATGGCGGCTGAGGCAATATCGCCATCGGTGCGGTGGTACGAATCTGGTAGCTGAATTTCGATGTCATCGGCAATCGCTTTTACACCTGCAACCCGTTTAACAGCGTGTACCGCTTGCCATTTTTCGTTGTAGCTGGTGGCATAGCCATTGAGTGTGACCGTCCCATTTTTGACCAGAACGCCAATGTCTGTGACTTTGATACTTGGTTCATATTTGAGTTCGGACAGCACATCATTTTGTAATTCTGTGTCAGTTTTTTCGAGAGTACGTTGCATGTTATTTGTGTTTTGTTTGTTGTTATTTAAAAGAAGTAGACTAATGTATTAATATTTAATACATTGTGGGTAGACCAGGGGGTTGACCGCTGCACCCCTTAGCTCTAGGTCTAGAGCTGGTCATGGTTTTGTCCTCATTTACAAATCGAATTTAGGAGTCTTTGCCAACAGGTTTAGGCGCGTCAACACTAAGCAATATCAAAAAGATTGCAGCTACCGCAGCAGTTACCGTAATTAAAGGCGTATCTAGATGGCGAATACCGATCGCAATTAATGCCCAGACGATTACGAACAGATATGCAGTATCGTGATGTTCGATCGTGACTAGAGTTGTAATTGCAGCACTGACAACGATCGTGATGACTGCCCAGATTGCGGGAGTGATGCCCCAACCATCCCAGTTGATGCTGTAGAGTGCGAGTGCGGCATTGACAACGATGGCGACGGTAATCCAGCCGAGGTAAATACTAATCGGGATCTGGATAAACCATTGCTCAGTTGGCGAAACGTGGTGTTGACCGATCTCTAGACGTTGATATAAGACAATCAACGGTAGCAAGATGCCTAACATGGCGACGACAGATAAGGGAAAAAGGCGGGCGAGAAAGAGATAAATCCAGGCACATTGAGAGATACAGGCGAACACCAGCAGATAACCACCGCGCTGTAAGCTAGGATTGTGACGCTGAGTAGGTTGGGCTTGGTAAATGCCAAAGGCAATCAAACCCAGATAAATCGGTGCCCAAATCGCAAAGGCGTAGTTGGCGGGCAGAATTTGGACTGAAGGAAACAGGCGATCTGACAGGGTTGCCATATCGACACCATCGGGCGGAAAGAAGTTGGAGATAGTGTTGATAACAATGCTGCCGATAATCGCGGCGAGAATGGTTACTTGTCTTACTAAATCTGGATCTGTACGTTGATTCGTGAGTTTCATTTTTACTACTCCATTGAGCTAGACCACTTGACAGCGAGATGATCTTCCACGGAAAATACGCCTTGAGCAGCCCAGGCAATTCGTTCGGCTTCCTCGCGTTGGGCAAGAGTCCGAACAGTGCCGTGGAGGATGACCTTGCTACCAACAATCTCGACGCGGATCTTGCTGGCATCTAGCATGGCATTGCGCTCGATCGCCGCTTCAATCCCCATCCCAACTGCCGCTATTTTGTCAGTGGGTTTAATGGAGATCGAACTAGACACCCCATGAACGCCAGATATCGATCGCACGACGGTTTCCGCTGCATTCTTTTGATACCACCACTCCACCTCACCCTCCAAGATAATCCAACCGTTCCGAACTACGATCTCGACGGTTCCCTTGGGAATTGTGGTAGCCCATTCAATTTTGTGGGCGGCGGCGGCGGCGATTTCTCCATCGGTGCGGTGGTTGGCATCGGGGATATGGAGTTCGATGTCGTCGGCGATTGCGACTACTCCGGCAACCCGTTTAACAGCGTGGACGGCTGCCAATTTCTCGTCAAAGCTGGTGGTGTAACCAGTGAGGGTGACGATGCCATCTGTGACTAAGACACCGATTTCGGTAACTTTGATACTAGGATCGTATTTTAGTTCGGACAATACATCAGTCTTGATTTCTGTATCGGTTTTATCTAAGACATTAATCATTTTATTTTCCTGGTTTTATCTAATTAATTGATGAATTAAGGATTCTATTTAGCAGTTATGGTTGTGAGTTTATAACCTAACTGCTCGATCGTTTATTATTCGATTTTTAGACTGGAATTCATTGTCATACCTCCGAACTTAAAGCCTGGGTAGTGAGGTAATTCCTTGGTATTTTCGCCTGAAGATATGAAGTGAATACCATTGGCAGCACCCACGCGGATAGAATCGCCAGGATCGACAAACTCATCAGTGAGTGGATCGGTAGGCAGATCCATACTGGTCGCAGGTGTCCCCATTTCCATCAAATGGCGATCTAGTCCAACCGCATGTTCGCCCACAGCCTGAACCAAAATCAAGGCTCGGACTTGCGGGGAACGGATATAAAAAGCGTGTGCCTTGCCTTGAGGGAGGAAGACCATTTCCCCCGCATTTACCACCATCACCTCACTATCTCCACAGTAAAATTCCATTACGCCCTCAAGCACGTAATACGTCTCATGCTCCCACTGATTCATGTAAGGGGCTGGCTCGTTACCAGGTTTTGCTCGGTACTCAATCATTGCGTCGCGACCACCTGAATCCTCTCCTTTGACTAGGAAGGAAAATAAACCACCCTTGTAGAGTGTGGTCGAGTCGAGTGTAGATCCGCGCTGGTAGGCGACTGGTAATGCTGATTTAGTTTGGGTCATGATTTTCCAGTTGTTTGTATTTAACGTGATTTTGAGGCTTCGTAGGCACAGCCTCTGTCTTGACCCAAACACATGCGGAGGGAACCTCCGCGTGATTTGGGTCG
>ENA-OFCD01001636-OFCD01001636.1-metagenomes-genome-assembly--contig:-NODE-1636-length-10825-cov-13.877809_pt1 | contig 10825 bp, 13 predicted proteins | sample MGYA00153392_OFCD01 | MGnify analysis MGYA00153392 | reverse complement strand
TGATGCTGCTCGACGAGCCGCTCGTGAACCTCGACTACAAACTGCGCGAGGAGCTGCGCAACGAGCTCTCGCAGCTGTTCGCGGCCGGCCGCTCGACCGTCGTCTATGCCACCACCGAGCCCACCGAGGCGCTGCTGCTCGGTGGTTACACAGCTGTGATGGACGCGGGTGAAGTGCTGCAGTACGGGCCGACCGCCGAAGTCTTTCACCGGCCGCTGTCGATCCGCGTGGCACGGGCTTTCAGCGACCCGCCGATGAACCTGATCGAAGGCCGCGCGAACGCCGCCGGCGTGGCGCTCGCTGGTGGCCTGAGCCTGCCGGTCGCGCTGCCTGCCGGGCACTCTGGCGCGCTGACGGTCGGCGTGCGTGCCGGTGCCCTGCGCGTCCATGAGCGTGCCGGTGACCTGACACTGCCAGGGCGCGTCGAGCTGGCCGAGATCGCCGGCTCGGACACTTTCGTGCACGTGCACACTGCCCTCGGAGAACTGGTCGCACAGCTCACCGGCGTGCACGTATTTGCGCTCGGCGAGGCGATCACGCTCTACCTGAACCCGGCGCAGGTTTATGTGTTCGGCGCCGACGGCAAGCTGGTCGCGGCACCCGCCGTGGCCATGGGTAGGAACTGACATGGCCCGCATCGAACTCGATCTGGCGCACGCCTACAAGCAAAACCCCCAGCGCGACGAAGACTACGCCCTGCTGCCACTGAAGATGTGTTTCGACGACGGCGGCGCCTACGCGCTGCTCGGCCCTTCGGGTTGCGGCAAGACGACGCTGCTCAACATCGTCTCCGGTCTCGTCAAGCCTTCGCAAGGCACGGTGACGTTCGATGGCGTCGACGTGACCGCGCGCACGCCGCAGCAGCGCAACATCGCCCAGGTGTTCCAGTTCCCGGTCATCTACGACACGATGACGGTCGCCGAAAACCTCGCGTTCCCGTTGCGCAACCGGGGCGCGAGCGCCGAAAAGATCAAGCAGCGCGTCGGCCGCATCGCCGAGATGCTGGAGATGAGCGGCCAGCTCAACATGCGCGCTGCCGGCCTCGCCGCCGACGCGAAGCAGAAGATTTCGCTCGGCCGCGGCCTGGTGCGCGAAGACGTGAGCGCGGTGTTGTTCGACGAACCGCTGACGGTGATCGACCCGCACTTGAAGTGGCAGCTGCGCCGCAAGCTCAAGCAGATTCACCACGAGCTCAAGCTGACGCTGGTGTACGTGACGCACGACCAGGTCGAAGCGCTGACCTTTGCCGACCAGGTCGTCGTGATGACGCGCGGGCGCGCCGTGCAGATCGGCAGCGCCTCCGACCTGTTCGAGCGGCCGCAGCACACTTTCGTCGGCCACTTCATCGGCTCGCCGGGGATGAACTTCTTGCCGGCAGCGGTAACGCCCGGCGCACCCCTCGATGCCACGACGCTCGGCGTGCGGCCCGAGTACGTGACGCTGGCCGCGCCAAACGCCGCAGGCGCCGTGCCGGCCACAGTGACCCAAGCGCAAGACATCGGCACCTACTGGCTGCTGACAACGACGCTTGCCGACGGCAACGTCGTGCGTTTGCGCCTCACCGGCGAACAGGCCGTGCCAAAGGTCGGCGATGCGGTGTGGCTTGGCGTCAAGGGCAGCCACACCTGCTACTACAAGAACGAGGAGCTGTTGGTATGAAACCCGTCAACCAGAAAGCCTGGTTCCTGATCTTGCCGGTTATTTTGTGCGTCGCGTTCTCCGCGATCTTGCCGCTGATGACGGTCGTGAACTATTCGGTGCAAGACATCATCTCGCCCGAGCGCCGCGTGTTCGTCGGCACCGAGTGGTTCAAGTCGGTGATGCGCGACGATGATCTGCTCGCAGCCCTGGTGCGCCAGATCACGTTCTCGCTGTCGGTGCTGATCGCCGAGATTCCGCTCGGCATCTGCCTGGCACTCGCGATGCCGGCGAAGGGCTGGAAATCGTCGGCCGTGCTGGTGCTGGTCGCGATCTCGCTGTTGATTCCATGGAACGTGGTCGGCACGATCTGGCAGATCTACGGCCGCACCGACATCGGCCTGATGGGTGCCGCGTTCGCCAAACTCGGCATCGACTACAACTACACCGGCAATGCGACCGACGCGTGGCTCACCGTGCTGCTGATGGACGTGTGGCACTGGACGCCACTCGTCGCGCTGCTGTGTTTCGCCGGGCTCCGCGCTATTCCCGACGCGTACTACCAAGCCGCGAGCATCGACGGCGCGAGCAAGCTCGCGGTGTTCCGCTTCATCCAGCTGCCCAAGCTGCGCGGCGTGCTGATGATCGCGGTGCTGCTGCGCTTCATGGACAGCTTCATGATCTACACCGAGCCCTTCGTGCTGACCGGCGGCGGGCCAGGCAATGCGACCACCTTCCTCTCGCAATACCTGACGCAAAAGGCCGTCGGCCAATTCGACCTCGGTCCCGCGGCGGCGTTCTCGCTGATCTACTTTTTGATCATCCTGCTGCTGTGCTTCATCCTCTACAACTGGATGCAGCGCGTCGGCACTGCCGACAACGAGCAGGTGAAATGAACAGCCCCCACGCTTACTTCGTTCACTGCCCCCCGCGGGGACGCGCAGCGCCCTACGGGCGGCCGGGCGGGCACTGCCATGGATGACACCCGCTTCAAGAAGCGCACGCTGTTCTTGATCGCGTACCTCGTGTTCGCGATCTTGCCGGTGTACTGGATGATCAACATGTCGTTCAAGACGAACGAAGAGATCCTCTCGACCTTCAGCCTGTGGCCGCAGCACTTCACCTGGGACCACTACAAGACCATCTTCACCGACGAGTCCTGGTACTCGGGCTACATCAATTCAATGATCTACGTGGCGATCAACACGGTGATCTCGCTGATGGTGGCGCTGCCTGCCGCCTATGCGTTCTCGCGCTACTCGTTTCTCGGCGACAAGCACGTGTTCTTTTGGTTGCTGACGAACCGGATGACGCCGCCGGCCGTATTTTTACTGCCGTTCTTCCAGCTCTACACGACGCTCGGACTGATGGACACGCACATCGCGGTCGCGCTCGCGCACCTGCTGTTCAACGTGCCGCTGGCGGTGTGGATTCTCGAGGGCTTCATGAGCGGCATCCCGCGCGAGATCGACGAGACCGCCTACATCGACGGCTACTCGTTCCCGCGTTTCTTTCTCACCATCTTCATCCCGCTGATCAAGGCCGGCGTGGGCGTGGCGGCGTTCTTCTGCTTCATGTTCAGCTGGGTCGAATTGCTGATGGCGCGCACGCTGACCAGCGTGAACGCCAAGCCGATCGTCGCGGTGATGACGCGCACCGTGAGCGCCTCCGGCATGGATTGGGGCGTGCTCGCCGCGGCCGGCGTGCTGACCATCGTGCCCGGCGCGATCGTGATCTGGTTCGTGCGGCACTACATCGCCAAGGGCTTCGCGATGGGGAGGGTCTGATCATGTTCGAGTGGATGGCCTGGACCACACCTGTCGCGGTGTTCTTCTGCTGCATCGCTTTGATGCTGGCCGGCATGACGGTGTGGGAAATGAAATCACCGACGGTGGAGCGCAAGGGCTGGCTGCCACTGACGACAACGCGCGGCGATCGCCTCTTCATCGGGCTGCTCGCGGCCGCCTGGGTCAACCTCGGGTTCGTCGCGATCAGCGAAAAAATGATCGTTTGGTTCGGGCTGGCCGCCGAGCCGTCGATCTGGATCAGCTTCGTGGTCTCGATGCTCGTGCTCGGGCTGATCCTGCGCAAAGGGTAGTCAACGATTCATTTCCAAGGCACCCGGTCATCGCTTCCCGACCGGCGTGTCAATTCAACCAACGGGAAGACAACATCAGGAGACTCGACATGAAATTGCGCTTGAATGCTGTGGCGAAAACGGCGATCGCTGCCGCCGCCGCTCTGGCCCTCGGCCAGGGCGCGTGGGCCGACGAAGCGGCCGCCAAGAAATGGATCGACGCCGAGTTCCAGCCGTCGACGCTGAACAAAGACCAGCAGATGACCGAGATGAAATGGTTCATCGAGGCCGCGAAGAAGCTGCAGGCCAAGGGCGTGAAAGAAATCTCGGTCGTCTCCGAGACGCTGACCACGCACGAGTACGAATCGAAGACGCTGGCAAAGGCCTTCGAAGAGATCACCGGCATCAAGGTCAAGCACGACATCATTCAAGAGGGTGACGTGGTCGAGAAGCTGCAGACCTCGATGCAGTCGGGCAAGTCGATCTACGACGGCTGGATCAACGACTCCGACCACATCGGCACGCACTACCGCTACGGCACAGCGATCGAGCTGACCAGCCAGATGTCCGGCCCGTGGAAAGAGTTCACCAACCCGGGCCTCGACCTCAAAGATTTCATCGGCACCAGCTTCACCACCGCCCCCGACGGCAAGCTCTACCAGCTGCCCGACCAGCAGTTCGCGAACCTTTACTGGTTCCGCGCCGACCTGTTCGCGCGCCAAGACTTGAAGGACAAGTTCAAGGCCAAGTACAAATACGAGCTTGGCGTGCCGCTGAACTGGAGCGCCTACGAAGACATCGCTGCGTTCTTCAGCGAAGACGTGAAGACGATCGACGGCAAGCCGATTTACGGCCACATGGACTACGGCAAGAAAGACCCGTCGCTCGGTTGGCGCTTCACCGACGCGTGGCTCTCGATGGCTGGCGCTGCCGACATCGGCATCCCGAACGGCCTGCCGGTCGACGAGTGGGGCATTCGCGTCGCCGACGACAAGTGCACGCCGGTCGGCGCCTCGGTCTCGCGCGGCGGCGCGACCAACTCGCCTGCTGCCGTGTACGCGCTGACCAAGTACATCGACTGGATGAAGAAGTACGCGCCGAAGGAAGCCACCGGCATGACCTTCGGCGAGTCCGGCCCAGTGCCCGCACAAGGTCAGATCGCGCAGCAGATCTTCTGGTACACCGCGTTCACCGCCGACATGATCAAGCCCGGCCTGCCGGTCGTGAATGCCGACGGCACGCCGAAGTGGCGCATGGCCCCTGGCCCGAACGGTCCGTACTGGAAGCAGGGCATGCAGAACGGCTACCAGGACGTGGGCTCGTGGACCTTCCTCAAGTCCAACGAGCCGAACAAGGCCGCGGCGGCTTGGCTGTACGCGCAGTTCGTGACGGCCAAGACTACGTCGCTGAAGAAGTCCATCGTCGGGCTCACGTTCATTCGTGACAGCGACATCCGCTCAGACTATTTCACGCAGAACGCGGCGAAGTACGGCGGCCTGATCGAGTTCTACCGCAGCCCGGCGCGAGTCGCCTGGACGCCGACCGGCAACAACGTGCCTGACTATCCGAAGCTGGCGCAGCTCTGGTGGAAGAACGTGGCCGTCGCCGTCACCGGTGAGAAAACGCCACAGGCCGCGATGGACAACCTGGCCAACGAAATGGACGACGTGATGGGCCGTCTGCAGCGCGCCGGCATGGCCCATTGCGCGCCCAAGCTGAACCCGAAGGGCGACCCGAACAAGTACTTGTCGGACAAGGGCGCACCATGGAAGAAGCTGGCGAACGAGAAGCCGCAGGGCGAAACAATCGCCTACGACACGCTGTTGAACGCGTGGAAAGCCGGCAAGGTTCGCTGAACCTGCAATCTGTTTGAAAGATTCGCCCCGCCGATCGCGCGATCGGCGGGGCGCGATTCTTTGTACCCACGACTTTTTCATCGATGAACATCACCTTCCGTTGCGACCCCGCACTCATTGACCTGCTACCGCGCCCGATCTTGGCCAAAGCCGCGTTGCCCGACTGGCTGCGCGCGATGGCGCCACGTGCAGCCTCCGCGGTGCACCAGCGCAGCATCCGCACCGTCAAGCAATGCGCGCCGTTCGTCGATGCGATGGCGCACGGCTTCATGATCTTGTTGCCCTGCGACGTGCATGTGCACAACGGTGAGTTCGCCTGGGACTGGCCACTGCCGGCGTTGAGCGTCGAGGGCCACCCGCGCGCGCCGCTGAGCTTTCACGTGCCCGAGCAGATCGCCGGTTCACCGCTGGCCCGTCCTGGACCCGTCGGTGCTCGATCGGCGATCAAGTTCAACAGCTTCTGGACCATCGTGCTCGAGCCCGGCTGGTCGCTGCTGGCGATGCACCCGGCCAACCGCGACGACCTGCCGTTCCGGCTCGTCACCGGCCTCGTCGACGCCGACCGATTCAATGATGTCGGCATCAACTTTCCCGCGGTCTGGACCGACCCCGATTTCGACGGCGTGCTGTTGCGTGGCACGCCGATCGCGCAGTGCTGTGCGGTACCGCGCGAGGCGCCGGTACTGGTGTGCGAGCCGATGTCGGCCGCGCACGTGGCGGGCTACGACGCGTTGGCGGAGAAGATCATGGCCGGCCCCGGCGTGTACCGCAAAGGCTACCGAAGCAAGCGCGGCACCGGCTGAATCGGGCGGCCTGATCAGGCGGCTGCACGCAGCGCTGCGCGCAGGTCGTCGAGCCGCAGCCACAGCCGGCCGACGTTCGCGTTCGACAGCGCATGCGCGATGCGGCCGAACGTGTCTTCACGCAGGCGATAGGCGCGGCCGTAGGCGAGCATCGCCTCGTCGATGCGACCGCTCTGCTGCAGCACGATGCCGAGGTTCACTTCGGCCTCGACCCGCTCGGGCGCCAGCCGCAGCACGACGCGCAACGCGTTGGCCGCCGCGTCGAGCTGATGCAGGTCGTGGTGCTTCAGCGCCAATAGAAACCAAGCGTCGGCGAGCAAGTGCACGGTCGGCGGGTGATCGGGCCGCAACGCGAGGCTGGCCTCGGCCAGCGCACGCGCGCGCTCGGGCTCGCCCTGCTGCAAGTCGAGCGTCGCGAGCAGTTGCAGCACCGCCGGGTGCGGCGGGTGGATGCGCGCGGCGTGCTCGCAGAGGATGCGTGCACGCTCGGGCTGGCCGGCGTTGACATGGCGCACCGCCAAGTCCAACAACGTTTCGACCGAAGGCTCGGGCGCAGCCATCGCGCTCAGACGGCGGCGTGTTTCTTCGCAGAGCGCCGCGCCGGCGCCGGCGCATCGGCGGCCACCGGCCACGAGCGCATCGCCATCTCGACGCTCGCCAGCAGGCTCGCGCGCGCGGCGCCGTCTTTGGCCTGCATCGACATGCCTTGATAGACGGTGGCGTAGAAGTTCGCGAGGGCGCCGGCATCGGTGCCCGCTGGCAACTCGCCGTCTTCGATGCCGCGCTGGATGCGCGCCTGCATCAACGCCACGCCGAGCGCGCGGCGTTTCACGAGCGCGAGCTGGATGTGCTCGGCAGCGACCGAGCAGTTCGTCGTCGCCATCACCATCATGCAGCCGAGCGGATGGCAGGGCTCGGTGAGCTCGTCGGCGGCTTCGCCGAGGAGGCGCCGGATCGCCCCGCGGGCCGTGGATTCTTCGTTGAGAGCGCGTTGCGCGAAGCTGCCCGGCCCCTTGCCGTAGCACTCGATCGCTTCGAGAAAAAGCCTGGCCTTGTCGCCGAACGCGGTGTAAAGGCTCGGCGGCGTGATGCCCATCGCAGCGGTCAGGTCGCTGATCGAAGCGGCCTCGTAGCCGTGCTCCCAGAACACGAGCATCGCCTTGTCGAGCGCAGCCTCGCGGTCGAACGACAGCGGGCGCCCGCGGGGCTTGGCCGGGGCTGCCGTGCGACCTTGTTTCAACTCTGATTTTGTCTCAGAAATATTTTTCATAACGATCGCTACGAAATACTTTGACGAGCTTCAGTTCAGTGACTACATTCTCGCACATGCCGTAGCGTTCACTACGAAATATCCGACCCGGGCCCCAGGCCTCTCACCCCACAAGCAGATGCACTGCCGAAACGAGTTTCGGCGAGTCGGGGCGAAGCCTTGGCCGGCCTCGGATGAACGTGAGAACGCGAGCGGAAAAAGCAACCGGAACATCGAAGGAAATCACCATGTCGAACCCCAAGAACACCGCGCCGCCGACCCGCCGCGGCCTCTGGGTCGCCGGCACCGCGCTGACCGCGCTGACCGCCATCGCGACCGCCGTCTTCAGCTTGCGCACCATCACCGCCGAAGCCTCGCCGACCGCGCCCGCAGCGGCCATCGCGGTCTCGGTCGCGACCGTCGTGAAGAGCGATGTCGCGATCTGGGACGAGTTCTCCGGCCGGCTCGAAGCCGTCGAGCGCGTCGACATCCGTTCACGTGTGGCCGGGACCGTGCAGGCGGTGCACTTTCGCGAAGGCGCGCTCGTCAAACGCGGTGACCTGCTGCTGACGATCGACCCGGCGCCGTATGCCGCCGAGGTCGATCGTGCCCAGGCACAAGTTGCCGCAGCAGAAGCGCGCCTGTCGTACACGCGGAGCGAGTACGACAGGCGCCCAGCGCCTGCTCGACGAACGCGCCATCGCGCAGCGCGAGGCCGACGAGCGCATCAACGCGCACCGTGAAGCCGATGCGAATCTGCGTGCCGCCCGCGCTGCGCTGCAGACCGCGCAACTGAGCCTCGGCTACACACAGGTGCGTGCGCCGGTTGCGTGCCGCGTCGGGCGGCTCGAGATCACCGTCGGCAACCTGGTTGCCGCCGGCCCTGGCGCGCCGGTGCTGACGACGCTGGTCTCGGTCAGCCCGATCTACGCCAGCTTCGATGCCGACGAGCAGATCGTGAGCCGTGCGCTGCGCGAGTTGCAAGGCCCTGGTGGCCGCGCGCCACTCGAGAAGATTCCGGTTCAGATGGGCACGGCCGACAGCACCGACACGCCATTTGTCGGCAAGCTGCAACTCGTCGACAACCAGGTCGACGCCAAGAGCGGCACGGTGCGCGTGCGCGCGGTGTTCGACAACGCCGACGGCAGCCTGATCCCGGGCCAGTTCGCGCGGCCGCGCATGGGCCAGGTCAAAAGCAGTGCGGCGTTGCTGGTCAGCGAGCGCGCGGTCGGCACCGACCAGAACTAGAAGTTCGCGATGGTCGTCGGCAACGACAACAAGGCGGCGTACCGCGAAGTCACGCTCGGCGCCAACTCGGGCGGCCTGCGCATCGTGACCTCGGGCCTGCAGCCGCAAGAGCGCGTGATCGTCAACGGCCTGCAGCGCGTGCAGCCGGGCGCGCTGGTCGAACCAAGGCCGGTCGCGATGGACATCGAGGCCGAGGTGGCGCACAACGCCGCGCCTCGCTCATAAGAATCGCAAGGCAATCACCATGAATTTATCGAAATTCTTCATCGATCGACCGATCTTCGCCGGTGTGCTCTCGTTGCTGATCTTTCTCGGTGGCCTGATCGCGGTGCGCGGGTTGCCGATCTCGGAATACCCCGATGTCGTGCCGCGCTCGATCGTCGTGCGCGCCAACTACCCGGGCGCGAACCCCAAGGTGATCGCCACGCCGATCGAGGAACAGATCAACGGCGTCGAAGGCATGCGCTACATGGCGAGCCAGGCGACGACCGACGGCCTGATGACGCTCACCGTCACCTTCAAGCTCGGCACCGACCCCGACAAGGCGCAGCAACTCGTGCAAAACCGCGTGGCGCGCGCCGAAGCGCGGCTGCCCGAAGAAGTGCGCCGCCTCGGCATCACCACCGTGAAGAGCTCGACCGACCTGACGATGGTCGTGCACCTGTTGTCGCCGAACGGTCGCTACGACATGACCTACCTTCGCAACTACACGGTGCTCAACGTGAAGGACCGCCTCGCGCGGGTCGACGGGATCGGCGACGTTCAGTTGTTCGGCTCGGGCGACTACTCGATGCGCGTCTGGCTCGATCCGCAAAAGGTCGCGAACCGCGGCCTCTCGGCGAGCGATGTGGTGACCGCCATCCGCGGCCAGAACGTGCAGGCCGCGGCCGGCGTGATCGGCGCTTCGCCGGGCTTGCAAGGCATCGACGTGCAGCTCTCGGTCAACGCGCAGGGCCGCTTTCAGAACGAGGAACAGTTCGGCGACATCATCGTGAAGACCAGCGCCGACGGCGTCGTTACGCGCTTGCGCGACATCGCGCGCATCGAGCTCGGCGCGGCCGACTACTCGCTGCGCTCGCTGCTCGACAACAAGGACGCGGTCGCGATCCCCATCTTCGCGGCGCCGGGCTCGAACGCGATCGCGATCAGCAACGGCGTGCGCGCGACGATGGAAGACGTCAAGAAGGCGATGCCCCAGGGACGTGACCTACGAGATCGTCTACGACCCGACGCAGTTCGTGCGCGCCTCGATCGAATCGGTAGTGCACACGCTGCTCGAAGCCATCGCGCTCGTCGTGCTGGTGGTGATCCTGTTCCTGCAAACCTGGCGCGCCTCGATCATCCCGTTACTGGCGGTGCCAATCTCCATAGTGGGAAGCTTCGGCGTCCTGTGGCTACTCGGATTCTCTATCAATGTTTTGACACTCTTTGGCATGGTGCTAGCGATTGGCATCGTAGTCGATGACGCCATCGTTGTCGTTGAGAACGTTGAACGCAATATCGAAGAGGGCCGCACGCCATTGGAAGCTGCGCATGCAGCGATGGGGGAGGTTTCGGGTCCGATCGTCGCCATCGCATTGGTATTAACAGCCGTTTTTATACCTATTTCGTTGCTAGGTGGTGTGACAGGTCAGTTCTATCGCCAGTTTGCGGTGACAATCGCCATATCGACTATTATTTCTGCCATCAATTCGCTGACTTTGTCGCCCGCCTTAGCTGCACATTTGCTAAAGCCTAAAGGTGCCCCGAAGGATGCATTCGCTGTCGGCATCGATAAGATTTTTGGACGCTTCTTTGCACGCTTCAATAAGTTTTTCAAACGTGCGGCAGGTAGCTACTCGAATCGCGTAGCCGTGTTCACCGGACGCACCGGACGACTATTGATTATCGCGGTCATCATCGTGCTGGCGTTCGCCGCATGGCGACTGATCGATATATTCGTCTTGCTCTTTGG
>ENA-OFCD01001635-OFCD01001635.1-metagenomes-genome-assembly--contig:-NODE-1635-length-10826-cov-4.060069_pt1 | contig 10826 bp, 11 predicted proteins | sample MGYA00153392_OFCD01 | MGnify analysis MGYA00153392 | reverse complement strand
TGAATTATGTGATCGACGCTATCGAACTGCTGGCGCTGGAAGGCGAGACCGCGGCCTGCGATCTGCAGATCGGCATCGCCCACGGCCGGCCGCCGCTGCGGAGTGCGCGCAGGAAGAGCGCATCGTAGAGCGCGAAGCGCATTGGGGATCTGGGGAGAGGCGTGGGCGCGCCGCGCTCGAGGAGTGTGGTCGCCAGATGCTGGGCTTGCCGTTGGCTACGCAGAAACGTGTAGCCGGTAGAGGCCTTGGACATTCCGCCCATAGCGCCGAGGTTCCATACGTTGGTTCCAAAGCGCTGAGTGGGTGCACTCGCTTGCATGGGGATGACGCCATACTCGGTTTGTACGACGCGCCACGGGCCGACCACCGTCCGATCGATGTAGGCGCGCACGGCCGCATCGTAGACGGCGCGGTCGGCGACGTTGGGGGAGAATACGGTGTACTCGACCAGGCGGCGCGTGCGAGTGAGCGGTAGGACGTAATGAAATGCGATTTCGCTCACCGGCGAGTGAGAAAAATCCATGAGAGTAACCGTGTTACTCCCCGGTTGAGGCTGCTCGGTCTTTATCTCCCAACCGCCAAAGTGCTGCTTTAGCGCATGCGAGGGGACTGGGCGCCGGGAGAGCGGCATACAACTCTGAAATACCTGCGCTCCCCAGTGGGTCCCGGTGTCGGTCTCGACGAGTGCGCCGCGTCCGGGACCGAGGTCCGAGATGTTGGCCACGCGCTCCTCGACGAAGCGTACGTTGGGGCGGCGCGTGAGGCGGTCGACGAGTGAACGTACATAGTGCTCACTGCGAACGGTGTGATATCGGGCGCCGGAGAGCGCTTCGGTACGCGTCCACTCCGGAAAGCTCAAGGTCATACGAGTCCAGCTCTGGGCCACGAGGCCGCGGGCCGGCTCTGGAACGTCGCCCCAGAAGCTCCAGAGCTTTTTGGGTGGGTCGCGGAGGGTTGGGTCAATGATGACGATCTCGAGATCATCGCCACCGAGCCGTGTGAGCCAATAGGCCAAGGCGAGACCGGCGCAGCCAGCGCCTGCGATTACGATGTCGGCGTTCCGATCTCGCATTTCTCGTTCTCCGCGCGTTGGGCTGCGCTCAATGAGTGTGCTTGATGGGTTCAACTAAGGTGGTTGAGGCTTTTGCCGTGACGAACCATGAATGACCCGACTGCGATGAAGCCAAGGCCGATGAAGCCCATCGTGCGGCTGTCGATGAACCGCAGCTCGAGCCGGAGCAGGATGGTCAAAATGAATGCCGCGACCACGGCTAGGGCGCCGAGTGCGATGAGGGCGACGCCGGAGGGGACATAGTTCCCCCCGGCGTCGTTGTCGTCGTTTTGCGATTTCACGGAACTCAGCGAACTGCCAGTTCCGACTCCCCGACGGGCGCCGGTTCGGCCGCCATCTTGGCGCGAGCGATGGCGTAGATCATCACGCCATATCCGCACTTCGCCGTGATATCGGCCAGGCTATAGCCGACTTGCAGTGCGACCTTCGCCGTGGCGCCACTCACACCGAGCAGCGGGAAGAGGTAAGCGACCGGATAAAAGCCCCAGGTGCCCAGCAGCAAGAGCTGAGTGTTTCGAAGAAGGACGCGAACTTCATCACTGTTCTTCGCTGCCGCCTTACCGAGCTGGCCCCAGAGAACGTACAGGATGAAGACGAACGGGACCGTAGACGCGAGGCCCCAGACGGTGCGAGCTTCTGAGCTCGTGGCGAGCTCTCCGGGATACCCCAAAGCGATCATCGCCACCGCAGCGACCACCAGCTGAGCCATCAATTTCCCGCGAACCGACTTGTCCAGCGCGAGCACCGCGACGAGTTCTGCCATTAGAAGCGGAACGGTGAGGAGCCAATCGACGTAGCGGTAAGCATCGTTGAAGGGCGCACCGGTCGCCACGTAAACGCCGTCGCGCAGGGCGTACGCCTCGTGCCAACTCTCGAAGATGCGAAAGTAATGGTAGCCGGCGATGGCTACGACGAGTGACGACATGATCATGGCCGGCCGGTACTTCGGCGAGAGCTGCCCGCGGCTGACCGTGAAGAAAATGAACGAAGCGAGCATCGCCGCGATGGCGAGGCTCAGCATGTTGTAAACGAGCTGGTATTGCCCGAAACTCAGAGTAGGCATCTGAAACGACCTCCTTCCGCGGTTTTCCAAATCCGCGGTGACTCATCAATGGGGCCAGTCGAAGCTTAGTTCAAGGTCTGTTCATGGTTCGTTGCCTCGAGCCTCGTTCTTTCGGGAGGAACTTAGGCGGGAGCCTTGGACGTGACAGCTCGCCCGACGCCCCGTGGCGCACTGCGTCGAACTTGGGCGGCTGCGCGGCATCAGCGAGACCGGAAGCGCCCAGCGCCATGGCCACGGCGGGACGCGTGAGCCGAAAGAGCTGAGTATGCGAGTCCTGGATTTCCCATGGTCCAAGCCTCTGTCGAAGTGTCGATCACTTCACTCGCGACAGTGAGCACGGGCGAATCGAGCCTCTCATCGGCTCAGTGGGAGCGAACGATCACTCGAGGTAGCGAACCTTGAAGACACATGCCGGGGCGCCTCGGGAGACGCAATCCCGGTGGACACTCGCCACTTCTTTGGCGCCCACGAGCTCGAACAATCGGCTGATGTATGAGGTGAGTGCGGCGCAGTAGTGCGTGCCGATGTAAAAGTCGGAGAGCGCCGCCGAGACTTGGGTGGCATCCAGGCGAGCGACGGTCCATCGGCCGCTCGTGTGAAATCTTCGCCAGTACTCGGCCGTCTTCTCGAGGACGAACGGGGGGCTCGCCATTCGCAGAAAGAGTCGGTGAAATAGGGTCAAATCGTGCTCTGCGCCATACCGCCCATATTCCGGCATCAAGGACTTGCCAGGCGGCCCGAGCTCGCGGTCGATTCGCTCGAGCAGGCGTCCGTACGTCTCGCTCGGCACCCAACCGACCGCGGTGATGCCTTGGATGTGCATTCGATCCGCGGGCTCGAGCGCCGAGAGGACGCGTGACCAAGCCTCTGCACCGTGCTTGGCGACCGTGTAGTTCTTCGCCGCGAGCACTATGGTGCCCTTGCTCTCGCCCGCCGTCATCTTGGGAGTCGGTCGGGGCGTTGTTCGCGGTGGGAGAGAGCTCGTGTCGAGCGCCGTCTCTACGCGCGGGCGTAGCGACGGCGGTTGGGAGATGCGCGTGGGCTCGTCCGATCGTGCGGGGCCCGAGAGAGCTTTGGCGAGCGCGTCTGCGAGCGAGCGCACGGACTCGAAGCGCGCGTCAGGGGTGCGACCACACGCCCGCGCGAACCACGCGTCGAGCTCGATCGGCAAGCTCGGGTCGATGAACGACGGGCGCGGCGCGATGGCGTCATTGACCACGATCGCCAGCGCCGCGACGCTGTCCGCAATGAACGGGAGCGTGCCCGTCAACGCCTCGTAGACCATCACACCGACGGCCCACTGATCGCTGCGTCCGCCGATGACCCTGCTACCTTTGAACTGCTCCGGACTCATGTAATAGGGCGTTCCGATGCTCTCACCCGGGCGCGTCGCGCGGCTGCTCGGGCCGAGCTCTCCAAGCCGCGACGATCTCGCGATCCCGAAATCCAAGAGCTTCACGAAGACCTCGTCACCCTCGCTCGTGAGAAAGACGTTCTCGGGTTTGACGTCGCGGTGGACGATGCCCGCCGCGTGCACGCGCTCGAGGGCATGACATAGCTGCGCGACGATCGTGACGACGACGGCAGGCTTGAGCTTTCGCTCGATCTCCAATCGACGACCGAGATCGATGCCAGAGAGCAGCTCCATCACAATGAATGGTACGTCTCCGAACGCGACCCCATAGTCGTGGACGGTGACGACGTGCGCGCTCCGCACTTTGGAGGCGATCGCGGCTTCACGCGCGAAGCGCTCTCGTGCCGCGGGATCGCCGGCATGCTCGCCGAGGAGAAACTTCACCGCGACCTCGGTCTCGAGCGTCAGGTGATCAGCAACCCACACCGATCCCATCCCGCCCTCGCGATAGGGGCGAACGAGCCTGACATTCGTGTTGAGCAGTGCACCGGGGATGATCAACGTGTCGCCGCAACCATCGTCGAGATCGAGCCGTGGGCTGAGGAATCCATCGAGGCGCCGAAGAGCGACAGCGGGCTCATCGCGGAGACGTGACTGGCTGCGCGACCCATGAGAGGGTGAGAGGGAAGGTCTTCGCTCCACCAGCCAATCTTGCTGGTCCCTTCCTTGAAAGCGACCAGGGAAACGAATGGCTGGATCGAACCGGGAGCATGAATCGGTTCGAGGTCACAGCTTGTCAAGTCAACAATCTCCATGCGACAGCGGGAGGCTAGCACGCGGATTTCGCTGACCTCATGGTCACGGGGATCGTACGGTCGAGTACGCTCATGCGCGAGCCAGTAGTCGACCGCGCCAATTGCCAGCTGAATGGACACTTGGCGCTCGATCGAGCGATCGCCGCGATCGGTGGGCTGCTCCGCTCGCATCTGCGGTGCTCGGATCACGCCGCCCGCTGGGGAGGCGAAGAGTTCGTCGTCGCGCTCACGAGCACGGGCGTTGGGGGGTCGCCATCGCCGCGGAGCGTAATCGAGGCGCTCGAACTCAAGCACGCGACAGGCGGGAAGATCCCCGTGAGTGCCTCGCTAGGTGTCGCGATGCTCGAGGGCGAAGAGTCGCTCGAGCGCTTGGTCGATCGAGCGGATCGCGCGATGTACACCTCGAAGGGAGGAGGCCGAAACCGCGTGATTTCCAGCAGCCGTTCACGGAGATGCGGGTGCTGTTCATGTCCGGGTACTCGGGCAACGTCGTCTTCCATCACGGAATACTGGACGATGGTTTTGCCCGTCTTCAAAAGCCGATCAAGCCGGATGTTCTCGTACGCAAGGTGCGCGCAGTGCCGGCCTTACCTCTCACGCGCGTTCGAACTTCGCGGGCTCGTCAACCGCCTCGTGCCGTTGAAGGTCATGGGCTCGAAGCGAGAGGTCAATGGCGGGTGCTGTCCCAATGCGGCACCAGGTGCTGCCTCGAGGCAGCAGCAGACGCACGCCAAGCCCGCGAAAGGTCACTTGGCGCGTGGGTTGCGATGGGTCCGTAGAATGGGGACGGACGTCTACTTCACCAAGAACACCGAGTACCACGTGGTGAACGCGGTCTGCGTGCGCGTGATGAGGAGAGCGGACGCGCGGCGTCTCTCGGACCATCCATCCGTGGCAGCGCAGCTCCTCGGAGGCGTACGATTTCCCGCGGAGGCGCCAGTCCCGGAGCGCTTGGCCAGGCCGCGGCTAGGAGATCGCCTCGTGTTCGACGGCGTCGACGGCATGGTGATCTCGACGAGTTTGGATCGGATCGAGACGCGAGACGCGAGCGGCTTGGTCACCGCGGAGAACGGCGAAGACGTAGCGACCTGGCGTCGAAAGCGGGCCTGACGAGGCTTGTCTGGCGGAGGGCTGAGGCGTCTCCTAGCCTCCGCGCGTGCGAATTGATGCTGGCGAAGCCAATCCGGTCAGTTGTTGTCGTTCGACGAACGCGGCGACAATTAGATCGTCGCCGTCCATAGTCGGTGGGACCCACCGCGCGACGGCCCCATACCCATACGCACAGTTCTCCAGACCGTGAGCTGGGGTGGCAACCCTGAAAAGGCGGCCTCCACCGAAGACGGCGGGACCCTTCATCCCCGCAATTCCTTCGCGGAATGGAAGCAGTCCGTGCGGATGACAGCGGCGCCCTGGCAGGAATGGGAGATTGATTGCGCGACCGACCTTCGCAGTGCGATTCGCGCGGCCGATCTGCAAGCGCAGTTCCACAACGAGCAGAATGCGCGACTCGAGGCCGAGGCGGCCAACCAGGCCAAGCAGGACCTGATGGCGGTGGTGTCCCACGACCTGAAGAATCCGCTCAATGCGATAGTGCTCAGCCTGGAGCTGCTTCGAAGCGGCCTCGAGGCAAAGCAGAACGGGCCGACCGACCGGATTCTCGGAAGCATCGAGCGGGTCACTACGCGGATGAATCGCCTGATCGAGGACCTGCTGGACGTCGCCCGGATTGAATCCGGAAACATGACTGCACGGATCCGAAGGCGTCGTGTGACGACTACATGGGCAACGACGACGATGGGCAGGACATCTCCGGACGCTTCTGCGTTTACCACTCCGACTCGCCCGGTCGCAAAAAGCCCTCGAGCAAGCCGACGACTCCGGACATCGTGAGCAGCGGAGGGACCGAAATGGTCCGCGCTCCCGCCGGCACGATGGTCCCCACCAACGGCGACGTTTGCCCGCCCGGCTACGACGGACCCGCGACCACGGACTTCAAATGCCACAAGAAGTGCAAGACCGACGATGACTGCGAGCCTGCAAACGCGTGCACGGTCCGCAAGGCGCAGAACGGCATTCAGGTCTGCATGCCGCCGTGAGATTTTCACGGGAACACGGGAAGACTTCAGGGCCGAATCGACTGCCCATAATCTCTCGTTCTTACCGACTTCCTGTGATTCGATCCTCAGGCACCACTGAGCGGCCAGTGGAACCAGGTGAGAAATGCGTCGTCGAGGAGCCGCGCACCGACGTGCCCCCCCCGCGTGAGCGACTCGGCGCCGCTGATGCCGTACGCGCGACCGACGAGGTCCGAGACGATCCGTAGTCCGTGGCCGGAGCCGGAGGTGGTGAAAGCGCCAAAGATGGCCGATGGATCGCGGGTGAGCGCTTCGTGCAGCCGTGCCCGTTGCTCCTCGGAGACGCGGTTCGCGACGACGACGCGAAGGTCACCGACGAGCGGGACCACCCACGCGTTGACCTCCGGGTGGTTCGTGTAGCGAACCGCGTTGTTGAGTAGATTGTACACGACGCGATCGATCGCGGAGACCTCCACGCAACTCTCGGCGATGGTGCCCTCCGCGCGCGCGTCCACCGTGACCACCACGCGCTCGTCACCGACCATCCCCGTGAACTCGCGCATGGCGTTCACGAGATCGCCGAGGGAGTGGGGAATGGGTGACAGATCGCGCTCACGCGCCGGCGCATCCAAGTCGCGAACCACGTTGCGCATCATCTTCATGTGGTCGCGCGCTCCGAGGTGGATGGCGTGCACGATGTCCGCGCGGATCGGTGCACGGCGGCTCCGCGCGAGCTGCACGAAGAGCGTGGTGAGCGCGCCGCCGCGGACATCGTGGATGGTGGCAGCGAGCCGCTCGTCGTGCGTGCCGAGCGTGCGAACCTGCGCGATGACGTCCGAGAGGTCGTGCCGCGCAAGGAACGCCGCGAGTGGTTCCGACGACTGCGGGGTTCCGGGAGAGCTTGGCCTCACGACCGTTTCGAGCTCGTCGAGGAGCGCGTAGAGGAAGACCAAGACTCGGCGATCGTCGGGGTGAAAGCTCGCGAGGTCCGTGGCCTGCTCGTCGGCGCGGTACCGCGACCCGCGCGTGGTCTCGAGCACGTCTGGGGCCAGGCGGAGGATCGTATCCAAAGAGAGCACGGACCGCAGAATAAGTCGGACTCCCCCAAGAAATCGAAGCATCGCAAAGAGACGCAAAATCAGTGTCAAAGGAGTCGCTTTCCGGGCCAAAAAGTGGTTGTGCTTGGGGTTCGAGAACCCGCAGCGTGTCTCTTGCGCGAGTGCGGGTTGCCTTTCGCCGCGTCCGCCTCTAACCCCGCCCCGCGACTGGGAGCACTGCACTAACCACTACTTGCGAGCTCCGACCACACGGGTTGGGACTAGCAGGTAGCACCCTGGAGATTATTTCACATGAAGCTCGAGATCCTCGCTTTTACGGTTGTAATAACGGCGTCAGCGCTTGGTTGTGGTGGCGAGACGCCGCCGGCGGCCTCGCCTGCAAGCGGTGATACGGCAACGACTTCAGATGCCCCCTCGGCAGCCAAGAGCGACATTGTCGACACCGCAGTCGCCGCAGGTCAGTTCAACACGCTTACCGCCGCGCTCAAGGCCGCTGGGCTGGTCGACACGCTCAAGGGCGCCGGACCCTTCACCGTATTCGCGCCGACCGACGACGCCTTCAAGAAGCTGCCGCCGGGCACTGTGGATTCGCTGCTCAAGCCCGAAAACAAGGCGAAGCTGACTGCGATTCTCACTTACCACGTCGTGTCCGGGAAGGTGATGGCCGCCGACGCGATGAAGCTCACGAGCGCGAAGACTTTGGAGGGCGCGTCTGCGAAAATCGCCGTAGTTGGCGATTCGGTCATGATCGACAAGGCCAAAGTCGTCAAGGCAGACATCGAGTGCTCGAACGGCGTGATTCACGTCATCGACACCGTCATCATGCCCCCGAACTGAGGACCACTCGGTCCAGCGAGGAGATCTGTATTGATGGGTTCGAATACCGGTACACCCGTCTACTTGATAGTCGGTGCCGCGGGCGGGATCGGAACGGCGCTCTGCCGTAGACTGAACGCTCGCGGCGCTGCCCTCATCCTTGCGGGCCGCGACGAGGCTCGGCTGAACGCCCTGTCGAATGAGGTCGGCGGTGAGGTCGCTCCGGTCGACGCTAGAGACTTTGATGCAATGTCTGTCGTGGTGGCCGATGCGGCTATGAGGCACGCACGACTCGACGGTGTCGTGAACCTCGCGGGGTCTATCGTGCTCAAACCCGCGCACTCCACCTCGATGCAAGACTACAGCGACGTGATCGCCACGAACCTGACGACGGCGTTCGCCGTGGTTCGTGCGGCGGGGCCTGTATTGGGTCGAACAGGCGGGTCGATCATCTTGATGTCATCTGCCGCGGCACGCGTAGGCCTCCCCAATCACGACGCCATCGCGGCAGCCAAGGCGGGCGTCATCGGTCTTGGCCTGTCTGCAGCCGCGACCTACGCCGCGCGTGGAGTGCGGGTCAATGTCGTCGCGCCGGGCCTCGTACGCACACCTCTTGCCGCGCGCTTGGTCAACAACGACGCGTCTCGCAAAGCCAGTGAGGCGATGCACGCGCTCGGACGCATCGGCGAACCCGAGGAGGTCGCGAGCATGATCGACTGGCTGCTCGACCCCGCCCAGAGCTGGATCACCGGACAGGTCTTCGGAATCGACGGCGGGCTCAGCACCGTGAGGGCGCGCTAGGAAATCGTCGAGGCGGCTTGTGTCGCGCGCGTTTGCGCCACACCATCGGAAGTCACCATGCTCGACCTCGAGTTCGTTCGCGCGCAGTTTCCGTCGCTCGGGTCTGGGTTCACGTTTCTAGACAACGCCGGCGGCTCGCAGACACTAGGGCGCGTCGCGGATCGTGTCCGTGACTACTTGCTGTCTACAAACGTCCAGCTCGGCGCGAGCTACACGGTATCCGTGGCCGCGACAGAACGCGTGAGCGTCGCTTCGCGCGCCGTGGCGGCCTACGTGAACGCGGCCGATCCGAAGGAGATTGTCCTCGGGTCGTCCACAACGCAGCTGATCGGCAATCTCGCGCTCGCGCTGCAAGACGAGTTCACCGCGGGTGACGAAATCGTCATCACCACGGCGGACCACGAGGCGAACGTCGGCGCATGGCGGCGACTCGAGAAGCGTGGCTTGGTCATCAAGACCTGGAACGTGGACCGCGACTCGCTCCTGCTCGAGGCGAAGGACCTCGACGCGATCATGACCAAGCGCACGCGTTTGGTCGCGTTCGCACATGTGTCCAACGTGCTCGGGAGCCTTCACGACGTCAGGGGACTCACGCGTGCGATTCACGAGCGCGGCGCACGAGTTCTCGTGGACGGTGTCGCCTTCGCGCCGCATCGGGAGATCGACGTGCGCGCTTGGGACGTGGACTACTACGTCTTCAGTTTCTACAAAGTGTATGGCCCACACATCGCCATGCTCTACGGCAAGCGCGAGTTGCTCGAGGCAGCGAGCGGGATCAATCACTCATTTATCACCGAGGTGCCGTACAAGCTGCAGCCCGGGAATGTGAACTATGAGCTGGCTCATAGCCTCGGCGGCGTCTTCGAGTATGTGGATGCCCTTGGTGCCGCGAGCTCGGCCGGCAAGCGCGGCGCGTTCGAGGACATTGCGGCACACGAAGAGGCTCTCGGCGAGCGACTCCTGTCGTGGCTGCGCGGGAAAAAGGGTGTGAGCATCATCGGCGAGGCGAGTTCGGATCGCACGCGGCGCGTTCCGACGATCGCCTTTCGGTTCCATGGAGTGACTCCGGAGGCGGTCGTTCGCAGAGTCGACGAGAGTCGCATCGGCATTCGTCACGGTGACTTCTATTCGAAGGGCCTCGTCGGGCAGCTAGGCCTGCAAGCCTCCGGCGGCGTCGTGCGCGCGTCGATGGTGCACTACAACACAGTGGCCGAAGTAGACCGACTCATCACCGCGCTGGATGCAGCCACGAGCTGAGCCACGAGGCGTACACATTGGCGAGGGCTGTCGCATTTGAGTTGCCGCGACTGCGCGGCAAGGCGACTCTCATGACGTGAGGCTCGCCGGTTTCTCGTTCGCGCTGGCGTCCATGCTCATCGCTGGCGTGGCGTCCGCAGATGACCGACGCGTCGTCGCGGTGATGGTGGACGGAACGATCGATCTGAGCGCCGCACTCCCCAAGACGTGGAGCGTCTCGAACGCGGCGTCTTTCAACGCGGCGATGCGCGCACTCGGCCAAACGACGCCGGTCGGCAAGGCGCTCAAGAGCGGCCGGCGCGACGCACTCATCGAACGCGCGCGTAAGGCAGCTGTCGCCGACAACGACGAGGCCGTTCTTCTGGTCAGCGTCGAGCGTCAGCGCAAGGCGCGACTCGTCACGATCGTGCTCGTCGATCCGGCGCACGACACACCCACGCTCGACACGACGGTCACGTTGCCGGCCAGCCCGAGCGCCTCGGACGCGCAGAAGCTCATGGCGGCGATCGCCGGAC
>ENA-OFCD01001634-OFCD01001634.1-metagenomes-genome-assembly--contig:-NODE-1634-length-10830-cov-3.439443_pt1 | contig 10830 bp, 8 predicted proteins | sample MGYA00153392_OFCD01 | MGnify analysis MGYA00153392 | reverse complement strand
GCGCTGGGTCAGCGCCGGGCCAATGCATCGCGGGATTATCTGGTGGCACGCGGCGTCAGCTCGGCCCGCATCACCACCATCAGCTATGGCAAGGAGCGCCCGACGGCGGTGGGTTCGGACGAGCAAGCCTACGCCCAGAACCGCAACGCGACGACCTCTGTCCGCTAGGATGCGCCACGCCTGGCTGGCCATCGCGGGGCTGTTGATGCCCTGCTTGGCTGCAGCGCCGGCGGTTGCGCAAATGGATAGCCGCGAGGGGATCGCGTTGCAGAACCAGATCCTGGAGATGCGGCGTGACCTACAAGCCTTGCAGTCGCAGCGTGGCCAGCCGTCCCCCGCGCCGCTGCGCGCGTCGAGCGGGGGCGGCGGCAACGAGATTGCGGCGCAGCTGCTGGATCGGGTGCAGACGCTGGAAGACGAAGTCCGCCGGCTGCGCGGCCAGCTGGATGAGCAAGGCAATGCCCAGCGCCGCCGCATGGAGGAGATTGCCAAACGCCAGGCAGAGGCCGATTTCGCCCGGCAGAACCCGCCCACCGTCGCCCCAATCGCGCCGCCCGCACGGCTCGATCCCCCGCCATCGCAGGGTGGCACCGGACGCCGCCCGCCGGAACTGGCGATGCAAGAGGGCAACGCCGCCCTGGCCCGGCGGGATTACCCGGCGGCCGAAGCCGCAGCGCGTGAGGTGCTGGGCGGTGCGCGGTCACCCCGCACAATCGACGCGCAATTCCTTCTGGCGCAATCGCTGTACGGGCACCGGGATTACGCCGGGGCCGCTGTAGCGTTTGACGACAGTTATAGCGCGGCCCGCACCGGCTCACGTGCGCCGGACGCGTTGGTGGGCCTGGCCAACTCGTTGTCGGGCATGAACGATAGCAAGTCGGCCTGCCAGGCGCTCGACCGGTTACGGGCAGAGTTCCCGAACCCGCGTGGCGACGTGCGCATCGCCGCGCAAGCCGCCCGGACCCGCGCCGCCGCCCATCGGAGGCATCATCCCGCCGCCGCCCGCGCCCATCGCGTTGCCCGAGAGGCGCACGTAGATGACGGCGGTGCCTACGAAGATGATGGGGTAGGCGACGAACACGCCGAGACAGCACGCGCAGAGACCGACGAGCATCACGCCGATCGACGCGAGCGCGAAGACGAAGATCATCAGCTTGTGGCCGCGCGTCGCTTTCCAGCTCTTCGAGATGGCGTCCATGAAGCCGATGCCCTCGTCCACCATGTAGAACTCGGCGAGCGACATTCCCATGGCCCAGATGATCGCCGGAATGAACAAGAGCGGGAGCGAGAACACGAAGATGAGCTGCGTGACGAACGTGTAGAGCAGGATGGGCAAGAAGGACCGGCCGCCGCTGAAGAGGTCGCCGAAGTTCGGCGTCTGCCCGCGCGCCGCGGAGATCCACACCTTGATCAAGCCGCCCTGGAAGAACGCGGCGATGATCATCGTCGGGATCGTGAAGCCCCACGTGATCGCCCAGAAGCCGGGCTCTTGCAAGACCGCCAACGGGTCGGACGGGTCTTGGTAGCCCTTGGTGATCTGGCCGGCGATTTGGTTGATGGCGAACCCCGGGACGGCGGCGACCAAGTACGTGAAGACGAGCGTCACGAAGTGAGTCTTCACGGCCTCCCAGCCGATGCTCATCGACTCACCGACCGACCACGGCTGCGGGCCCATGTCCTGGCCGCCTCCTTGTTGGAACTGCGGCGGCGGGGTGGCTTGCGGCGGGGCGTAGGGATTGTATTGCATGTTCGGTTGGGGGGGAGGGTATGAGCACCTCATGAGCGTGGCAACTGTCATCACTCCGGGTGTGGTCACGCGGTTCGCGCCGTCACCGACGGGAGACCTCCACCTTGGAGGCGCGCTCGTGGCCATGGCTTCGTGCACGAGAGGCGTGATGCGGCTGCGCGTGGAGGACCTCGATCCCCCGCGCATCGTCGCGGGCTCGGCAGAGCGCATCATCGTAGACCTCGAGTGGCTCGGCATCGCGTGGCAAGGCGAGGTCGTGTGGCAGTCGCGGCGCACTGACGCGTACGAACGCGCGATCGCCGAGCTCGATCGCAAGGGGCTCGTCTATCCGTGCGACTGCTCGCGCGCCGAGATCGCGCGTGTCGCGTCGGCGCCTCACGAGGGCGAGGACGTCCTATATCCGGGCACGTGTCGCGACAAAGATCCGAAGCGCGAGATGAAGCGACAGCCCGCGCTACGAGTGCTCGTCGAAGGGAGCGTGGGCTTCGACGATCTCGTGATGGGTCGCTTCGACCAGGACCTCGCGCGCGATGTCGGGGACTTCGTCTTGCGGCGAGGCGACGGCGTCTTCGCCTACCAGCTCGCCGTCGCCGTGGACGACGCGGAGATGGGCATCACGGAGGTCGTGCGCGGCCGCGACCTGCTCGCCTCCACGCCGCGTCAGCTATACTTGATGCATCAACTGGCGTTCACGAAGTGCCCTGTTTATGCCCATGTGCCACTCGTCGTCGGGCCCGACGGCGCGAGGCTCTCCAAACGCACCCCGGGCTCTCGCGTGCGCGAGCTTCGAGAAGCCGGCGTCTCCCGCGAGCGCGTGAGGCGATGGCTGACGGGACTGCTGCCGTGGCCCGATCGCGACGTAAGCATCCCCGCCCGTTGGTGAGTCAGCTAAACTTGAGCGAGAGCCACACGCCGAGTCCGAGGCCGATGATGACCGCCGCGATCCACACGAGCTTGTAGGCGTGGCTCGGCTTGGGCTTCTCCGAGCGCGGGGTGCTGTTCGGCGGGACCGACGCGGGTGTCGGGCGCCGGAGGGCCGGCGGTGTGGGCTCCGGGGCCGGGATCGTGTGCGCGTGCGCGAACTCGTCAGGCGCCTTGTCGGCGATGACCACGGGAGCGGGCGTCGCGCTCGCGTCGCTCTTCGGTCGTACGCCGTCCACGTCGTCTGGGTGATCGGCCGCATGACCGATCGCGATCTTGAGCGCGAGCGCGGTCGGGTAGCGCTCGATCGGGTCCTTCGCGAGCGCGTGCATCACCACGGCCTCGAGCGCCGCCGGGATGTTGCGATCCTTGGCGCGCTCGCGCGGCGGCGTCGGAGGCTGCGTGAGGTGGGCGGTGAGCACCGAGAGCGGCGAGACGCCAGTGAACGGCACCTTGCCGCAGAGCATCTCGTAGAGCATCACGCCGACCGCGTACACGTCGCACCGCGCGTCGAGCTCGTCTCCGCGCGCTTGCTCCGGTGCCATGTACTCCGGCGTGCCGAACACCATGTTCTGCTGGGTCAGCGCCGTAGTCTCGGTGCCCGCGCCCGTGACGATCTTCGCCATGCCGAAGTCGACGACGATGGCGTGGTCGTCCTTCTCGAGCAGCACGTTGGCGGGCTTCAAATCACGGTGGATGACGCCTTGCGCGTGCGCGGACGCGAGCGCGTTGCACACCTGCGTCGCGATCTCGTTGATGCGCGCGAGCGGCAACGGCGCCATCTCCCGCAGCACCTGATCGAGCGGCGGCCCGTCGATCTTCGGAAGCGCGATGAAGAGCAGCCTGCGCTCCTCGTGATGAGGATCGACGACCTCGCCGTAGTCGAGGATGGGGCACAGGTTCTCGCCCTGCAGCCTGCGCAGGATGTTGGCCTCGCGCGTGAACCGGCCACGAATCTGTTTGTCCATCAAGAGGTGCGAGTGGATCACCTTGAGCGCAATGGGTGCGCGCGTACGCTCCGTGCCGTCCTTCTTGTCCTCGCCTAGCCTCAGAGCGTCGTAGACGATCCCGGTGCCGCCTTCGCCGAGCACGCCGACGATCTCGAAGCGCTCGTCGAGCACGCGCCCCGCGCTGATCGGCGACACGGAGAGCGTCACGGGCGTGTTCCGATCGCTCTTGAAACTCGACTTGGCTGGCAGCTCGGACATCGCGACTCGCGAGACTATCGCTTTCTGTCCTTGAGCGGAGGAGGGTCGTGCAGCATGACCTCCCAGTCCTCGAACGGAGGCTCCACGGGCTTGCCGGTGACGTACTGGAGGATGGATTGCGCGGCTCGATTCTCCGCGTGTTTCGCGTTCAACACCGAGCCATCCTCGTCTAGTTCGAGCACGTTGATGTAGGTCGCGTACGCCTGCTCGAGCGCGCTCGGCGCGGAGAAGATGCACGAGTAGTCGACGCCTTCCAGCAGCGGATATCCTACGCTCCTGTTGGCGATCCGAAGGAGAAGGTCCTTATCGCGCCGCTCACGTGAGCCATCGTATTGCCCTCGCTACTTGCATATTGCACGGATCTTCGGAGACACGGCCATGGGGTCGAGGTCCTTCGCGCTCGGGTCGTTTGCCTTCCACGCGAGGCACTCGGTCGCGGCGAGGTTCTTCGCGTCGAGGGCGACGTAGGTCGTCGTGAGCGCGCGGTGGATCGTGGCGAGCTGCGCGCGCGAGAGATCGGGCGTGCCGAGCATGCGGCTGCCTCGCGCGACAGACTCGACCCAACGGCCCGTGCGAACGTCTGCGAGCAGCTCGGGGAGCTCGGCCGAGATCTTCTTCTGCGTGTCGAGCGCCGAGCCCGCGGCCTCGGAGCGGTCGAGCCCGGCGGCCTTCGACGCCTCCTCTCGCCCCGCGTCCGTCAGCTGGATGTCGACGAGCGGGATCAGCACGACTTGGCCCCTCACGAGCTCGCTCTTCTCGATGCCGTTGTACGCGTGGATCTGCCACGTGCGATCGCGGTCGCCGAGGTAGCGCAGCGCGAGGTCCGTGGTCTTGTCGCCTCCCGACGCGATGACGGTCATCACGAAGGGCACGCGGACCTCCGTGCCTTCGGTAGGGGCGATCCAAGCCACGGCGCCGTTGCTGCGCGCCAGGACGTCCGCGCGATCGCCGTCGCCGAGATACGCCCGCGCGAGCTTCGGCCAGGTCTCGCCCGGGACGATGCGGTGGTGCCACGGCGCCGGGATCTCGAGGCGCATGCCTGCAACGACGGCGCTGCCACCCTGCACGTCGAGCGCGTTCACTCCCGCGAGAATGGTCTCCATCTTCGCGTTGCCGTACACGCGCGTCGCGATGCCGCTCAGCGACTCACCAGGCTGCACGACGTGGATGAACGCGTGAGCGTCTCGCGCGAGCGCGGCGCTGGTGATCGCTGCGATCCAGATGGCGCGTCTCATCGAGCGTCGCCTTCCGCGCCCGCGTCGTCATCGGAGGAGGTGACGTCCATCGTGACGTCGAGCACGATGGATTGCCCTGGCTCGATCACCACGCGACGAGTCTCGGGGTGAGCGGCCGGATGCGTGAACGAGACGTAGTGCGTGCCCGGCGTGAGGCGGATGGGACGTGCCATCGGCGTCACGTCGATCGACTGCCCGTCCACGGCGACCTCCGCCCATGGTGTGGCGAGCAAACGAACCTCGCCCGAGAGCTGCGCCGCCGGATCGATCGCGCCTTCGAGCGCCGCCGACGGGTCGTTGCGCGCGGAGTAGCGGATCCAGCCAAATCCGAGGCCCAAGATGACGGTCGCCGCCGAGAGCGTCCACGGCGATCGTAGCGAGAGGCCCTCGCTCGCGAGCTGCGGGATCGCGTGCGGCTTGCCTGGATCCGCCGCGCGCAGCCGTGCGAGCGCGAGCGCGGACAAGACCAACTCGGCGTAGGTAGCGTCCGTCCGCGAGCGTACGAATGCCTCGAGCTCGTGCGCGATGATCCGCGCCGACGCAGGGCGCTCGTCGGGCGACTTCTCCAAGCAGCGCATGATGAGGCGCTCGAGCGACCTCGGCACGTCGGGCACGCGCGTGCGCAACGGGATCGCTGGATCGCGTCGTGTGCGAAACCCGGTCGCGCGTTTGTCGGCTTCGTGCGGCGCCTCTTTGTCGAACGGACGAATGCCCGCGATGCACTGGTACATCAGCACGCCGAGCGAGAAGAGATCGCTGGCGGGCCCCACGACGTCGCCGAGCAGCTGCTCTGGTGCCATGTACGCGGGCGTACCGAAGAGCGGCTCGCGGTTCTCCGTGAGCGGTTCGTCCGCCGTCGGCAAGCGATCACGGTGCGCGATACCGAAGTCGACGAGCTTCACGATGCCGCGCTTACCGATGATCACGTTCGCCGGTTTGATGTCGCGGTGGACGACTCCGCGGTCGTGCACGTGCTCGAGCCCGCGTGCGATCTCGAGACCGATCGCCGCGGCCACCTCCGGGCGCAGCTTCACCTTCTTGGCGAGCACCTGCGCGAGGCTGTACCCGCTGATGTACTCGAGGACGAGATACATCTGGTCCGGGGTCTTCACGAAGTCGAGCATCGAGACGATGTTCGGGTGCATCAGCTCGGCGAGCACGTGAGCCTCCCGCTCGAGCGGCGCGGCGAACGACGAATCCGGCGAGATCGTGGGCTTCAGCGCCTTGATCGCGACCTTGCGTCCGATGGGCTGTTGGGTCGCCTTGTAGACGGTCGCGAGCGTGCCTGAGCCTAGCTCCGAGACGATCTCGTAGGAGCCGAAGACGGGCGGCTCAGCCATCTCGGTTCAACAACACGTGACCTGTCATCGATAGCGGCTGCGGCAAACCCATCAGTTCGAGCATGGTCGGAGCGACGTCGCAGATGCGCCCACCGACTGCGATGCGCGCGCTCGCGTCGTCATCGTTCACGTACAAGAGCGGCACCGGGTTGGTCGTGTGTGACGTGTGCGGAGCGCCCGTGGCGGGATCCTTCATGAGCTCGCAGTTGCCATGATCCGCGGTCACGATCACCGCGCCTTTGTTGCGCCTCACAGCGTCCACCACGCGTCCGACGCACTCGTCGACGACGTGCACGGCAAGCGTGGCGGGCCCCAACATCCCCGTATGACCGACCATGTCCGGGTTCGCGAAGTTCACGAGGACGAAGTCGTACTTGCCGCTGTCGATCGCGAGGACGACCGCGTCCGCGACTTCACGCGCGCTCATCTCGGGCTTCTCGTCGTAGGTCGCGACCTCCTTCGGCGAAGGCACCATCTTGCGATCCTCGCCGACCATCGCCTCCTCGCGACCCCCGTTGAAGAAGTACGTCACGTGCGCGTACTTCTCGGTCTCCGCGCAGCGAAACTGGGTCCTGCCTGCTGCGGAGATCACCTCGGGGAAGATGTCCGGGAGCTCCGCCTTCGGGAACGCCACCGGCAACCCGAGCGAGGCGTCGTAGGTCGTCATGCATGCATAGTGCACGAAAATGGCGCCGCCATTCTTGCGGTCGAATGCATCGAAGGTCGGCATGGCCAAAGCGCGCGTGAGCTCTCGTGCGCGGTCCGGGCGGAAGTTGAAATGGAGTCCGACGTCCTTGTCGTGCGCGACGCCCGCGTAGTCTCCGACGACGAACGGCTCCACAAACTCGTCGGTCTTCTTCTGGTCGTACGACTCTCGGATGCCCGCCATGGCCGTCAGCTTTCGCGGCGCGCTCGCGTGCACAATCGCGTCGAACGCCTTCTGCACGCGCTCCCACCGGTTGTCCCGATCCATCCCGTAGTAGCGACCGCCAACGGTTCCGATGACACCTTTGCCCAAGAGGTGCTTCTCGAGCTGGGCGATGTATCCAGGCGCCGTCCCCGGCTGCACGTCTCGCCCGTCCAAGAACGCGTGAACCACGCAAGAAACGGCCGCCGCGTGCGCCAGATCGATCAACGCGCAGAGGTGAGTGAGCAAGCTGTGCACGCCGCCGTCCGAGACGAGGCCGAAGAGGTGAAGCCTGCCGCCGCGCTCTCTCGCTGCAGCGATCGCGGACTTGATGACCGCGTTGTCCTTCAGCGTGCCGTCATAGATCGCGTTGTCGATGCGCGAGATGTCCATCATCGCGATCCGCCCCGCGCCGAAGTTCAAGTGGCCGACCTCGCTGTTGCCCATCTGTCCCGGAGGCAAGCCCACGTCGGGGCCCGACGTGCCGATGACGCCGTGCGGATATTTTGCATAGAGCGCGTCGAGCGCCGGAGTCTGCGCCATGCGCACCGCGTTGTCCGCGCGCTCGGCGCGTTCGCCGAAGCCGTCGAGGATCACCAACACCATCGGCCTAGGAATGCGTCGCGCCATCTCCCCCGCAAAGTATACCCTCGCACTCATGTTGGCGATGACCGAGCCCGAGCTGTTGGCGTTTCTAGTGAGCGCCTTCCCGCGCCTCGACGCGACGCGGTTCTCCATCGATCGCTTGACGAATCAAGAGTTAGTCCTCAGGCTCGCGACCAACGAGGACCACATCCGCCCAGGCGGCACGATCAGCGGGCCGACGCTGATGATGATGGCAGACACGGCGACGTGGCTCCTGCTCACCTCGCAGATCGGGCCCGTCGCTCTCTCAGTGACCACGAACCTCAACATCCATTTCTTGCGCAAGCCGGCCGTCGGCGCGCTCATCGGCCGCGCGACGATGCTGAAGCGCGGTAAGCGCCTGGCCACCGCGCAAGTAGAACTCACCACCGACGCGCAACCCGAGATCGTCGCGCACGCGACGGTCAGTTACTCGATTCCGTAAAATTCAGGATCGGGGCCGCCAGGGCTCTAGTTCAGGCTCGTTCGCTTCTTCTCGAGCCTTGCGAGGTCTGACCGCGTCTGTGCGAGCAGCCCGGGATCTTTCCCCACCTCGATGGAGCGCGTCAAATCTGCCTTCGCTTGCGAGATCGCGCCGAGGCGCGCCGCGAGTAGGCCGCGATCGCGCAGCGCGGGAGCGTCGTCGGGAGAGAGAGAGAGGATGCGATGCATCACGACCATCGCGCGCGCGAAGTCGGCGCGCTGGAGGTACACACCGCGAAGATTCATGAGCCATCTCAGCATCACGACGCGCGTGGTCGCGGGCTCGAGCATCTGGGGCGTCACCATGGTGGGCGGCGCTTGACCGGCTTGTCCGCTCACCTTCTGCAGCAGGGCGAGCAGGCTCTCGTCGGTCATCGTCTTGCCGCCGAAGAACGGATCAACGAACGCGAAGCCGTCTTGCGCGTCGTCGATGCGAACGAGAAAATGCCCCGGAAAAGCCACGCCGTTCGCCTTGACTCCCGCCCGCCGCGCGACCTCCGTGTAGACGAGTGCGAGTGAGATCGGGATGCCCGTGCGCCGCGCGAGCACGTCAGGCAAGAGGCTGTTCTTCGGGTCGTAGTAGTCCGTCTCGTTGCCCGAGTAGCCGGCCTCCTCGTACAAACGCACGCGGAGCGCGTCGGCTTGCTCGCTCGCCGTTACGGACGCGAGTCGTCGTGCGAGCAGCGGCTTGGCGAGCTCGTCGAGCTGACCGAGCAACGCGTCCACGTCGAGCGCGGGATACTCGTCCGTGGCGAGGAGTGCGACCCCGCGCGCGAGGTCGAGCGGATCACCGCGGGCCACGAGCTGCTCGAACGCGTCCATGTCGGCGCATGTTACCTCGCCGACGGTCGCGGGTCGCCGCTCAAGTGCGCTTTGCCGGCGCTTTGGGCTCGAGCTTCTTCAGCGACGAGCGCCGCAGGGAGACAGCGTCATTGCACAGCTCATCTGCCCGCTCGTTGAGTGGAACGCCCGAGTGCCCCGGCACGTACACGAAGCGCACCTGGCGCCCCACGAGCTGCTCCTTGATGCGCGCGATCTGCTCTCGATTCGCCTTCGCCTTCCAACCCTGCGAGAGCACGCCGATGGCGTACTTGCTGTCCGTGTGCGCGACCAGCGGCTGGTCCGGCGGCGCGAGCGCGAGCGCCTGCGCGGCCAGGGACTGGGCGGCCGTAGCTTCCGCCAGTGCCCTCACGGGGTCTGATGGCGCGAGGCCGGTGGCCAGTTCGAGATGACGGGCAGCTTCGGAGGCCCGGGTGCGTGCGTCGGCGCCGACCCCACCCCGACGGGTGGTGATGAAGTCGTTGGCGGCAGAGATCTGACTGAACGCCGTGCTCATGGCGGTGGGCAGCTGTGCGGTCGCGGACTGCAGCTTCTGCTGCTCGTCACGCACGGCGTCGAGCACGCGGTCGAGGGCCGCATTCGCTGTGCTGAGCGAGGCGAGGCTGGCCAGCGGATCGGCTGGCCCGGTACCGGTCGTGGCCGCGGTGAGTGCAGCTTGCGCGGCCGCTGTGGGCTCACTGAGGAAACCGGATGCGGCGGCTGGCAGGGCTCTCGCGGTCGCCAGATCCTGCTGGGTGTCGGCAACCGCAGCGGCCAGTGTGCTGCGGGCATCCGCCAGCCCGGCCGCGAGAGTGTCGATCGAATCGAGAAGCTGGGTGGTCTGGCCGATACTGGCCTGAGCCGCACGCACGTTGATCGCTGCGGCAGCGGAGTCGCCACTGGCTATCGCCGCCTGCACTGCCGATCCGGAGCTACCAACGAACTCGAGGAGCTTGGTGACCTGATCGGGGTTGCCGGTGATCGAGGAGAGTGCCGCCGGCGAAAATGATTCCTGAAGCGTGGTGAGCGTGGCTCGCGCCGTCGCGAGTCGCGCTGTGACCGTCTCGGCATCCGTCACGACGGTCAGAAGGGCTTGTGGCGCGTTCTGTTCGAGCCTGCGCAAGTCGTCGAAGGCATCCGCCTGGGCGTCGAGTTCGGTGTCGGCGGCCTCGCAGAGGTCGATAATTCGGCTGGTCATCACACGTTTCTGCTCCGGCGTCTCCGGAACCGAATCATCGAGCTTCTGACGCAGGGTGAAGGCCTCAGCCACCTGGGATTTGGCGGTGGCGAGGCTAGCACTGAATGGAGTGGTCGCCTCAGTGCCGAACTGCGCGATGGCGAAGCCGAGGTCTTGCTCGCTCGTCTTCAGAGAGTCATCGAGCCGCACGAGCAGGCTGCCGGCCCGCTGGTCCAGTTGTGCCTGGCTCGGGCCGGCAGGAGCGGATACCCCGCCACCTGCTGTCCTCTTTCGTCGAGACCGCAGGAAGAATATGACGCCGAGCACGACCAGTGCCAGCAACATGAGCACGATCACAATCGGCAGGGC
>ENA-OFCD01001633-OFCD01001633.1-metagenomes-genome-assembly--contig:-NODE-1633-length-10832-cov-2.990628_pt1 | contig 10832 bp, 6 predicted proteins | sample MGYA00153392_OFCD01 | MGnify analysis MGYA00153392 | reverse complement strand
GTTTACCCATATGCCGGACAGCGTAGAGCCGCAAACAACCGGCGCGCTGCCGGTAGGTTACAAAAATACGCTTTGTAATTTGTTGTATTACAACCCTGCGCAAACCTATTTTGTCCCTAAAGCTGCCGACGGCACGCCGTTACCAACGCCTAGTATCACGGCGGCTTATTACAATTATTTCGTCGACAATGTGACGACTGTTAATTTGACAACAAGCTTTAGAGCGCATGATGCTACGACGCGTCGTGTTCTGTCATCGGCTGTCGATCCGGCACAGCCTGCTTACTATTACACCTATACCGGGGTACAAACACTGACACCCGGTGCTGGCGCATGCATGGACGTTGACAGTAACGCCACTCAAGCTGCTTCCGGTGGGGGGACCTTCACGCGGGTATTGGTGAGCGCGACCTCGGGCAGGCCTGGTGCCGTTGATGAGCGGCAAAATTTTGCGATATGGTTTAGCTATTACCGCACTCGCATGTTACTGACTAAAAGCGCGGTGAGTTTGAGCAACAATTACCGGGTTGGTTTTATTAACACCCGCCCGGGAAGTCCGGTCACGTCCAATAATTATTTGGCGATTAACGACTTTGATACCGTACAGCGCACGGCTTGGTTCAATAAAGTTTTCGCGCAGACTTCCGCTGGCGCCTCGCCAGTACGTGAAGCGTTAGCCCGTGTTGGTCGACATTATGGCGGCAAGCAGGACGGCATCAATACCGGCATGACCGGCGATCCGGTGCAGTATTCATGCCAGCAAAATTTTACGATCATGACGACAGACGGGTACTGGAATAGTGCAGCTGAAACAGCGGGCCCCGTCCAACTTGATGGCACCACGCTAGTTGGCCAGCAGGATAGCCCTATTACACCAACCAGCGGTTTGGCACCGCGTCCCATCTATGATGGATCGACAGATGCCGCTGTGATTTTAACAGGCAAAAATAATGCTTATAACTATGCGCCCTGCTCGGCCGGTTATTCGCTCGTCAGTACCAATCAAAATTTAAAGAGCACCAGTCAGAATTTGTTGAGCACCTCTTATGACACGGTGAGCACTAACCAAAAGCTCCTTAGCACCACGCAAAACTTGAGGAGTACTAACCAAAATTTGCAGAGCTCTGTGCAAAATATTCAAAGTACCGTACAGAACCAGCAAAGCACGGTTCAGAACCTGCAAAGCACAAACCAAAATCTGCAAACCACAACACAAACAACTCAAAGCACGACACAGAACACGCAAAGCACCCAACAAAATCGTCAGAGCACCAATCAAAATTTGCAAAGCACGGCACAGAACACCCAGACCTCAACGCAGATCACACAGACGACATCGCGTACCACGCAAAGTACCCAGCAAAATCGTCAGAGTACTAATCAAAATTTGCAAAGCACGGTACAGAACACACAATCTACCCTGCAAAATAGACAAAGTACTAATCAAAACCTTCAGAGCACAACGCAAAATTTGCAAAGCTCCAACCAACCAACGCAAAGCACCTCGCAGGTGACTCTGAGCACTGCGCAGATCAAGCAAAGTCAAACGCAAAATTTACAAAGCACGACGCAGACGACGCAAAGCACCAGCCAAATTACGCGCAGCACCGCACAAACATTGCAAAGTACCGTGCAAAACTTGCAGACGCAAACGCAGGTTTCGCAAAGCACGCTTCAGTGGTTTCGTTACGATGCCAGTACCGAGCTTTCCTCGCCCGTTGCGCCGCCATGTATAACATCCGGCACATTTACTTGTTCATCGGTCGCCACGGGGCCAACATTGGTCGCTTCTTGTACAGCGGCTTCGCCCACCTCGGGAAACGCCTTTATTGCAACAACATGTTCAACCACGTCCGTTGCCACCAATACGCCGGTTGCGAGCTGTACTGCTTCGGGCGCAAATTCCGGGAACGGATTTACCACCACCACGTGCTCAACCAACAACACGACCAGCGTACCGGTTGCCAGCTGTACGGCAGCGTCGGGTTCAGCGGGCAATAACTACACCACCACGACATGCACGCCAAACAACAGCGGGCCAACCGGCGTAGCCTCTTGTACACCGTCGGCGGCATCGTCTGGCAATAGCTACGTCGCGACAACCTGCGGCACAAACAACACCTTACCAATTGGGGTATCAAGCTGCACACCGATTAGTCCGACCATGGCTAACAGCTACACCACCACCACCTGTGCAACGCCCACAACAGGTCCAACGGGTGTTTCTAGCTGTACGAACGCCTCTGCAAATTCTGGAAATAGCTGGACGAGCACAACCTGCTCAACCAACAACGCATCGAGTGTTCCGGTAGCATCCTGTACGCCGCAGATTGGCGGTACCGGGAATGCATGGTTGACAATCACTTGCGTCACCACCTCGACAGGGCCAACGGGAGTGTCATCTTGTTCACCCGTTGCGGCTTCGTCGGGCAATAGCTATACCGCCACAACCTGCGGTAGCAGCTCGACCGGGCCAACCGGTGTTGCCAGCTGCGCGGCGGTTGCTGCCGGTTCCGGCAATAGTTGGACGGCAATAACTTGCGGAACAAATAACTCGACAAACGTGCCGGTTGCTAGCTGTACCGCCTCTGGGCCATCATCAGGCAATAGCTACACCACGACTAGCTGTCCGGCACCGATCGTAACAAGCAATGTGCCGGTGGCAAGCTGTACCGGGGCAGCAGCATCGGCAGGTAATAGCTACACGACGACGACCTGTCCTGCCCCGATTACGACAAGCAATGTTCCAGTCGCGAGCTGTACCGCCTCAGGACCAACATCAGGGAATACCTATACAACAACCACATGTTCGCCCTTAGCCAGCGGACCAACACCAGTTGCAAGCTGTGTGGCGTCTGGAGCGACGGCGATCAACAGCTATACCGCTACAAGTTGCGGTACCAACAACACGACCAATGTTCCGGTGGCAAGCTGTACGCCTGCCATTGCTGGCGGCGGCAACCTTTATACGACGACAACCTGCCCCGCGCCAATTGTTACGACAAATGTCCCCGTTGCAAGTTGTACTGCATCCGCTGCCACTGCCGGCAATAGCTATACATCAACGACTTGTCCCTTGCCCATTACCACGACGAATGTACCCGTATTGACTTGTACGGCGTCGGGCGCAAATTCTGACTGGCCCAACGCCCGTTGTATCGTGCACGACGGTTGCGCCAACTGCCGGCAATGGATTCGTGGCCACCACTTGCGGCAGTAATGTTGTTGGGCCTACCGGCGTCACGACCTGCACTCCGCAGGTCGCGAGTTTGGGCAATGCCTGGACAACTATCACCTGCAATACAAACAATACAACCAATATTCCTGTTGTAACCTGCACGCCATCCGGTCCTATCGCTGGAAACGGCTACACCACAACCACTTGCCCGCCGTCAAATGTCACCACCAATGTGGCCGTCGCTTCGTGTACACCGTCTGCGGCAAACGCAGGCAATACGTTCACGTCTACAACATGTCCCCTACCTTTGCTCTCGGGTCCGACACCGATAGCGTCATGTACTGTTGCGGCTGCATCGTCCGGCAATAGTTGGGTTGCTACAACTTGCGGCGTAAACAATACGGGCCCGATCGGGGTAGCCACATGCACAGCTTCTGCGGCCGCACCGGGAAATGCATTCACCACAACCGCTTGCAATTCCGTGGTTACGCCGAATACACCTGTCGCAAGTTGTACGGTCACTGCTGCAACGTCTGGCAACAGCTGGACAGCCACAACCTGCCCGGCACCGATTGTGACAACCAATGTGCCAGTCGCAAGCTGTACCGCTGCGGTTGCTTCTGGCGGAAATAGCTGGACAACGACCACCTGCCCGGCGCCGATAACATCGGGACCAAACCCCGTTGCATCGTGTACTGCTGTTGCGGCATCGGCTGGCAATTCATATACCGCCGCCACTTGTCCTGCCCCTGTCGTCACTACTAACGTGCCCGTCGCTACCTGTACGGCCGCCGCGGCCGCATCCGGCAATACTTGGACGACTACGACTTGCCCTGCCCCAAATGTCGTAACCAATGCGCCTGTGGCATCCTGTACCCCTGCATTAGCTAATGCAGGCAATAGTTATACAACCGTTACCTGCCCGGCACCAGTTGTAACGACAAATGTCCCAGTCACCAGTTGTACGCCAGCAATAGCCAGTTCCGGAAATAGTTGGACGACGAGGACTTGCCCCGCCGCTAATACCACGGGACCCACTCCGGTAGCGACTTGCACGGCCATAGCGGCTAGTTCTGGTAACAGCTTTACTTCAACGACATGTCCCGCACCAGTTGTTACCGGCCCGACTGCTATTGCAAGCGGATCGTGTAGCGCAGCATCACCGGTAACAGGCAATAATTTTGTGACTACGACCTGTGGCGTGGTGAATGCTGGCCCGACGGCGGTACAGACGTGTACGGCATCGTCAGGCGCATCGGGAAATGGCTGGGTGACGACGAGCTGCGGTAGCAACACAACGACCGCGGTGCCGGTGGCAAGCTGTACTCCAACTGCAGCAACCTCTGGCAATAGCTGGGTTACCACGACCTGCCCGCCCCCCAACACTACGGCGCCCGTAACACCCATCCTCGGTTGCACTGCCTCGGCAGCAAACAGTGGGAATAGTTTTGTCTCCACCGCCTGCGTTACGGTGCCAGGCCAAAAGATTCAGTACGCCACTACCACCAATGTGACCACGACCCAATACAGCGGCGGCACTCAGGTGAGCCAATCGACAGCACCGCCAACCACACCACCGGCCGCGGATCTCAGCGGCGTCTGCTACACCCCAGGCATTAATACACTGCCATCTATTTTGGGTTTGACTGCGCCTGGCACCACCGATCCGGTTCTTGGACTGTTGCCCCCCGCTTTGCCGGGTGGCTGTAGTGCTTGGCCTTGTACAACCAGCGGGACAACATTGACTGGCAGTGTGAATTCATTATCAGACGTTGCCCAGTACTACTACGTGACCGACTTACGTCCATCGATGATTGATAACGTGCCATCGTCTAACTCTGGCCCCGAGGATGACCGTGCACCTTGGCAGCACATGACCACATTTACGATTGCACTGGGTGTAACAGGAACAGTGAATTACAACGCCAATTATAAATCGGCTGCTATTGGGGACTTTGCGGACATTCGTACCGGTGTTAAAGATTGGCCCGTGTGGCCAGACCCAACCTACGACTACGTCGCCTCGCCAACCTTATACCAAAGTGCTCGCGCTATTGACGATTACTGGCATGCTGCTGTGAATGGACGCGGGCTATATTTTAGCGCGGGAGATCCAACCTCGGTTGTTAACGGATTGTTGGGCGCGCTTAATGGCATCACTGCCCAACTCGGCGCCGGTGCAGGCGCTTCCATCGCCAACCCCGTTTTAACACCAACCAGTAATTTCTCATACGCACCTAGTTTCACCACGGTGGCGTGGACGGGTGACGTAACAGCTAAAACACTTGATGTTACAACCGCTTTGGCATCTTCGACACCATTCTGGTCGGCAGCAACAAAACTAAATGCATTGGTTGGTAACTTATGCGATAACCGTAATATTTATTTAATGCGTAATGGCGCCGTTAATAACCTGGTCAATTTTTCATGGAACAGTTACCGCTGTGATGCGTTTGGCAATCCAACGGGCGTTGCCAATACGGGTTTGAATGCGACCGAGCAGGCATTATTTGGCTCCACCAAGCTGGCGTTACTGAGTCAATACGCAAGCATGACGGATGGCACTGCCGGCACGGTAAATCAACGCTCGCTTGCGGTTGGCGCGCCGCTGGTTAACTTTTTACGCGGGTATCGCGGTAATGAGCAATTCGCGACTAACGATGCGGCAAAGTTTTATCGTACTCGTGGCAGCATATTGGGAGACATTATTGATGGCGCGCCAGCATTTGTGTCTGCGCCTTCCCAGTTTTATGCGGACTCTGGATATGCGTCTTTCAAAACGGCCAATGCAAGCCGTCCACCCATGCTGTATGTTCCCGCCAATGATGGAATGCTTCATGCGTTGTATGCAGGAACAAGTACCACCGATACACAAGGCGGAACCGAAGCATGGTCGGTTATCCCGTCTTCAGTTGTTGCCAATATGTATAACTTGGCTGATGCCAACTATGGCAGTAATCATATCTACACCGTTGACGGCACACCGATTTCCGGCGATGTTTATGACACGGTCAGCTCTACCTGGAAAACAGTTTTGGTTGGCGGATTAAACAGCGGCGGCAAGGGTTACTACGCGCTCGATGTTACGGACCCGGTAAATCCAAAAGGCCTGTGGGAATTTAAATGGGGCAGCGCCTGTTATTCAGGAACCCCCACCACCTCTGATTGCCATCTCGGTTTAACCTATGGTCGTCCGCTCATTTCCAAACTGGCAGACGGCACCTGGGTTGTTATGGTGACCTCCGGCTACAACAACATTAACAGTCCGGCAATATTGGGTGATGGACAAGGCTATCTTTATATCCTGAACGCCATGACGGGCAATATTCTTTACAAAATTGGCACGGGTGCAGGCACGGCATTGAATCCGTCGGGCTTGGCGCAAATTACCAGTTTTGTGGACAATCCGTCTATTAACAACACATCCTTGCGCGTATATGGCGGTGATTTGCTCGGCAATATTTGGCGCTTTGATGTTAAGAACGTTTCAGCAACGCCGTCTTCCGTACTGATTGGCACTACCTCTGATCCATCCGGTGTGCCGCAGCCAATTTCTACGGCGATTTTCTTAGCCGAACTAAACGGAACCACCCAATATTTGTTTGTAGGGACAGGTAAGCTACTCGGTACGACTGATTTGGGAAACACACAGATTCAATCTATCTATGGCATTGCTGATCCGCTTTTAACAACGACGGCATACACGAATCTACGTGCATCGCTTACTCCGAACCGAATTTCAGGCACAGGCACGGCGACTACCCGGACGGCTGCATGTTTGGGAACCGTAGCGCAGTGCAAGGTAACAAACGGCTGGGTAACTGATTTGCCCAACCCCGGCGAACGTGTCAACGTGGATGCACAATTACAATCCGGTACACTGGGGTTCTTGAGCAATTTGCCAAGCACTGCGGCGTGCAGCGGCGGTGGTACAGGATATTTCACCCAACTGTCTGCAAAAACCGGACTGGCTGTGGACAGCGCTTTGCCTATATCGGTGGTATACACGAATACATTGTTGGTAGGGCTCTCTACAGTGCTGACCACCACTAATGAAATTTATGGACTCATTACAACAGGTAGTCCACCTAGTGGCCCTGCGCCACCACCTATCCCGGCTTTAAATCAAAAATTCATAATAGAGCCGCTCCCTCCATCGGGTAAACGCGTTAGCTGGAGAGAAATTATCCCAGCTCAATAAAGGGACAAAACGCACTAAATGTCTAGCCCACTTCCACCACGAAACTGGTGGCGGAAATGGGCGGAATACTGACTGATGCCGCATCGTTTCCAATTGATAAAATGGTACACAGCACTTGGCTTTTCCCTAGGGATGCATGCTGTGGGTTATTGGTGGATAGTCGGCACATTTGATTTCAAACCAAGTAGCGCGGAACGCGCTGATTTTTCAGCTTGGCTAGTGCCACTGAGCAATACACAAATAGCCTCTCAGAAATCTAATCTGCCACAAATTGCGAAACCGCAAGCAATTGAACAGTCATCGATTCTGTCGGCGCCAGCTAGGCCAAATCAAAGCGCGCCAGCGGATTCAGATAACAAAAAAATAGATAAACCGTTAATCAATCCGATGCTAGTTGCTGCGTTGGATTTATCTTTTCCTGATTACGCAACGTCTCGCCGCCTCGATCAACCGCCGGTTCCGTTGGCGGATATAGACCCCATCTATCCTGACGACGGGTTGGGTCAGCAAGGCACGGTATTACTACGCCTACTCATCAATGAGCAGGGCAGTGTGGAGAAAGCGGTTGTGCTTGAGTCGTTCCCCAAAGAAATTTTTGACCAAGCCGCCCGTACGGCGTTTGAAAAAGCAAAATTCTCGCCTGGTCGATTGCTGGGGATACCCGTTAAATCGCAATTGACGATTGAGATAAAATTTACGCCATTGAATCGTGGCAGTAGCGTGAATGGTAATCGTCGTTAGTCACGTTTTCTGATTTATTTACCTAAATCAAAAAATTATGAAGCCTTTGGTGTAAATTTTTTGTGTTGGTATAAAATATGATGACCAGTGTTTATGTAGCTAGTTTATGTAGCTAAGTAGATCACAATAAGCAGACCAAAAAGTTGCCGAAATAGCTCAGTTGGTAGAGCAGCGCATTCGTAATGCGAAGGTCGGGGGTTCGACTCCTCTTTTCGGCACCAATAAAATCAAGGGCTTACGTGAGGTAAGTCCTTTTTTATTTACCTGTAGCCCATGTGTAGCCCACCTGTAGCCCACCTGTAGCCCAAATGTAGCCCACCGGTTGCCCAAATGTGGCCCCTTCGCAGCCCAAATCAATCTGGCGAAAATCCAGTCCTAGAAAATTTGACCTTCGCACTAATTTGGGCCCCGAGTTGCTATCCTATTTATTGGGAATTTTTCGAATTTTAATTGCTTTTTTGGCGCGAATGAAGGCTTGCACTTCGTTTGCTTTTAGGCAAAATTTGAATAGCTTTCGTTATTAAATTGAGTGTTGGTTTCCATCGATAGCAGACATTTTTCGATGTCGGCTTTTGACCCATAGCCGCTGTACAGATTTCCCGAAAGCGGCGGTTTAAGGTGTTAGCTCAGGGGCGCGAAGTCGGCTTGCGGGAATAGCGTCCCTCCAGAGCGGCAGGTCAGCCCTCAATTTGCTCAACACCCTTACCCCAATTGCATGTCTCACAAAGAGTACGGAGATTTTCTTTGATCGTCTTTCCGTCGCGTGCATATGGCACAACGTGATCGATGTGCAACCGCACGCCATGCTCTAGGGCTGGTGATCTTCCGCACAGAACGCAGCGGAAATTGTCTCGCACCAGTACGCGATATCGAAGCTTTAGCGGAATCCCCCTTCGATCTTCTGGTGTGAGTCTATTATCTGGCAACGTTTCAGGCGATACGACCACGGTGGTTGATTTGTCACCCTCAGCGATATCAGCGTGCTCTGACATGTGCTCAATGAATGCAGCGCAGGAGTTAAGCCAGCCGCCAAAACGGGTTTTGTAGGTGGTATAGGAATACGCTGGTTCTTGAGCTTCCCATTCATCCTTTGATGGTCGATGCCCGACGCGCTTCCAAACTCGCTCCATCTCCAAAAAAAGGGCGGAGCTAGAAATGAGCGAGCGGTCCTTCTTGACCGGAGCAAGAACGAGCCCAGCAGCGTCAAGTGCAGCTTGCCAAGACCCAAAGCGACTGAGCACGACCGAGCCCTTGCAGAACGAGGAGGCTTGATCGAACTCGTGCCGAGTAAACCTGCGATGCTGGTAAAACTCCGCGACGCGCCGCAACTCGGCCAAGATTGCGTCGTCCGGATACTTGAGGGCGTTTGGTCGATCGAGAGAGAAGTGCATGTAGTTCCTCAGGGCTAGCGTCAGCCATCGCCCGCGCCGCATTGCGGCGTCGGCTGGATGGCGGTGTTACCGTTCCGTTCACTTTCGATCATTTTCTGGAAGATTGTTTCGAACGCATCGAGCTTGGTCGCCTTTATTACCATGCCAAGATTGTTGGGAATGGCTGACACGGCCAGCGGCACATTCTGAGTTGGCACTTTGACTATTCTGATCTCGCCCGTGACTGTGTATTGAGGACCAGCATACAAGATGCCCAGCAACTTCAAGCGGCTAGGACCTATGGTCATACCACCCGATTTTGTTGAATAGCCGCCCTGATTAAAGAGGAAGACCGGTGACCCGCTCGACCCGGGGAAACATGCGGCATCTATAAGAAATTCCGGCTTGCCATTCCAGTCGAGATTCGGATGCGTGGCAGAAATGCCGCGGCGAAATACGGGCATGTTATTCACTTCGTCCCAGATGCCGTTGGGATAACCGACCATCGTTATCTCTTCCATCAAAACCATGTCATCCAATTCCATTTGCGTAGGAACGAGGGTCTTATCCAAGCCAATATAGAAGAGCTTCTTATTCTCTTTCGCTGCCACTTCCTGTAGTGGCGCAATTGGCATAACGCACAAGTCCACATCTTTTTCGGGGTGCGGTATCCACATCTGCTCGAAGCCATCGAACTGAAAAACGTGACGGCTCCTTGGTACGGGCAGGCCGCTTTCGTCCGCAAGAGTCAGGTGGAATTGCCCCTTTGCCGCACCGGCTACGACATGCTTGTTTGTGACAATGGCTGGAACATGGATCTGTCCGGACATAGCGAATCGGAAGAAAAAGCCTGTGCCAGTCCCAATCTGTCCGGTTGCAGATGCACATTCTATGCGAACCGTGCTGTGTGCCAATTGTTCTGATATTGAGAGAGTTGTCATTTTCGTCCTACATCACCCTAACTTAACTTGCGGCGACAAAACACTAGTGGTCGGAGTCAAGTTGTCTTTCATTTGATTTGGTGGATCAAACTACGAAATCAGAGCGCGATCGGGAATGACCGCAATTGGCCGAATTATTCATCGCCGTCACGCTTCGCCCCTAGCTTGAAAATCAAAACGAGCCCAAAGACTACTACGGTTAATGCTGAAAGTACATCCGAAGTTAGCACGGCAAATTTCAGCCAACCGAGACCGGCAAATATTATTCCACTGGCGGCTATGACCAACAGCTTTCGCCATGCTGGCAGCGCTTTCCAGTTTTCCGCGTTAACCCGTTTCACTTCGCGACCCGCGTGGACGGCTTCAACGCCCCCATCGCCCTTAGCCAGTGCAACCTCCTC
>ENA-OFCD01001632-OFCD01001632.1-metagenomes-genome-assembly--contig:-NODE-1632-length-10832-cov-3.056509_pt1 | contig 10832 bp, 8 predicted proteins | sample MGYA00153392_OFCD01 | MGnify analysis MGYA00153392 | reverse complement strand
TTTAGCCGTAAAATTACTGAGCGCATTTGTTCTCGGATCGGGTGCGGCTTCTTTCAAACTCAAATTATAATTCGAGTAAGTTATTGCGCCGTCAATAATCATATTTAATGTGGCAGGGACTAAAGTAAAGTTTGAGCCGAAACCATTATTTTTCCAACTCAGCGTTGCAACATTCGGATAGTTTACGCCGTCGCTAAAATTAAAACCAAAAATATTAAGTTTGCTTCCTCCCTTCGCAACGAGCGACACTTTACCATAAAAATCGTCGTAAGCAAAAGGCAAACTCGTTGCGCTGTCTTTGAGTGCGTATTTATACAAATTTTGCGACGTCTGAGGCAGCAAAGAATGTTTTGCTGTCACTAAAAAAGAAATAGCTGTATTTCCATCTTCGCGGAGTTTTAAAAGTGGTCCTTCCAAAACGGCTTTGGCTTGAAACGGTGAAACACTCGCCAAACCCGAATAATTCGATTTATTGCCTTCGCGCATTTTTACATCAATAACGGACGAAATTCTTCCGCCGTATTGCGCGTTAAATCCACCCGTGAAAACATCCACTGAACGCACCGCTTCTGTTTCAAACACAGAAAAAAAACCGATAGAGTGAAACGGATTGTAAATCGGCATGCCATCGAGTAAAATTTTATTTTCAACAGGAGAACCACCGCGAATATAAATTTGTCCACCTTGATCTCCCGAACTCACAACACCAGGCAGCGTTGTGATGTATTGTGCGATGTCTGGCTCGCCACCTACCGAAGGTAAATTTTTTATTTGTTGTGGCGAAATTGTTACTTGCGAAACTAAGGGCGTTAATCGGCGCAATTCTTTTTTACCCGAAATTTCTACCGTTTGTAGCGTCTTATCATCTTCTGTTAAAAAAAAAGATTTATTAAAAATACTGGAAGTTGCGACCGTAATTTTAGCTTCTACGTTTACAAAACCAACCAAACTAATTTTTAAATTATAATCTCCCGCAGCAACGTTCGAGATTTGAAAAAATCCATTGATGTCAGTTGTCGTTCCACTTTTAAGTTCATCCACATACACAGTTGCATACGCCAATGGCTGACCATCATTTTTATTTAAAATAGTTCCGCGAATAATACTTTGAGAGCTTTGAGCTATGAGCTTTGAGCTATGAGCCGTCAAAAGAGCTAAAAAAAGGAATAAAATTTTAATTTTCATGGAGCAAATTAATTGACAGTTTTTTACGTTCGGGGAACTTTTAAAGTTCTCCGGACGTATCCAAAATTAAACAAAATCAACGTCAACATCATAAGGATATTCCATTAAATATTCAATGGCTTTATCAATATCATAATTTTCAAAAACCATAAGATACATTCGCTGAATAATCGGCAGATGTAGGCGATAACTTTTAGCCAATTTGTAAGTAATTCGCAAAGTGCGCACACCTTCCGCAATTTCTTTTTCTGAGGCAATAATGTCGTCTAATTTTTCGCCGTTGGCTAAACGCATACCGAATTTATAATTTCGGCTATCGGTGCTTGTGGCTGTCGCGACTAAATCGCCGATACCTGCTGTGCCTAAAAAAGCTTTATTCGATGCACCAAGTTTTGCACCAAGCGAAATCATTTCTGTCAATCCACGCGAGATGAGCATTGCCTGTAAATTTCTACCGAGTTTTTTACCCCCTAAAATGCCTGAACCGAGTGCAATAATATTTTTTAAAGCGCCTGCTAATTCAACACCAAGAATTTCGTACGAACCGAACACGTGAAAACGTTTTGATCCTAAAACTTTCTGACCCGCATCAATCACTTCATCGAATTTACTCGCTATAAGCGTCGCACCAGGTTGTTTTTCAATCAACTCTTTTGCTAAATTTGGTCCCGATAAACACCCAATACGAATAACTGAGGTTTCTTCAGCAATTACTTCACTCATAGTACGCACGTTAGCACGCGTACATTTGCGCACTTTAGTTAATTCTTCTTCGCTAATGCCTACCAAGTCAAGCCCTTTCGTTCCGTGAATTACTAAATGATGCGGTTTCAAATATGGGGCAAATAACCGAATCGTTTCTCTAAAAAATCCAGATGGAACCATCGGCATTATGAGAAGACATTTTTCGCACACTTCTTTGGCATCCGTAGTCGCTTTTACATTTTCACCTAAAGCAATTCCGTTCAAACTGTGCGTGGCATTAATCGCTTGTGCCGTTTCAACATTGCGCGTGTATATCAAAACATCTGTATTTTCTTGCAACAAAAGTGCAATCGCCATTCCAAAACTTCCCGAACCAATAACTCCAATGGGCATAAAAATTTGTTAGTTGTTAGTTTTTCGTTGATAGTTGATAGTTGATAGTTGTTCGTTTAAGAGTATTCCAAAATAAGCAACGCACAACGAGCAACGAACAACGAAACCGCACGAAGATAAGGTTTTACAATCGTGTGTGATTACAATTGCATTAGGATTTTTATTTTAAAATTAAATTTTTCACCGCATCAAAATTTAAACTTCTGTTAAACCTACGATTAATCCGTAAAAATATTTACAAATCGCATATTTCGCTTAATTTTGTGTATTATTTATTCAATTAAAAATCTGTAATGAAGAAATTTTTTTTTCTATCCCTATTTATACTCGGTGCAATCAATTTTGTGAGCGCACAACAACAAGAAGAGCAAAACGGCGATGATAAAGCTGCGCCTAAAATGCCAACACCTAAAGAAATGGCAGACCGCGAAACGCAACGTTATAAAAAAGAATTGGTGTTAACTGAAGAACAAACCACGCAAGTATCTGCCGTTAACTTAAAATACAATGGACAGTTCAGAGAAATTTTTGATGAAGCAAAAGCTGCGGGCGATTTTTCAACCGTTAGAAATAAAATGGAAGGTGTGATGATGGCAAAAAATAATGAGATTAAACCTTTGCTCAGCACAGAACAAAAAGTTAAATTCGATAAGTTAGTCAAAAAAATGAAACGCGAAGCGGAAAACGCTGGATCAAGACCTATGCAAATGGGTAGCGGTCGTCGCGGTGGAATGAATGGCGGAATGGGCGGCAGACAAGGAATGGGTTATTAAATTTTTCTAAAAGAAATAGAAAGGTTGTTCAGTTTTGAGCAACCTTTTTAATTAATTCATCGCATGATTTTATAATTTTGCAAAAAATCTTTAAAATGAAAGAAGTTTTCATCGTTTCAGTTGCAAGAACACCGATTGGAAGTTTTGGCGGCAAATTAGCCGAACTCTCAGCAGTTCAGTTAGGAACGCACGCTGTTAAATCAGCGTTGCAAAAAATTAATCTCGATCCCAATTTAGTAGAAGAATTAATATTTGGCAACGTGGTTTCAGCCAATGTTGGTCAGGCACCCGCGCGACAAATTGCGTTGGAAGCAGGTTTGAGCGAATCCACGATTTGTACAACCGTTAATAAAGTTTGTGCGTCAGGAATGAAAGCGGCTATGTATGGTGCGCAAAGCATTTTAATGAATGATGCAGATATTGTAGTTGTAGGTGGTACGGAAAGTATGTCGCAAGTACCGTTTTATATTCCAAAAGCGCGATTCGGTTATAAATACGGTGACGCGGCATTGATTGATGGTTTGAGCAGAGATGGTTTAGTAAACCCTTATGACAACAAAGCAATGGGTGAATTTGCAGACAAAACCGCAGATAAATATCAGATTTCGCGCGAAGCGCAAGATGAATTTGCCATTAACTCTTACAAACGCTCAGCAGCAGCGACTGAGAATGGCAAATTTAAAAATGAAATTTCTCCCATTGATATCCCAACGCGCAAAGGCGTGATAACAATTTCTGAAGACGAGGAATTTCGCAACGTTATGTTCGATAAAATACCGACGCTTAAATCGGCGTTTCCGAGTAAAGGCACAGTCACAGCTGCCAACGCATCAACGATGAATGACGGCGCAGCCGCAATTATTTTAGCATCGGGTGAAGCCGTAAAGCAACATAATTTAAAACCGATTGCGCGCATCGTCAGTTTTGCCGATGGCGAAATTGCACCAGAATGGTTTACGATGGCTCCGACGATTGCAGCACCTAAAGCGTTAAAAAAATCGGGACTAACGCTCAAACAAATGGATTTTATAGAAGTGAATGAAGCATTTGCTGTTGTGCCGTTGGCATTCGCAAAAGAACTTGGCGCCGATTTAAACAAAATGAATGTGTATGGTGGTGGCGTTTCGCTTGGTCATCCACTCGGTTGTTCGGGTGCGCGCATTATCGTAACACTCACTTCTGTTCTTCAGAATGAAGGCGGTAAATACGGTTTGGCGGCAATATGCAATGGCGGTGGTGGCGCGAGCGCAATGATTATTGAACGAATGTAATTTTTTATTCCGTCTGTGCAGTAAAATAAACATTAAACTGCGTTTCAATGGTGCGCGGAGGTGGTTGCGCAACTTGAATAGAAATAGAAATGATAAATTTTTTGCTGTTTATTACTAAATCTTTAACATCAACTGCATTCGGCAGTAAATCAAGTGTGTAAGCAGTATTCGCTGGTACGTTATCGCGATAAAAAATAATTTGCGCAGGTATTGCAGGTCGCGCAGGATCAAAAATACTTACTTCTACGCGCGTTAAATTATCGAGCGTCGTGTTTCCACTCGGGTAAATCGAACTCAATTGCATACTTTTTGGAATAACTTTTAAAATTCTAGCACTGCTTGAGGCATTAACTGTAAAAAAAGTTGTCGTGTCAGGCGTTATGTAATCCGAATTCCATACCGTTGAAACAAATGGATTTATGCCGACAGGAATATTGTACGTGCGACGATAATACATATCGAATCCAACAATTTTTTTATTGCAACTGAGGGATGAAAAGATAAGTAGGCCAAAACTAAATACCGTTAGTTTATTACCGAAATATTTTTTTAATGTCCTTATTTTTTTCATTGAATTTTACTTTTGCTAATTTTACGCGTTAATTTAAACCTTACATTATAACTTGTGTTTTTTTAGAAGTATATATTCAATAACGTAAAATCTTTCTTTTTGTGTTAAACGCTTTCAGATTAACTTTTCAGAGTTTTGCTTTTTGCTTTTTGCCTTTTGCTTTTTGCCTTTTGCCTTTTGCCTTTTGTTTATCGGGTTGTCAAGATTCAGAATACGCACAAATGGTAAAGCGCGAACAAGCGCGTGGTGTTCGAGTGGATTCTATTTTTTTAGGATTAAAGTTTGGCGATAGCAAAAAAGATTTTTTCGATAAATGTCGCAAACTTAATCAAGAAGGTGTCACGGAAGATGGCAGTGGTGCGGGTTTGAAAGTTCAGGTGCTGCGTAAAATTGATTCAACGCTGACAGACGCGAAGGTGTATATGTATTTTTACCCTGAGTTTAACGAAAAATATCAAATTATAGAAATGCCAGTGCATTACGCGTACGAATCTTATTTCCCTTATGCCGAGCGCTATCACTCTAAAATTTTATTACCGCAAGTTTTGAAACTTTTAGAACACGATTACGGCAAGTTTATTCCCGTTTTTAAACCTGGGAAAGATACGATTTACGTACACATTGATGGGAATAGAAGAATTACGGTAAATAAAAAAGATGATCAATTTGTTTACGCTAAATTTACAGATTTAACAGCGGTTAAATAGGCTTGAGCTTTTAACTATGAGCTATGAGTTTCTCAAGTAGAGTGGCTCACGGCTCATAGCTCATTGCTGAAAGCTCAAAGTCACAACTTACAACTCAAAAATGCGCCTATCTTTTAAAATAATAAATAAAAAAGTGTTGTTGTTCACGCTCTGCGCAACACTAATTACAACGCTTTTTTTTACAAATTGCCAGAATAAAAATGCAGCTGCGATGGCAAAAACGACGCAGCCGCCGTTGTTTACAAAACTTTCTTCGGCTGAAAGCGGCATAAATTTTAGAAACGATTTACAATTCGATCCGAAATTCAATATTTATAAATACCGCAATTTTTATAATGGTGGCGGCGTAGCCATCGGCGATTTAAACAACGACGGTTTACCCGACGTGTACATGACATCGAACTTCAATCATAACAAATTGTTCATCAACAAGGGCAATATGAAGTTTGAAGACGTTACCGAAAAAGCGGGCGTTGCCGGAACAAAAGCATGGTCAACAGGGTGCACAATTGCGGATATAAACGGCGATGGTTGGCTCGATATTTATGTTTGTAATTCGGGTGAAATTGAAGGCGATAAACGCGGCAACGAACTTTTTATAAATAATCACGACGGAACTTTCACAGAACGCGCTGCGGAATACGGTTTAGTGGACGGCGGCTATTCGACGCACGCGGTGTTTTTCGATTACGATCACGATGGCGATTTAGATTGCTACCTACTCAACAATTCTTATAAACCAATTGGTAGTTTTAATTTACAAAATAATATTCGCAACACGCGCGATGCGAAAGGCGGGCATAAACTTTTGCGTAACGACAACGGCAAATTCAAAGACGTCAGTGCAGAAGCAGGAATTTATGGCAGTGAACAAGCGTTTGGTTTGGGCGTAACAGTTGGGGATGTGAATCGCGACGGTTGGGATGATTTATACGTGTGTAATGATTTTTTTGAACAAGATTATCTTTACATAAATCAGAAAAATGGAAAATTTAAAGAGGTCGCAGCGCAGCAACTCAACCACATGAGTGCCGCTTCAATGGGTTCAGATTTAGCGGATATTAACAACGACGGCTATCCAGATATTTTTAATACAGAAATGTTGCCTTCGAGCGATAGGAGATTGAAAACTAAAACAACTTTCGATAGTTGGAACAGATTAAAGTTGAATGAATCGTACGGATATTTTCCACAGTTCACGCACAATTGTTTGCAACTTAACAACGGCAACGGCAGTTTTTCTGAAATTGCTTTTCTTTCGGGCGTCGGCGCAACCGATTGGAGTTGGGGTGCTTTGATAACCGATTTTGATAACGATGGTAAAAAAGATATTTTCGTCGCCAATGGTATCGGGAAAGATTTAACAGACCAAGATTACATTCAATTCATCGCGGACGATGATACTAAACGCTCCATCATTACTGAAAAAGGCGTTGATTTTAAAAAACTCATTGACACCATACCGAGCGAAAAATTACCAAATTTTTGTTTTCACAATGAAGGTAATTTGCAATTTAAAGACGTTGCCGCAGCATGGGGCTTAGGCGATCCAAGTTTTTCTAATGGTGCTGCCTATGCCGATTTAGACGGTGACGGCGATTTAGATCTCATCGTCAACAACGTTAACATGGAGTGTTTTGTGTATCGGAACGAAGCGCGACAACAAATGCCACAAAATCATTTTATTCAAATTAAACTCAGCAGCGACACAAAAAATACCTTTGCTCTCGGCACACAAGTTACTTGCTATTCGGGTGATCAAATATTTTACCAAGAGCAAATGCCGATGCGCGGTTTTCAATCTTCTATGGATTTAAAACTGACTTTTGGTTTGGGTGGCGTAACTGTTTTAGATTCTATCACAGCGGATTTTACAAATGGTAAACGCCTGACGCTGCGCAATGTTAAAACGGACACCTGTTTGAGTTTGCGTCAACAAGATGCAAAAGCTATTACGCCGATTTTCAGCAATGGGCTATTAGCTTTGAGCTATGAGCTTCCGCTCTCGAATAGCAGCTCAAAGCTCAAAGCTAATAGCTCATTGCTACCTGTTCATTTCGATGATATCACGGCTTCAACAGGTTTAGATTTTAAACACGAAGAAAATACTTTTTCAGATTTTGATTACGACCGATTGTTGTTTCACATGAATTCAACCTTAGGACCTAAAGTATGTGTCGGCGATTTAAACGGCGACGGCACAGACGATATTTTTGTTTGTGGTGCGCAAAATCAGGCAGGTGCAGTTTTTTTACAAATTGATGGGAAATTTGTTAAAACCAAACAACCCGCTTTAGAACTCGACGCGTTAGCGGAAGATGTCGTGTGTGTTTTCTTCGATGCCGATCACGATGGCGATCTAGATTTGTTTGTCGGTTCCGGTGGTTCGGACGGCAGAACTTTTAATGATAGAATTTACATTAACGACGGCAAAGGCAATTTTAAACGCGCGTTTAGCGCGCTCGCAGAAAAACACAATTTAGCAACAGGTGCAGTAGCGGTGGCAGATTTTAACAACGATGGTTATAAAGATTTGTTCTGTGGGATGCGTTTCGATCCGACGACGTACGGTAAACCTGCGAGTGGTTATTTATTACAAAACGATAAAAAAGGTGGATTCGATAATAAATCGAATGATTTAGCACCGCAGTTAAAAGATATTGGCATCATTACTTCGGCGCAATGGGTTGATGTGGATGGCGATAAAGATTTAGATTTAGTAATAACTGGTGAATATATGCCGATTACTATTTTTATAAATAACAACGGCAAATTTGAAAAACGCGAAATGCCGATGACAAATGGTTGGTGGCAAACAATGGAAATTGCGGACGTGAATAACGACGGTGCACCGGATTTAATTCTCGGTAATTGGGGATTAAACTCGCGCTTTCATGCCGATTCAACGCATCCGATTCATTTATATTTTGGCGATTTCGATCATAACGGTTCAACCGAGCAATTGATATGTCAGTTTGAAGGCGATAATGAATATCCTTGCGCTTTGCGACAAGATATTGCGACGCAAATGCCTTCTATTAAGAAAAAATATTTACACTGGAGTGATTACGCAGGTAAATCGCCTGAAAGCGTGATTGGCAAAGCAGAATTAGATAAAAGTGTGAAAAATACGTGCTACACTTTGCAATCTGCAGTAGCTATTAACGATGGCAAAGGGAATTTTACTATAAAAAATTTACCGATTCAAGCGCAGTTTGCACCCGTTTATGGTATTACTGCTGCTGATTTTAACGGCGATGGCAATATAGATCTCATGTTGGTCGGTAATTTTTTTGAAGCCAAACCTGAAATGGGACGTTACGATGCTAACTACGGAACAATTTTACTCGGTAATGGCAATGGCGATTTTACATTCGAGCCTTTCGCGCAAAGCGGATTGAATTTGAGATCAGCAGGTCGCGACATCAAACCGATTAAAATTAAAAACGAAATCGCTTATATCATTGCACAGAATAATGATAAATTGAAAATTATAAAGCAAACAAAAAAATTATCGTTGGTTAAATGATTTGCAAGATTGGTTTAGTAGTCTATATTTGTTTTTCAAATTGGTCTTAAAAAATAAATCGAATTGGTTTAATAAAAAAAATAACACTGAATGGCAACAGAAATTTTGATAAGTCTCGTCACGCTCACATTTTTAGAAATTGTGCTGGGTGTTGATAATATTATTTTTGTTTCTATTGTCGCGCAACAAGTAGAGCATACGCAACGCGCGAAAGCGCGCAACTATGGTTTATTGTTGGCTATGTGTTTTCGTCTGTTGCTATTATTGGGTGTGCGCTTCATTCTTTCTTTAGAAGAGCCACTTTTTCAATTACCCGACTTTGGCATTTTCGATTTACCAATTCAAATTAGTTTTAAAGATTTAATACTTATCGGTGGCGGTATTTTTTTGCTCTATAAAAGCACTTTAGAAATTCATAGCAAACTTGAAGGCGAAGAAGAAGAGATTGAGACGAAGAAAAAAATGTCACTCACACAAGTCATTCTACAAATTTGCATCGTGAATTTAGTTTTTTCTTTCGATTCTATTCTTACAGCCATCGGGATGACAAAAATTATTTGGGTGATGATGGTTGCCGTAATGCTATCTATCGGCGTGATGATGGTTTTTTCGGCGGCTATTAGTAAATTCATCAACACACATCCGACGATGCAAATGTTGGCGTTGTCGTTTCTAATTCTCATTGGTGTTATGCTGATTGCAGAAGGATTTCATCAACACGTCTCGAAAGGATATTTATATTTTTCCATTGCTTTTTCGCTTGGCGTTGAACTTTTGAATATGCGTTTACATAAAAATAAAAAAAAGAAACCTAAAACAGAAATTAGTGGTGAGTGGTAGAGTCGCAATATTTTGCGCCTCACACAGTTATTCAGCCGCAAAATATTTTATAATTACCATTCACTGCTGACCACAATACAGACGTAAAATATTGCGTCTCTACAACTCTTTCAATGCTTTTACTCAACGAAAAACAAGTTCGGACAAAATTAAAACGCCTCGCGATTCAAATTTGCGAACGCAATCTATCTGCGCCAAAAATGATTTTTGTCGGCATAAATACTACTGGATTTAAAATTGCCAAACTTTTTTTAGATGAATGGCAATCGCGTTTAACTATTGAAGCGCAACTCGAGCAATTGAAAATTAGTCCGCAAGCACCACTCCAAAATCCTATTTCAACTACTTTTAATTTTGAAAATAGTAAAAACTGTCACGTCATCATCGTTGACGATGTGACAAACACGGGCAGAACTTTATTTTATGCCATCACCCCTTTTGTAAAAGCGGAATACACCAAATTGGAAGTTGCCGTTTTAGTGGATCGCAAACACAAATCATATCCGATTCAACCCGATTACGTCGGTCTTTCGCTCGCTACAACACTGCAAGAAAATATTTTAGTTAATTTTTCTGACGCAGGTGAGTGCAGCGTGTACTTGGATTAAAACAATGGCGCACTTTTTTTATTCTAAACCTGGGAAAAAAGCATCTTCGAAATGTTTTATCTCCACGCCTTCCTTAAAAATTAAAACCGAAATAATATCGAAACGCAGCGCACCTTCGTGTTGCACTTTGTGCAAATACTCAATGGCGCCTTTAACCAATTGATTTTGTTTTTTTTGTGTTACTGCCGTTTCAGGCATTCCGAAATATGTACTCGACCGCGTTTTAACTTCGGCAAAAATAATTCGGTGT
>ENA-OFCD01001628-OFCD01001628.1-metagenomes-genome-assembly--contig:-NODE-1628-length-10859-cov-3.683636_pt1 | contig 10859 bp, 10 predicted proteins | sample MGYA00153392_OFCD01 | MGnify analysis MGYA00153392 | reverse complement strand
ATGGCGCGACGCCATCCCGTGGCTTGGTGAGGCGCGTCGCGAGCCACGCCGAGCCGCCAAGCGCGGCCATCTCCATCACGCGAATGCCCCACACGTGACTGCGAAAGAGCGTGATGGCGAGCGCGTAGATGACGTAGATGCCGGGCGGTTTGTGGTCGAACAAATCGCGATAGGGAATCGAGCCGTGGTTGAGCCACTCACGCGCCACGTAGAAGTAGACGCCTTGATCCCGACCGAGCGGGTAGGCGAGCGAAGGGAGGGCGATCGTCAGCGCCGCCAGCCATAGAGCGGCAGACAGGAGCTGACGGTTTCGCGACCCCATTGCGTAAAGCTACCTCACCGTGGACCTCCGCGCGTCCAGAACAAGAAAAATATCAGTCGGGAGCGCGGGGCACGTCGTTTCGTATCGCAATCCGCGCGCCCGTGGATGGGACTGGCACCGCTTGGAAGCCGAATCGCGCGGGATCGCTTTGGAATGCTTGGTACCCGAGGTCACCGCTGAAGTTGGGGTTGCGGGACATCGCGTCCGTGAGCACGACCAGGCTCGCGTCTTGCTGTCCGAGAAAGTCCAAGAAGGGCACGCGGCGGTTCCACTCCTCGATCCGCTTGAAATCGAGACCAGCGTAGAGCGCGTAGCTGTAGCCCTGCTCGAGGACGACGACGTGTTGGGTGATTCGAAGTGACGCCAACGCGCCGATAATGCGACCCTGCTCGCTCGGTGGATTCGCCGGCTCTACCGCGCGACGCGGCGTCACGACGAAGAGCGCGATCGCCAACGCGAAGCACACGCGCGCAGTGGGCCCGGCCCCGCGTGAGAGCCCGGCCGCAAGGAGCGCCACCGAGAGCGCACCGAGCACGACGAAATAGTGGTCACGCGGGTACACGAGCAGCGCGCCGACCACGGTGGGCGTGGCGATCGCGAGCCACAGCGTCAGCACGCGTGAGAGGCGCGCGCGCCGCGGTCGAAGCCAAAGGCCGAGCGCACCGAAACCGACGAAGAGCCCAAAAAATAGGCCTGCTACGCGAGTTGGCACTGCGCGCGAAGGCTCGAACGTCTCGTAGATCGCGTGCGGGGCGGCGAGGCCATTCAACCCGAGGTGCGCGAAGAACGCGGCCGGGTTCGCGCGCAACGCGCTCGTAAGGTCGCCCACGGGGCCGAAGTCTCGTTGGACGATGGCGTACCACTCCACCCACGGGTCTTGCGCGAGCCCGTGGCGTGTCACCTCTTGGAGCGCGTAGTGCTGTCCCCACGCGTAGAACGCCCTCGTCCCGGCGTTCGGGTTTCCGAACACGGCGACGAGCAGCGCGGCGGGGATCGCGACGCTCGCGACGTCGACGATGAGCGGTCGCCACCGAGACGCGCTCCACGCGGTCCGCGCACCGACGGCGAGCGCCACGAGCGCAGTCAACGAGAACGCGAGGGACAGCTCCGGGCGAATGAAGACGCACGCGAGCAGCGTCCACAGGATGAGGAGCGTGGCCGCTCGCCTTCCGCGCGCTCTCGCCGCGAACGTGGCTCCGACCAACACGCAGAGCGCCGCGAAATGCGCAGGGTAGGGCCACACATCGAAGAAGTGACAAGTCGCGAGACCGCAGGTCGTCAGCATCGCGAGCATCGCGCTTACACCAAGCGTTCGCTGCAGCGCGTACTGTGCAAGACACACGAGCAAGACGAGCAGCGACCAACTCAAGAAGTAGAGTCGTGAGGGATCGTGCTCGAAGAGATGCAACACGAAGTACCAACACGAGTAGAGCGGCCCCCAAGAGGCCGAAGGCAGCCCGTGCGCATCATTCGGGTAGCCAGGCACCAGTAAGCGCATCCCGCTCGCCAGGTAGAGGCTCTCGTCGTCGAAGCGAGGCTCACGCGCGCCGCCGATCCCCACGGTCGCCTTGGTGGCGATCGCGATCACGCCGAGGACGGCTACAAGGTCGCGTCCATGTGCGCGCCACGAGAGCATGGCGCGTGTGCCACGATCAGGCGGGCTTCGCCGAGGCCGCGAGCGCCGCTTGTTGCTGGGCCAAGTGCTGCTGCAGCGCGCGCGATCGATCGATCGCGAACTGCTTTACTTCGCGATTCGGGCTCGTCGCGAGCTTGTTGAGCAGCGCGGTGATCTTGGGCATGTCCTTGGCTTGGAACAGCGCCTCGAAGTAATTGTGCGCGAGCCGAACGTCCCGTTGCATCGCAGCCTCGTGAGGCGCGAGCACCTTGATGACCTCGTCCAACTTGCCCGCTTGGCCGTACAACGCGGACAAGCACAGGAGCGCGAGCGGGTCCTCCGGCGAGCGCTCGACGCCCTTCTGCGCGAAGCCGATGGCCTTGTCGCGGGTCTTCTCGTCGCTCGCATAAAAGCCTTGGAGCGCGATGTACGGCGCGGCCGTCTTGGCGTTGACGGGCATCTTCGCGAGTTCTTCGATGCCAGCGATCGCCTTGTCTTCGCCGTCTTGCTCGCGCAACAGGTTGGTGAGGTACGCCCACGCGTCCACGGAGTTCGGAGCGGTCGAGATCGCTCGCTCGACGGCGTCACGCTCGGCCTTCTTGTCCTTCTTCCCCGCGCCGACCTTCGCCAGATGCAGGCTCGGGTACGGGTTCTCCTTCATCAGGTTCTGGGCGCCCTTGAGCGTGCCCTCGGCCTTGTCCCACTTCTCTTGGTTCAGTTGGGAGACGCCAAGAGCGAGCCAGTCGTCACCATCGCCGCCGAGCGCGACGATCTTCGCGAGCACCTTCTCGGCGCGATCGAAGAACGTGTACTTCATCAGCTCTTGGGCGAAGATCCGCGCTCGCTGGAGATCGCTCGGGTCCTCGTTGTAGTGCTTCTCGAGGCCCGCCAAGAGATCGTCTCGTCCGATCGCGATCGGGCGGCCTTGATCGTCTTGTACCTGCACCGCGGGTCCGTTGAAGCCGAGGAGCTTCCAGACCTCTTCCATCTTGAGCGCGACCGGGCCCTCGATGATCTGCTTCTCGACAGGTGCGCCGTTGGGGCCGAGCGGGATGAGCACCAGCGCGTTGGACGGCACGCCATTCGGGAACGCGGTGATGGGCGCGAGAATGGCGGCGCCGCCGGTGAGAGAGATGCCCGCGTTCGCTTCGGGGGCTTGCAGCGGCTTATTTACCGGATTCTGGGGCTGGGTCATGGCGGGCGCCTTTCCTAGCACACGGTGGTGCTCCGCGCGGACCTTCGTGCTACGGCCAGGCGATGCGGTCGGCGACCTTCTTCGGCGCTGCGATCGCGGCCGCGTTGGTCGCGGGCTTCGCCGCGTGCGGGAGCGACGCCGGCAAGACCGGCTGGGAAGGACGACCCGTCGACGCCGGCAGGATCGAGCTCGATCTCGACGGCGCCTATCCGACCGCCGATCCCGATCCCGAGGGCGGCACGAGGGCGGGTCCGACGTTCGACGCAGGAGAGGGCGGCGCAGTCTTCACCTGCATTGGCAAGAAAGCGAGCTCCGGAGACTCCGCGATCACGCTGCAATCGGGCGGGCTCGCGCGCACGTTCTACGTTCACGTGCCGCCCTCGTACGATCCCACGCGCGGCGCGATGCTCGTGCTCAACTTCCACGGCTTCACCAACGCCGCGCTGATCCAGAAAGTGATCTCGCGCATGGACGCCTCCGCGGACGCGCACGGCTACATCGCCGTCTACCCCGAGGGCGTCGCCACGAGCTGGAACGCAGGCGACTGCTGCGGCACGGCGTGGAACAACGCGGTCGACGACGTCGCCTTCGTCAAGACCATGCTCACGCGGCTCGAGTCCGATTGGTGCGTCGATCCCAAGCGCATGTTCGCCACCGGCTACTCGAACGGCGGCTTCCTGTCGTATCGCCTCGCGTGCGAGATGGCCGATGCGTTCGCGGCGATCGCGCCCGTGGCCGGTGAGATGGGAATCGACGCGACGAAGTGCAAGCCGAGCCGACCGGTGCCCGTCCTCGACTTTCACGGCACGAGCGATCCGATCGTCCCCTACAACGGCGGCGTGCCGCTCGTGCAGACCGGCATGGGGCTCATCAACTTCCGATCCACTGCAGAGACGATCTCCGTCTGGCGCGACAAGGACGGATGCCTCGGCGCGGGCAAGGTCATCTACCAGCAGGGTGACACCACCTGCACGCGCTACGACACCTGCAAAATGGGCAGCGAAGTGGTTCACTGCAAGATCGACGGCGGCGGTCATACCTGGCCCGGCGGCGTGCCCGTTCCACTCGTCGGCAAGACGAGCACCGACATCAGCGCGACCGAGACCATGGTGAAGTTCTTCGAAGCTCACCCACTGCCATGAGGTTGACGACGGTCAGTCGCTCCTCACGCGCAGGCTCGCGAGGAAGCTCCGGCCAGGTAGCGGATACGCGTAGGCGTCTCCGATCGGGTACTGCACGACGCTGCCGTTGAAGGCCTGCGCGTAGCTCGCAGTGCGGACGTCGAACAGGTTGCGAAGGTCGATCGCCACGGTCACGCCACGGGTCACTTCGAGGCGCGCGCCGACCGATTGAAGGACGCGCGCGGGGATCTCGATGTTGCCGACGACGTCCGCGCGCATTCCGGCGAGTGCGTCCAGGCCGTAGCGAAGCGTCGCCGGACCGCGTGTGTACGACGCGTCAAGCGCGAGATCGTGCGCGGGTCGTCCGGGGAGAGGCGGGCAGGATCCCTGCGCACACGCCGCGAAGTTGATCGTCGACAGACCCGTGTAGCTCACGCGCAAGCGCGCGCCGAACAGCTTGGCGTCTGCGGAGGCCTCGATGCCCAAGATGCGCGCCTCGTCGATGTTCTCCGCCTTCGGAACGCTGCGCACCGAGACAGGAACGAACGTGATGAGATCGCGCGCCCACATCCCGAAGCCGACGAGCTCGAACGAGCCGCGAAACGGGCCGCTCACCGCGAGCGTGTGCGCGCCGACGTCGACCGTCCACGCGGACTCGGTGCGCAGGTCGGGCGTCGGGATCGAGCCGCCGGAGGAGCCGAAGCGCTCCGAGAAGTTAGGCGGACGGGCGGTGGCGCCGCCATGCGCGTCGAGCTGGACCCGCCCCAACGTCCACTCGATACCCGCGTGCGCAGACGGTCGCGCGTCGCTCGTCGCGATGATTGATGGGTCAACGGATGCGTCGTGCCAGACGTCGACGCGGCCGCTCGCGGCGAGCGTGAGTGTCTTGTGTGGCGAGAAGTCGACGTCCGCTCCAGCGCCGACCGCGACGCGCGTCGCGCCAGAAGCGGGCGAGGGTCCGACGTAGACCCCTGGCGCGAAGCGCTCCGCGCGAGCATCGACGACCGCAAGGACCCGAATGGTCTTCCCAGGACGACCGCGCCAACCGACGCTCGCACCCGTCGCGACGATCGCGCTGTCGGATCGCGTCGTGTCATAAGGTCTATCGATCGGGTCGTCCGTGAGAGAGCGACCCTCTCGGCGCCCCCACGCACGCGCGAACCCCGCGCCGGGTCCCATGGGAACGCCGAGTTCGGCGCCGAGGACCTCACGGTCGCTGGCCAAACGTTGGAGCGGAGTGCCGACGCGCAACGTGCCCGGCAGGTGCTGCTCGCGCGCCTGCAGCAGCCCGAGCGCTCGCCAATAGCCCTGCTTGTGGCCTCCGAACGCGATCGGGATCGAGACGCTCACCAGGCCGTTCGCGTCCGCATGGCCCGCGTTTCGGCGCACGACGGTCTCGCGCGGGTCGAGCTTGGGCGGAGCGTGATCCGGGTTCGCGTAGCTGTAGTCGTCGTCCGCGCGCGAGGCCGAGAGACCGCAGGCTACGCGTGCTCGCCCGACATCGAACACGTCTCCCGCGCGAAGTCGCGCCGCGCCGAACGACCCGAGCGCGCTCCACACCTCCGCGCCCGTCGCGTCCTTCGCGAGCGCCGGGTCGAGCGAGAGCGTTCCGCCGAGCGAGCCTTGTCCGAGCGCCGCCGGCGCGAACGATCGGAAGACGCGAGCGCGAGCGCCGGGCCAGAGCGGTAGGCTTGATAAGTCAACCGATGGGTCGGCGCCGCCGGAGAGCGGGATCCCTGCCAGCATCACATTCGCTTGGGTCGAGGCCGTTCCACGGATGGAAAGTGTGGCGAAACCGTCCTCCGCACCAAGACGCCTCACATGCACGCCGGGCAGTCCGTCGATCAAGCTGGCAACGTCGGTGATTTCGCGCGGCGCATCGCGTTCCTTCGCGGTGGCCGTAAAGCCGTTCGCGCGAGAGCCACGAACGCTCACGTCCTCGACGTCATCGGCGCGCGAGAGCCGTCCGACGCACACCGTCGCGACGCAAGCCAGGACCCCGACGCGAAGCATTGCACGGTCTTTGCACACCGAGCTCGTCGAGTGCAATCAAACCCATCGCAGCGGGCGCGAGAGGGTAGCGACGTCGGCGACGACAACACCTAAGAGTGGCTTCGCCAGCGACAAATGTTGCCTCATCACGCACCTTTCATCGTACCAAGAGGATCATGAAGAGCACATGCAGCGCAGTCGCGCTCGGGTTGGCAGTCGCAGTTGGATCTTCAGTCGCGCTGGCGGATCAAACGATCAAAACGCCTGGTGACCACCCCCACTACAAAATAGAGATCGAGCCACACGGCCTCATCGGCTTCGACGCTTTCGGCTGGGGCGGCTTCGGCTTCGGCGCGGGCTTGCGCGCGAGCGTCCCGATCATGGACAACGGCTTCATCCCCAAGATCAACAACGTCCCCGCGATCACGTTCGGCGTCGACTGGATGCACTTCGACGGCGGCTGTTGGTACGGGTATTTCGGCGGTTGCTCGGCGAACTCGTTCTACTTCCCCGTCGGCCTGCAGTGGAACTTCTACGTCGCCAAGAGCTGGAGCGTGTTCGCGGAGATCGGTATCGCGCCCTACTACACTGCGTACTCGGACTATTGCGACGGCTTCTACCCGCCGGGCTCACGAGACTTGGCGTCCTGCCAGAACGGCCGCCCCAGTCACCTTCGCGTCGAGCCGTGGGGCAGCGTCGGTGGGCGGTACCACTTCAACGAGCACGTCGCGTTGACCATGCGCCTCGGTCTTCCGTCGATCTCCATCGGCGTCTCGTTCATGTGAGAAGCAACACGGCATGTGCGCATTGGGCTTTCTGGCGTTAGGCTAAGCCCAATGTCGCCTGCCTATTACCTCGTCGGCGCGCTCGGCTTGGCCGTGCTGATGGTGGTCCACGAGTCCGGTCACTACTTCTCGGCGAAGCGTTTCGGCATGCGCGTGACGCGCTTTTCGATCGGCTTTGGTCCGCGTTTGTACAAGCACCAACCGGCAGGGAGCCCGACTACCTTCCAGATCGCGCTCATCCCGTTCATCGCCTACGTGCAGATCGCGGGGATGAACCCGTACGAAGAGAACGACCCGAAGGACAAGGGCAGCTATCAGAACGCGTCGCTGTGGGGCCGCGTTTGCACCATCGCGGCCGGCCCGCTCGCGAACTACTTCTTCGCCTCCGTGCTGTTCTTCATCGGCTTTCTCGTGGGCGGTCACACCGTCGAGGATCGCGTGAGCATGCGCATCTCGGTGGACCCCGAGGGGCCTGCGGCGATGGCCGAGCTGCGCGACGGCGACAAGGTCGTGAGCGTGATGGGCACGCCCATCCCCGATTGGGCGACGCTGATCAAGCAAGTGAGCTCGCACGCGGGCGAGCCGATCGACATCGAGGTTCAACGCGAAGGCCGTCCGCAGACCTTCCACGTGAGCGTCTCGCCGCGGCCGAAAGGCGCGGAGAACGAGGGCAAGATCATGATCGGCCCTGAGGTCCACACGACGCCGATCGGCGTGCTCGAGGCGGCCAAACTCGGAGTCATCGAGCCACCAAAAGTCGTCGGCGAGCTCGTGGTCGGCCTGGTCCGCATGATCAGCGGCAAGGAAAAGCTCCAAGCGAGCGGCCCGGTGGGCATGGCGAAGATGGCTGCGGCAGCGGCGAAGAGCGGCCCCGGAGATCTGTTCAAGTTCCTCGCCGTGCTCTCCGCCTACCTCGGTGGGTTCAACCTGCTCCCCATCCCCGCGCTCGATGGCGGTCGACTCTTGTTCCTCGGCTTCGAGGCGGCGAGCCGTCGCAAGCCCGACGCGAAGGTCGAGGCCCAGATCCACGCGGTGGGTTTGTTGATGATGCTGATGCTGATCGCCGTCGTCACGTACGCGGACCTCACGCCCAAGCACTGATGGGGACGGTCGGCTCGCGGGCGGTCGCCTTTGCGAGCATGTCGAGGTACGCGTTTCGAGGGATCTCCACGCACCCCAAGCTCGCGAGGTGCGGGTTCATCACTTGCGCGTCGAACACCATGAAGCCCGACGCCGCCATCTTCTCGGCGAGCGTCGCGAAGGCTATTTTCGAGGCGTCCGTGCGCTTGTAGAACATCGATTCGGCGCTTAGCGCGCGGCCGATGGCGATGCCGTAGATCCCGCCAACGAGCTCTTCGCCCTCCCAAACCTCCACGCTGTGCGCCCAACCCAAGCGGTGAAGCTCCGTGTACGCGTCCACCATGCTCGGCAGGATCCACGTGCCCTCCGCGCGCACGCTCCCGCAAGCGATCATCACGTCGCGGAACGCTCGATCGACGGTGACGCGGAACGGGTGCTTGCGCAGCGTGCGCTTGAGGCTCCGGCTCCAGTGGAGTGCGTCGAGAGGCAAAACGGTGCGCCGCAGCGGAGAGAACCACGCGACCACGGTGCCGTCGTCCACGGGGTGCGGCCACGGGAAGATGCCGGCGCGATAGGCCTTCAACAACGTGCCCGGACGAAAGTCCTCACCGACGGCGATGATCTCGCGACGCCCCGCTTCTCGCGGATTCGGGAAATTGACGGTCGTCGTTTGCGGCTCGATGGGCATCAAGTCTCTGGCGACCAAGCGTCGTTGATGAGGCTCGTGCTCACGTGGTCGTGCCACTCGCCGTTGATCAAGAGGTAGGCGCGCTGCACGCCCTCTTTGACGAACCCGAGGCGCAGGAGCAAGCGCGCGCTGCGTTCGTTCTTCGTCGCGCAGCCCGCCTCGATGCGGTGCAAGCCGAGCACGTCGAAGCACCAACGACACGCGAGCTCCACGCCCTCGCGCATGAGCCCTTTGCCCTCGTAGCGTGCGTCGATCCCGTAGCCGATCGCGCAGCCGAACAGCGGGGCACGCACGACAGCGCGGATCTGAATCGTGCCGATCAATCGCTGCGGCTCGGCTCTCGGCGTCATCACGAGATCGACACCGCGACCCGTGAGTCGCTCGTCCTCTTTGTGGGCGAGTCGCGCGCGCTGCCACTCGTCCGTGAGCGTGATGGGGTCGTGGGTGTCCCACTTGCCGAAGTGCGCGTCGTTCTCGGTGAAGTAGCGGACGTACTCCTCCAGATCGGTCTCGGTGGTCGTGCGCACCAGCACGCGGGGGCCGACGAGGCGTGCGACGGGAAGCGGGCGGGAGGTCATGGGCTCTTGCTGCGCATCGGCAAGAAGAAGCGGGCGCCGCTGAGGTCGTTGACTCCGCAATAGAGGTCCGCGTCGAACGTCTCCTGCAAGCGCTTGTACGTCATGACCTCTTCGACGGTGCCCACGCCGAGGACACGGCCGCTCTTCATCAGCACGACGCGGGAAGCATACTGCGCGGCGACGTTGAGGTCGTGCATCACGCAGACGATCGCGACGCCAGACGACTGCGCGAGCTCTACGAGCAGATCGCAGAGCGCGATCTGGTGCCGTACGTCCAAGAATGCGCCGGGCTCGTCGAGCAACATGAGCTTGGGCTGTTGGGCGATCGCACGCGCGATCGCGACGCGCTTCTGCTCTCCGCCGGAGAGCTCGGAGACGGCACGCTCCTCGAGACCTCCGAGGTCGCAGCGCTCGATCGCGCCGTTCACGATCGCGACGTCGGAGGGCGACGGCGTCATCCACGCACCCTGGTGAGGCGCGCGACCCATGAGCACGACCTCGCGAACGGAGAAGCCGAACGCGACGTCCGCGAGCTGCGGGACCACAGCGACTTTGCGCGCCACCTCCCGCCGCTGCAGGCTGCTCATGGGCGCCCCGAAGAGCCGAACCGCGCCTTTTTCGGCCGCGAGCGACCCTGCCATCACGCGCATCAGCGTGGATTTGCCCGCACCGTTCGCACCCAAGACCACGAGAATCTCGCCCGCCCGAGCGTCTACGGAGGCGTCCAGCAGCGAGTAACGCTCCCCCGCACGCTCGTACCTGGCGGTGACGCCGCGAACCTCGACGACGGGGTCGGACGCGATCATTGTACAAGCCCCTTTCCTTCGCCGGTGACTCCCCGCATCATGCACCGAGAGAGCGCCTTTTGGCGCAAGGAGCGAAGCGTGGAAGGCAAACCCGAAGCATCCGCCGCTGGAGAAGGCCGCCCGAAGCGCATCATCAAGCGCTACTCCAATCGCAAGCTGTACGACACCAAGGACAGCAGGTACGTCACCTTGCTGCAAATCGCCGAGTTGGTTCGTACCGGCGAAGAGGTGCAGATCATCGACAACAACTCGAAGGACGATCTCACCGACGTCACGCTCGCGCAAATCATCTACGAAGAGCAGAAGTCCAACACCAAGAATGTGCCGCTGCAGACGCTGCGCAGCCTCATTCAAGAGCGCACGGAGAAAGTCCTGTCGGACCTCCGTGACGGTCCCATCGGGCGACTGATCCCGAGCAAAGACTCGAGCAAAGACAAGAGCGCTCCGCCGCCCACGCCCCCCAAGCCGGGCATCGTCGAGCAAGCCAAGGGCACCTTCGAGGAGTGGCAGCACAAGATCGACGAGCGCGTGCGTGCGATTCTGCCGAGCGTGCTGCCTTGGCAACAGCTCCAGAACGAAGTCAAACAGCTGCACGCGCGGATCGACGAACTCGAGAAGAAGCTCAAGGCGCATGACAAGAGTGGCAAGTTGTCCTGATTGCCCGGCCGGGTTGTCAG
>ENA-OFCD01001627-OFCD01001627.1-metagenomes-genome-assembly--contig:-NODE-1627-length-10865-cov-2.869010_pt1 | contig 10865 bp, 11 predicted proteins | sample MGYA00153392_OFCD01 | MGnify analysis MGYA00153392 | reverse complement strand
GCTCTACGCGAACACCGAGCACCCGCAGTGGGACGACGTGGCGAGTCGTTGCCTGTCCTGCACAAACTGCACGCTCGTGTGCCCCACCTGCTTCTGCACCTCCGTGGACGACGTCAGCGACCTCACCGGCAGCACGACGGAGCGGTGGCGGGTGTGGGACTCCTGCTTCACCACCGACTTCTCCTACCTTCACGGCGGCAGTGTCCGCACCTCGGTGCAGTCGCGCTACCGCCAGTGGGCCACGCACAAGCTCGCCGCGTGGATGGATCAGTTCGGCACGTCGGGATGCGTCGGCTGCGGCCGCTGTATGACGTGGTGCCCGGCCGCAATCGACCTCACCGCCGAGGTCGCGGCCATCCACTCAGGAAAGGACTGACATGCGCACCATCGAGCAGTACCTGCCCGACCATCCCTTCTTCGAGGGACTGGACGCGCCGACGCTGGCGCTCGTCGCTGGTTGCGCCACCAACATCAGCGTCGCCGCCGGCCAGTACCTGTGCCGCGAGGGTGACCCGGCTGACCGGTTCTTCGTCGTCCGCCGCGGCCGGGTGGCCATCGAGGTCCACGGCCCCTCTTCCGGAACGTTGGTGCTCGACACTGCCGACGAGGGCGATGTCGTGGGCTGGTCGTGGCTGGTGCCCCCCTACCGCTCCACGTTCGACGCCCGCGCCGCCGAGGCCACCGGCGTGGTCGCCTTCGACGGCGCGTGCCTGCGCGGCAAGTGCGAGCAGGACCCACGTCTGGGATACGAGCTGATGCAGCGCGTGACCCAGGTGATGAACGAGCGGTTGGTGGCGGCCCAGGTGCGTCTGCTCGACCTCTACGGCGCCCGTGGGGCCACCAGTGCCGCCTCTCGCTGAGCCGACCGCTCTGGCGCCGGTCGACGGTGCGATGGTCCCCAGACTCTTCCGCCTCGTGGGCCGGCGGCAGGACACCGCCGACACGTTCACCCTCCTGCTCGAGCCCCACAACGGTGTCCCGCTGGCCTTCGTCCCCGGCCAGTTCACGATGCTGTCGGCCTTTGGAGTCGGCGAGGTGCCGATCTCTGTCAGCGGTGATGCACACGTCTCCGGGCCGCTGCAGCACACGGTGCGTGACGTCGGAGCCGTGACACACGCCCTCTCCCGCGCGTCGGTCGGCGACGTCCTGGGCGTTCGGGGGGCGTACGGCACAGGCTGGGACGTGTCGGACGCTCGCCCGGGAGACGTGGTCTTCGTCGCTGGAGGCATCGGGCTGGCGCCTCTGCGTCCGGCGGTGCTCGAGGTGCTCGCCCATCGGGAGGACTATGGCCGGGTGGTCGTGCTCTACGGCGCCCGGAGCCCCGACGAGCTTCTCTTCACCGACGAGCTGGGCCAGTGGCAAGAGCAAGGGGTCGAGGTCCTCGTCACGGTCGACTACGGCCCGACGACCTGGACCGGTCGGGTCGGGCTCGTGACGACGCTCGTCGCGCGGGCAGGGTTCGATCCCAGGACCACGCTCGCCCTCATCTGCGGTCCCGAGGTGATGATGCGGCATACAGCGCTGGCACTGGTCGCGCGGGGCGTGCGCTCCAGCCGGATCAGGGTCTCCCTCGAGCGCAACATGCGCTGCGGGGTCGGTCTGTGCGGACACTGCCAGTACCGCGAGCTGTTCGTTTGTGTGGACGGCCCCGTGCTGCCCTACGCCCAGGTCACCGGCCTGCTCGGACTCCGGGAGGTGTGACATGACAGAGAACGGTCGCCCCAAGCTGGCCGTCTGGAAGTTCGCCTCGTGCGACGGCTGCCAGCTGACCCTGCTCAACTGCGAGGACGAGCTCATCCCGCTGGCCGGCACGGTGGAGATCGCCTACTTCCCGGAAGCGACTCGCGCCGTGGTCGAGGGCCCGTATGACGTCTCGCTCGTCGAGGGTTCGGTGACCACTCCGGCTGACGCCGAGCGCATCCTCCAGATCCGCCGCGTCTCCCGACTGCTGATCACGATCGGTGCCTGCGCGACCAGCGGCGGGATCCAGGCGCTTCGCAACTTCGCGGACGTCGCGGAGTACCGCTCGATCGTCTACGCCCACCCGGAGTACGTGCAGACCCTCGAGCGCTCCACGCCGATCGCCGCGCACGTGACCGTCGACTACGAGCTGCACGGCTGCCCGATCGACTCCAGGCAGCTTCTCGAGGTTCTGGCCGCCTTCGTCCAGGGCCGCCGTCCCCGGATCCCGTCGTACAGCGTCTGCGTGGAGTGCAAACGCCGCGGCACCCTCTGCGTCGCGGTCGCCCACGGGACGCCGTGCCTCGGCCCGGTCACACTCGCCGGGTGCGGCGCCCTCTGCCCCACATACTCGCGAGGCTGCTACGGCTGCTTCGGCCCCCAGGACACCCCCAACACAGGCTCCCTGGCCGACCGGCTCCAGCTGCTCGGCATGAACGAGCCCCAGGTGCTGCGCGTCTTCCGCACCTTCAACGCCGCCGCTGAGTCATTCAGGCTCGAGAGCGAGAAGCACGAGGAGGCGACCCCGTGACGCACAAGCTCACCCAGGGCGATCAGATCCTGCACGTCGAGAACCTGGCCCGGGTCGAGGGCGAGGGAAGCATGCATGTCGTCGTGAAGGACGGCCGCGTGGCCGACGTCGAGCTGCAGATCTTCGAGCCGCCACGGTTCTTCGAGGCGTTCCTGCGCGGGCGTGCGTGGACGGAACCACCGGACATCACCGCCCGCATCTGCGGGATCTGCCCGGTCGCCTACCAGATGAGCTCTTGCCTTGCGATCGAAAGCGCCTGCGGTGTAACAGTTCCGGAGGAGCTCCGGCTCCTGCGCCGCCTGCTCTACTGCGGCGAGTGGATCGAGAGCCACTCGCTGCACATCTACCTGTTGCATGCGCCGGACTTCCTGGGCTACCCCGGCGCGATCGAGATGGCCGCCGACCACGGCCCCGTCGTCGAGCGTGGACTGCGGCTGAAGAAGGCGGGCAACGCCCTCATGACCCTCGTCGGTGGACGCGCCATCCACCCGGTGAACGTCCGTGTCGGTGGCTTCTACCGCCTCCCCTCCCCTGAGGAGCTCCGCAGCATCCGTCCAGCGCTGGAGCGGGCCCGCGACGATGCCGTCGAGACGGTCCGCCTCGTGGCCGGCTTCGACTTCCCCGACATGGTCCAGCACCAGGAGTACGTCGCGCTGCGGTCACCGCACGGGTACCCCCTGGAGGGCGGTTCTGTGGTCACCAGCACCGGCCGCGCCTTCGAGGTCGCCGACTTCGGAACACACGTCGTTGAGGAGCACGTTGCCAGGTCCAACGCGCTGCACGCGCGGCTCGACGACCAGGAGCTGTATGTCGTGGGGCCGCTGGCGCGCTACGCGCTCAACCACGACCAGCTCGGCCCGCTCGCCCAGGAGGTCGCGCGCGACGCAGGGCTGGGCGCCGAGTGTCGTAACCCGTTCCAGTCGATCGTCGTCCGTGCTGTCGAGCTTGTCCACGCGACCGACGAGTCCCTGCGGATCATCGACAGCTGGGAAGGTGCCGCGGCGCCGTTCGTGGACGTCCCGGCGCGCGCGGGGATCGGGTACGGCGCGACCGAGGCACCACGCGGATTGCTCTACCACCGCTACGAGCTCGACGAGGACGGGACGATCCTGGACGCCACGATCGTGCCCCCCACCTCGCAGAACCAGCGGAGCATCGAGGCGGACCTGCGGGTGTTCGTCCAGGACCGTCTCGACCTTCCCCGCGACGAGCTGGTCCGCCAGTGCGAGCAGGCGATCCGCAACTACGACCCCTGCATCTCATGCGCGACGCACTTCCTCGACCTCACGATGGAAGAGCATTGACCGCGCAGACACTCGTCATCGGTCTCGGCAACCCCGACCGCGGCGACGATGCCGTAGGCGTAGAGGTCGCCCGCCGGGTAGCCGAAGAACGCCTCGACATCCGGGTCCTCGAGCTCGACGACCCCAGCGAGGCGCTCGACGCCTGGGCACCGGAAGACACCGTCGTCGTGGCGGACGCGGTCAGCTCCGGCGGCGACCCCGGCGACATACACGTCCTCGACGCGGTTGCACGGAGGCTGCCCACAGGGAGCTGGGCAGCGGGAGGCACCCATGCGTTGGGTCTGGCCGCCGTCGTGGAGCTGGGTCGGGCCCTCGGCCGGTTGCCCCGCAGACTTGTCGTGGTCGGGGTAGAGTCCGGACGATTCGACCACGGCGACCCCATGTCGGACGCGGTCGCGGCAGCAGTGCCAGCCGCTGTCATTGCCGTGCTGGCAGCCCTCGATGAAGGCGCAGGTTAGCCCTGATCTGTCTCGGGATGGTGGGCCAGGTCACCGCCACGAGGTCGCCCGGGTGTGTCGAGGTCGACGCGGGAGACCGGGTCGTCACGGCTTCGTTGCTCACGATGACCGACGCCGTTCGGGCCGGCGACTGGGTGCTGATGCACTCAGGGATGGTCCTCGGCCTGCTCACCGAGCAGGAAGCCAAAGACGCCCTCAAGCTCCGCAGCAGCCCGACCACCGGCTGAATGCATCGCGACTCAGGGCGTGACCAACGCCACGGTCGGCGCCGAACCGATATCCGTATCGTGGTCACCATGGTCACGATCAAGGATGCCGCCACCGATTTCCTCGCCACGAAGAGAATTGCGGTCACGGGGGTATCCAGGGACCCGCAAGGACACGGCGGCAACGTCGTATACAAGCGCCTGCGGGAGAGGGGCTATGAAGTCTTCGCCGTCAACCCGAACGCCGAGACCGTCGGCGGAGACCGCGCCTATCCGGACCTGAAGTCGATTCCTGGCGGTGTCGAAGCTGTGGTGATCGGGACCAAACCGGTAACAGCGGAGGCGACGATGCGAGAGTGCGCGGAGCTGGGGATCAGCCACGTGTGGATGCACCGGTCCATGGGCGCCGGAAGCGTCTCGGCATCAGCGACCGAGTACGGCCGGGCGCATGGCATCACTGTGATCGACGGCGGCTGCCCCTTGATGTTTGACCCCACCGCTGACTTCGCCCATAAGTGCATGCGATTCGTCCTCAGCCGCTCGGCTGCCGTTCCCAGGCACGTGGGCTGATCTGGCGGCGGAGCCGTCGAACAGGGTTGTCTCCAGATACCCGCTGTGTGGTCTCGGGTGGTGTAGCCGCGGGTCGTCTCGGCCCGTTCGGTAGTGCCTGCCGTCGAGGAGAGGAACTCCTTCGACGTCACAGGGCGGGAGAACATCGGGTAGTCCTTCGCGATGCCACCAGCTACGTGGTCAACGCCGCCAAGCTGCGTCAGCAGGAGCAGCTCAGCGAGCAGCTGCAGGTGGCGGCCGAGGCGATAGCTGCCGTGGGCCTTCAGGTCTGAGTTTTGGCTCCCCCGAGCTCTAGGTTGGGGGGCGTTACGAGTGTAAAATATGTGAATTACGTCGCTCCAGAACCTGGTGGCGTTGCCTTGCGCCCGTGCTGCTCCCGAATCTCGGTGGCCCGTGTCCTTCATCCCGGGGACCACTGAATCGAGTTCGCCATGTTGGAGCCATCGAGCGATCCCCACCACTTTTCCGAAGGGTCCGACCACCAGGTCGTACCCTGCCCGACCCAACCCACGAACCACGCCTCGACCAAGTTCCCAGCGCCCTCTGCCGGCCGTGGTGCCGCAAGCCCGCAGGTAGCGGCCAGGACACACGCCATACGTCAGGTAGCGGTCCGTCAGGCCCCCGCCGGGCGGCTCGGCGAGATCGTCGAGGATCTGGACCGGGCGATCCAGATTGCTTTGGCCGACGGGCCTCGCGGGGTGGTCTACGATCTGTCAGCCGTACTGGCCGGCGCCGAGCCGGGTGCGGTTGCGATGCTCGCCACGGCAGGACGGCACGTTCGCGACTGGCCCGGGATCCCTGTGGCCATGTCCTGCCCGGACTCGCGGGTTCGCGGGCGGCTGTGCGCCCACCCCCTAGGTGGGCACCTGATCGTGACCGCATCGATGCTCCCTGCGGTATCCGCGGTGCTGGCGACCCCGATCCCGGCCGTTGAGCGGCTACGACTCGCACCGCACCCGACCGCGCCGCGCGCATCTCGGGAGTTCGTCACCCGTACCCTGCTCGGCTGGGGCCTGGGCCCGCTCATCCCCTGCGCCTGCCTGGTGGTCAGCGAGCTGGTGACCAACTCCACGATCCGTGCCGGAACTGACATCGGCGTGTCCGTCGAATGGAACCTGGGGGCACTACGTCTGCGCGTTCGAGACAACAGTCCCGACCTACCGCGCCAGCAACACTCCCCGTTCGACGTGGACGGGCGAGGGCTCAGCGTTGTGGCTGGACTCTCTCGCGCCTTCGGGGTCCTGCCCACCGCCGAGGGCGGAAAGGTCGTCTGGGCCGTGCTCAACACCGCCCGGCCACGCCCACCGACCAGCCCACACCGCCCTGAGCCTGCCAACGCAACCCAGGACTCGCCCATGTTCGCCGACGCCCCCGGCCCGACCGGACTGGCCTTCAGTGCCCTCTCCAGCCAGCACCAAACCGACCCCCGAGGGCTGGCGCCTGTCCACCCCTTCTGAGGTGACCACCGGCGGTGGCGGCAACAAGCGTTGGACAGCCACAGAGCTAACATCGTTCCTAGCCGAGTGAGGCGGTCGGTGACCTGTGACCGATCCGCCGCGGTGACCGTAGGTCCGACGGGTCAAGGGCGACCTGAACTCACGCCGATCTTTCGTCAAGGTAGGGTCAGCGGCTATCCGTTCAAAGGTGGAGAGGTTCCATCATTCAACGGACGTTCGCAATAACTGAGCATTACGATGAAGTCGGCTGAGCCGGTGAGGGAACGCCTCAAGATGGCGCGGGGGCTTCGTCCACTCTTCGACTCCCCACCAGATCCTTTGGATGGAGAGCAGATGATGCCGAGGAGTGGAACGCCCACTTGGGCGGGTGCAGGACTGACGCAACGGGCGACGCACCGATGTCTGCGCGGGTGCCCGATCGTGGCTGCGACATGACCGGTCTGAATCAGGCAGAAGAGGGCAGTGGCGCCGGACTCGTGCTGTCAGCCGTCGAGTTCAGCTGGGATTCCATCATCACCGTCACCGTGGACGGTGTCATCACGAGCTGGAATCCGGCCGCTGAGAGGGTATTCGGCTACACGAAGCGCGAGATCATCGGGAAGCCCAGCTCTCTGCTGAGTCCGGATGACCGAGTCGACGAGACCCGCGCTGCCCTGGCGAAGCTGCGAACTGGCCAGCAGGTCGAGCATCTTGAGACTTTCCGAGTCCGAAAGGACGGAACGGTATTCCCGGTCTGGGTCACCGCCGCACCAATCTTGGACAAGGATGGCGCGGTCGTTGGCGTAACCGCGATTCACCGCGACGTCACCGAAATGAAGCAGACCTTCGAGACTGCTCATCGCATGGCGTCGGTCGTCGAGCACTCCGATCATGCCATCGTCGGAAGGACGCTCGAGGGCATCATCACCAGCTGGAACCCGGCCGCTGAGAGGATGTTCGGCTACACGAGCCAGGAGGTCGTGGGCCAGTCCATCGACATGCTCATCGGTGTCGAAGGGTCCGAGGAGATCAGGTCCATCCTGGCCAGGACCAGGACCGGAGAGCATCTCGAGCATTTCGAGACGATCCGGGTCCGCAAGGACGGCACGTTCTTCCCGGTCTCGCTCACGATCTCACCGATTCACGACCGTGAGGGCTCGGTCGTAGGGGTATCCACCATTGCCCGCGACATGAGCGAGAGGAGGAAGGCGACCGAGATCCGCCAGAGCCCGGCCCCGCAGGAGAACCTGCTCAACACCTTCATGATATCTACGTCAGTGGGTATCGTCCTGGCCGCTACGGATGGCTCTATCCAGGTGGTCAACCGCTCGATGTGCGACCTTCTGGGGTACGACGAGGCATGGTTCCTGGCCCACCGGCTTCGTGACCTGCTCCATCCCGACGAGATTGAAGAAGCTACCCGCGATCGCGCCCGACTGATCGACCGATCCAGGGATCCGCTTGCCACGAAGGTGCGTCTGGTCCGGTCTGATGGCGCGACGATCTGGGTGAGAAAATCCGTCAATCAGGATGATAACAAGCGACCGCAACGGGAACGATGATGTTCGCGTTGACTGCCTCGTTCAAGGCCTAGGTTTGAGCTTGATTGTCGGGCAGCGACACAGCTTCGAGATCCTTGATTGTCGCGTAGCTCTGCGGTCGTCCGGCGCCCTTGTGTTTGCGTTCGAGGGCGGCGCGGCGGCGGTAGCTGTCGACGTTGATCTCGAAGATCGTGGCGTGGTGGACGAGGCGGTCCACGGCGGCCAGCGTCATGGCAGGGTCTGGAAAGACCTGTCCCCAAGCTCCAAAGGGCTGATTTGCCGTGATCAAGGTGGACCGCCGTTCGTATCGGGCACTTATCAACTCGAACAGGACGGAGGTTTCCGCCTGGTCCTTGCTGACGTAGGCGAGGTCGTCGAGGATCAGCAGGTCAAAGCGGTCGAGCCGGGTTATGGCGGCTTCGAGGGCGAGTTCCCGACGTGCCACCTGGAGCCTCTGCACCAGGTCGGAGGTTCGGGTGAACAGCACGCGCCAGCCGTTTTCGACCAGGGCCAGCCCGATGGCCGACGCCAGGTGCGTCTTGCCGCCGCCGGGCCCGCCGATGAGGATGAGGTTGGCGCCTTTGTCGATCCAGCTGTCTCCGGCGCAGATCGCGAGCACATGGGCCTTGGAGACCATCGGCACCACGTTGAAGTCGAAGCTGTCCAGGGTCTTGCCGGGCAGGAGTTGGGCTTCGGCGAGATGGCGCGCGAGGCGGCGGCGGTCGCGTTCGGCGATCTCGTGCTCGGCGAGCGAGGCAAGCAGCCGGGCCGCGGGCCAGCTTTCCCTGTCGGCTCGCCCGGTAAAGCCCGGCCAGTCCTGCTTGATCGCGGGCAGCCGGAGGTCGTTGAGCATGAGCGTGAGCCGGGCGGCGTCGATGGTTTCGGTCATGCCGCTTCTCCGTTGATGGTGGGGTTGCCGAGCAGCGCCTCGTAGGCAGCCAGCGGCGTGAGGTGGACGACGACTTCAGGCAAGCCTGCGGGGTCTGGGGCAAAGCGTTCGCGCAGTCCGGCGATACTGGGGAGCTGCCCTGCCGCGAGATCGGCGGTGAGTGCGGCGGCGAGCTCGGCTTCACAGCCGCGATCATGGGCCAGCGCGAGCAGGTCGACCATCAGGCGGCAGGCCGACCGCTCTGGCAGCTTTTCGAGTAGCCGGTCGAAGGTCAGGCGATAGGCGTCGCGGGGGAACAACTGGTCGCGGTAGACCAGGTTGAGCAACGCCATGGGCTTGCGCCGCAGGGCGTGGATGACGTGGCGATAATCGACGACATGGTCGCGCTTGCCGCTGGCGGTGGCGCGGCCCCGGTTCAGGGTCATCAGCAACGTGCCGCCGATGAACACCGCGAGCCGATCATCGTAGAGCCGGACCCGCAGCCGATGACCGATCAGCCGGGACGGCACCGTGTAGAAGACCTTCTTGAGGGTGAACCCGCCCGAGGAGGTGACGGTGACGACGATCTCCTCGTAGTCGCAGGTCCGCTGCCCCGGCAGAAGCTGCAAGGCCGCCCGCTCGGCGTCGATGCGCTTGGCGTGGTGGGCGTTCTTGCGGCTGACGATCTCATCGACGAAGCGGCGGTAGCTGGCCAGATCATCGAAGTCGCCCGTGCCGCGCATCAGCAGCGCGTCCTTGACTGCTTTCTTGAGGTGGCCGTGGGCGCTCTCGATCGCGCCGTTCTCGTGCGCGATACCGCGGTTGTTGCGGGTGGGCTGCATGCCGTAATGGGCACACAGCGCGTCATAGCGCCGGGTCAGGTCCAGGCGGGCATCCTGGTCCAGGTTGTGGAATGCGGCCGAGAGGCTGTCGCTGCGGTGCTCGAGCGGCGCGCCACCCAGGGCCCAGAGCGCGTTCTGCAATCCCTCGGCCAAGGCGACGTAGCTCTCGCCGCCCAGGATCACATGGGCATGTTCGAAGCCGGAGTAGGCAAGCCGAAAATGATACAGCCGATGGTCCAGCCTGGCGCCGGCAACCGTCACGCCGAGGTCGGCCATGTCGGTGAAGTCCGACAACCCCATGCGGCCGGGTTCCTGGACCTGGCGGAAGATCACCTCCTGGTCCGCACCGTGCAGCGCGCGCCAGGAACGGATGCGGCGCTCCAGGGTGCGGCGCGCTCCAGCGGACAGGTCGGGATGGCGCCGCTGCATCTCCTCGAAGACCGCCACCGCGCGCAGGCCCGGTGCGGCCATCAGCATCGGCACGACCTCGGCCTCGAAGAAGTCGACCAGCGGATCCGGACGGCGCCGGCCGCGTGGTTGCTTCTGCGATGACGGAAGCTGGTGGGTCCGCTCATAGCGGTAGGCAGTGGCGGTGCTGATCGATGCCTTGGCCGCGGCGACCGCCGGGCCGTCTATCTGTCGGAAGGTCATGTAGAGCCTCATCTGGTGATCGGTGACATGGCGGCCGGGCAATGGGCAGGTCCCCTCGGGAGACTCCATCCACAAACCAAGCCGGTCGCGATCACCAGACCGTCCGTCCCCCTCGTGGGACGTCAGGCCAGACATTCTGCCGCTTGCGCCTCCGGTCGGGCCTTGCCCTCCCTACGCCGCAAGCGGCAGAACACTTTCTCATCCTGATTGTCGGGCGTTCTCACCTTGATCGCCGCGCAGCACCCGTTGGCATGCGGCCTACGAGGACGTGCGTCGGCGCCACCTGGCCGGCGAGGCCCTGCTCGCCATCGGCCGCGCCACCGGCTTGGCACGGGCGACGGTGCGCAAGTACGCCTACGCCGAGAGCTTCCCCGAGCGCGCCGTGCGCCGGCCAGGGCGCAGCATCCTCGACCCGTTCATCGCCCACTTGAAGGCGCGAATGGCCGCGGGCTGCGAGGATGCCATGGCGCTCTGGCGCGAAGTGCGGACCCGTGGCTA
>ENA-OFCD01001625-OFCD01001625.1-metagenomes-genome-assembly--contig:-NODE-1625-length-10868-cov-2.827245_pt1 | contig 10868 bp, 10 predicted proteins | sample MGYA00153392_OFCD01 | MGnify analysis MGYA00153392 | reverse complement strand
GGAAGAATATCGCCGTCAATCATGCCTTCATAACCGCGTCGGATGGCAAAAATTTCAATGCCGTAATACAGTGCCGTTCTGACAACTGCACGAACGTGCGCATTCATACCTGGCGCATCGCCACCCGATGTAAAGACTGCAATATTTTTCATTATCTTGTTTTTCGTTTTAAAATAAACAATTCTCATTTCAAAAACTGCAAATTAAAGAATCCGCGCCAATTTTTTTATAAACGTAAAATATCAATTACGCGTTATTGGCGTTAATGAAAGCGATTTCTTGCATAATGAATACTTCTACGCCTCTGCGCGTTTGCATTTCAAGTTTGCCTTCAGCAGTTACATTTAAAATTGTTCCTTCAAAAAACTGGTTATCTATACGGCGTTTATAGATAGCATGTTCATTCATTTTGTACAGATGTGCATGATATTGCGCAATTATTTTTTGGGGTGAAGTCAGCAACAATTCATAAAATTTTTCCAAGTTGATAGAAAGTCGTTCAACGAGTTGCCATAAATCGTGATTAATATTTGTTACACTGCGCAAAGAAATAGCGTCAGGTAAATTTTCAAAATTTGTTTGATTTACATTTATACCTATGCCGATTACAGTTTGAGCAATCGTGTTGCCTTGTGCTAAATTTTGTATCAACATGCCGCTCAGTTTTTGCGCGTCAAAAAAAATATCGTTAGGCCATTTTATTTTAAGTAAAGGATTGGCAACAGGTTTATGCAACGCAATAAATTCTGAAAGCGTCGCGTGAACGCTTAATGCCGTCGCCATGTTGAGTAAAAAAAATTCGGAAGGTTGCAACGGCACGTTTTGTAGAATGAGCGAATAAGCGATATTTTTATCCGCTTCGCTTTGCCATATGTTTCCGCGTTGACCAACACCTTGAATTTGATTAAAGGTAGTTAACAATGTGCCGTGAATATTTTTCGAGCTACTTTTACCACTTAAATTTTGTAGTAAACGCCGCGCTTCGGTGTTCGTAGAATCAGTTACTTCAAAGTGATGCCACTGCTTACCGATAAATTTTGTTGATTTAATCACCGAAAACTTGTTAAGAAGTGTTTTTAGCCGTAAATTGGCGTTTAATTTAAATTTTTAAACAAAATTACTCATTTGAGCACACAAAATGCCGTTTTGCCCGCCAAAGTTACTGTTGAAGTTTTAAATAACTTAATAGTTGATGCAATTCAAGATATTAAAGGAAAGAACATTATCAAGATAGATTTAAGTAAACTTTACGACGCACCCGCCGATTTTTTTATCGTTTGCGAAGGTGAATCGAACGTACAAGTCCGCGCCATCACCGATAGTATTCGCCGCAAAATTAAAGATATGATGGGTATTCCGCCCTATCATTTAGAAGGTGGTACGCAATCAACTTGGGTTGTGATGGATTATTTTGAAACTGTCGTCCACGTTTTTCATAAAGAAGCGCGTTTATTTTACGAGCTCGAAGCGTTATGGAGCGATGGAACGTTTACACAATACGACGACTTAAATTAATTTTACATTGGGGAAAAATATGCACTGTAAGAATACTATTATAGATTTTGCATTCATTTACAATATGCCGTTAACAATTACGTCAATAAAGTAATTGAGTTAGCGCGTAATTGTTTTAGCCCAATTTAATTTCACTCACTACAAAAAGTATCCGTCAACAGCGTTGTAAAGCATGGAAAAAAATGATTTAGATAGTATCAACGGGAATAGCAACAAGCCAACAAAACCCAGTAACGGGAATAACCTCGGTACGTATTGGGTTTATGGTTTGATTGCCATTTTGCTCATAGGCATTAATGTTTACATGATGCAAGGTATAGAAAAAACTTCTAAAAACACGAACGATTTAGAAGATATGCTACGCAAGGATGATGTAGAAAAACTCAATTTAGCCTATAACGAAGGCAGTCTTGAAATCTATATCAAACCCGATAGGTATAAAAACTATGGCATCACAGGCAGTCGCATTCCGAACCGACCGAATTTTAAAATTAGGTTGCCACAAGAAGCGTTTACTTCCTTCTGGACAAATTTTTATACAAAAAATCCGACACTCAATAAACCCATTTTAGAATACGACCAAAGAACAAGTTTCTTGCCGCAAATTCTGAACGGTTTATTTTTCTTCGCTATTTTCGGTACACTTCTCATGATTTTTATGCGTCGCGTTGGTGCAGGTGGCGGTGCAGGTTCGCAAATATTTAATATTGGCAAATCGAAAGCACAAATGTTCGACCAAAATGCAAAAGTTAATACAAACTTTGCAGACGTTGCTGGTTTAGACGAAGCTAAAGAAGAAGTGATGGAAGTCGTAGATTTTTTAAAAAATCCAAAGAAATATACAGCACTCGGTGGAAAAATTCCAAAAGGTGTTTTATTGGTCGGACCTCCAGGTACAGGAAAAACTTTATTGGCAAAAGCTGTTGCAGGTGAAGCGAACGTTCCGTTTTTCTCGATTTCTGGTTCTGATTTTGTTGAAATGTTTGTCGGCGTAGGAGCAAGTCGTGTACGCGATTTATTTCGCCAAGCGCGCGATAAAGCACCGTGTATTATTTTTATTGACGAGATTGACGCGATAGGTAGATCGCGCGGTCGTGGACAATTTCAAGGAGGTAACGACGAGCGCGAAAATACACTCAATCAACTTTTAGTTGAAATGGATGGTTTCCCGACGGATAAAGCTGTTATATTAATGGCAGCAACCAACCGCGCCGATACACTCGATAACGCTTTAATGCGTCCAGGTAGATTCGACCGTCAGATAGGAATTGATTTACCCGATTTAAAAGGTCGCGAACAAATTTTCGCCGTGCATCTTCGCAACATAAAAATTATTCCAGAAGTGCTGCCTTCCGTTTTAGCGGAAATGACGCCTGGTTTTGCAGGTGCCGATATTGCCAACGTTTGTAACGAAGCCGCATTGATTGCAGCGCGTAGAAATAAAGTGTCTATTAGCATGGACGATTTTAATTACGCCCTCGATAAAGTGATTGGTGGTTTGGAGCGCAAGAGTAAAATTATTGCGCCCGAAGAAAAAATCATCATCGCTTATCACGAAGCAGGTCACGCTATTTGCGGTTGGTTTTTAGAACACGCCAGTCCATTAGTAAAAGTTACGATTGTTCCGCGCGGAATTGGTACACTCGGCTATGCGCAATATTTACCAAAGGACGAATACATTACGCGCACAGAAGCGTTGAACGATAGAATTTGTATGACACTCGGTGGACGCGCAGCGGAAGAAGTTGTGTTCGGCAAAATTTCTACGGGAGCGCAAAATGATTTAGATCAGATTACGCGCATTGCTTACGGCATGGTTGCAATTTATGGTATGAATACTTTAGTCGGAAACGTATCGTATTACGGTATGTCGCAAGATTCGTATAACCGTCCCTATTCTGATAACACGGCAACGTTGATGGATAACGAAGTACGCAAAATTTGCGAAGCACAATTTGTACGTGCTAAAGATTTACTTCGTGAAAAACGTCAAGAACTCGAACTCTTAGCACAACACTTATTAGAGCGCGAAGTTTTAGTGAAGTCGGACGTAGAAGCACTGATTGGTAAACGCCCTTTCGCGCCAGCCTCGCACGTAGCTGAATTAGAAAAAGAAACACCTATTTTGTAAATCACGAATTATGAACTGAATTAAAACCGCTTCTCTCAAAATGGAGCGGTTTTTTTATTGCCATGAATAAAATCGGTGGCATTTTTTACGATTAAAAGATTCTTTGGTTTCTATTACCCCAAAAGATATGATGCTTGATGGTAATGTAGATTTGGTTTTAGGAATTTTACAAAACATTGTAGAAAAGCAACTACTCCGATGATTTAGTCATCAATTTTCCTTTCCAAATTCGGTTAACTATTCGCATGTTTTTTTTAAAAGTAACATGCGCTATAACATCAACATCTGCGTAACCTAAAGGGAATTATTTAATTTTCCATCGGCAACTCTCAATTATCCATTATTTTAATCCTTTCCCGCCTTGAGGTGTGAGGAAAATAATTTCTGGTATTCCGCTTACTAAATTATTTACTGCTGTGCGATAAGTAATGTATGTATCCGAGTTTTCGTGCAATGTTCTAACTTCTTCGTTCGCATAAACGATGTAAATAAAAATAACATTCTCATCCGTTGGAGAAGTACTGACTATAAATAGTTCTGTCCCATCTTCATTAGCCTCGAGTTTGGAAGCAAAAGCTAAAATATGATCTATCAGGGCTTCTTTTTTTTCGGCAGTTACGCAATATTTTTTGAATAAACTGACTTTTATTGGATCCATAAAAATATTTTATAGTTGACAGATCAGAACTGAGAATTGAGAGATGAAATTATTTATGTTTTTCACTTTGAACTCTTAACTTAAAAAAAGCCTGCCCCGAAAAGCAGGCTCTATAAAGGAAATACACTAATAGTTAATAGCTGTAAGATAAGGGCTATTAACTATTATGCAAAACCAACATTGGTTTAGAAATATCTGCGAAAGCCATTTCTTGGATAACGCTTTTGGTAAATAAGTTTTCCCAAAAACTGCGTTTACGGCTTACAAAAGCCATTAAATCAATTTGGTTTCTAAGTGCGTATTTTTTCAACTCGATGACTTTGTTGCTTCCATAAATAGAATGTGTTTCAAAGCGTAAATTTGGATCGGTCATAAAAAATAGTTCGCTCCAATTTATGTCTTCATCTTCATTGAGTACATCGGAATCTACATCAGCCACGTGAACAAAATGAATAGTTGCTTTCAGAGTAAGCGCAAAATCATTAATTTCTTTAACCATTGTTGGCGATAAAGAAAAATAATTACACGCGTACATGATTTTTTTAATCGGTTGCCAATGCGTGTTTTCTGGAATTAATAATACGGGGCAGTGTGCGCCTTTTGCAACATTGAGTGACGTGGTACCAGTCATTCGGGCAATAAAATCTTGCAACCCCGTCGCTCCAATAACAATTAAATCTGTGTCTGAATCATCAGAAAGTTCAATTAAGCTACTATCGGCAGAGCCATCTAAAATTTGAGTTTTAATTTGCGTTTTATGCGAGGTAAAATAATTATTCATTATTTCTTTTTCGCTCGCTTCATCGTTTATAAAATTTTGAAGCGCTTGATTAGCTTCAGATTCTGTAATCTGTGTGACATTGACGGAAGCGAGATCGTAAGAAGGCATCAAATATTCTTTGACGTGAACAACCGTAATTGTAGCGTCTAACACGCTTGCCAAACCTTTTGAATAACCAAAAGCGTTTCGCGAAGTGACTGAAAAATCGGTTGGAACAACAATATTTTTAATATTTTTCATTAGTTTAAAATTTTAAAAGTTTTTTAGAAAATTGCTTTTTAATATGTTACTTCATTTTCATTGACTTCTATAGAATGTTTCTGCTTATTTAGTTTTAGTAATTATACAGTTTCAACAAAGTTTAGAACAAAAAAGTAAAAGCTATTTTTTTTTGGGAACATACACACCGTTAAAATCCATGAAGTCACCTTCTTTCAGCGTAATTTTCTTTCCATTTTTTAATTCGCACACACCTATATTGTTAACGTGTGTGCCATTCACTAAAGTTATATTATAGTTCATGGGCGATACAGTTTCATCTTTAACAGAAACCATTTTACCTTCGCGCATTGCAATCCCTTCTTTCAAATTAGCATTCGCAGGTTTACGAACAGAATTAGCAATTTTAAAAGTTGATTTAAATTTACCTTTACTGTTCATAATATCCCGCGTTTTTCTGTATTCGGTATTTATCTCGCCGTCTGTCTGATCTTTTTTGATTTGAGCATCCATAATATAAGAAGTTTTAAAAAACATGAAAGCAGTAAAAAAAAGCAACTTTTTCATACTTTTCTGTTTAAATTTTGCATTGCCTTTTGGTATTTACTTTTACTCTTTACCTTTTGCTATTTCGTGGCTGCTAATTTTTTAAATGAATCACCTAAATCATTCATACTTTTATTGAAATTGGTTTTAAACGTTTCCCATTTATCCTTAGTATCAGCTTTATAATCGTTAATCTGTTTTTTCATGTCAGAGTTTTTAAGGTCTAACTCGGCAATTTTCATTTTATATTCCGCTTTAGCGTCTTGTTTTTCGTTTGCAACGCGTGCTTTGAATTCGGCAATACTTTTATCGTTTTCAGCAATTTTAGCGTTTGCTTCCTTACGGTAATTATCAATTTCATTCAGGTAATCCACTTTAGCTTTTTCTAAATCGGTGTTCGCTTGTTTTGCTGTTTCTTGTGCTGATACTAATTTTTCCGTAGGTGTGCTTTCGCAAGCTGTTACCACAAAAAATAAACCAAATGCAAAATAAACTAATGTATTTTTGGTTTTAATGCCTAGTGGCAATCTCGTTGAATTAATCATTTATTTTTATGTTAGAGCGTTGCAAATTAACTTTCGCAGCGGCACAAAGGTGATATTTTTATTTGTTCTAATAGTTACATAATCCTATTTTAAATTTACATTATTAACAGATTGATTGGTATAAATATATGCTCGTTTCTTGCAGTGCCTTTATAAATTACTTAATTGGCAAATCGGTTAAAGCGAAAATCAAAATTATTTAACAACCTGAAAATTTTCTTCGCAAGTTGCTTTTATTTTTCTATTTAATAATATCTTTGAATTCAAACGCTCATCTTTCAAAAACTTTACGCAAACTTGTTTAACTCGCGCTGTAATTTTAAAACCCCTCCTACGACAATAAAAGTTACCTTTGCATTTTTATTTGAAATTGATAGCGATGACTTTTGAAGAATTAGGATTAAATAAACCGCTTGTTAATGCTTTGAGCGACTTAGGATACACTGAGCCTACGTCTATTCAGACCAAAACATTTAAAGTTGCCCTTTCTGGAAAAGATATAATTGGTATAGCGCAAACAGGTACAGGTAAAACTTTCGCTTATATTTTACCGTGCTTGCAGCTATGGAAGTTTTCTAAAACGCATAATTTTGAACCAGAAGTTTTAATTCTCGTTCCAACGCGCGAATTGGTAGTGCAAGTGGTTGAAGAAGTTGAAAAACTGATAAAATATATGCCTTCCGTCAAAGTTGGTGGCGTGTACGGTGGCTCGAACATAAATAGTCAGATAACTTTAATTAAGACGGGATTAGATATTTTAGTAGCAACGCCAGGACGTTTACTGGATTTAGTCGGTCAAGGACAACTGCGGTTGAAAGACGTTAAGCGATTGATTATTGACGAGGTGGATGAAATGCTCGATCTCGGATTTCGATTTCAGTTGGTGCGCATTTTTGAATACTTACCTGCAAAGCGACAAAATTTGGTTTTTTCGGCAACCATGACCGATAAAGTCGAAGTACTAATTGATTCCTATTTTAATTTTCCTATAAAAATTGAAGCTGCGCCGACAGGAACGCCACTCGAAAACATTGAGCAATTTGCGTATTATGTACCGAACTTCAATACGAAGGTGACGCTGCTCAAAAAACTCTTGCATGAAAATCAGGAGATGACGAAAGTTTTGGTGTTTACCTCCACCAAAAAATTAGCTGACGTTTTATTTGAGCAAATTGATACAGAATTTCCAGAACAAATCGGCGTTGTGCATGCCAATAAAGCCCAAGCAAAACGTTTCGACACCGTTAAACTTTTTCACAACGGCACTATACGTGCTTTAATTTCCACCGATTTAGTAGCGCGCGGCATAGATATTTCAGAAGTGACGCACGTTATAAATATGGATACGCCCGATTCGCCCGAAAATTATATGCACCGCATTGGCAGAACAGGTCGCGCGGATAAAAAAGGTATTTCGATTACTTTTATTGCCGACAGAGAAAAAGACCATCAAGTTGAGATTGAAACGTTGATGAACAAAACGATTGACATTTTACCTTTACCAGAAGATTTACCGATTTCAGATGTCTTGATTCCCGAAGAATTCCCTGTTATAATGATGAAATCCGTTCGCGCCAAAATGCCGAAAAAAGATGAGACGAATGCGGCATTTCACGAAAAATCGTTACTTCGACAAAAAGTAAATCATAAAATTCGTCGCGCTGAGGCAATGCGTATAAAATACGGTAAACCTAAAACGCGCGGTCAAAAGATACGAAGTAAAAAATGATGTAAGGGCACATATTTGTGTCGTCCATAATTGAAACGCAGTAATTTTATTTTTTCATTTCACTGAATGATTTAAAACTGCGCGCTCTATTGTATTTTTATAAACCATAAAAATATTGCCGTGCTGTTTTCAAAAAATTTATACTTCCGAATTTTTTTTTTAGTTTTCATCGCAAGTGTTTGCAACCTAAAAAATATTTATGCTGCCGATACTTTTGTGCAAATAAAAGTGCGCAACGCGACAGAAAAATTTGTTACCCTCACCTTCACAGAATCGGACTCGTTAGAGCGCTATTTTAAAATTGATTTGGATGTACAATTCGGAACGCATTTTATTTTCGATTTAAAAAATCCTGTGTGGGCGATTCTACGGAGCGGAACGCGTGAAGAACTTATTTTCATTCAACCTGCAGATGATTTTTCAATTATTTTTTCGGGCGAAAAAGACGATGCACTCAAACCTATTTTCGGCGGAGCGACAGCGAAAGACAATCGGTTCTATCAGCAGATGATCGAGAAATTTCATTCTAACCCAATTATTAAAACACCTTCCGAATATTTAAAAACTTTAGTTGATAGACCTACTTACGCGCAAGCTCAAAATTACAACGCCGCGCAATTCAATATGCTCGTTCATCGCCGATTCGATGTCGCTATGGATTTACTGTACGAACACAAAAGCGAAATAAGTCGCTATTTGTTTTCCTATTTGTTTAGGCTCGAGCAATATACTTTGCAACGTCGGTTGTATAGCTATTTCGTTTTTCATAATTTCGCCGATGCCACTGAATTGCGCGGCGCGCAATCTGTTATTCCTACGCAAACTTTTACTTTTGCGGATTCGCAGCACCAAAATGAACCGTTTGTTGCCGATGCATTAAAAATGTTCGCACACGCCCACGCGAAAAATGTTAATGCAGAACCTCAAAAATTATATGCAACGATTGCTTCCATTGGAACGACCAAACAAACTTATTTCCTTCTTTTAAAATTATTGGAAGAGACACTTGCTTCAGAAAAAGATAAATTATTCGCAGCGCAAAAATGGGAAAATTTTGTAGCTACTTGTCCCGATGAACTACTCGTTAAACATTTCAATGAATTAATGATTTCGCACGGCGAGTTTCACGCAAAGTTTCCGTTGGCAACAAATTTTAATTTTACTTTACCCGATAACACCGTGCGCCAACTTTCGGATTATAACGGACGCGTCGTAATGGTTAGTTTTTGGGCAAGTTGGTGTTCGGCGTGTATAACTAATTTTAAAAACACAGCTTTCCTTCGGCACGATTTGCAAAGAAATGGCATCGTTCTGCTCAATATTAATCTCGATGAAGACATCAACGCTTATAAAAATATTCTGCAAGATTTAAAAATTGAAGGAATTACTGCTCAACCGAATGCTTTAGAGCAAGTTAAATCGGCGTATGAGGTTGAAGTCTTACCCCATTACGTTTTTATTGATAAACATAATCGAACGAGAACTTCATTAAACCATACAGAAATAGCGATTCAAAAAATGTGCACCCAACTTTTGAATAATTGAAACCTCGATTTCAGAAGATTTTATAAAAAGAACTGTACAAACAAAATCTGATGTTTATATTTGTGCTGCGAATTATGCGCACACTCAAATAAAAAGTCAGTCATGTCAGAAAAATTAACAGAAATAACCGTTATCGGTAAAAAAGCAACCCGTGACGGTTTTGGAGAAGGTATTTTGGAATTGGGTAGAAGCAATAAAAACGTTGTGGCGCTTACAGCAGATTTAGCAGGTTCAATGAAACTCGATGCTTTCATTAAAGAATTTCCAGAGCGTTTCGTTCAAGTTGGTATTGCAGAAGCAAATATGATTTGTATTGCTGCTGGCTTAGCCATAACGGGTAAAATTCCATACACGACAACGTTTGCTAATTTTTCGACGGGACGCGTGTACGATCAAATCAGACAATCGGTAGCATACAGCGATAAAAACGTAAAAATTTGTGCAAGTCACGCAGGTTTAACTTTGGGAGAAGATGGTGCAACGCACCAAATTTTAGAAGATATTGGTATGATGCGGATGTTGCCGAACATGACGGTAATTAATCCCTGCGATGCTGCACAAACCAAAGCGGCTACAATTGCTATCGCCGATTATCACGGACCAGTGTATTTGCGTTTTGGCAGACCCGTTTGGCCTATTTTCACGCACGATAAACCTTTCGTAATTGGTAAAGCTTTGCACTTAACAGCTGGAACAGATGTTACCGTTTTTGCAACAGGTCATTTAGTGTGGCATGCTTTAGAGGCTGCCAAAGAATTAGCAATTGAAAATATCAGCGTTCAAGTTATTAATATTCACACCATTAAACCGCTCGACGCTGATGCAATTATTGAAGCAGCGCGCGCAACGGGTGCTGTTGTTAGTGCCGAAGAACACCAACGCGCAGGTGGTTTAGGTTCGGCTGTGGCAGAGGTTCTCTCGCAACATTGCCCAACACCCCAAGAATATGTCGCGGTTAACGATAGTTTTGGAGAAAGCGGAACACCTGATGAACTTCTCGCTAAATATGGTTTAGGCATTAGCGATGTAGTAGCTGCGATTCGGAAAGTTTTAAAGAGAAAATCTAAATAGCTCCGAGCCATTAGCTTTGAGCTTTGAGCCCTCGTTAAGGTGGTACTCATAGCTCATGGCTCATGGCTCATGTCTCAAAGCTTAAGCATGACCATTTTTTCGGACGAATATTTCATGCAACAAGCATT
>ENA-OFCD01001622-OFCD01001622.1-metagenomes-genome-assembly--contig:-NODE-1622-length-10874-cov-2.377299_pt1 | contig 10874 bp, 5 predicted proteins | sample MGYA00153392_OFCD01 | MGnify analysis MGYA00153392 | reverse complement strand
GGCGGTCCGATCTGCGGTGCACGCTAGGAGCGGCCACCGACAGAAAACGGCGCTGGCGCGAACCTGTGGACACCCGAACCCCTGTGGACAGTAGGCCGAACATCTGTTCGACCGCGCGCGACACGCCGGTCCGCGCGGTCACCTGTCGACGGGGGCGGCGCCGACCGCCTCGACGACGGCGCGCCAGACCCCCTTGATGTCGTCGCCGGCGTCAAGGGCCTGCTGCACGGTGCGCCCGTCCAGGGTGGCGAGCACCTGGTCCGCGGCGTACGAGCGGGCGTAGGCGGGGCCGAAGCGCCGCTCCATGCGGTTCCAGAAGTCAGTCAGGCGCACACGACGAGCCTAGGGCTGCCTGCCATGCTCCGCCGGTGACGAGCGGTGCACGGGCGGGCGAGGAGCCGGGCGGGAAGGCGGGCCGCAAGGCGAGCGGGGATCTGAGCCAGGGTGAGCAGGCGGGTGGGCCGGTCGCCTCTCGGGTGGAGCCGGCGACCCCTGGCCGCACCAGGGGTCCGGCGCGCGAGGTCCTGGCTGCCGCAGTGGCCTCGTTGCTGCTGGTCGTCGTCGTCAAATGGCGGGCCGTGACGCACCTGGGGTCGGGTCTGCCGGGCGATCTGGGCGACCCGCTGCTCCAGACCTGGCAGCTGGCCTGGGGGCCACACGCGCTGCTGCACCAGCTGACCCACCCGTTCGACGCCAACGCCTTCTGGCCGCTGCACCGCAGCCTGGCCTTCTCGGACTCCCTGCTGGGGCTGGCGCCACTCGGGCTGCTGTTCGGCGCCGGACCGGCAGCCGCCGTCGCTCGCTACGACACCATCTACCTGTTGAGCTACGCGGCCACGACGACCGCGGCCTACTGCCTGGCCCGCCAGCTCGGTGCGAGCCGTGGCGCGGCTGCGGTCGCTGGCGTCGCGTTCGCCTACGCCCCATGGCATCTCGCTCAGGAGGGGCACCTGCAGATCCTGCTGACCGCGGGCCTGCCGGCGTCACTTGCCCTGCTCGCCCGCGGTCATGGGATCGGCGGCCCCGCCCGGCCACGGCTCGTGGTGGCCGGCTGGGCGGTCGCTGCGTGGCAGGTCAGCCTCGGCTTCGGTCTCGGGCTACAACTGACCTATACCCTCGGCGCGCTCACCGTGCTGGTCACGGCCCGGCACGCCGTACGCCGTCGCCGGGGTCGGACCGGGCCGGCCCCCCGGGCCCTGCTTGGGGCCGAGATCGTCGGACTGGTCGGGTTCCTGGCGACCGCGGTGGCGTTCGGGCGGCCCTATCTGCAGGTGGTCGCTGAGCACCCGGAGGCCCGTCGGCGGCTGGCCGAGGTGTCGCTCTACTCGCCGCCGGCCCACGCATTTGCCACGACGGCGGCGAACAACTGGTTGTGGGGCCACGCCCAGGCGGGGTTGCGCTCGTCGCTGGCCTCGCAGTCCGAGGGCGATCTCGCGGTGGGCGGGATGCTGCTTCTGCTGGCGGTCCTCGGTCTCGTCCGGGGCAATTGGTCCAGAGCGGCCAGGTGGTCGCTCGCCGGCGCCGCCGTGGGTGTCGCGGCCTTCGCCATGGGCACCAAGCTCGCCGGCGGGCGCTTCAGCTATCTGCTGCTCTACGACCACGCGCCCGGCTGGCAGGGGGTGCGGACCCCCGGTCGCCTGGTCGTCCTGGTGACCCTCGCACTGGCCCTCCTGGCCGCCACCGGCATCGACGGTGCGCTGAGTCGGTCGTCGCGGTTCCTCCGCCGGACGATGCCCGTCCTTCTGGCGGCAACGGTGCTGCTTGAGGGCCTCGGCTCGACCGCCACCCCGACCGCGCCGCAGATCCCGGCCGGGGTCGCCGGTGCGCCCGGGCCGGTGCTCGTCCTGCCGAGCGATGAGTTCCACGACTCGTGGGCGATGTGGTTCTCGACCGACGGTTTCGGCCCCCTGGTCAACGGGGCGAGCGGCTTCGTCCCCGTCGGCCTGGCGGCGCTGCGCCGTGACGTCGTGGGCTTCCCGGACGCCGGGTCGGTCGAGCTTTTGCGCCGCCGCGGGATCCGCCGCGTCGTGCTCGTCCCGGCGTACGCCAAGCATTCGCCGTGGCAGGACGCCGCCGTCAAACCGGTGGCAGGGCTGCCGCTGGTGCGGCGGCAGGAGCGGGACTCGGTGGTGTTCGACCTGCAGCTGGCCGGCTGAGCAGCACCGCGATCGCCAGCAACACCACGACCGAAGGGTTCCGCACCAGCTCGTGTGGATAGCCAAGTGTGAGGTAGCTCAGCGACGCCAGCACCACGACCATGCCCAGCAGGACTCCGTCGAGCAGGGTCCGCATCCGCAGCGCGGTCACCGACGCGGCGAGCAGCACCGCGGCGACGGCGATGAGGATCGGTGCGACGATCGCGCCGATCTGCGACTGGTCGGCGCTGCCGCCCGACAAGCCGTGGGCGAACGCGAACGTATCGAGCCAGCCCTGCACCGGGACCGCCACGTTGCCGGGCCGTTCCATGTCCGGCCACACCCCGAGTTGCAGGCGGACGTAGACCTGCCAGGCGGCCAGCGCCAGCGGCCCAGCGGCCAGCGCAACGATGCTCCGGCCGAGCTCCGGCGGCGGCGTCCGGCGGCGCGCCCACTCCACCGCCTCCCAGAGGGCCAGTCCGGCCGGCACCGTGACATAGGCCTCCTTGGTCAGACACAGCAGCACCAGTAGGCCTGCGGCACCGGTGATGTGGCGACGTAACCAGGCCAGCAGCACGAGGGCCGCCAGCGCAGTGCCGACGGTCTCGGTGGTGCTGACGGTCACGGCGTACAGCAGACCTGGACTGCTGGCGACGAGGAGCCCTCCCCAGGGTGTGCGGCCGAGCTGCACCGACAATCGACTCACCGCGTACGCCGCGACGGCGGCCCCCAGGACGGTCAGCGCGAGCAGCGCCGACGGGACCGAGCCCGGCCGGCCGAGGGCGAGGACCCGGGCCAGCCAGCCGAACATCGGATGGCCGTAGCGGTAGGGCGCCTGATCGATGAGCAGGTGCTCGCGGCCGTGCAGCAGCGGGTCTCGCGCCATCACGTAGTAGTAGACGCCGTCGTAATGCTCGACCGGGTTGACGAACGCGAACGACGGGTCGCTCGCCCGGGCCACCGCCGCCATCGGCTCCGCGCGCGAGAGCTTCACCAGCGCGCTCGGCGAGAACCTGCCGTCCTGTGAGGCGAAGCAGGCCAGCAGAGACGTCGCGACGGCGGCCAGGGCGCAGGCGAGGGCGACCAGCACGTCGCGGCGCCCCCTGGTCACGACGGCCATCCTGGCAGCAGCGCCGTCAACGCAGCAGCGCGGCGCCCTCGCCGAGCATCCGTCGCGGTCCCTGCTCCAGGTCGACGCCGGGCGGGAGCAACCGCACACCCGCGTGCAGCAGCGTCACGCCGGTCCGCCCGACGAGCACCGGGTCGAGCAGCACCTCGGCGACCTCTGGCACCTCCTCGCCGAGCCGCGCGACCCGGTGCAGCACATCCTCGAGCGCCTTGCGGTCGGCGCCGGCCAGCAGCGACGCCCCACGGACGCCTTCGACGAGCTCGGTGGCGTCCCGGTCGGTCAGCGGCAACGTCACCGTGACCGGGTCGACGAGCAGATCGGCTGCGACGCCACCCAACCGCAGGGACAACAGCGGCCCGACGGCGACGTCCCGGACCAGGCGAACGACAGTCGACACGCCGGGCGGCGCCATCGGCTGCACCAGGAATTGACTCGGGCCGATCAGGGCCTGGACCGACGTCCAGGCCTCGATCAGTTCGGTCTCGGTGTCGATCGACAGCCGGACGGCGCCGACGTCGACCCGGTTGCGCCATCGGGCATCCGGGCTCTTCAGGGCGACTGGCCAGCCCAGGCTGTGGGCGGCGGCGACGGCCTCGTCCACACCGGCCGCGCGGACCGTCGGCCACGCGGTCAGCCCGAAGGCCGCGAGCAGCCCGGCTGCCGCCTCGGGCGGGAGCCATTGCCCGTCGTGCTCATGTGCGCGGACGACGTCGTCGGCGCGTTCACGCAAGATGTTCTGCAGGACGACCACATGACCTTGCGGCCGGGCCCGCCAGGACGCGTACGCCGCGGCTCGGGCGAGCGCGAGCGCAGCGGAATCCGGTGAGGCGAAGGACGGCACCGACCCCGGGCCGGGCGCGGCGCCGGGCGCATTGACCCGAAGGCCCGGCGGCACCCCGTCGTGGCCCAGGAACGAGGCCAGCACCGGTAACGCTGCCGTGCTGCCGGCCTCGAGCAGGGCGGCGGCGAGGGCGTCCTCGGCAATGTGCGGTGTGACGAGCGCAAGCACGGCGTCGACCGATCCGGAGGCGGCAACGAGCTGGAGCGCGGTCCGGAAATGCTCCGGCAGCGCGAGCGGCCCGAGGTCGACCGGATTGGCCGTCTCGGTCGTGCCCGCGAGCTCACGCAGCACGGCTTGGACGCTGTCCGGCAGCGGCGGCACCGTCAACCCGGCTGCCCGGCAACTGTCGGCCGCCAACGACGCGAGCGCGGAGGACGTGCCGACGATGCCGACCCGACGGCCGGCCGGCAGCGGCTGCAGGACCAGCAGCTGCGCGACCTCGAACAGTTGCGCGAGGGTGTCGACCCGCACGACACCGGCGCCGGCGAACAGTGCGTCGACCGCTGCGTCACCGGCGCCCCGGCCGCTTTTGAGGGCGACGACCGGCTTGCTGCGGCCGAGCACCCGCGCGATCCGGGCGAACTTGCGCGGGTTGCCGAAGCCCTGCAGGTGCAGCAGGACCACATCGGTGCGCGCGTCCTGTTGCCAGTACTGCATCAGGTCGTTGCCGGAGACGTCGGCCCGGTCGCCGATCGAGACGAAGGTGGACAGCCCTAGCGACCGACGGTCGGCCTCAGCCAGCACGGTGCCGGCGAGCGCCCCCGACTGGCTGAAGACCCCTACCCGGCCGGGGAGCGCCGCGCCCACCGCGAAGGCTGCGTGCAGACGCACCGCGGGATCGGTGTTGAGCACGCCCATCGCATTGGGCCCGATCAGCCGCATGCCCCCGTCGCGGGCCAGCCGCACCACCTCGGCCAGCCGTGCCTGGCCCGCTTCCCCGGCGTCGGCGAACCCGCCGGACACGATCAGCAGCCCGCGCACCCGTTTCTCGGCGCAGGCGGCCACAACGCCCGGGACCTGCGCGGCCGGCACCGCAATGACCGCCAGCTCGACATCGTCTGGCACATCGCGGACGTCGGCGTACGCCCGGACACTCGCCACGTGTGGCGCATGCGGGTTGACCGGATAGACCGGCCCTTCGAAGCCGTGCTCCAGCAGCGACCGGAAGACCTCGTGTCCGGCCGTGCCCGGCTGCCGGCTCGCGCCGACGACGGCGACGGTCTTCGGCCAGAGCAGTCGCGCGACGCTGCGCGCCTCGGCCCGGTGCTCGCGGGCCCGGGCGACGTCCCGGGACGCAGGGGTCTGCCGGATCGGGAAGACCAGTTCGATATACCCGTCGGACATGTGCCGCTCGATCTCGAAGCCGGCGCTCTTGAAGACCTCAATCATCCGGCGGTTGCTCGGCAGGACGTTGGCGACGAACCGGTCGACGTGCCGCTCCTGCGCCGCCGACCCGAGATGTTCGAGCAGCAGCGAGCCCAGACCGCGTCCCTGGTGGGCATCCTCGACGACAACCGCGACCTCGGCGTCGGTCGTGCCGGGGAGCTTGTCGCAGCGGACCACCCCCACGATCTCGTCGCGCAGCAGGGCCACGACGGCCACCCGCTCGTCGTGGTCGACGTTGGTGAAGCGCTCGACCTCGCGGGCCGACAGGGTGCGCACCATCGAGAAAAAACGCATGTAGATGGTGTCCGGCGACAGCCGCGAGTGAAAGGCCCGCAGCCGGTCGGCGTCGTCCGGCGTGATCGGGCGCAGGTGCACCGTGCCGCCGTCGGCCAGCACGGCGTCGGCCTCCCAGTGCCGGGGATAGCTCATCTGCCCATCCTGCCGCTCAGTGCGCCGCCCGCCACTGCGGCGGCCAGGCATCCGCACCGAGATGCCAGCCATCGGTCCGGAACGCCGTGGCCTGCGCCCACGCCACAGTCCGCTCCCCCGAGCGCACCGCCACGTCGTACGACGCGACACGGCGCGTCCTGGTCCGCTCGCTCGCCGTCGCCTGCAGCAGGACACCTGGGCTTGCCGCAGCGGCGTAGTGCAGCGTCAGGCCCGTTGCCACCACCTGACGCCCCCAGCTGTTGCACGCGGCCTCGAAGGCGAGATCGGCGAGCGAGGCAAGCAGTCCGCCGTGGACGCTGCCGCCGAGGTTGGTCGTCGCGTCACCCGGCACGACGGTGACGACCGCGGCGCCATCGCCCCAGGACGCGAGCGTTGCACCGAGGTGGGTGCGGTACGCGCTCGCCTGCAGCACCGCGTCGAGCCGGCTGCGCAAGGACGTCTCCACCCGTGCACCCTACGGGCCGGGTGTCGGGCGGGCGCCGGCCTGGCGCACCGGCCAGGATGGAACCATGACGGCGCTCGAGCGGTTCTCCCCGGCCACGCGGGCGTGGTTCACCGGGGCGTTCGCAGCGCCGACGGCCGCCCAGCAGGGCGCCTGGTCGGCGATCAGCAGCGGCGTCGACACCCTCGTCGTGGCACCGACCGGCTCAGGCAAGACCTTGTCGGCCTTCCTGTGGTCACTCGACCGGCTGGCCACCGCGCCGATCCCCGAGGAACCCCGCCGGCGCTGCCGGGTGCTCTACGTCAGCCCGCTCAAGGCCCTCGCGGTCGACGTCGAGCGCAACCTGCGGGCGCCGCTGATCGGCATCCGGCAGGCCGCGCAGCGCCTCGGGTTGCCAGTGCCGGACATCCGGGTCGGGACCCGGTCGGGCGACACTCCGGCCGATGAGCGGCGGGCGTTCAACAAGACACCGCCGGACATCTTCATCACCACCCCGGAGTCGCTGTTCCTGGTGCTGACCAGCGCCGCCCGGGAGTCACTGCTCGGCATCGACACGGTCATCCTCGACGAGGTGCACGCCGTGTCCGGCACCAAACGCGGGGCCCACCTCGCGCTCAGCCTCGAACGACTGGATGCTCTGCTCGACAGGCCCGCCCAGCGGATCGGGCTGTCTGCGACGGTCCGCCCGATCGAGGAGGTCGCGCGCTTTCTCGGTGGCCAACGCGAGGTCACCGTCGTGCACCCCCGCAGCGCCAAGACCATCGAGCTCGAGGTCGTCGTGCCGGTCGAGGACATGTCGCTGCTCGGTGAGTCGACCGGCCCGGTGCGCGGCGGCTCCGCGGCCGGCGCCGAGCCCCGGGCGTCGATCTGGCCGGCCGTCGAGGAGCGCATCGTCGACCTCATCGAGGGCCACCGGTCGACCATCGTGTTCTGCAACTCCCGTCGCCTCACCGAGCGGCTGACCAGCCGGCTCAACGAGATCGCCACCGAGCGCAGCTTCCCCGAGCCCGCGCCGCAGGACCTCTCGCGGCCCGACGGGTCGGCCGGGGTCAAGCACTTCCCGGCGCAGCTGATCGCCGCGTCCGGCCAGGGCACGGGCTCCGCCCCGTGGGGCAACGGCCTGCCCGCCGACACCGCCGGGTCGGTCGAGATCGCCCGGGCCCACCACGGCTCGGTGTCGCGCGAGCAACGGTCTGAGATTGAGGAGGCGCTCAAGGCCGGGCGGTTGCCGGCAGTGGTCGCGACCAGCTCACTTGAGCTCGGGATCGACATGGGAGCAGTCGATCTCGTCATCCAGGTCGAGTCGCCACCGTCAGTCGCGAGCGGGCTGCAGCGGGTCGGCCGCGCCGGCCACCAGGTCGGGGCGGTGAGCCGGGGTGTCATCCTGCCGAAGTACCGCGGCGACCTGGTGCAGTGTGCCGTCGTCGCCGAGCGGATGGTCCAGCCCGGCGGCGCCGGGATCGAGTCGACGACCTACCCCCGCAATCCACTCGACGTCCTGGCCCAGCAGATCGTCGCCATGTGCGCCTTGGAACCCTGGGACGTGGAGGATCTCGCCGCCGTCGTACGCCGCGCGGCGCCGTTCTCCTCGCTCCCGCAGAGCGCCCTGGAGGCGACCCTGGACATGCTGTCCGGTCGCTATCCGAGCGACGACTTCGCCGAATTGCGGCCGCGGATCACCTGGGACCGGGTGACCGGCGTGCTGACCGGACGCCCGGGTGCGCAACGGCTCGCGGTCACGAGCGGCGGCACGATCCCCGACCGCGGCATGTTCGGCGTCTTTCTGGTCGGCGAGCGCAAGAGTCGGGTCGGTGAGCTCGATGAGGAGATGGTCTACGAGTCGCGGGTCGGCGACGTCTTCCTGCTCGGCTCCTCGGCCTGGCGGATCGAGGACATCAGCCATGACCAGGTGCTCGTTACCCCGGCGCCCGGTCAGCCGGGCCGGATGCCCTACTGGAAAGGCGATGCACCCGGCCGCCCGATCGAGCTCGGACGGGCCCTGGGCGCGTTCCTGCGGGCCGAGCAGCGCGCGGCCACCGGCGTCCTGCCGGACGACCGCACGATCCTGGTCGAACGGTTCCGCGACGAGCTCGGCGACTGGCGACTGGCGATCCACTCACCCTTCGGCGCGCAGGTCAACCAGCCGTGGGCGCTCGCGCTGACTGCGCGGCTGCGCGAGACCTACGGCGTCGACGTGCAGTCGATGCACGCCGACGACGGCATCGTGCTGCGGCTGCCGGAAACCGAGCAGGCCCCGGACGGCTCGGTCGCGGTCTTCGAGCCCGAGGACGTCGAACCCGCGGTCCAGGCCGAGGTCGGCGGCTCGGCGCTGTTCGCCAGCCGCTTCCGCGAGTGCGCGTCGCGCGCCCTGCTGCTGCCGCGCCGCAACCCGACCCGACGTACGCCGCTGTGGCAACAGCGGCAGCGGGCGGCGCAACTGCTGTCGGTCGCAGCGCAGTACAGCACCTTCCCGATCGTGCTCGAGACGATGCGGGAGGTGTTGCAGGACGTCTTCGACGTGCCGGGCCTGGTCAGCCTGATGCAGGACGTCCAGGCCCGCCGGGTGCGGCTGGTGGAGGTCGAGACCACCCAACCGTCGCCGTTCGCCAGGTCGCTGCTGTTTGGCTACATCGGCGCCTTCATGTACGAAGGGGACGCACCGCTGGCCGAGCGGCGGGCACAGGCCCTTTCGCTCGACTCCGCCCTGTTGGCAGAGCTTCTCGGGCAGGCCGAGCTGCGCGAATTGATCGACGGCGACGCCTTGGCCGAGGTCGAGGCCGAGGCGCAGCTGCTGACCGAGCAGCGCCGGGCCACCGATCTGGAGACCACTGCCGACCTGCTCCGGCGGCTCGGCGACCTCACCACTGCGGAGGCGATCACCCGCGGCGCGACCGCCGCCTGGTTGGCCGAGCTGGAAGACGTCCGCCGGGCGATCCGGGTGCGGATCGCCGGCGAACAGCGCTGGGCGGCGATCGAGGACGCCGGCCGGCTGCAGGACGCGCTCGGCACGGCGCTGCCGGTCGGTGTGCCCGAGACGTTCCTCGAACCCGTCCGTGACCCGCTGGGCGACCTGGTGTCGCGGTTCGCCCGCACGCACGGGCCGTTCCATCCTCTGCAGGTCGCGCAGCGGTTCGGCCTCGGGGTCGCGGTCGTCGACGCGGCACTGGCCCGGCTCAGTGCCTCCGGCCGCGTCGTACACGGCGAGTTCCGCCCTGGTGGCACCGGCCTTGAATGGTGTGACGCCGAGGTGCTCCGCTCACTGCGCCGCCGGTCGCTCGCCAAGCTGCGCAAGGAGGTCGAACCCGTCCCACCGGAGGCACTGGCCCGCTTCCTACCGCAGTGGCAGGGACTCGGGGGCTCAGCCGGCCGGGGCGCCGACGGGCTGCTGCGGGCGATCGAGCAGTTGCAGGGCGCCACTGTCCCGGCGTCCGCACTCGAATCGCTGGTGCTCCCCAGCCGGGTCGCCGGCTACACACCCGCCATGCTCGACGAGCTCACCGCGGCCGGTGAGGTGCTGTGGGCCGGTCAGGGCTCGCTGCCCGGCAACGACGGCTGGGTCACCCTGCAGCCCGCCGACAGCGCCGAGCTCGTCCTGCCGCCGGTCGGCGAGCTCAGCAGCACCCCGATGCACGACGACATCCTGGCCGCGCTCGACGGCGGCCAGGCACTGTTCTTCCGGTCACTCTCAGATCGGGTGTCGTCCACCGATGATCCGGTGCTGCAGCAGGCGATCTGGGATCTCGTCTGGGCCGGGCACCTCACGAACGACACGCTCTCGCCGCTGCGCGCGCTGCTCGGCGCGGGTCGCACCACGCACAGCGCCAAGCGTGGCCCTGGCCGCCAGCGCAGCCGTTACGGTCGCCCCGTCATGCCGACCCGCACCGGGCCGCCGACCATGGCGGGCCGCTGGTCCCGACTGCCGGACCGCGACACCGATGCCACCCGGCGCACACACGCCCTCGCCGAGGCGCTGCTCGACCGGCACGGCATCGTCACCCGTGGCGCGGTCATGGCCGAGCGCGCCCCGGGGGGCTTCGCAGCCGTGTACGCCGTCCTGAAGGCGTTCGAGGAGGCCGGCCGGGTCCGCCGGGGCTATTTCGTCGAGGGGCTCGGGGCCTCGCAATTCGCCGCACCCGGGGCTGTCGACCGGATGCGGGCCCTCGCGGCGGTCCGGCCGGTCGAGGACGAGCCGCTGTGGACCACAGCCGTGCCCGGCGGCTGGGACACCTCGCGCCAACGCAAGCGACGCGACGATGCCCGCGCAGTCGTCGTCGCGGCCACCGACCCCGCAAATCCGTACGGCGGGGCACTGGCGTGGCCGATCCGCGACGACGAGCGGGGCCACAAACCGGCCCGGAAGGCCGGCGCCCTGGTGGTGCTCGTCGACGGCTCGTGCGTGCTCTACGTCGAGCGGGGGGGCAAGACGCTGCTGTCGTTCACCGACGAACCGGCCCGCCTGACCCCTGCCGTCGACGCGTTGGCGCTGGCCGT
>ENA-OFCD01001621-OFCD01001621.1-metagenomes-genome-assembly--contig:-NODE-1621-length-10881-cov-3.054406_pt1 | contig 10881 bp, 8 predicted proteins | sample MGYA00153392_OFCD01 | MGnify analysis MGYA00153392 | reverse complement strand
GGGCTACCACGTCACCCTCGGACGCACCGGATAACAACCAGGCCCTGACACGAAGAGTGAATCTTCGCGTCAGAGGCTTGGAAGGGTCACGCGGCCTTCTTGGTCTCCCAGAAGATCTCGGCGATCTCATCGATCTTGGCCAACAGCTGGTCGGCCACGCCAACGTCCCAGGAGGCCTTCGTGCCACCGGCGCCAGCGAGCTTGGTGGCCTCGTTGAACAGGGTGTTGAGCTGCGGGTACTTCTCGAAGTGTGCCGGCTTGAAGTAGTCGGTCCACAACACCCACAGGTGGTGCTTGACCAGGTCGGATCTTTCTTCCTTGATGAGAAGGGCGCGCGCCTTGAAGTCGGCGTCGCCGGAGGCTGCGGCTTTGACCATGCAGGCCTTCACCGACTCCGCCTCGATCTTGGCCTGGGCGGGGTCGTAGACACCGCAGGGCAGGTCGCAGTGGGCGCTGACGTGAATCGGAGCGGCAAACAGACGCGAGAACATTGGAAGGTCCCTTCGACGAGTGTTCGGGGTGTGCCGGCAAATCTACCCCGCGGGGTCAGCGCCCGCGACCAGGCATTCGCAAACGTGGCCAGCTGATGTTCGGCGCAGGCAGGCGCAGGATCACCCGAGCCCGTATGCCGTCGGGCGGGATCGCGCCCACGGCCCAGGAGTCCAGGCCCTCGCGGGGGTTGTCCCGCGCGACCCACCACCCGTCGGAGCCATCCGGGTCGCGGCTCGAGAGACGCTTGACTGCCAACGGGCGCGGAGCGCCTGCCGGGTCGTCCGGGAGGCGGACTATGGCGAGCTTCCCGCGGCGCGGACGCGCGCCGTACAGCACGAGCAGGCGGTCGCCCTCATGCAGGGTCGGCTCCATCGAGCGACCGTGCACGAGGACGATCCCTAGCTTTCGCAAGGCTATTCGGCCTCTTCGAGATCCTGCGTCTTCTTGGCCAGGACTACTTCCTCCAGTGTGGTCGGGACGTGCTCGACCGCACGGTGCTCGGACTGCATCCTCCGAAGGAATGACCTCGTGCGGTCATGCTGCGGGTTGTTGATCACCGAGGTGGGTTCGCCCTGCTCGACGACCACCCCGCCATCCATGAATACGACGTGGTCGGCGACCTCGCGGGCGAAGCTCATCTCGTGGGTCACCACGATCATGGTCATGCCGTCGTTGGCAAGCTCTCGCATGACGGCCAGAACCTCACCGACCAGCTCTGGGTCAAGTGCTGAGGTGGGCTCGTCAAAAAGCATCAGCTTGGGTTGCATCGCCAGGGCTCGCGCGATGGCGACCCGCTGTTTCTGGCCTCCGGAGAGCTGTACACCGCGCTCGCCCACCGCCGTGTCGTACTTGTCTGGGAACTTGTCGATGAAGTCGTGCGCGTTTGCGAGCTTCGCTGCGGCGCGGATCTCCTCGTCAGTCGCTTCCGGTCGGCCGTAGCGGATGTTGTCCGCGATCGACGACGAGAAGAGGAGCGGCTCTTGGGCGACCACGCCTACTTGACGTCTCAACCATTGCGCGTCCAGCCCGGCGAGCGGCTCGCCGTCGAGCGACACGACCCCCGCTTCCGGATCGTAGAGCCGATACAAGAGCGCGGAGATCGTGGACTTGCCCGCGCCGGACGGGCCGACGAGCGCGACGACCTCGCCAGGAGAGATGTCCAAGTCAAAGTCCGTAAGGACGCGCACGTCGGGTCGCGCCGGATAGGAGAACTGCACGTGTAGGAAGCGGACGTGCCCTTTGACGTTCGCGAGCGTTCGCCCGCCCGACGGCATCTCCGGCTTGCGATCGATCAAGGCGAAGATGCGCGCAGAGGCGCCGGAGGCCCGATTGAAGTCCGCCCACAGCTCCGAGAGCGAGCCGAGCGAGAATGCGACGAGGAGTGTGTAGACGAGGAACGACGTGAGCTCACCGATGCTGAGCTGCCCGCGGACGACGAGGTGACCGCCGTACCAAAACACGGCAGCGCCCGCGGCGTACGCGGCGAACGATGCGATCCCGAAGAACGTCGCGGCGATGCGGATCCGCGCCATCGCAAGGCGCAGCGACTCGGCGACCGCGCGTCCGAAACGAGCCACCTCGCTCCCCTCGGCGGAGAACGAGCGCACGGTGCGGATCCCGGCGAGGGCCTCCTCGGCGACGTCCGTCGAGCGCGCGAGCGAGTCCTGTACGTCCGCCGAGAGCTTGCGAACTCGTCGCCCGTAGCGCACCGCAGCGAACGCGACGGGAGGCACAACGGCCAGCATGAGCATCGTCAGTCGCGGCGAGGTGTAAAAGAGCAGCACCATCCCGCCGAGCACGGCCGTCAGGTTCCGCAGCGCCATGGAGATGTTCACGGAGACGGCGTTCTGCAGGACCGTGGCGTCCGATGACAATCTATTGGTGAGCTCGCCAGTCTTTTGTCCGTCGAAGAAGGCGATCTCCTGGCCCATCAAGCTCTCGAAGAGCCGCTCGCGTAGTTTTGCCACCACCCGCTCGCCCGCGGAGGTGAAGGCCATGTAGCGGAGAGAGCCGGTGACGCCCTGAACGAAGAAGACGCCCAGCATGATGAGCGCGATTCGGTCGATCTTCTCGGTCCCGCCGGACTTCATCGCGTCGTCGATGATGAAGCGAATCCCCTGCGGAAAAGCCAGGTTGCTCGCCGACGACAAGAGCAAGAACACGGTCCCGAGCGCGAGCGCGGGCAGCTCTCCACGCGCCAGTGAGAGGATTCGACCAAACGAGGCGAAGACAGTGGTCCGCGACACGGGCGGCTTGCCTTGCGGCTCGCCCTTCGGGCTCACGTCTCGCGTCCTTCGCGGAAGGGGGGCTGGGTTCGGGTCTGCCATCTATCAAGTCTTCGATGCCACAGCGTCTGAAAGGGGGCCGGCTTCACCCGAAGCGCACCGGGTCGATGCCGTCAGGCTACCAGCTCGGAGACATGAACGCGCGCGCCGAGGACTGCGCGGGCGCTCTCGACGATCTTGCGGTGATGCGTGAAGAGCACGACCTGCATGTCGCGCGCGACCTCCCCGAGACGCTCGATGGCAGCGGACGCGCGGTCGTCGTCGAAGTCCACGAGCACGTCGTCGAGCACGATGGGCAGGCTCACGTTGGTCTTGGCGAGGTGCTGCCAGCTCCCGAGACGGAGCGCGAGGTAGAGCGCGTCGCGCGTACCGAGGCTGAGCCCCTCCACGCCGACGTCGCCTTTGCCTTGCATCGCGCGCAGCACCAGCTCGTCGTTCTTGCCAAAGCCCGCGCGGAGGCCGGCGTATCGGCCGCTCGTCAAGAACGCGAAGTGCTCGCTCGCGCGCTGCAGGATCGGCCCTTGGTTGCGCTCGCGGAACGCCTCGATCTCTCGCGTCAGCACGGCGCTCGCGAGCTTCAGCTGCGCGTACCGCTGCGCGAGCTCGGCCACCTTCGCGAGAGTCTCCTCCACGTCATTCGCGGTCGCCGCGGCAATAGACGAGCGCATGTCGTCGCGCATGGCAGCCTCCCAGCCGCCGATCTGGCGTTGGTTCTTCTCGATCTGTCGGTCGATCTCCTCGAGCTCGATCTCTATCTCGCTCGAGCGTGCGTGGGCTGCCGCGAGCGAGGGGTCGGCCAGCTTCGAAGATGCCTCTCGCACGATCTCCTCGAGGCGAGCGATGCTCGCGCGCTCTCGACCCGCGGACGTGCGCAGCTCACCGAGCTTCTGGTCCGTCAGCGTGGCTTCCGCTGCGGCCGCGTCGTTCGCCGTCGCGCGCTTCACCAACTCTTGCGCCGCCTCGAGCGCGTTCGCCTTCGCGAGGTCTGGCGCATGCGCAACGAGGATGTCGTTCATGAGCTCCTCGAGATCGGCCGTGGTGCGCTCGAGGCTCCGCACGCGTTGCGACGTCGTTGCGCGTGAGGCGAGGGCGAGCGCGAGCCGGCGGTGCGCGTCCACGGAAGCCACCGCCGCTTCTCGGCTAGCCTCAGGGTCGAGGCCGAGCCGTGCGAGCAGCTTACGCCACGGTCGCCGCCATTCTGCGCGCGCCTCTTCGAGCGCAACTACGTCCGCCTCTGCGACACGCACGCTCTCATCGGCCGCGCGTCCCGCCGTCTTGAGGTCGCGCACGGTGCTCTTCACCTCTGCCACGCGCGCCAGCACTTTTTCGGACTGCGCTCTCACGACGCTCAGGTCTGCGCTCTCTTCGATCACCACGCCGAAGGGGGCGAGGCTCGCGGCGAGCGCGCGAATCGCTGTCTTCGCCTTTGCCTCCACGGCCTCGAGCTCGTCGCGTGTATCCGCGAGGAGCGAGGCGTCCGCGCGCGCGTCAGCTTGCAACTTGATCCACGAGCGAGCTCGCTCGTGCGTGATCGACCCGAGGGGTTTCGAGAGAGCCCGCCACTCACTCTCCACTGCGACCAACGTCATCGCCGCGTCGTTCTCGGCGCGTTGTGCCGTGTCGAGACGTCGCGTCGCTGCGTCACGCAGCAGTACGAGCTGCTGGTGAGTCGCCGCACGTGAAGACTCTCGCAGCAGCTGATCGGATGAGTCGTCGGCGGCGCGCATGCGATCGAGGAACGCGCTCTCGGCCTTCTTCTTCGCTTCGCCGCGCGCCTCCGCGAGCGCGTCCCACGCCGCGTCTCGATCCGCACGGAGGCGCGAGACGTCCTCGGGCGAGGGCGGCACACCTTGCGCCTCGAGGCGACCGATCTCGAGCCTGCAGGCGGTGAGCTCGTCCTCGCTGGCGCGCGCGGTTTGCTTGGCGTTCGCCTTGTGCTCTCTCGCCTCGGTCATCGCGCGGTCGCTCACCTGCACGGACTCGGTGCTCGGAGGCTCGAGCATGAGGCCGGCGGCGCCTCCGATCGACTCCAACTTCACGCGGAGCGCGTCGTCCAAGCGATGGATGCGGGCCCGTAGTCTTGCGGCGATCGTCGTCCCGTCGCCGGCCTCTCGCGCGATCGACAACGCTGCCTCGAGCGCGGTGGTGTCGGTCTCCGCGTCGGCGGGAGTGTCGGTGGGAGTGGAGAGTCGTGCACGCGCTCTTCGCAGCGCGGCACTCGCATGCTCCTCGCGCTCTTCCCACCTGCGTGCCGCGTCGGACAGTCGCTCGATCTCGGCTTGCGTCGCGGCGTCGAGCAAGAGCGCCTCGGGATCGCCCTCACGTCCCACGGATCTCAGCGCGTCGGCGACCTCGAGCTCCACGCGAGCGAACGCGCTTCGAGCCTCCGGCAGCTCCACTACGGCCTTGCGCTGCTCGCTCAGTCGCTCGCGCACGGCCTGCATCGTGTCGCTCATCTGGAGGAGTCCAACATCGACGACGAGCGCAGCGCGCCGCTCTGCACAAGCACGCTCATCGACCTCGAGCTGACGAAATCGCCGCCGCGCGTCGTCGAGCTCGGGCAACATCTTCTCGAGCTGCGCGAGGCGCGTGGCTTCTCCCACGAGCTCAGCGCGTCGCTTGGCGAGGCCCACGTTCTCTGCCGTGTGCTCGGCGATGCCGCGCCGCTGTGTCTCGTAAACCTCCGGCAACGTCGCGTCGGTGACGAGCCTCTTCTTCTCCGCATCGAGCTGGGCGAGCGCCTGATTGAGCGGCGGCACCTTGCCACGCGGTACATAGATCGCCTCGGCCTCTTGCTCGACTTGCTTGCGCAGCGCATGCAGTGACACCGATCCGAGGCTCGCACCGAACAGCGTCTCGCCGAGATCGCCCTCGCCCGCGAGCAGCGCCTCGGCGCCCTCGCGCAGTCGTCCGTGGTCCAACCCATACGTGCTCTCGAACAGCTCCCGAGTCGCGCCCCCGAGCCAGCGCCCGAGGAGCGCTTCGTCCAACGATTTGCCGTCGTCGTCGAGCAGCGTGTTGCCCTTCTTGCCCTTGCGGCGCACGAACGCGAACGACTCGTCGGCCGCACCAAGAAGCGTCGCGCCGATGCGTAGGTCCGGCATGTCGTGGCGGAATGCGTCCTTCGTGTGTGCGTCGATGCCGAAGAGCGCGCTCGTGACCGCGCGCAAGCTGGTCGATTTGCCGGCCTCGTTCGGTCCGTAGACGACGTCCAGCGCGCCAGGGTCGGCAAACACCAGCTCTCGATTGTCGAACGCTCCGAAGGCCAAGAGCGAGAGGCGTTTGATCCTCAACGGTCTTCTCCGAGCATCCGCATCAGAAGCGTTCTCTCTAGATCTGCCAGCCACACGCGGACGTTCTTCGGATGAGTGAGCGAGAGTCCGTCGCGCTTGAGCTCCGGGGGCAGCTTGCGCTCGAGCTCGTCCAGTCCCTTCGTCAGCGCCTGCACCTCGGCGTCGCTCGCGTCTCCGAGTGCACGCACCGCGCGAACGAACGCGCCGGCACCGTCGTCGCGTTGGGCGATCGCGTCGAGGTCGATGCGCGGTCTCACGCCGACGACGATCTTCTCGATCCACACCTCACCGAGGTTGAGGCCGAGCGCGCGGATCTCGGCGACGGCGCGCTCCTCGTCGTTCACAAGGTCCGCGTACGCCGCCGCGGTGCCGGAGATCGAGACTCTCACCGCGAGCGTGCGGTCCCCTGCGCGCTCACGTTCGTCCTCGAGCGCCGAGCGAACCTTCGCGAGCGCGTCGTCGAAGTCGTCCTCGTCTGCGAGCACCACGGCCGCGTGCGCCCACCTCGCGGCATCGAGCACGCGCGCTTCGACGCTCACGATCCGGCCGTTTTCTGCCGTGATCAGCGTAGCGCCTTTCTCGCCCGTCTCACGCGCGTGCCTGCCCTGGAGGTTGCCCGGGAACACCACCCAAGGGTCCGTGGAGATCACCTCACGCGCGTGGACGTGGCCCAGCGCCCAGTAGTCGTAGCCTTTGCTCGTGAGCATCGCGAGGGTAGTCGGCGCGTAGGGTTCGTGGCCGGGGCGGCCGTCGAGCGAAGTGTGCAATAGGCCGATGTTCAGAACGTCGCGCGTCGGCGCAGGGTAGTGCGCTGCGAGGTCACCCTTCTCGACGCGCCCTCCGAAGCTCTGCCCGTGCACCGCTACCCCGAGCGAGTCGAACACGACGGTCTCGGGCCGCGCGGCGTCGAGTTCTCGCACACGCGGCAGCGGCTTGAGCCCACGCGTGACGACGTTCAGCGCGTCGTGGTTGCCTCGCACCGTGACGACGTGTGTGCCGATCACACGGAGGCGAGACAGCTCGCCTTGAAAGAACAGCCCGGTGGAGTAGTCCTTCCAGTCGCCGTCGAAGATGTCTCCCGCGAGCAGCAGGAGGTCCGCGCGCTCTTCGAGACACAGGTTGACGAGGTTCGTCATCGCCACGCGCGTAGCGCCGCGCATCGTCGCCGCCGGCGCGCCGTCGTAGCGCGAGAGGCCGCGCATGGGGCTGTCGATGTGCAGGTCGGCGGCGTGGACGATGCGCATGGTGGCGCCGATGATAACGCCTGAGCGTCAGCGCAAGGTGAGTGACTTCTTCGCGAGCGTCACGCGCTCGATCGCGTGCTTGGCGGTGCGTCCAACCGCGGAGAGGTGCCCCATCTTGCGGCCCGGCCTTGCCTCGCGCTTGCCGTAGAGGTGCACGCGCACGCCGGGGAGCGCGAGCGCGCGCTCGAACGCTGGCGGCGCGTCGTTCGTCCACAGATCACCGAGCAGGTTGTAGATGGCGACGGGACGAATGAGCTCGGTGGAGCCGAGCGGCAGATCGCACACCGCGCGTACGGCTTGTTCGAATTGACTCGTCAAGCACCCGACCTCGGTGCCGTGGAACGTGTTGTGCGGGCGAGGCGCGAGCTCGTTGACGAGCAGCTCGCCGTCCGTCGTGATGAAGAACTCGACGACGAGCAGGCCTTCGAGCTTCAACGCCTCGGCGATCCCGCGGGCGATCTCCACGGCGCGCTTGGCGATCTTGGCGCTGATCGGCGCGGGCATCACCGAGTACTCGAGGATGCGATCGGTGTGGTGGTTGAGCGAAGGCGGGAACACGGCGGTCTCTCCGCTGGGCCTGCGCGCGACGAGGATCGAGATCTCCGCCTCGAGATCGAGGGCGGACTCGACGACCGCCGCTCTGCATTTCAGCCCCTCCCACGCGGCCTTCGCCATGGCGGGTGCCGCGACGAAGACCTGACCGCGACCGTCGTAGCCGCCGTGGCTAGCCTTGACGAACGCGGCCGCGCGCGTGGCTCTCAGCGCCTTGGCGATGTCCGCGGCGCCTCGAGCGATCGAGAAGTGGCCGACCGGAAAGCCGTGGCGCGCGAGCCACGTCTTCTGCTTGACGCGATCTTGGACGATGGCGAGGACGCCCACGCCCGAGACGATGTGCGTGAACGGCATGGATTTTCGCAGCCCGCCCATCTGGCGCACGTCCTGCTCGTCGTGCAGCGCGTGGATCACCGCGCCCGCCGCCAGGAACAGCAGCGCCTTGAAAAACGCGTGGGTGAGCAGATGGAACACCCCCGCCGTGTAGGCGTGCAGCCCCACGGCCATGAACATATAGCCCAGCTGCGACACCGTGCTGTACGCCAGGATCTTCTTGATGTCGTACTGATTGAGCGCCGACACCGCGCCGTACAGCGCCGTCAGCCCACCGACCCAGGCGACCCAGGTGCTTGTGGTGGGGGCCAGGTCGTACAGGAAATGCGTGCGGGCGATCAGGTACACGCCCGCCGTGACCATGGTGGCCGCGTGAATCAGCGCCGAGACGGGCGTGGGGCCAGCCATCGCGTCGGGAAGCCAAGTGGTCAGCGGCAACTGGCCCGACTTGCCCACCGCGCCGACCAGCAGGAAAAGGCAGATCAGTTCGATGATGCTGCGCTGGACGGTGGCGAGCGCGTCCCCCATCGCCGCGAGGTCAGGAATGACGAGCGTGCCGTACGCCTTGTAGATCAGGAACATGCCCAGCATGAAGCCCAGATCGCCGACGCGGTTCATGATGAAGGCCTTGCGGGCGGCATTGGAATTGCTGACGCCCTCGGTGTTGCTGGCGTCCTTATGCCCAGCGAACCAGAAGCCGATCAGTAGGTAGCTTGCGGTACCCACGCCCTCCCAGCCGACGTAGAGCGCCAGGAAGCTGTCACCGAGGACCAGCAGCAGCATCGCCGCGACGAACAGGTTGAGGTAGGCGAAGAAGACCCGCTTGCGGGGGTCGTGCTCCATGTAGCCGAGTGAGTAGATGTGGATGAGCAAGCCGACGCCGGTGATGAGCAGCACGAACGTCGCCGAGAGGGGGTCGAACAGCAGCCCGGCGTCGACCCGGAAACCGGCGACCGGGATCCAGGAGAACAGGTGCAGGTCGACCGAACGGGCCTGCTGTCCCTGCAGCGCAAAGAACTCCACGAGCCCGAGGACAAACGCCGCACCCGTGGTCGCGCAGGCGAACAGCGGGCCCCAGCTGTTGGTCCGTCGGCCACCGAGCAGCAGCACCGCAGCGCCGACTGCGGGGAGCACCAGCAGCAGCCACACGATCGACAGGCTGCCGGTGGCGCCGACATAGCGGCCTGGCTCGGCGGCGAGCAGCGCGGTCATGCCGTCGCTCGTCGGGGGGTGCGGGGCACGCGTCGTCCTCGTCTCGTGCGGCGGAGCGCAACCCGGAGCAGTGGGCCGCGTTGGGATGGGACTAGTACTTGAGCAGGTTGGCGTCGTCGACCGACGCCGACCGCCGGGTGCGGAAGATGCTCATGATGATCGCAAGCCCGACGACGACCTCCGCAGCGGCTACCACCATCACGAAGAAGGCCATGATCTGACCCTCCAGGGTGCCCTTCTGGCGGCTGAAGGTGACCAGCGTCAGGTTGACGGAGTTGAGCATCAATTCCACGCACATGAACACCAGGATGGCGTTGCGGCGCAGCAGCACGCCGAGCGCCCCGATCGTGAACAGCAGCGCAGCCAGGAACAGGTACGCACTCGAGTTCACGACCGCACCGTGCCCTGCGCCTCGTCCTGATCCCGCAGCGTCGGCGCGAGGCTGTCCGGGGCGACCGTGCCGTCGGGCAGCAGGGCGCCGCTGGCGATCGAGTCGTGCGTGGCGAAGACACCCGGGCCGGGCAGGGGAAACGGATGGTCGCTGGTGAAGCGGGCCCGGGAGCGTTGCTTCTGGGTGGGCCGCGGAACGATTCGCTCCTTGTGCGCAAGCACCATGGCGCCGAGCGCCGCGGTGATGAGCAGGGCGCTGGTGATCTCGAAGGCGAAGACGTACCTGGTGAACAGTAGGCGGGCGATGCCGACGACGTTGCCCTCGGCGTTGGCCTGGGCGAGCCCGACGCCACGCCCGGAGACCGCACCGCCGATCGCGCCGATGAGCAGCCCGGCGAAACCCAGGCCGACCACGAACGCCGCTACCCGCTGGCCCCGGAGCGTCTCGACGAGCGAGTCGCTCGAGTCGACACCGACGAGCATCAGCACGAACAGGAACAGCATCAGGATCGCGCCGGTGTAGACGATGACCTGCACGGCCGCCAGGAACGGCGCGTCCTGCAGCGCGTAGAGACCGGCGAAGGAGAGCATCACCCCTGCCAGGAACAGCGCTGCGTGAACGGCGTTCTTGGCGAACACCATGGCGGTCGCGGCGATGACGGCGAGCGGCGCGAGCACCCAGAAGCCGATGACCTCGCCGGTGTCGGACGCCGCGAGCAGCGTGGCGGTCATCGCCTCACCCCTTGCCGACGTAGGTGTCGGTGGTGCCCAGCCGCATCGGATGCGGGGGCTGCTCCATGCCCGGGAGCAGCCCGGAGAGCAACTGGTCCTTGGTGAAGATCAGGCTCTGCCGGCTGTCGTCGGCCAGCTCGTACTCATTGGTCATGGTGAGCGACCGGGTCGGGCAGGCCTCGATGCACAGGCCGCAGAAGATGCACCGCAGATAGTTGATCTGGTAGACGGCCGCGTAGCGCTCACCGGGTGAGAACCGCCGCTCGTCGGTGTTGTCGGCGCCCTCGACATAGATGGCGTCCGCCGGGCAGGCCCAGGCGCACAACTCGCAGCCGATGCACTTCTCCA
>ENA-OFCD01001620-OFCD01001620.1-metagenomes-genome-assembly--contig:-NODE-1620-length-10881-cov-4.393774_pt1 | contig 10881 bp, 10 predicted proteins | sample MGYA00153392_OFCD01 | MGnify analysis MGYA00153392 | reverse complement strand
TCCGAATTGGCGCTACCGCTGATTGCCGGCGATCAAGTGATCGGCGCGTTAGATGTGCAGAGCACGCGCGCCAATGCGTTTGTTCAAGAGGACATCGACAGCTTGCAGATTTTGGCTACGCAGATCAGCATCGCCATTCGCAATGCACAGTTGTTCGCCGCCCAAAAAACGGCGCTCATGGAGAATCGGCGCTTATTCCTTGAGGCTGAAAATAGCTTACGCGAGATCGAACGCTTGAACGTGCGCTTTCGCAAGGACATCATCGAGAACGACGGCGGTCGCGGCGATGTGCTCGAGGCCCTGTTTCGCGGCGTCGATGTGCTCGCCGAGCAGGAAGCCGGCCGCAGCTTTCAGGCCTTCTACGCACTGCTCACCGATCTCGAGCGCAGCGCCGGGCTGGATGCCGCGATCGAAACGGTGCTCAGTCGATCGTTCGTCAGCGAGCTGACAACCGCGCAACAGGATTTTCTGCGGGATCTCGTTCCGAGTCTCAGCCAGCGCGGGGGCGAGGTGCACGAGGTGTACGTCTCACTTTCTCGCTCGCTTCGCAATTTTGTGCAGCGACGCGAGTACGAGGAGGAGCGCACGGTTACTCGGCTGCTCACTGTTGCCCAGCGGCGTTTCGGGGTGATCAGTGAGACCGTGCCGGTGCACCGATCCTCAGGGTTTGAGCTCGGACTCAGCCAGTCCGAACTCTCCTCGGTGGGCCAGTGGACGCCATTCAGCGACGACGGTGAGCGGCCGCCGAGCCTCGTCGAGAACGTGGCCCACGACGTCGATCTCGCCCAAATCCTCGCGATCATCCGGGAGAGCGAGATCGATATGCGCGAGCTGCAGCAAAACGTGGCATCCGCTCTCGAATTCGCGACCGTGGTGAGCGTTGCGGATGTGCTTGCACGCTTTCCCGCGACCCAGGGATTCGGCAGCGTCGTCGGCCTCGTCTACATTGCGCTTCAACGGCAAGACTCGGGTACAGCAATCAAGAGAGACGGGCAGACAGAGACAGTGCAATGGAATTCTGATCCGGCCAGATTCGCCAAAGTACCCCGGCTGCTCTTCACTGCGTTGAACGGAACCACCGATGAGCGCTGACCTGAGTGAGACGAATTTAACGGTGCATCCCGAAGAGAACGCCGACTCCGCCGCGCTCTTCGTCGGCGACACCGGCCAATTCGACGTCGACACCAGACGGGCCCTTGTCAGGCTCATTCGCGGACCCTTCCTGGACGGATCGGCGGATGAGCTGGTGTGGGCCGCTCTCCTGCGTAATCAGGCCGTGGTGCGGCAGTACCTCTCGGAGATTTTCCTGACCCTGATGGTGGATGACGCGGAACGCGTTGCCTTCTGCCAGCAGGCATCGGAGGCCGACGTTGCCTTCCCGAAGCTGCTCCGCCGGGTGCCGCTCACCCTCATTGACAGCGCCCTCCTGCTCTTCCTGCGCCAGCAACTGTCGACGGTCACCGGCACCGGCAACCGGGCGATCGTGGGACTGGACGACATCACGGCCCAGCTCCAGCCCTACCAGCGGGACGCAACATCCGATCATTCGATCCACCTCAAGCGGATCAACGGGGCGGTCAAAAAAATGCGCGACAACGGCATCTTGCGTTCGACAACGACCGAGGCGCGCTTCGAGATCTCACCCGTTTTGCGCATCCTGTTTCCACCGGAGCAGATCGCCGCGCTCACCGACTCGTATGAGCGATTCACCGACTCCACTGAGCAATTCACCGCGGCGTCAGATGACGTATCTGAGTCAGAAGACGTGCCAGCGGAAGAGAGCGACCCCCTCGATGAGTGACGAACTGCAGATTTTGGATGACTCCGACCTGAGCGGGTTCTGGGAGCATGAGAGCACCGGCCGGCCGCATCCCGGACAGCATCGACTGGTCGGATTGCAACTCGTCAACTGGGGCACCTTTGCTGGCCATCACGCTGTGCCGATTTCGGATCGCGGCTTTCTGCTGACCGGTGCATCCGGATCCGGCAAGTCCTCACTGCTCGACGCGATCTCCGTGGTGCTCGTGCCGGCGAAATGGCTCGACCTCAATGCGGCCGCCCGCGACACGAACGCGAAGGGACGAGACCGCAATCTGACCAGCTACATCCGCGGCGCGTGGTCGCGCAACACCGACGAGACCTCGGGAGAAGTGGCCACCCAATATCTGCGGCCGGGCGCGACGTGGTCGGCGATCGGGTTGCGATTCAGCGACGGCCTCGGCATTGAGACGACGCTGGTGCGGGTTTTCTGGGCTGCGCGCGGCGTGAACAGCGACGACAGCATCACCAAGACGAGCATCATTTTCGACAGCGATTTCGACCTGCGAGCGCTCGAAGACGTCGTGGCCGATGGCCTCAACCTGCGGGTGGTGAAGAGCAGGCTCACCCCCATTTTCGCCTCCTCAGACTTTTCGAGCTTCGCCGACAAATTCACCCGACGGCTCGGCATCTCGGGGGATCGCGCCCTGCGCCTGCTGCACAAGACCCAGTCGACGAAGGGGTTGGCAAACCTCGATACGCTGCTACGCGACTTCATGCTCGACGAGCCCGCGACTTTCGCAGCGGCACAGCGCACCGTCGAGCAGTTTGTCGAGCTCGAGGATGCGTACCGCTCCGTGCAGCGCGCCGAACGGCAAGTGGAACGGCTCGGTCCGATTCGAGAGTTGGATCGGCTTCGACAGCAATCGCTGGCCGCTGCCGGCCTGCTGGCCTCCGATCTGGCATCGACCGATGCCTTTCGCGTGGCGAAGTCGATCGAGGTGCACGAGCGCGAAATCGTACGTCTCGATCGCGAAATCGTCGCCGAGAGCGCCCTAATGGCGCAGGTATCCACCTCTGCAGATGACCTCGACGGGCAGCTTCGCGCCCTCCGCGAGCAGCACGGGCAGGCGGGTGGATTCCAGCTTCAGGCCTGGCGCTCCGAGATCGCGAGCCTCACCGAGCAGCTCGCCGCGCCGAAGCGGGCGCGAGTGTTGCTCCAGGAGAAATTGCGGATGCTCGGATCTTCCGAGCCGTCGAACGCGGCGGAATTTGCCGATCTTGTGTCCCAGGCACAGGGCGAGGCGGAGTCGATTGCGGCAGCGGCCGAGTCCGTGAGCGAGAGCCGCGCTGAAGCCCGCGTTGTCGAACGCGATGCCGTCGACGAGCTCAATACCGTGCGAGCCCAGCTCGCCGCCCTTGCTCGCCAGCCCTCCAACATCGACAGCAGGGACCTGGAGCTGCGAGACCGACTCGCCACCGCGCTAAACGTCGCCCCCAAACGACTTCCTTTTGTGGCGGAACTCCTCGAGGTGCCGGCGGAACACGCCGTTTGGCGCGGGGCGATTGAGCGGCTTCTCGGCGGGTTCTCCCGCTCGGTAATCGTGCCGGAGGCGCTCTATGCGGTGGCATCCGAATACATCGACTCTCACCATCTCGGCCGCAAGCTCCTGTACAACCGTGTGTCCACGTCATCCGTTGAACCGGTGCTGAGCGTCTCGAGCACGTCGGTCGTACGCAAGATCGGGGTATTGGTCGGAGATTTCGAACCCTGGCTGAACTCCGAACTGAGCCGTCGATTCGACTATGTCTGTGCCGAAAGTATCGCCGCTTTCCGATCCAGCGACCGAGCCATCACGCCGACCGGCCAGATTAAACACTCGCGAACCCGCCACGAAAAGGACGATCGAAACACGGTGGATGACCGACGATCCTGGGTGCTCGGTTTCGACAACCACGACAAGAACGAGCTGTATCGACAGGACGAGACTCGACTGCTCGCCGAGCTCGATGCCGCGAAGGCGTCTCTCGACTCTGTGATCTCCCGACAGGCCGATATCGGCGCGCGTTTGGAGGCCTGCCAGTACATCCGAAACCTGCACTGGGATGACGTGAATGCGGAGGCCCGCATCGTCCGGATCCACGATCTCGAGACGCAGGTTGCGACGTATTCCGCGGCGTCCGGTGAGCTGGCCGGCCTCGATCGTCGGCTCGACTCGCTCGGCCGCGAGGCTCACGAAGCACGGCAGGCCGCCAATTCTGCGGCGGTGCGCGTGAGTGCCGAACGCGACGAGGCTGCCCGGCGGCGGACCGGGCTCGGTGATGCGCAGTCGGAACAGTCCGAACTCGAACCGATAGGGGCATCCACCCGATTGCGACTCGACGAGAGATTCACCGCGCTCGCCCGCTCGGTGGCGCTCGACAAGCTCGGCGAGTCCGTGGCAAAAATGACGACAGCGATCAGTCGTGAGTTGGACGCGGTGAGACGCACGATCGGCGAGGCGGAGGGGGAACTCGTACGTATCTTTACTGCCTTCTCCGCGGAGTGGCCAGCCGACGTGGCGGATACAGACACGACTGTCGCGAGCACACCGGATTTTCTGCGCATTCTCGAGACGATCGAATTCGACGGCCTTCCCCGCTTTCAGGGTCGCTTCCGCGAACTGCTGCAGACCCAGTCAAACCAGAACCTCGCGCAGCTGGTGCAACTGATGGCCCAGGAGCAGAAGGAGGTGCGCAAGCGCATCCAGCCGGTGAACGATTCACTTGCCTCCGTCGACTTCAATACGGGAACTCATCTGGAATTAAAAGTCAAGGAGCGTTTTTTACCAGAGGTGAAGAAGTTTCGGCTGGATGTGCAGGGCATTCTCGAGAACTCGCTCACGGCATCCGCCTCCGAGGCCGAAGCGAAATACGAGGCGCTGCACGCACTCGTCACGAGACTCGGGAGCAGTTCCTTTGCCGACCGCACCTGGCGAGAGCTCGTTCTGGATGTGCGGAAACACGTCGAATTCCAGGGACTCGAAAAATCCTCCGACGGTGTGGTGGTCGACATCCACACGTCCGGGGATGGGCGATCGGGAGGCCAGAGGGTCAAGCTCGTGACCTTCGCGCTTGCCGCCGCGCTTCGCTATCAGCTGGGCGGGCGCAAAGCGGTGACCCCGCAGTACGGCACCGTGATCATCGATGAGGCGTTCGACAAGGCGGATGCCGAATTCACCGAAGGATCGATGCGTATTTTCGAGCGCTTCGGGTTTCAGATGATTCTCGCGACACCGTTGAAAATGGTTCAGACGCTCAGCGAATTCATCGGAGGAGCTGCCCTCGTCACCATCCGAAACCGCAACGAATCTTCGCTCAGTCTCCTCGAAATCACGAATCTCGCAGGCCCCGCCGCATGAAGTCGCTCGCGACGGTGCGCGGCGAGGCCGCGGTTCGCTTCGAGAAAAACTTCCTATTTTGGTCGACCGACGGCTCCGGCTCCTGGCCCCTCTCGTTGGCGCTCGGTGCGCCCGACGAGAAGGAGGCCCTCACCAATTTCGAGGGGACGGCGCGGTGGGCACGGCAGTGGATGGACCTCGCGGATTCCCTGCACATCGTGACGGCACAACGACTCTGGCGCACCGGCTCGCAACTCATACCCACCCACATCCGATTTATTTCGGCACCGGAGTTGGCGGCCTTCGTCGGGCGGGCGAAGGAGTGGAATCGCGCAATCGAGCGGCTGCAGCAGCTGGCAGCCGACTGGCCCGCGGTTCAACCTCTTGATCGAAAAACCTTCACTCGACTTGTGTCTCTGTCATCGCTCGAGTGGCAGCAGACGCGGCAATTCTTGCGCTGGGTCGCGCGGCATCCGACCTCCGGCCTGCTTCCGCGGCAGCTGCCGATCCCCGGAGTCGACAGCAAATGGTTCGAGACTCACCGCGCACTGTGCACAGCGCTCCGGCGGGCGACCGCGGGCGACGAGCAGGAGGGGTTCGGCCTGCGAACTCTCGAAAAGCTGCTGACCCTTCGGGTGCTTGATCCCCAACTCAGAGCAGGGCTCGCTGGCCTGGGCGATTTCTCTGCAGAGCCGGACGTACTCGCCGCGCTGCGCTGGCATCCGCGGGTCGTGATCGTCTGCGAAAACCTGCAGTGTGCCTACTCATTCGGTGATATCGAGGGCGCGGTCGTGATCGCGAAACAGGGCTACGCAGTGGATGTGCTGAGCCGGTTGTCCTGGCTTGCATCCGCGCGCATTGTGTATTGGGGCGATCTCGATACGCACGGTTTCGCCATCCTCAATCGGTTCCGCAGCTATTTTCCGCGGGCAGAGTCGATCCTGATGGATGAGACGACACTGCTCGACAATCGCACGCTGTGGGCGAGCGAACCGGATCAGAATGTGCAGTTGCTGTCGCTGCTCACCGAGCCCGAACAAGCCGTTCTCGAGATGCTTCGGTCGAGCACTTACGGGCCTTCCGTGCGCCTCGAGCAGGAGAGAATTCCCTGGGCGGTCGTGGAGGGCGCGTTCGAGCGGGTGCTGGGGCAGTAGTGTCGCCGACTTTCACGGCCAGACCGGAATAATCAGGTGGCCTGTGCCCGGGTGAGCGAGGGCAGTTCCGGTCAGAATTGAAGCGGAGTCGGTATCACTGTTGAGCAGAACCGTCACCTCGGGGCCGCCAGTGCCGCCTTCACCCGTGCGGCCGATCCCACTCACCTGCTCGCTGTTGCCATCGAGCATGCCTGGTGACTGGCGAGAACGACATGCCCTCACCCAGTGAACGTGTTCCGCTCGCCACTCACCGGGAGCACTTGCCGGATCGCGTTAGCTTTTACCGGGTCTGAGTGGCCCGTTCCGGATCACAACTCGAGGTTGGGGCCTTGTCGTGCGTGCGCGGCACGGGCATGCACTTTGGCTGGCAGAGACAAATGAATCACACAGGTGGTTACGACGGATCCGGGGGCGCTATTGGGAAAGCCCGCGATGCGCTCGGATCGAACCCCATAAGCGTTAGCGAGGATCACCGGGACCGGATACTGCGCACCTGAAGCACCTCATTGAGAAGAAGTGACTTTCTCCCGCAGCTCTGAATCGCTCGGCTCCACCAAATGACTTCCATCGGTGAATTGGATCACCGGGATGTTGGTGCGCCCGCTGATAGCGATTGCGCGGTCGGCACCGGTGAGGTCTGCTTCGAGGTCCACGTAGTCGTAGTCCACACCAAGCGTGTCGAGCACCTTCTTCGAACGGCGGCAGTCGATGCACCATTCGGCTCCGTACATGGTTACTTTATTGCTCATGGGAGGCGCAACTCGTACCCCGCTTCGGGAATTCCCCGGCGCGCATTACGTCTTAGTCGCGCCACCTCGCCTCTTCTTGGCCACCTTTTTTCCACTGGGCCAGCTTTTCCCCACCGGGCCGATTCGCGTTTTACCGGCCACCAGTGTTCCTGTTGGCCGGCTACTAGTGTTCCTGTGGACACCGCTAGAACACCTCTCCTCCACCAAACCACCTCAAAAATGTTGTCTACAGATTCGCCACCTCATCTATCGAACATACGTTCGAAGGTGAAAGATTGAGTTATGTCCACCCCCGACCTCCTTCCACAGTTCAACTCCGCAGTAGCTGCTGCCGAGGCGTTGTCGAGGGATGTCACGGCCTATCGCGCCCTCGCTGACGATGCCCTCCTTCAGGTCGCTCGACGATCAGCTGACGCCCAGCGCCTGATGGGCACAACAGCGGCGGTGATCGCCGGCGAAATAGCGCGACGATCCGCGATATCTCTCGGCCACGATGGGCTAGCCCAGCGCACCGGTTATCGAACGGCGATCGAGCTAGTTCGCGTTACCACCGGACTTTCGGGGCGAGAAGCGGCCGCAGCGGTGCGCGTCGGCACCCTGGTGCAGGATGCTACCGATCCGCACTCCTGGCGGCACGCCCTTGGGCAGGCGGTGGGCCAGGGTGCCCTTTCTGTCGGGGCTGCTGATTCGATCCGGGCCGGCCTCGGCGAACCGAGCGCCCGAGTTTCGGAAAGCGCTCTTGCGGAGGCAACCAAACGGCTGTGCAGCGAATCGGAGACTCTCGATACTGATCGCCTTTTTCGGCGTGCCCGCGAACTACGGGACGAGTTGGACGAGGCGGGCATCGCCGAACGTGAGAACGAGCGACGTGACGCGCGCAGCCTCACTTTTACCCGTCTTCCCGACGGAATGAGCCGATTGACGTGGCTGATGGATCCCGAGACCGCCACGATCACCTCAGACCTCTGGGATCGGGCAACGTCACCACGACGTGGCGGGCCGCGATTCGTGGATGCTGGCAGCACCGACTTCGAGCGAGCAAAGCAGATCACCGACGATCCTCGGTCGACGGCGCAGCTTGCCTCCGACGTGTTCGTGGAACTACTTCGCCAGGGTGCGGCTGCCGACTCGTCCCAGCTGTTGGGATCGGGTGCACCCGTTGTGCATCTGCTCGTGCTGAATGCGGCTCTCGACGAGAGCGATGGCGAGGCCATGGGTGCGAGCGCGGGCCATACTCAGGGCCCTGCCTACGGCCACCCTCACGCTCACGGCCACCTCGAGGGCCAGCTCGATCCCGTGAGCATCGAGACCATCCAACGCGCGCTCTGTTCGTCGACCATCGAGCCGATTCTTTTCGACGACAGTGGTCACGCGCTCGACGTAGGCCGCGACCGTCGGCTGTACACGCGTAAGCAACGGCAAGCTCTCGCGGTTCGCGATGGCGGATGCATGTTCCCCGGATGTGACCGACCGCCATCCTGGACCGAGGCCCACCACACCAAACACTGGTCGCGAGACCGCGGCAGCACGAACATCGACGATGGAATCCTGCTCTGCCGACATCACCATCTGCTCTGCCACAATAATCACTGGGAGATCCAGCAAGCGGAGGCCGGTTTCGTGCTGATTCCTCCGATCGATGTGGACCCCGACCAGGTGCCGCTTCCTCTGCCATCCAAGAGCGCAGCCCTGCGAGAACTCCGTGCTGCGGCGAGCTGAGGGTGTGCCCGAGAGGATGCTGGGTGCCGGGTGCCGGAGCGACCCTTGTACGAACTCGTGCCGGGCACAGGGTCGGGCTCGCGCCCACGCTCGGCACGAGCTCACACCCAAGCTCGCGCACAGATGGAGCGCCCTGGAGTCTCCTCCACAACGTGACATCCGCGGCGCCAGTCGCTTTCTCAATCACCATCTGGTGCAGCGTGCACACGTTGGTTACGAGCTCAGCCGCCTCAGCCATCACCTGGTCGATGGGCTTATGGGCCGCCGAAATCTCGTCGAGGAACGCTTCGGTGTTCCAATATTTGTTGCCAACCATCGCCTCTCGAAGCTGCTCAAGAGTGAAGGTTTTGCGAGCGGTACCCCGCGAGGAGGCCAAGGTGGGTATCCGGCATGAGGGCAAGCCGAGGGGAGATGAATGACATCATTGCTGTGGCACGAGCCTGGGTTTCGGCTTTTTCACTGAGATTGCTCATCCAGCTCAGGAGGCGGTCGTCGATTTCTCTCTCAGTGTTTCTGTCCACCGGATGGATTAAGCGGAAGATCCTCGCCAGGGACTGCTCTCCGAAGTGCACTATCGAAAAGACACAACGCCCCCGAGTCTCGACGGAGGCGCGGGATAATGTCGAACACAAGGCACCTTCTTCCCCGATCAACGGGGGAGCGGGAAGCGGGATCAAGCGTGCGCGCTTACCCGGGCAGGGTGATAATCGCCTGCACCGGCGCGTGGTCAGAGGGCCAGCTTCCGTCGAATCGAGTGACGTTGATGCCGGTCCGGGAGACCGAGATCCCCGGGGTCGCGAGGATCCAGTCGATGCGCTTGTGATCAAGTCGCGGCGGTCGGTAGTCGAGAAAGGTTCCCCAGGCGTCCGTGACACGGTCTACCGCGATATTCCACGTGTCGACGAGCGTATCCTCGGCGGTGATAGCAGCGTAGGGGAGCGAACCAACACTCGTGTTGAAGTCGCCAGTCACGATGGCGGGAAGGGTGCCGGACCCGACGAGCGCCCTCACCAGCGAGGCGGAATGGATACGCGCATTTCGGGATCGATGATCGAAATGAGTGTTCAAAGCCCTGAATTCGTTGCCGGTGATCCGGTCACGAAAGGTGGCATCGATAAGTACTCTCGGAACCTTGTTGCCCCAGGTAGTGGAGCCGGCGACGCTCGGGGTATCCGAGAGCGCGGTCTGCTCCCAGCGCAGCAGCGTGAGCCGGCGACCGTCGTAATACAGGGGACAGCCTTCACCGCGTCGATCGGTATTCCGTCCATAACCGATCGCCCGGTAATTGTCCCCGAGGGCATTGCGCAGGTATTTGGCCTGGTCAGGAAGAGCCTCCTGCACCCCGAGAATCGTCGGGAGCTCCGAGACAAGAAGCCGAGAAATCAATGGCCGGCGTTTGCTCCACCGATCAGGATTACCGGGCAACAGGCGCGGCATCCGCCGACGGATGTTGAAACTCATCACCTGCAACTGGGGGGCGTCGACGGGGCCGAGGAGGGGGATATCCGTCACACATCCAGCCTACGGTCGTCGCGATGCCGAGGGCGCCCAGACGCTAGCCTTCTGGAATGGCCGAATCACACGGGGTTGAATCACACGGGGTTGAATCCTTTGCCGAGATTCCCGCGGGGATCTACCGGCACTACAAGGGCAACCTGTACGAGGTGATCGGAGCTGCTACCCACTCGGAGACCGAGGAGCCCCTCGTCGTGTACCGCGCTCTCTATGGAGAGTTCGGCCTATGGGTGCGTCCGAGAGAGATGTTTCTCGAAGATGTCGAGGTCGATGGTCGAAGCATGCGGCGGTTTTCGCAAGTGGAAAACTGACGGGCATCACGGCACGGGTAACAAGAGCCGGTGGCACGCTGGTATGGGCCGCTGGCGAGCTGGTATGGGCCGCTGGCACGCTGGAAAGGGCCGCTGGCGAGCGCAAGTGAGAGGTGACGGGCACAGACATCAGAACCGCTCCGGCGTGTCGCTTGCCGTCCGCACCCGCTGTTGCCTGAGGCCGATCCAACGACGAAACCAGGCAGCATCCGTCATTCGGGCCAGGATCGGGCCGGCGATTACCGTCAGCAGCACGTAAGCGGTCGCCAGCGGCGCGAGCCTTGGCTCGATGCCG
>ENA-OFCD01001619-OFCD01001619.1-metagenomes-genome-assembly--contig:-NODE-1619-length-10884-cov-4.118016_pt1 | contig 10884 bp, 8 predicted proteins | sample MGYA00153392_OFCD01 | MGnify analysis MGYA00153392 | reverse complement strand
GATGTCCGGCGAGAGCGTCTCCACCTCCGCGCTCGCGATGTAGGGCGGGTTCGCGGTGATCACGTCGAACGGCCCCGTGAGTCCGTGGAAGAGATCGGCACGCGCGAAGGCCACGTTGTACGCGCCGAGTCGGAGTGCGTTGTCTCGCGCGACTGCGAGGGCCTCGTCGCTCGTGTCGGTCGCCATCACCGCGGAGGTGGGTCGCTCGCGTGCAAGTGTGATCCCGACGCAGCCCGAGCCCGTGCACACGTCGAGCGCGCGCATCGAGAGTGAAACGTGCGCGGTCTGCTTGAGCGCGACGTCCACGAGGCACTCGGTGTCCGGGCGTGGGATCAAGACGCGCGCGTCTACCTTGAAGTCTCTGCCGTAGAACTCCCGAAACCCGCGTAAATAAGCCACCGGCTCGCGCGAACGCCTGCGCTTGACCAGCTCGCGAAAGGCCGTGAGCTCCTTCGGATCGAGCGGCTTACCGAGGTCGATGAACAGCTGCGTGCGCGCGACGCCGAGCGCGAACGCGAGGAGCACCTCGGCGTCCAGACGCGGGTTCTCGATCCCGCGCGTCCTAAAATCGTCCGCCGCCCACTTGAGGACGGTCGCGACTGTCCAGGGCTCGCTCAAGCGCCGCGCTCCCTCCGCGCCTTGTCGACCACGCTGTCGAGGTCGCGCTTGATCGCGCCCAGTTCGGCTTCGGTCCCCGCCTCCGCGCGCATCACGAGAATCGGTCCCGTGTTGGACGCGCGCACCAGGCCCCACGCGGGCGCGCTGGACGATGAGGCGAAGGTCACGCGTGCCCCGTCCGTGTCGACGACGACGTTACCGGCTGTTTTGTAGTGTTCCGTGACCGCGCGCACGACCTCGAACTTGATCGCGTCGGGACAGTCCACGCGCAGCTCGGGCGTGGTGAACGTCTTCGGGACGTCATCGAGCATCTCGCCGAGCGAGCGCCCGTCGTTGACCAAGATCTCCAACAGGCGCAGCCCCGCGTAGAGCGCGTCGTCGAAGCCGAACCAGCGATCGGCGAAGAACATGTGCCCGCTCATCTCGCCCGCGAGCAGCGCGTGCTCCTCCTTCATCTTGGTCTTGATGAGCGAGTGTCCGGTCTTCCACATGATCGGACGGCCGCCGTGCTTGGCGATGTCGTCGTAGAGCGTCTGGCTGCACTTGACCTCACCGAGGACCGTCGCGCCCGGGTTCTTCGCGAGCACGGCACGAGAGAACAGGATCAGCAGCTTGTCGCCCCAGACGATGTCTCCATTCGCGTCCACCGCGCCGAGTCGATCGGCGTCGCCGTCGTACGCGAGACCCACGCGCGCGCCCGTCGCCTTCACGCGCGCGATCAACGCCTCGAGGTTCTTCGCGACGGTCGGATCGGGGTGGTGATTGGGGAAGTGTCCGTCCATCTCGCAGAACAGCGGATCGGGCGAGAAACCAGCCTGACGGAGCGCACGGAGTCCGAGCGGCCCGCCCGCGCCGTTGCCGGCGTCGAGCACGAACGCAAGCGGACGCGTCGGGCGTTTGATGTCTTTGGTAAGCGCGGCGACATACTCGTTCGACACGTCGCGAGACTCGATGCTTCCGCCGTCGGCCGTGGGAAGGTCACCGGCCTCGAGACGCTCGCGCAGCTTCTGGATGTCGGCGCCGAAGTAGCTCGCCTTGCCGCGCATGATCTTGAAGCCGTTGTCCGGCGCCGCGTTGTGACTGCCCGTGATCATCACGCCGCCGTCCGCGCCCGTGTGATGCACCGCGAAGTACATCAACGGAGTCGGCCCGACTCCGACGTCGATCACTCGCACGCCAGCCGAAATGAGGCCTTGGGTGAGTGCGGCGTGCAGCCTGTCGCTCGAGAGCCTGCAGTCGCGCGCGACCACCATCGTCTTCGGTCTGATCTCGGCCGAAAGCCCGACGCCGAGAGCGCGCGCGAAGTCATCCGTCAGGTCGCGATCCGCGACGCCGCGAATGTCGTACTCACGAAAGACCGGCTTCGGCACCTGCATGCGCGTGTCTCTACTCCGGCCGCTGGCGGTGCACTAGTCAAGCGTACCGACGGGTGGCAGCATCCCTCGCATGAAGAAGATCGGCGTCATCGGTTCGGGCAACGTGGGAGAGATCCTCGCGAACGGCATGCTGAAGCATGGCTATGCCGTGATGCGCGGCTCCCGCGAGCCAAGCAAGCTCGCCGACTGGAAGACGAAGGCGGGTGAGCACGCCAGCACGGGCACGATGGCAGAGGCGGCAAAATACGGCGATCTGGTCATCCTCGCGGTCAAAGGCACCGCAGCCGAGCAGGCGGTTGAACTCTTGGGCGAAGGCATCGACGGCAAGCTCGTCATCGACGCGACCAACCCCATCGCGGACGCACCAGCGGTCAACGGCGTCGTTCAATACTTCACAGGACCGAACGACTCATTGATGGAGCGATTGCAAAAGAAATCCCCCAAGGCGCACTTCGTCAAAGCGTTCTCTTGCGTAGGCAATGCATTGATGATCGACCCCAAGCTCTCGGGCGGCCGACCCACGATGTTCATCTGCGGCAATGACGCCGCTGCCAAAGAAGAGACGCGCAGGCTCCTCGACCAAGTCGGCTGGGACACCGAAGACGCCGGCATGGTCGAAGGCGCGCGCGCCATCGAGCCGCTCTGCATGCTGTGGTGCATCCCTGGAATGCTCAAGAACGACTGGATGCACGCGTTCAAGATGATTAGGCCGTAGGGCGCGCTCTTCCGTAAACGTGCCCGTGCCCGAGCCCGAAAGGCAGCGGCTCGGGCTTAGCTCGGTGGAATTGTACGTGGTCTGCAAAAACCACAGATCAGATCGGGCACGGACACGTGCATGTTTACGGAGCAGAAGCAGAAACTATCCGCCGTAGGACTCGTCTTGTTCAATTCGCGATAATACCCAATCGAACTCGCCGGTCGTAACTTTGACTTTGCAGTACTCGCAATTACCCGTCATTGCGATCTTCAAAGGGGCGCCGCAGCTCGGGCACTCGGGAGTCGTCTTCGTAGGCCTTCCGCTTGGCTGGGCGCCGCGAATGAGCGTCCAGTACTCGCTATAGGCGCGCTCTTTGGAGCGGCTGCCGCTCAGGAGCTTACCGTCCTCGGACATCGTGTAGTCGAGGCCAGTCGCCCAGACGCGAACGGTGATTGCGTCGTAATGTTTGTCGCTGATCACGCTCGCGAGGTCGATGCGCAAAATGCGCGCGTTCTCGGTCATGTTCCGCACACGCTGCTGGATGTACATGTCAATCCAGTACATCTGCGATTGAAACAGATTGTCGCTCACGAACGGGCGCGCGCGCAGCCACTCGCGGCTGGACCAAGCGACCTGCAATTGCGCGAACACGAGGCCGACCCTCAATTGGAATTGATTCCAATCGAACGTCGGGTCCTTGCCGCGAATGGCGTTGGCGTTGTCTTGCGCGCCGGGGTCGATGATGGTGGGCATGTCATTGCCAACCTCGTCCACACTGCTCGTGAGCGCGGGGCCGCGCTGCTCGGTCTTGATGCGCCCCATCGCGGTGACGGCCCAATCGAAGCGGCCGCCGCCGACTGCCTGCTTGCAGAAGCTGCACTGATCGCCGCGCACGTTCTGGAGCGGCGCGCCGCAGTTGGGACAGTCGAGCGTGCGCGATCGCGCGGGGGCCCTGGATTTCGCGGTCGCCGCGCGCGCGAGCGTCAGTCGCTCGACGACATAGAGACGCTGCTCGCGGCCGCCCCGAATCTCGCTGTAGTTGGCCTCGAACTCGATCTCGAGCGTGTTGTAGTCGGCGCGACCGAGTGACACGTAGCGCATCGCGCCTACGACGACCCCGCGCACCTCTTCCAGCGACGAGTCATTGAACGCTTGCGCTGCGGCGGGCTGCACGTAGGCGGCGAGCGAGCCGATGTTGCCTCGCGCGCGATAGCGGTGGAGCTCGGTGTAGAGCGTGTAGACGAAGTCCTCGAATAGTACGACCGAGAACTCGGGATCTTGCGAGCGCAGTCCGTCGATCTGCGCGCGCGTGACGGCGACGCGGCGAGGCGGCGGAGGGCGGTACTGCGGCCGGAACGCGTAGTTGGAGGCGTTGTTGGTCGACCAGCTGTTCGACTTGCTGCGAGCGATCGCGCGAAACACGATGAAGCCGCCGACGATCAAGAGCAGCGGTATCCCGATGTACGGGTACTCGAAGCACAGGATGATGAGATTGATGATGAGACCTGCGGAGTCGCCGCCACCACCGCCACCGCCACCGCCACCGCTGGAGTCAGTACCGCCCGAGTAGGACTCACCGCCGCCAGGACGCGCCGTGGCCGTCGCCGCGATCATGACGATCACGAGCGCAAAAAGAATCCACGGGAGCTGGCGACCGACGCGCTTCATTGCATCTCGTCAGGCAGCTCGTTCTCGTCCCCCTCTTTGTGGGGCAGCCTCTCGCCAAGGAGCGGGCCGAGCGCCTCCACTGCCGCCACGAACGCGTCGAAGTCGCGTCGAGCGATGGTCTGCTGCAGCGCAACCTCGCTCTTGGCGAGCACATCGGTGGCCGTCACGCCGACGTCCGCGACGAGCTTGCATCGCTTCTCGAGCATGGACGCGAACACCAAGATGCCTTGGCGACGGTGCGTCTTGGCGATGCCCAGATCGTAGAACGCGGTCTTGGCAGCGCTGTCGACGCTCTCACGGACGCGCGCGGTCCCATTCAACAAGCGGCGTAGCGCGGGCAATAACCAGCTCGCGAGCATGCCGACACCGAACGCGATCGCGACGTCGAGCGGAATCGCAGCGGAGCGAAAGGGGCGCGGCGAGTAGATCATCACCGCGAGCGAGGTCATCGCGAAGACGGCGCCGAGCGTGAGATCTGCCGCGCGATAGCTACCGCACGAGTGGCGCACGGAGATCACGATCTCGCAGGACGTCTGCGCCTCGACCGTCTTGATCGCGGCGGTCGCTCGGCCCTTCGCTCCACTGTCGAAGAATGCGCGCTCGGCCATTGCGCGAAAGACCATACACCGAAATCCGGCAGGCGAACCTTCTCAGTCGCAACGGCGCTTCGGGGTCGCTATGCTCACGCCCAATCGTGGACGCACCCATCGCAGACCCTCCTGCGCTCGTCGCACAGGCGGCAGCCGATCTCGCACCGCGCGCGGGTCGTGAGCGTGAGCTCTGTGAGAAGGCGAGCGGCCCGGATTGGCTGTATTCGGCGGCGTTGCTAGTGCTCGACGCCGGCGCGATCTGGTTCGACAACGCCATCAAGCTGCAGGACAAGCCGGGCGTGCGGCTGCTCGGACCCTCGGCCGTCGGCCTCGCGTGGGGCGCAACCATCGGCGGCGGGTACCTCGCGCTGCCGAAGTGCGACATGCGGTGGGTGAGCCAGGCCGCATACGAAGGTGACGTACGTACCAGCTGGCCGCTCGCAATCTCGCTCGCGCTGCTCGCGGGCGTGACGGCTCCCGTGCTCGTCGGCGTGGAGAGCGGGCCGCTCGGTGGAGAATGGCAGACCAGCGAGCGCGTGATGCGTTTGGTGCTGTCTGGCTCCGCCGGCTTCGTGGGCGCGCTGCTCCCTTACGTGTTGCCGCCGAAGACGTGGCGCGCCGCCAAAGAGCTGGAGAAGCTGCGTCTAAGCGCGAGCGTCACGGGAGCGGCCGTGGGCTTTTCGTTCGCGTTCTAGTCACCCTTGGGTGTTGGGACCCGCTGCGCTCGGGGCGAGGGCCAATGGGGATCGGTCGAGCTGGCCGCTGGCAGCGAAAAGGAAATAGGGAGGTAGTCGTCTCCCTAATATGACGTCTTCAATCGGCCTCAGGCGAAGATACGAGGTCGCTGACCATGACGTAGTAGCCGTCAGGATCGCGGAGTGCGAACTCGCGCGTGCCAGTGGCCGGATTCGTCTGGGTTTCTTCCGCAAGTTGACTGACAAGGACTCTGGCCCGGGACAGCGCCTCATCGAAATCGTCGACGCGGAAGAAGAGCAATAGCCCATTGCCAGGCTCCGCTCGCTCAGCACTGACCAGAGATGGGTGATCGTGAGCTCCCCAACGATGAAGACAAATCAATACGGTCCCGTCCGAGTCCAGGATTTGCCCGAAGAAGGCGTGAGCGGGCGCCAATTCTGGCTGACCGAAGAGGGATTGGTACCACTTGAAGCTGCGAGCAACGTCAGCGACTCCAATAATTGTCCAAGTGCGCTTCATCGGCCAGACCGACTTTGTTGAGAAACGCGCGCCGGCGAGGATCGCCGTGATAGGTGCATGCACCCACCGTGGTTCCAGCCATTCACAACAAGCGTCAGCGCGGCACCGTACGCAGACTGAACATTTCCTTTTGTGCGGCGTCCTTCGTCGCTTCCACATAGACGATCTGGGTGGGCCCGAAAGTGCTCCATACAACAGTGTGGACGTTGCACAAAACTGGTGTTGGGTTGCCAGAATTGATGTCGACTTTGTATACCGAGGACGTCTTGTCCAAATCCTGAAATACGAACTCGGGCATCGCATAAACAGTCGTTCCGTCTACGGGAGTTGGTGTGAACGACGCGACTCGAGGGTCCACACTTTGCGATTGGAAAAATGACGTCTGCGTGCTGCCGGTCGCATCGAGCGTGAAGATGGAATCGCGGTCACTGCAGATGAATGCCTTGCCATACCGGCGTGTCCCTTGACGCGCGCCTGCGCCACATGTCTTGACGCCAATCGATGTGCCGTTGGGTGCATTGGTGGACGCCGACACGGAGTAAACCGTGCCGTCGCCATCTTGATAATAGAGCGTGTCACCGTCCAAAATTGGCGCCCAGAGCGAGCGCGCAGGCATGGGCTTGGCGACGACGGTCACTTGGCCGGTCGATAGTGAGACGCGGTCGATCTCGCCGGCGGCGTTGATGAACACGTCGTCCCCGCGACGTGCAACGACACCGCAAGGATCGCCGCATCGTGCCACGAAGAGTCCCGCATTCCCGAGGTAGAAACTCGCAGTGCCGACCACCGTTCCGGGGCCGCCCGTCGCACGGGGCGAGCGGTACAAGTGCACGGCGTACATGTCGGGCGCCTTGCTCGTTTGCTCTTCTTGAAGATAGAAGATGTCGGCGTCGAGCGCGATGGCTTGAAACAAATACCCGGTCGGCGTCACCAGCGTGGACTGCCCGCTTCCATCGAGTTTGATGTGTTTGATGACCCCATTGTTGAAATTGCCGTTAGCGGCGGGGCCACCCTCAGAGGGATCGATATAGTAGAGTTCATCGCCCACGAGACTCGGCGGCACGAGGTCCCCCGCGAACATTGCTTCGTGGCGTGTCCCACGCGTGAAATCTTCGATGAGTGTTTTTGGCGTCGTCGTCGCGGTGCACGCCGGTGCACTCGGCGGACCAGCGTCGGTAGACTTGTCAGGAGACGAGCAGGCAACGAGCGAAAGTGCGGCTAAGAAAATCAGCGAACGCATGGGACCTCCGTTACTGGAAACAACGCCCCGATTGTGCTCCTCTCACAAGGATGAGCCCATCGAAATCGGACGAGAACACAAAGCGTTCGAAAGCAGCCATAGGGTAAACCCCACCGCGAGCTCGAATTCACATGACCCAACGCATCGCACAGTTTGCCGTCACCGTTCGAGACTATGACGAAGCGCTCACGTTCTACGTCGAGAAACTCGGCTTCGAATGTGTCGAGGACACAGATCTCGGAAACGGGAAACGATGGGTTCGCGTGCGTCCCCCTGGTTCTGCGGACTGTGGGATCTTGCTTGCACGTGCGGTGGGCGAAACGCAGCTTGCGACCGTAGGCAACCAAGCCGGAGGCCGCGTCTTCATATTTGTCGAGACCGACGATGTTCAACGAGACTTCGGGCGGCTCAAGGCGCGAGGTGTCGTCTTCGTCCGCGAACCTGCCGAAGGGCCGCACGGGATTGTCGCGGTCTTCCTTGATCTCTACGGCAACCGATTCGATCTCATCGAACCAAGGCCGTAGACGCGCGCGCGAAGTTTGACCTGCGGACCTAGAGTCCGGGTAGGAGAGTTCGATGCCTCCGAAGCCCCGAAAGCCAGCTGGGATCGCCCCGAAGCTCCTCCTCGAGCAGGTCAAGGGTACGGCGCCGTGGGCGTTGTCGCTCGAGCCGGCGCTACCCGCGGCGGAGATCCTGGCCAAAGCGGCCGACCTCGAGAAGCGTTGGCTCGCAGGCGGCGCTGCGGAGGACTATTTCGTTCTTCTGCTCGCAGCGCACTTCACGACCGTGGCGACTTTTTGCCCGACCGACGTGGATGCACGAATCCGCCAGCACGCGTGGTCGGACCTCACCGGCAAGCGCCTGACGACGGCCGTCGACCGCGTGGAGGAGGTCGCGCGGTGGGACGTGCGGCCGGTGTCGGCGCGCTACGTCACGATGGGCCGGGACGTGCTTGCCGGCCACCAGGGCGAATGGTTCAGCGTGATGGCCGGCGCGCTGGGTCGTGCGTTGGCCGTCGATGATGCGCCCGTCGCGGAGCGAGCGAAGTCGTGGATCGAGACCGAGCTCGCGCGCGAGGCGAAACTGGTGACGCACGCACGCAAGGACGGTTCTGATCAGGAGCTCTTGGCGGTGGTGACGACCGTGGCACACAACCTCGGCGATCTCTCGCGGGTGGTGGATACCTGGCAGCCTGCCCATGCTGCCTCCGAGATCGGGCGTCGGTACCAGCGGCTCGGCCACGAGGACGGCGTGCGCTTCGACGGAGCCTTCGTGTTCGCGGGCGAGCTGAACAAGCAGCTGATGGCGAAGGAGAACCACCGCTTCTTGCCGCTGCGGGTCCCGCGTGCGCTTCGCCGTGAGCGCGCGTTTCTGCTCCCGTTCGGTCCATACTTCTACGACTGGGGCTGCACCCTCGGGAGTACGAAGCTCTTGCAGGACCACGAGCGTGCCGAGATCGCGCTCGCGCTCGCGAAGGTGCACGAGCGCCGCTCCGACGAGCACGGCTGCTTGCGCGCGCTGGCGGGCATCCATGCCGCGTTCGGCGGCGGCCTCGACAAGCTCGGGCGGCTCCTTCCGTCCGACGAGAGCACGTTGCTCAAGCGCGCCGGCGTGCAGCGCGCACTCCGCCAATCGGAGCCGGACTTCCTGAAGACGTTCCACGCGGCGGTCGTGCGCGCATAACGACGCGCTCAGCGCGCCCGAGACTTCGGAGCAGTGTCCGACAGACAACTTGATAGCGTTCAAAGCGGGAGCGCGTCTGATCTGAGCCCGCCGCAGCAGCAGGCGATAATTCGCGCTATGGCGAGAGTCGACGCGTTCGAGCGTGTGACACGGTCGACACGGCCGTCCGGCGCCCATCTCCACGCGTTGACTGCTCGGCGCGCACCACCCACACAAGGCGGCGCCTGGCGCACCACTGGGTGGTTCTGCATCTACCGCCATGGGAGGTTGCGCTCGATCCCCTGCTCCGCTCTCACCGTGAGTCGCGCAACGCTGTACCGACAAACGTCGCCGCCCGTCGCGCCGTCCGGTATGCGCCGTGCGGCCAATCCTCGACGACTTTCCGAGCACGAGCGCGCAGACCGCCAACCTCCGTGAGCCTCAACCCCCTCGTCGTGCCCGACGAGTTCCCAGCATCGCCGACAAACACCTCGTCTTGTGAGGTGAACCCCTCATAGAATTCTCGATCAGGCTGTCTCAAACGCGCTGACACGTTCCGCCACCACCTACAGGCATGCATCTTGCTGGTCAGTAAGTCGCGTCGATGCACGTTCCAACCTTCTGGCGAGCCAGAGCGTGCACACCGCTATCCCTGAGTGGTCCGGGCATTGTTTGGGACTTGACCACTTCCCTGTCGAGCGAAATTCGTGGCGCATCGTGTGCAGCAACGACCTCTCCATTGCCATCCACCGACATTTCGATGCGTGTCATTTCGCGACGACGTTTCTCTACGACACGTCTCGCCAACGTCCACAGGACCACGTGTTAGGTCCTTCATGGCGATGACCACTTCGTCTTCCCCCGCGCCCGAAGTACGGCGCCGTAGGGGATGGGCGCTGCGGGCGCGCTTCAACCTTCTGCGTTTGCAGCTGCTGCGCTTCGAGTTCCGGATTGCTCCGACCGAGCAGCAGCGTCTGTTCATTCTCACGCTCCTCATCGGCGTGGTCTGCGGACTGGCGGCGGTCGCATTTCACCTCGCCATCGCGTTCCTCGAACATCGTCTCATCGCTCGCGCGATGGACGACAAGAGCGGCTACTGGGCCGTATGGACGATCTTGTCGCCGACGCTCGGCGGTCTCGTAGCCGGCCTGCTGCTCCAATATGTGTTTCCCAACGCGCGCGGCAGCGGCATACCGCAGGTGAAGGTAGCGTTCGCCGCGCGCAACGGTGCGGTTCGACTCCGTGACGCACTCGCGAAATTCGGCTTGAGCGCGCTCCAAATCGGCAGCGGCGCGTCGTTGGGACGCGAGGGGCCGACTGTGCAGATCTGCGCGGGCATCGCGAGCGCGATGGGACGCGTCGCGCGGGTCTCTCCGCAGAGTCGCCGTCGACTCATTCCCGTGGGAGCCGCGGCGGGCATCGCGGCTGCGTTCAACGCGCCGATCGCCGCCGTGACGTTCACGATTGAAGAGGTCGTCGGCAAGCTCGACCAGACCGTGCTGTCGGGCGTGATCGTTGCCGCCGCGCTCGCAGCCGTGATCGAGCGGAGCATTCTCGGAGAGCACCCAGTGCTCGGCGTTCCCCACGACTACAGCCTCGGCGACGCGCGATCACTCATCCTCTATGCCGCGCTCGGGGTCGCCGCCGCGCTCGGCGGAGAACTTGAGCATCGTCTCCTCGTCGTAGTTCGACTCGTAGCCGAAGTGACCGGTGACGGAGCAGTCGAAGTAGACGTCGGGGAACTCGTCGTCGGCAACCCGGTAGGCCGCACCCTGCGCCATCAGCTTGCCGACCAGCTCGGAGATCTCCCCCATCGCC
>ENA-OFCD01001615-OFCD01001615.1-metagenomes-genome-assembly--contig:-NODE-1615-length-10900-cov-9.761641_pt1 | contig 10900 bp, 7 predicted proteins | sample MGYA00153392_OFCD01 | MGnify analysis MGYA00153392 | reverse complement strand
ATTTCCGAGACGACCGAGGATGGTGATTTGGTTTAGTCCAGCGCTCATGATGAATATCCTTCAGTAGTGAGGTTTAAGGTTCTGAAGGTTCCTAGGTCGCCACGGCGATCGCCGGGTTCGGGAGGGATGAATTGCGGTTTGAAATTATCATCTCAGATCGATTAGCTCTTGAATACACTAAATTCCCCTCACAAATACCGTTTACAAGGGATCAATCAGTGCTATTTTTTGCTAACGATGCCAAAATAGAGTGGACTTCTTCAGCTTGTAAGAAGTTGGTTTATTTTATTTCTCTCAATCTAAATTTTATGGCTATTCTATCGTCGATTCTAGATACCTGTACTCCCCGCGACGAAATCCTATCTGGAGAACTTTCGCTAGATTTATTCGCCGCCAAGCTGAAATTTGTCGTAGATGGGGATGCACCCCCGATCTATCAAAACGCTGAACTGTTCTTTGCTAATACATTTCCAACGGATGGCTTGAAAACCCTTCTAACAGAAGTTTTTGGACGACTCACTGCAAAATCGGTTGGTGCTCCTGTCATTCGATTGGAGACGAGTTTTGGGGGTGGGAAGACGCATGATGAGATTGCGCTGTGGCATATTGCTCGAAATGGCCGATCGATTCCTGGATTAGAGCGGTTTACGGATGATTTGAAGATTTTGCCAGATGCTCCCATTCAGGTTGCGGCCTTGACCTGTCAGGATTTAGATCCAGGGAATGGGGACTTTCACCCCGAAAGTGGGATTACGACTTATACGCTGTGGGGTGAGATTGCGTATCAATTGGGTGGTATTGCTGGATATGGGTTACTGAAAGGGTCTGATGAAAAGCGAGTTAGTCCTGGAACGGGGGTTTTACGGCAGTTGATTCAAGACCGTCCGACTTTGATTGTCCTTGATGAGATTGCGCAGTATCTTCGGAAGTCGAAGGCGATCATCGTCGGGAATAGTGATCTTGCAAAGCAGATTGTCGCGTTTCTATTTGCGTTGATGGATTTGGCGGGTTCTTGTAATAATTTAGTCTTTGTTTATTCGTTGGCATCCTCCTCAGATAGTTTTGCTGATGAAACCGTTGAGCTTCAAGAAACTATTCGTGCGTCTGCTCGACAAGAGAAGATTTTGAGTCCGAGTACGGATGTTGAAATTTATAATATTGTTAAACAGCGATTGTTTAAACGAATTGATAAAAAGGCGGCGGAGAAAGCATCGCAAGAATATTTGAATGCCTATCGTAGTAGTCGAATTAATCTTCCAGATAGCTGTAAGGATGCGACTTATTTACAAGCGATCGAGTCGAGTTATCCGATTCATCCAGAACTATTTAACTTACTGACGAAGAAGATTGCATCGATTCCGAATTTTAATCGGACGCGGGGTGCGTTAAGACTATTTGCGATCGTGACGCGATATCTCTGGCGGGAACGACCCGAATCTTTGATGATGATGCATCCACATCACTTACCGATCGGGGTTGATGATGAAGTGACGAGCGAGTTGACATCTCGGTTGCAGCGTCCGTTGATGACCATTCCGATTCAGGCGGATATTTATAATCCGAATAGTCGTGAAGCTCATGCCCAGAGTCAGGACCAGGAGTGGATTGCGGCGGGAAAACCCCCGTTTTCAACTTGGATTGGGCGGACTATTTTTTTGCATTCGATTAACCAAGGAATTGTAGCGGGGATTCGGCGGACGGAGTTGAATCTTTCGTTGCTGATGCCGGGAATTGAATCGGGGTTTATCGATCGGGCTTTGGAGAAGCTCACCACGGTTGCTTGGTATTTGGATAACGATCCAATTACGTCGATCGCTCGGTTTAAGGAAGAACCTTCTGTTAACAAAATTATTGCTGAAGAAAAGGAACAAGTAGGGCGCAGTGAAGCGAAAGAATATCTGCGTGAAAAACGAGATACAATTTTTGCGAGAAGCTATTTTCAGCCTGTTTTTGCGCCAGAGTCTCCTTCAGATGTGGATGATACGGCTGAAGAAATAGCGCTTTGCCTCATTGATTTTCAGGAAGCCACGGTTAAGATGCCATCGGACTTAGCGCCGAGTCTGGTAGAGCAGATTTTCAATAATACGGGAGAGTCTGGTAAGTTCCGAATCTTCCGAAATCGGTTGCTGTTTTTGATCGCGAATGAAGGGGGAATTGATCGGGCAATCGACCTAGCACGAGAATTACGGGCGGTGCGGAATATTTTGAATTCTCAAAATCGCTTAGAAGATTTGTCTGATAATCAACAAAAGCAACTTAAAACGAAAGAAGGAGAACTGGATCTAGCCGTTCGGATTGCGTTAACAAATGCCTACCGCCATTTATTCTATCCTTCCAATGACTTAGTGAAGGCACCGAAGGGATTAATGCATTACACATTGCCCGCCCATGATGCCAGTACAGTGAAAGGGAAAAAAAATCAGCAGGATTCTATTTTGAAGGCGCTGCGAGATTGTCAGAAAGTGCGGGAAGATGGTGCTCTTCCCTATGCGGCGGCTTATGTGTTGCAGAAGGTTTGGTCGATCGGTTTGGAGTCGATTACGACTAAAGGATTGAAGGAAGCATTTGCAAAAGATTTGGGCTTGAGTCTGTTCTTGGACCAAGAAATTAATCATCTGCGGGAGACGATCAGACAAGGATTGAAAGCAGGAAATTGGGATTTGAAGGTGGGCGATCGAGTCTATATCCAAACGCCTGACTCTCCGGCGACTTTACCCGATAGTCTAGAGTTTTCCGATCGGATGGTGCTGTATCGGCGTGGGATTCTGGAAGCGCCAAAGCCTCGGGAGATTCAGTTGGATGCGATCGTGATGCAGACAACGCAGAGCAGTAAGCCTGTACAAATTCGTTGGAAAGCGACGGGTGCGTTGCAGGTGGCGTTATATCGAGATGGAGAATTGCTCGAAGGCAATCGCCTGCCGTCTGATGAATATCAAGATTCGATCGAGCAAACTGTAACCTATCGCGTCGTGGCAAATTATGGCGATGGTGAGACGGCGGAACAGGAGATGAAGGCGAAAATGCCTTATCCAGTCGGTGTAGCAGGTGGAGTGAGTGCGGCGGATACAACGGGTGATTTATTTCGGAGTAAGCCGACTGTCTTTGTGGAAGAGGGTTCGCTGAATGCTGTTTTTACAACGCTGCACGATCGGATTCAGGATGACAAAATTAAGGCGATCGAACGATTAGAAGTTTCGGTGTCTCAAGTCATGGATTATCGCCGTTTGAGTACGGCCATATCGCTTCTGATGCGGTTTCCGATGACGATCGATCAATCGGTCACGATTCAGACGGGGGAACAGTTTGTCCGCTTGGAGTACCAAGGCAATGTCAAAGGATTCAACAGCTTTCAAAATCCCATAAGTCCGCTTCTGGGTAATCCTGATGTGAAAGCTGAAACTTCGCTGCGAATCACCTTTGTATTTTCGGATCCAGTCTTACCGGAAGGCGTAGAAATGAAGGCGATCGCGCAGGCGCTGGGAAGAAATCCGGTCGATCGGCTCCATCTGACGGTTCAGGTTCTATACTAAGGTACCTGCTAATATGGTGATGAGATTGCGCCAGGGATCCCTCTATGCAAGAGTTTCAACTCAAAGTCGTTCCAGCGGAAAACAATAATTTTTCGTTAGAACTCTACCAGTGTGCCTATCGCCAAGCTGGAGAGAAAAAACGTCCAGCGGCAAAGCGTCTGGGGCGGCTGAAGGGGCAAGCGCTCATCCAGTCTAGACAAGCGGTCTACGATTGCCTGAAAGCAAATAATTATGACCCAAAGACCCTCAGTCAGCGTCGCCAAACGCCCTACGTCTTGGATGAGGAGTCTGGGGTGAATCTGGCAGTGTTATTTCAGACGTTACAGCCGTTGTCCAAACCGGAACGGATCGCGAACATTGCGTCTGGGGTGCAGGCGATGAGTAATGAGGAATCACACTACTGGTTTGCTAAGGTGAATAATGGGAGCCGAAGTAGGGCACTGAAGGCTATTCGAGTGTTATTAGGAGATTAATAATCATGACGATGATTGATGCGAGAAATGCAGTCAAATTTGCGACCGATCATTTGGAGCAGATTAAAGACCTAATGGGTGATAATTTTAGCAACCTTAGACTTGAAGAGCTTGAATTATCTGAAAATCGTGAGTTTTGGATCGTAACACTTAGCTATGATGTTCCATATACTCCATCTGGGTTGGAACGTTTACTGGCTCCATCTGGGCTTCCTCACGGGAAATTACATACAAAAGAATATAAAATCTTCAACGTAGACGCTCAAACAGGTGAATTTCGGTCTATGAAAATCCGATCGATTTAGTGATTATGAATGGATGATATTAAATTCTTGCTATCTAAATATTTACAGAAGGGAATACTGGTTGACACGAATATCCTTCTTTTGTTTTTTGTCGGATTGACTAATCCCGATCGAATTTCACGTTTTAAGCGGACGCAGCAGTTTATACGAGAAGATTATGAATTACTGATCCAAATTCTAAGTAGATTTCCAAAAGTGATTACAACCCCTAATATTTTGACTGAAGTGAATAGTATGCTTAATCAACTGGGGGAGCCAGAGCGAAGTTCAGCGTTTTTAGTTTTACGCCAGTTTCTAGCGATCGGGTCTATCTTTGAGGAATTGTATGTTCCGAGTTCACAGGTAATTGAACGTGAAGACTTTGTTCGTTTTGGACTGACAGATTGTGGGATTTCTGAAGTTGCAAAAGATCGATATTTGATTTTGACAGATGATTTTAGGTTAGCAAATACACTTCAATCTCAAGGAATTGACACCCTAAATTTTAATAATCTTCGTACATTCAACTGGTAAATAACTGGCATCCTGAATTATGAGACTTTCTGATTTGTCGCAGGAAACGATCGAGAAAATCAAGCCTGTCCTATGGGATCGGATTATCGAAAAGCATGAGGGTCCGGAGGATTGGGAGTCGGTGTTGCGGTGGTATGAGCCGGAATTCTTGACGATCGACGATCGATCGGTGTTGCTCCCGGTTGAAAAAGAACATCACTCGAATATTACAATTTTGCGATCGATTTGGAGTGCGGATGGAAATTCGGTGACGTTATTTCTCACGGACACGACTTACTATGAAGATGACCCGTTTATGGCGGGGTTCATGGCAGTGTGCGATCGGGTTGTGGGTGTAGAGTTTTTCCTGGCGATTCTTTATCATGAGTGGTTTGTGATCGATCGATCGGCTGTTTTCCAAACCTCTTAACGAATCCTAGCCTGTGTAATGATTTGCGCTCGAAGACGATTGTATAGATCGACTTCGGGGTCAGAGTGATTAATAGAAACGACTAAAGAGAAGCGTTGGAGGTCTATTTCACCTTCTTTTGCCCATTTGCGCGCGCAACTGACCACGATGTAGAGAGGGGCATCGCTTCCATAGCCACGCTTTGACTTGATTAAAGCCTGACCTTTCTGAAGTGTCCCTTTGCTGCGTAATTGACTGCCAGGAGAGAGTTTGACACGAATTCCAGAGCCATATTCTTTCTCCAAATCTTTTAATGTGAGTTCGTTGGACTCTTCAGTTTTATTTTTTGAATTAGCCTTAAGGAAAGCTTGTTTAATTACCTTTGGGTCAATATTTTTGAATACATGAAATTCCATTGTTACACCCAGATATGAGTCTCCCCTTGTAGGAAGAGTTGGGGGATCAAATGCTAAAGTGACTGATAGTGAACGTTTTCCAGGTTTGTCGAAAAACTCTGAAGGAAGTGCGGGGATTTCATACATTCGGAAAAATCCTACGGGTATCTCCTCGTTGTCTATTTGCAATACGACATAGTTCTCGGCTGAAAATAACGATCGCTGTAGATTAGGTTGCCCATAACCATAAATTCGGGTCTGATTGTTAACTTGCTCGGCCTTATCCCCTTGTAGTATTGGAGGTATTTCCGTCGGAATTAGAGCCGAATTTGCTAGCAAGGCTCTAATCATATTGGATGTAGCATTTGGAAATTTTGTGAATAGTTGAGCTGCCATATTGGCGATACGCGGAGCGGAAAAGCTAGTGCCACAGTAAGCTCGAAACATTGAGCCTGTGTAGTTTTTTGCAAGAGTCAAAATGCCTAAACCTGGCTCATTTGAAATAATTCGAGAACCATCTAATAGTAAATCTCCGCCAAAATCAACTAAATCAGGCTTAATCATTCCATCGATCCCAAAACCTGTTCTTGTAAATGGTGATGGATAACCTGATAATCGGGCGATCGGTTGTCTACGTGAATCATCCGGGTATTGTATACTTCCAGTTCCCAAAGATAATGAGCCAACGGTTATGGCAATGGCTGAAGTTGCTGGATCAATTATTCTGGCTTGGTCAATTAGTAGATAATTTGGATATTCAGTTACAAATTTTTCATTGGAGTCAACATTATAAAAATGATTGCCAGCAGAGACTATAAATAACAGGTTTTTGCTTCGGTATCGATAGGCAAGTTCATCAATTTTTGCAGCTAGCTTAAATTGTTTTTGATTGTCCTGACAAACTAGTCGAGAGTCGCCCAGAGAAATATTGATTACTTTACAATTTGGATAACTTTGGGTAAAGTATCGTATTGCTTCTTCTATCTGAGATTCTAGAAGGAAATCTGGATGATATTCATTATCTTTATCAGTGACGCGAGCAGAAAATAGCCACGCGGATGGAGTGAACATCTTTTGTGTAATTCCTTCTGCAATGTCTCCATAAATTGTTAAACCAGCAACACCAGTTCCGTGTCCTCCGTGTTTTTCATCGCCATCATCGGAACTATCGCTGATGCGTTGATTGCCGGGATCAGGAAATACAACGGCTTCTCCCAAGGCTGGAGCTATCAGAGGATGACCACGCTGAACTCCAGAATCGATTACTAAGACGCCGCAACTATTTTCAGGGGGCGATTGAACCTCTGGAAAAGTAGAAAGCGGAAGATTGTACTCTTGAGGTGTTTCAAAGCTTGGTCGAGGTTTACGATCGACTTCCTTTACCATCTCTTCCTGAAGCAGTAGCTCCAGCATCTCGGAATTGACCTTAATTCGAGCAATGCAAAGATATTCACCGACATAGCGATCGCTGACTTTCATCGCACCATCAGATAAACTCTGAAGAACCTCATGAATATCATTTAGATATTTATTCATTTCTTTAGGGTTGCCTGTATGCCAAAGCTGCATATCAAGTGGTGTAATCTCATTGCTTTGTAGTGGTTCTAGGGCTAACAAACGTCCCAAACGATCTTCAGGCTCTAAAGGCACTAATGCTTCTACTGCATCAAAATAGTCGTATTGGAACTCAGTACGGATGCCGCTATAGTTTTCAAGACGATTCCGGAATTCCAATAGCTCTTGATCAGAGGAGAAGACAACGATCGCTTTGTTGGCTCTCGGTTCTTTTCCTAGCAGGGTTAATCCCATTGTTTCCAAATTATCTTCAGGAAACAGGGCTTCTTTGGTGAGTTTGATTTTGAAAATGAGTTTAGGATCAAGTCGAAATGCTGAAGTCTTTTGTTTTGGGCGTTGGCTGAGAGCGGTAAGTTGGGTTAGCAGATTTTTGCCATGAGTACCGCGATCGCCACGATTTGATCCACCAAATCCTTGCTTCTTACGTCTCGGGAGTTGAATATCAGTTTTCGGGAGAGGGAGATGCTCAAATTGGCTAGTCATGGGTGAATTTAGGTAGAGAAGGACTCGATCGAGTTTGAGATTATACTTTCTCTCTCGATATAACGAGCGATTTCGGCTTCTAAATCATCCTGAGAAAGATTAGATTCGCCACGTAGGACGGTGGACTTGATTGCATTGGAGCAGATGCGGGCAATGTCGGAACCTGTGGCATTTTCAAGCCGGTCGACGAAAATATCTAAATTGACACTGGGATATCGAATAGAGGAAAGGTACTGTTTCATCAGTCCACTGCGGAGAGTTGCACTGGGTTTGCTGAATAGTAGGACTTCATCAAATCGTCGCCAAACGGCTGAGTCAAGGAGTGTTTCGTGATTGGTTGCAGCAATGTAGACGTTGTTGGGTTTAGCGTTGTCGATTAGCTGTAGGAGGCTGTTGACAAGGCGTTTGATTTCACCATGTTCATTTTGGGTATTTCGATCGCGGGCGATCGCGTCAAACTCGTCGAATAAAACAACCCATTCACCCTGTTCGACGTAGCTAAAGATTTTTTGGAGGTTGGTGGCGGTTTCGCCGAGGTAAGAGGAGAAGACTGCGGTAAGATTGACGTAGATTAGAGGAAGTCCGAGGCTGCTTGCCATGACTTGAGCAGTCAAGGTTTTTCCACATCCAGGTGGACCACAAAATAAAAGCTTATTTTTGGGAGACTGTCCGTGGGCAGCGAGGATGTCTTGTTTGCGATTTTCGAGGACGACTTCTTGAAGGATATCTGAGAGCTTGTCTTCGAGGATGACTTGATCCCAGGTCAGGTCAAATCGCTTGACTGAAAGCAGGGGTAAACCTGTTTCTTTGTCTTTCGGGGGTTCTGTAAATTGGTACCAGGGTGGACTGTCAGAAGTAATTGGTTTGAAGTGACCGTTGCCGTTGTGCAGGAGCTTTTCAAGGTCTCTTGCCAGTAGAAGATGATTTTTACCGCGCTCTTCGTCGATTAGCTCTTGGGCGGCAAGCAAAAATTGCTCTCGATCGTTGTGCGAGAAGCTTTTGAAAAGTTTGCGTAGGATTTCTCCTCTTGCCATGACCGGATTTTACCTATGAGATGCGTCTATTGTAGGTTGAATCGACCAGGAATCAGCGTTCTAGTGGCTGATTTACGGTCAAACGGGGGGACATTTCTTCTTGGGAATGGCTAAAAGCGATCGATCCACAGTTCAGTATTTTTAGGGTGAAGCGCGTTAAATCTGTATTTTTCTGATTTTGGAAGGAATTTTAAGGTTCCCAAGGAGCCAAGGTTTCCTACAATAGAGGAGACCGATCGCATTCCTGAATCCCCGGACTCCCATGACTGACCAGCCGACATCCCGTAAACCTGTGTTTATCGAGAAAATCTTCCCGGTGAAGCTGTTGAATCAGCAGGTTTACTATGAGCATGGGGGAAATCCGTTTAAGGGGTTGCATCGGTGGTATTCGCGGAAGCCGCTGTCGTTTAGTCGGGCGTCGGTGTTGGGTTCGATTTTGCCGGAGGGGGTGACGAGTGAGGAGTTTGAGTACCTTTTGGGGTTGAATCGTCGGGTAGGCGAGATGCAGGATACGACGACGAAGTTGTATAAGACGCCGCCGAGTGCCGATCGGATTGCCAAGGTTCATGATTTGTGTGAGGGGTTGTGGGGGACGCGGACGCCGACGGTGTTGGATGCGTTTGCGGGGGGCGGGAGTATTCCGTTTGAGGCGGCGCGGTATGGGTTGAATGTGTTGGCGTCGGATCTCAATCCGGTGGCGGTGGTGACGATGAAGGCGGCGATCGAGTATCCGCTGAAGTTTGGGCCGGATTTGCAGGTGGATATTGATAAATGGGTGAAGTGGGTGGGGGATGAGGCGAGGGTGAGGTTGGCAGAGTTTTTTCCGTCGAAAGTGGGTGAAAAAATTCAGAATTACCTTTGGGCACATACTGTTATCTGTCCTAATTGTGAATCGACTGTTCCTCTCAGTCCTACTTGGTGGCTAGACAGATCACCTGAATCAGCAAAGAAAGGTCAGTGGTGCGCAGTAAAACCAGTTGCAGATATTGAAAATAAAAAAGTTAAATTTGTTATCGTGAAAGGGATTAAGGGAACTGGGAATAGTATTCTTTATAATGGATTTGAGTATTTTCCAGAATCAGAAGTTACAGTGAGTAGATCTGTTGGTAAATGTCCTAATTGTAAAAATATAATTGAAGATGAGATAATAAAAAGTCAAGCACAATCAATAGATTTTGGACATCAGATGTATGCTGTGGTCTACAGAAAAAATAAAGGAATTCTTGAGTTCAGACTTCCTGAGCAAATAGATATTGATGGCTTTGATAAGTCAATCATATTTGTTAATAATAAGATCTCTGAATGGGAATCAAAAGGATTTATTCCTGATATTGAAATTCCCTATAGTCATATGATTCACGAAAGAAATGCTACAGCAGCTTTTGGTTTGACTCATTGGCATAAATTTTTTAATGTTAGACATTTACTAACACTAATCACTTACGTGGAGTTAATAAATGAAGTTAAAGTTTCTCCGGATTTGAATCCAGATCCAGAAAAATCAAAAGCTATTATCACTTATCTGAGCTTGGTTTTAGACAGATGTGTTGATTTAAATAATCGCTTGGCAATCTGGAATGCCTCTCAGCCACCGCCTAGTCCGTCTAAAGCTTCATTAACTCATGCACTCAATTTAAGCTGGAATTATCCAGAAACTCACGGAGGTACAAAGCTTTGGCAGCAGATGGGAGATTTTGTAAAAGACTATGGGAAGCTTTGCAATTATGCTGGTTCAATATCAAATGATAATAATTTATTTTCAAATAAGCTGAATGAGAATTCACAAGTCAAGATTGATGTCGCTTCTGCTGACAATCTATTTCTATTAGATGATATGTCAGTTGATGCAATTGTTACTGATCCACCTTATTATGGAACTATTCTGTACGCAGAAATTTCAGATTTTTTCTATGTTTGGATGAAGCGTGTATTACAAGAAGTTTTCCCCGAATTATTCTCTTCGGACCTCACAGATAAAGACCGCGAAGCCGTTGCTAATCCCAGCCGATTTAGAGGTATGGGATCTCCTGCTCAAGACGGCAGAAAAGCAATTACGCCCGAAGAACTCGCCAACCAAGACTACGAAGCCAAAATGGCCCTCGCCTTCGCCGAATATCACCGCGTCCTCCGCGACGATGGCGTCATGACTGTCCAATTCAACCACAAAGACTCCGGCGCATGGGACACCCTCGCCAAATCCCTGA